>ERZ869909.430-NODE-430-length-51071-cov-5.854493_pt1 | contig 51071 bp, 48 predicted proteins | sample MGYA00520892_ERZ869909 | MGnify/ENA primary metagenome ERZ869909 (study PRJEB32215, sample SAMEA104723947) | bioreactor metagenome | biome: bioreactor; feature: anaerobic bioreactor; material: water | place: China | collected 2015-03-12 ... | reverse complement strand
GAGCCGTTGAAACTCCCGCCGCCGCCGCTCGCCGCGATCGGCGCGAACGCCTATCTGCGCTGGCGGGAGTGGCGCGCTTCGAGGGAATAGATCCGGAGCATTTTGGAGTCAGACGGAATCGTCCGACGACGCACAAATGCGGCCAAGGAGAAGACTCCAAAGCGTGTCGCACCTTATGTGCATCACCGGCGCCGTCGGCGCGGGCGGTTGAGATCGCGCTCCCTCGGAACCGACAAGACGCGGCGCGCTTCAGGGAAGGCTGAGCTTGGCCATGCGCCCGCCGTCGACGGTCCAGACCTGGCCGGTGACGAACCCGGCTTCCTCCGAAGCCAGCCATGCCGCGAGCGCGGCGACCTCCTCCGGCCGGCCGGTGCGGCCGACGGGGTGGATGCGGCCGATGTCGCGGCGGAACGCGGCCGGATCGGGCATCGTCTCGACGAACGCCTCGTTGAGCTCGGTGTCGACCCAACCGGGCGCGATGGCGTTGCAGCGTATGCCCTCCGGCCCGTGGTCGACGGCGACCGCCCGCGTCAGGCCGTGGAGCCCGGCCTTCGAGGCGCAATAGGCGGCATGGCCGGGATTGGCCCCCAGCCCCTCGATGGAGCCGATATTGACGATGGCGCCCTTGCTCGCGCGCAGATGCGGCAGCGCCGCCCTGATCGTCAGGAACGGCGCGGTCAGGTTGACGGCGAGGTTGCGCTGCCAGTCCTCCCAGGACATGTCCTCGATGCGCGCTTCCTGCATCATGCCGGCATTGTTGACGAGAACGTCGAGCCGTCCGGCGCGGGCGACGATTTCGGCCACCACTTGCGCGGGAACGGCCGGGTCGGCGAAGTCGGCGGCAATCGCCTCGCACTCGCCGTCCGGCCGGCGCTGGGCGGTGAAGACGCGCGCGCCTTCGTCGCGCAGACGCCGCGCTATCGCCTGGCCGATGCCGCAGCGCCCGCCCGTGACGAGCGCCGCCTTGCCCTCGAACCGCCTCATGCCACCGGCTTCCCGCCATTGACCTCGACCAGCGCGCCGCACATGTAGCGCGCCGCGTCCGAGGCGAGGAACAGGACGATTTCGGCGATGTCCTCCGGTTCGGCGATGCGGCCGATGGGCACGGTCCTGCCCAGTTCCGCCACCGCCGTGTCGGGATCGAAGCCGCGCCGCGCGAAGCCGGTGCGCAGCATCGGCGTGTTGACCTCGTTGGGGCAGACGGCGTTGATGCGGACGCCCTGGCCGGCGTGGTCCCGGCCCATGCACTGGGTGAGCGAGGCGAGCGCGGCCTTTGTCATGCAATAGACGGCGTGGTCCGGGCCGGGGCGCAGGCCCCAGCAGGAAGCGACGTTGACGATGGCGCCGCTCCCCGTTGCGGCCATCAGCGGGATGGCGGCGCGGCAGATGCGGAAAGGGGCCTCGACATTGACGCCCAGAGACAGCGACCAGTCGGCGTCGGAGGTCTCCGTCACCCGCCCACGGGTTATCACGCCGGCATTGTTGACGACGATGTCGAGGCCGCCGAGCGCCTCGCTGGCCGCCAGCGGCAGGGCGTCGGCATAGCGCGCATCCATCAGATCGCCGGGCAGATGCGCCTCGGCCCCGATGCCGGCGACGTCGCGGTCGGCCACCGCCACCTTCGCGCCGGCGGCGCGCAGCCGCGCGACGACGGCCGCGCCGATCCCGCCCGCCGCGCCCGTCACCAGCGCCTTCCTGTCCTGGAAATCCATGGTCGCCCTCCGGCTCAGAACGAGGCGACGGGCGCGCCGAACAGGCTCTCGTCGGGGTTGACGCCGAGGCCCGGCCCCTGCGGCCGCATGATATGGCCGCCCTCGATGCGCACGCCGTTCTCGGGGTCGTAATGGCCCTCGATATAAGGGGCGGCCAGCCAGACGCCTTCGCTGAGATGCGGCGCGACGGTCGCGCCGACATGGGTGCAGGCGGCGGCGATGACGTCGCCGCCCCAGGCGTCGTCGCAGGTGTGCGGCAGGTTGCGGGCGGCGCAGACGTCGCGGAAGGCGCGCATCGGGTGCAGCCCGCCGATGCGCGTCACCTTCATGCCGAAGCCGTCGACCAGCCCGGTGCCGGCGGCGGTGATCGCCGCGTTCAGGCTGGTGCCGTTCTCGTCCATGTAGATGGCGTGGCCGACCTGCGGCCGGATCTTTTGCAGGTCCTCCACCGTGTTGCAGGGCTGCTCCATGATGAAGGGGATCTCCGGGCATTCGCGGCTGACCCGGAGCGCGTCGCGCGTCGTCCAGCCGCGATTGCCGTCAACCGCGAGCCGCATGCCTGAGCCGCGGATCGCCTCCCAGACCTTGCGGATGGTCTCGATGTCGATCTCGACCGGCCAGCCGCCGACCTTGATCTGCAAGCGCGGATAGCCTTCCTTGAGCTTCTCCGCCGCGATGCCGGCGATCTCGTCGGGCGCGCCGACGCCGGTGGCGTAATATGACGGCACGCGGTCCGTCAGCGCGCCGCCGAGCAGGTCGGAGACACTCACCCCCAGCTTCTTGCCCAAAAGGTCGTGCGCGGCGATATCGACGGCGGCGCGGGCGTAGTTGTGGCCGTTGAGCAGGCCGTCCATGCGCCGGTGCAGCGGCACGGGCAGCACCTCGGCCCCGATCAGGCCGGGAGCCATTTCGGCAAGCGCCGCCACGGCCCCGGCGGCATGCGCCTCCGCATAGGTCGGGCCGACCGGACAGGTCTCGCCCCAGCCGGAAAGGCCGTTGTCCGCGACCAGCCTGACCAGCGTCGTGGTCAGCGACCAGACCTCGGCATTGGCCATGGTGTAGGGGCCGTTCCTGACCGGCAGCTCGTGGCGATAGATGTGGACTTCGGCGATCTTCACGGACTCGTCTCCCCCACGACAAGGTTCCCGCCGCCGGCCGGCGCGGTCAATAGGTCTGGTTCAGTTCGTCCGCCGCCGGGATCTCGCGCTCGCGCCGGGCGATGTAGTCGCGCAGCGCCTCGTCCCTGGCCACGTCGAGATAGGGCTCCTGATATTCGGACAGCAGCTTGCGGGCGTGCTTCAGCGCGCGCTGGGTGGTGTCGAGGCCGCCCTCGGCCTGCCACTGCTCGACCGAATTGTTGTCGAACAGCTCGGGCATGAAATAGGCGGTCTGGAAGTTCTCCTGGGTGTGCGGATGGCCGAGATAGTGGCCGCCCGGCCCGACATCGGGTATGGCGGCCAGCGCCTCTTCGAAATCGCCCCATTTCGGGCCTTCGGCCATGCGGTAGGCCATGGCGCATTGTTCGGCGTCGACGACGAACTTCGCGACCGAGCAGTGCATGCCCGCCTCGTTCCAGCCGGCCGAATGCCAGATGTAGTTGGCGCCGGCGTGAACGACCGCCGACAGCGTCGTCGCGCTCTCGTAGCCGGCCTGGGCGTCGAAGGTCTTGGCCCCGCCGAGCAGGCTCGACGTGCGCCACGGCACGCCGTAATGCCGCGCCATCTGGCCGATCATGAAGTTCATCAGCGAGATCTCGGGCGTGCCGGCCATCGGCGCGCCGGATTTCATCGAGACGGTCGACAGATAATGGCCGTAGATCGCCGGCGCGCCCTTGCGGATCACCTGGGTATAGGCCAGCGCCGACAGCGCCTCGGCGTTCAGCTGCGCGACGGTCGCCGGCACCGAGGCCGGCGTGTTGGCCCCGCCGAGCACGAAGGGCGAGCACAGCACCGGCTGGTTGCGGCGGCAGAAGGCGCGCATCGCGCCCAGCATCACCTCGTCCCAGACCAGCGGCGAGTTGCCGTTGCAGTTGCCGGTGGTGACGGGGTGGGTCTCCATGTAATCCTCGCCGAAGAGGATCGCGCACATCTCCATCACGTCCTCGGCGTTCTTCGGGCTGGTGGTCATGCCCATGAACATCTTGTCCGAGTGCTTCATCGACGAATAGGTGATGCGCAGGTGCCGCTGGCTGATCGGGTGATCGTAGGGCTCGACGATGTGGTGCGCGGTCGAATGCAGCGCCGGCAGCATGTGGGAAAGCTTGTGGAACATGGCGAGGTCGGCGAGCGTCGGGTTGCGCCTGACGTCGTCGAGATCGCGCAGATAAGGCGCGCCGGTCATCGGCACGAACACCGAATGGCGGCCGCCGAGGCGCACATTGTTGGCCGGGTTGCGCGCGTGGTAGGTGAACTCGGCCGGGATCGTCGCGATCAGCTCGCGCACCAGCCCGCGGTCGAGATAGACCATCTCGTCCACGACCCTGGCCCCGGCCTTCCTCCAGTCCTCCAGCGCGATCGGGTCGCGGAAGCACACGCCGATATTCTCGAGGATGTCCATGGAGGCGGCGTCGATGCGCTCGACCTGGCCGCCGTCCATGACCTCGCACAAGGGAAGCTTGCCGACGAGCCCCGGCAGCATCTGGAAGTCCGGCGTCGTGCGCAGGGTCCGGCGCGCGGCGCGCCCGCCGGCGCGCGATCTCGATGGCGTTGCAAGCTCGTTCATTCCTGAAACCTCCTGGCCAGAAACCTCCTGGCCCGCATCACGATGGCGCGGTTCGGCCGGCGACGCTTGCAGGAAACCGAACTGCGCGTGCAGGAAACGACATGCCGGCCGGGAGTCGGCGTGCGGGAGCGCCGTTACCGCGTCATCGTCCGCTCCAGGTCGGCGATCAGGTCGTCGACATGCTCGATGCCGACCGACAGGCGCAGGAGGTTGTCGGTCACGCCAAGCATCGCGCGCCGCTCCGGCGGCAGGATCTTGTGGGTCATGCTGGCCGGATGCTGGATCAGGCTCTCCACGCCGCCCAGGCTGACGGCGAAGGCGAACAGGTCGAGTTCGCGGGCGATGCGGTCGGCCCGGTCGACGCCGCCCTCGACGGCGAAGGAGATCATCGACCCGAAACCCTTCATCTGCCGCTTGGCGATCGCGTGGCCCGGATGGCTTTCGAGGCCCGGATAGATCAGCTTCTCGATGCCGAGCCGCGCCCGGTTCGCGTCGAGGAAGGCGGCGATGGCGGCGGCGTTCTCGACATGGCGGTCCATGCGCACGGCCAGCGTCTTCAGCGAGCGCAGAAGCGTGGCCGAACTGACGGGGTCGAGCACCGCGCCGACCGAATTCTGGATGAAGGCCAGCTCTTCGACCAGCCTGTCGTCGACCTTCTCCGACAGCGCGACCACGCCGGCCAGGAGGTCCGAATGGCCGTTGAGGAACTTCGTCGCCGAGTGCATGACGATGTCGACGCCCATCTCCAGCGGCCGCTGGCAATAGGGCGAGGAGAAGGTGTTGTCGCAGACGGTGAGCGCGCCGTGGCCGCCGGCGATGCGCACGATCTCGGCGATGTCGACGATCTCCAGCAGCGGGTTCGACGGCGTCTCGAACCACAGCATCCTCGTCTCCGGCGTGACCGCCCGGCGCAATGCCTCCGTGTCGGAGAAGTTCACGAACGCGACGTCGAGGCCGGCGCTGCGGTTGCGCACCTTCGACAAGAGCCGGTAGATGCCGCCGTAAAGATCGTGGTGCGCCACGATGCGGCCGCCCGCGTCGAGAAGCTCGAGGATCGTCGCGGCGGCGGAAAGGCCGGTCGGAAAGGCGAAGGCCGCCCGCGCGCCTTCGAGATCGGCGAGGCAGGCTTCGAGCGTCGCGCGCGTCGGGTTGCGGGCGCGGGAATAGAGATAGCCCTTGTTCCGCCCGATCCCGTCCTGGACGAAGGTGCTGGCCGTATAGATCGGCTGCACGACCGCGCCGGTCAGCGGGTCCGGCTCCTGTCCCGCATGGATGGCCCTCGTCTCGATAGCCAGTCGGTTCGCTCGCGCCTTCACCCGTGTCCTCCGATTTTCCGTTTGCTCGTCTTCAGGCCGACCGACAGGCGGACGGCGCTCCTTCGGACACGTCATACAGGAAATCGGTCATGGATTGGACCGTCAGATGACGGCTTCCTCCAGGAACGGCTCGCCGCGCGGGATCCGCTCATAGCTGAACGGCGACAGGTCGAGCGTTCGGAACGCGCCGTGGACGATGAGTTCCGACACGCCGCGCCCGATGGCCGGAGACTGTTGCAGGCCGTGGCCGGAGAAGCCGTTGGCGAACATGAAGTTCGTCACCTCGGGGTGGAAGCCCACGATGCCGTTGTGGTCGAGCATGTTGTATTCGTAATGGCCGGTCCAGCAGGTCTGGACCTTGAGCGCGTCGAAGGCCGGAATGCGGTGCCACAGCGCCGGCCAGATATGGTCGTCGAACTCCTCGTGGTGCATCTCGAAATCGTCATAGTCCGCCGGACCGTCGTTTTGCGGGGTGTTGCCGGTGAGAAAGAGCTCGCCTTCCGGGCGCACGAAGGTTCCCGACAGGTCGATGACGTTGGGCATGCGCCCGGGGATGGGCGTGGCGCTGGAGAAGACGAAGCTGTAGCGCTTGAACGGACGCACCGGGATGGACAGTCCCGCCATGGCCGCCACCTGCTGCGCGCGCGGCCCGGCGGCGTTCACCAGCAACCCGCAGGAGACGATTTCGCCGGTCGAAAGACGAACCGCGGCGACGCGCCCGTCGGCCAGGTCCAGGCCGACGACGGCGTTGTCGACATATTCCACGCCCGAGGCGCGGGCGGCGCGCTTGAAGCCGTTCAGCATCCCCATCGAATCGAACCAGCCTTCGTCGCGCGAGCCCCACGAGCCACCGCCGAGGTCGTCGACATTGAGCCACGGGAAACGCTCCTTGAGCGGCCCCGGCTCCAGGAACACGGTGCCGGCGCCGAGGCTGCGCTGCAATTCCACGCGGGCCTTGGCCGCCTCCACCCCGTCCGGCGAGCAGCAATAGAGATAGCCATGCTCGCGAAAGCCGAGGTCGGGGGCCGGCTCGTTCCCGTAGAACGGGGCCATCCGTTCCGGGAAGGAGCGGATCATCTCGATGCCGAACTGGCTGATCTTGACGTTGATCGGGTTGGAATATTGCTGGCGGATCGCGCTGGTGGACAGCGCGGTCGAGGAGAACTCGTAGCTGCCGTCGCGCTCCACGACGAGGACCGACACGTCGCGCCCGATCTCCTGGCTGAGCCAGTAGGCGGTGGAGGAGCCGATCACGGCGCCGCCGACGATGACGATGTCGTAGGCCCTGCGCGACGGGGCCCTGTAGGGAGGAATGGCCATCGAGAATGCCCCGCTCAGGCGTTGAAGGAAGCGATCAGCGCGTCGGAGCCGCGCGCCAGCAGGCCGAGGTCCGACCCCACCGCGACCATGGTGAAGCCGTCCGCCAGATAGCGGTCCGCATCGGCCTTGGCGGGCGCGAGGATCCCGCTGGCCTTGCCGGCGGACGCGGCGGCCTCGCGGACCGTGGCGATGGCCTTCTGGACATGGGCGGCATTGGGATTGCCCATCGCGCCCATATTGGTGGACAGGTCCCCCGGCCCGACGAAGAGCACGTCGACCCCTTCGACGGCGGCGATCTCGGCGGCGTTGGCGACGCCCGTCTCGTCCTCGATCTGCACCGCCAGGAGCTGCTGCGCGCGGGCATTGGCGTGGTAGCCGGCGATGCGGCCGAAGGCGTTGGCGCGGTGGCCGACGGAAAAACCGCGCACGCCGCCCGGCGCATAGCTCATCGCCGCGACGATGGCGCGGGCCTGCCCGGCGGTCCTGACATTCGGGATCATCAGGCTGCGGGCGCCGACATCCATCGCCTGCTTGATCAGGTTCGCATCGTCGGAGGGAAGCCGCACCACGCCCTCGGCGGGAAAGGCGGCCACCACCTGAAGCTGCGCCATGATGCTGCGCAGGTCGTTCGGGCTGTGCTCGCCGTCGATGAGCAGCCAGCCCGCGCCCGACCCGGCGACGACCTCCGTCGTCAGCGCCGAGGCGAGCGAGCACCACACGCCGATATGGGCACGGCCGGCCGCAAGGGCCGTCTTGAGGGGATTGGGGCGCTCCTGCATTTTTGTCTGTCTCCACCGGAAAAGCATGATTGAAATTTGTATGATGTCCTATATCATATGGCAAAGAGCGACCGCAAGCGCGCTCGTGCGGGAGCAGGCAATGAAGATCGGTTTCATCGGACTGGGCGTCATGGGCGCTCCCATGGCGCGGCATCTGGACGCCGCCGGCCACGAACTCGCCACGACGCTCAACCGCTCGCCGCTTCCCGAGGGGCTGAAGGCGAGGATCCTCCCTTCCCCGGCTGAAGTCGCCCGCGAATCCGACATCGTCATCACCATGCTGCCCGACACGCCCGACGTGGAGCGGGTGCTGTTCGGCGAGGACGGCGTCGCCGAAGGCGTCGCCGCCGGCGCGCTGGTCGTCGACATGAGCTCGATCAGCCCCATCGCGACGGCGGATTTCGCGCGGCGGATCCGCGAGCGCGACGCCGGCTATCTCGACGCGCCGGTCTCCGGCGGCGAGGTCGGCGCCAAGGCCGCCAGCCTCACCATCATGGCCGGCGGGCCGAAGGCGGAGTTCGAGCGCGCGCTGCCCGTCTTCCAGGCGCTCGGCAAGAACATAACCCTGATCGGCGAGAACAACGGCGCCGGGCAGATCTGCAAGATCGCCAACCAGATCATCGTCGCGCTCAACATCGAGGCCGTGGCCGAGGCGCTCGTCTTCGCGAGCAAGGCGGGCTGCGACCCGGCGGCCGTGCGCGCAGCCCTCATGGGCGGGTTCGCCGCCTCGCGCGTGCTCGAGGTGCATGGCGAGCGGATGATCGCGCGGACCTTCGATCCCGGCTTCCGCATCAGGCTGCACCAGAAGGATCTGGGGCTGGCGCTCGAGAGCGCGCGCGCGCTCGGCGTCGCGCTGCCGAACACGGCGACCGCGCAGGAACTGATGAACGCATGCGCCGCCCGCGAAGGCGGCGCGGAGGCGGACCACGCGTCGCTGGTGCGGGCTCTCGAACTGCTCGGCGACCATGAAATCTCGAACGGCAAGGATTGAGACGATGCGCGGAAGCGGAAAGGCGGATGTTTTCGTGATGCTGGCCCATCCGGTCGGGCACGCGAAAAGTCCGGGCATGTTCAACGAACTGTTCGAGGAAAAGGGCCTCGACAGCCTGATGGTGCCGATGAGCTGCAAGCCGGAGGATTTCGACACCTTCTGGGCGGGGCTGACGGCGGCGGAGAACGTCCGCGGCGTCATCGTCTCGGTGCCCTACAAGGTCGCCGTCTACCACAAATGCGCCGCCGGGCATGACCGGGCGGTCCGGGTGCAGAGCGCGAACTCGGTGCGCCGGCTGCCGGACGGCGGCTGGTATGCCGACAATTTCGACGGCGTCGGCTTCATCGACGCGCTGAAGGCCGCCGGCTACGCGTTTGCCGGCCGCAAGGCGTTGCAGGTCGGGGCCGGCGGCGCCGGCGCGTCGATCGCCTATTGCCTCGCCGAGGCCGGCGTCGCCGAGATCCGCCTGAACGATGTCGACCGCAGCCGCGCCGAACGGCTTGCCGCGCTCGTCGCCAAGGCGTTCCCGGCCTGCCGCGTCGAGGCCGGCGATGCCGATCCGAGCGGCATGGACCTCGTCGTCAACGCAACGCCCGTCGGCATGCATGCCGACGATCCCTATCCGCTCGACGTGGCGAAGCTGACGCCGCGGATGACCGTCGTCGACATCATCATGGAGCCGGCCGAGACGGCGCTGCTCAGGAAGGCGAAGGAGATGGGCTGCAAGGTCCAGCCCGGCCGCCCGATGATGGACTACCAGATGCGCGGCATGGCCGAGTTCTTCGATGTCGAGCGCAAGGCCCGCACCGATGGCTGAGGCGCGCACGGTCGTCGTCATCGGCGGGACGTCCGGCATCGGCCGCGCGATCGCCGAGCGCTTTGCAGAAGACGGCGCGAACGTCGTCGTCGCGGGCCGGGACAGGGCAAGGGGAGCCGAAGCGGCCGAAGCCTGCAAGGCCGGCGGCGCGGCCGACGCGCGGTTCGTGGAGACCGACGTGGCAAGTCCCGATTCCGTCGAGGCCCTCGGCCGGTCGGTCGAGGCGGCCTTGGGCGCGCCGCATGTCGCGGTGAACTGCGCCGGCATCCTGCAAAGCGGCAAGCGGGTCCTCGACCAGGACCTTGAGGAGGACGAGAGGATGTGGCGCGTGAACTATCGCGGCACGCTGCTCGGCTGCCAGGTGTTCGGCCGCCTGATGGCCGGGGCCGGACGCGGAGCGATCCTCAATGTCGGCTCGCTGGCCTCGTTCGCGCCGCTGTCGCTGCCGGCCTATACGCCCGGCAAGCACGCCGTGCTGGCGTTGACGCAGATCCTCGCCGCCGAACTCGGCCCCCAAGGCGTGCGGGTCAACGCGGTCGCCCCCGGCTACACGCTCTCGGACGGGCTGAAGGACAGGATCGCCAGGGGCGAGCGCAATCCCGACGCCATCAAGGCGACCACGGCCTTGCGCCGCTTCGTCGAGCCGGGCGACGTGGCCGAGGCCGCCTTCTTCCTGTGCGGCGAGCGCGCCGCCTCGATCACCGGCGTCACGCTGCCGGTCGACGCCGGCTGGCTCGTCCAGGCGCCCTACGCCCATTATCTCCAGGGAAATCCGATCCGCCCGGCGGCGGGCGCGGAGGAAGGACGGTCATGAACGATATCCGACGCTTCGACTTCGACACGCGCATCCACCACGGCGTCATCCATAACGGGACGCTCTATCTGACCGGGCAGGTGGCGACGCCCGGCCGCCCGGCGGCCGACCAGATGCGCGAGGTGCTGGACAAGATCGACGCGCTGCTCGCCAAGGCGGGAACCGACAAGACGCGGATCCTGCATGTCCAGATGTGGCTCGACGACGTCCGCGACTTCGACGAGGTCAACACGGTGTGGGACGCATGGATGCCGAAGGAACACGCGCCCGCCCGTTCCTCCGGGCAGGGCCGCATGGCGAAGCCCGGAATGCTGGTCGAGCTGATCGTGACGGCCGCGGTTTGATTGTGCTTCCCTGTCGAGGCATGATCGCGCCGCAACGCGAAGGACGACGATGACGAAACGCAAGCCCCTGTCGGCGGTGGTCGCGGAGAACCTGGCGGGAAAGATCCGTTCGGGCGCGCTGCAACCCGGCGCGCAGCTGCCGACCGAGGCGGAGCTTTGCGCGCAACACGACGTCAGCCGGACGGTGGTGCGCGAGGCCGTGGCGCGGCTGAGGTCGGAGGGACTGGTCATTCCGCATCAGGGGCGCGGCATGTTCGTCAGCGAGACGCCCGCCCGACGCAATTTCTCCATTCCCGACGAGGCGCTGAAGACGCTGCCCGAAACCATCGCCCTTCTGGAGCTGCGGCTGAGCGTCGAGGTGGAGGCGGCGGGACTTTGCGCCGAGAGGCGGACGCAAGCGGAGGCGGAGCGGATACGCGCGCTGATGGAGCAGGTCGACGCCCGGCACGCCGATCCCGCGACGGTCCAGATCCACTACGACTACGACCTTCATCTCGCCATCGCCAAGGCGACCCGCAACGAGTTCATCCACGGCTTCCTGACCTATCTGCGGCCCATGATCGTGCCGCGCTACCGGCTCGGCTATGTCGTGGCCCCCGACCTCTCGGACCGCTACTATCGCGGCATCCACAAGGAACACCGCGCCATCGTCGACGCCATAGACCGGCAGGACGGCGCCGCCGCGCGCCGCGCCATGCGCAAGCATCTGCACAACAGCCTGGAGCGCGTGCGCGCGCTGGCGCTCGCATCGGGCGTCGCGGCCACGACGGGGGAGCAGGAAGCGGCGGCGGCATCGCTTTTCGCGGAGCTGAAACCGCCGGCCGCGTCGACCTCCTGACGCGCCGGTTTGCGGTGCCATTGGAAAGCCGGCAAAGCGTTTTTCCGGTTCATGCGAAAGCTGCGTTTTGTTCCGGGGAGCCTGTCGGAGTTCCATCGGTGACGATCGATTGCGCTGTTTCCGCCGCTTTCACGCATTTTTGCTGCATTGCGACATAGGTCAGGCCGCCGGAGCGGCGTCCGGACGGCGACGCATACATGAAAGATTATCTTTCCTTTTTCGTGCTTTTTCTTGGTTTCCCGGATCTTCCGGGAGTCGCACACTGATCTTCAAGAAGCTGGGGAACCGAATGTGACGACCGCTTTCATCACAGGAGCAACGAGCGGCATCGGGCGGGCCATGGCCGTCGCGCTGAGCGAGGCCGGCTACGAGGTCTACGCGGCAGGGCGCAGCCGGGCGGCGCTGGAGGAATTGCGCGCCGAGCGGCCGGGAATCACGCCGGTGGCCGTCGACGTCACCGACCGCGACGCCATCGAGGCCGCCATCGCCGATCTGCATATCGACGTGCTGGTCAACAATGCCGGCATCATGCCGCCGCTCGGCAATTTCGCCGACATGAATATCTCCGACATCGATACGGCGCTGGAGGTCAATGTCAGCGCCGCGATCCTGCTGACGCGGCTGGTCGCGCCGCAGATGCGCGAGCGGCAGTCGGGCCATATCGTCTTCACCGGCTCCTCGGCCGCGCACGCCGCGTTTCCCAACATCGCCGTCTACTCCGCGACCAAGGCGGCCATCGCGGGCTTCGCCGCCGCGCTGCGCGCGGACCTGTCGCAATACGGCGTCCGCGTGACGGAGATCGTTCCCGGCCGCGTCGAGACGCAGCTCTACAAGGACATACTCGAGCCCGATGCGCGGGCCGCCATGTATGCCGGCAACGTCGCCGTGCAGCCCGAGGACGTGGCCAGGATGCTGGTGACGGTTCTCGGGCTTCCCGCGTGGGCCGACGTCACCCGTTTCGACATCATGCCGACCCGTCCGACGACGCCGAGCGGCAGCAAGTGAGGACCTCGACATGAAAGATCTCTCGGTGCTTATCGTTGGCGGCGGCTCCGGGCTGGGCGCGCTGCTGGCGCAGATGGCGGTGAGCGACGGCGCCGCCAAGGTCGGCATCATCGACATCGATCGGCAGGCGGCGGAAGCCGCGCTCGAGCCGGCGCGGGCCAAGGGCCTTCCGACGGCGAGCGCCGAGGCCGACATCCAGGTCGGCCCGCAATGCCACGCCGCCTTCGACGCCATCGCCTCGGCGCTCGGCCGGGTCGACACGCTGATCAACTGCGCGGCGATCTATCCGCGCCGGCCGCTGCTCGAGATCACCGACGCCGAATGGGACGCCTCCAACGGCATCAACATCAAGGGCACCTATCACATGATGGTGGCGGCGGTCCGCCACATGCAGGCGCAGGAGCCGAAGGATCACGTTCGCGGCCGCATCGTGAACCTGACGTCGGTCGACGCCTTCAAGGCGCATCCCCAGAACGCGCACTATGCCGCCACCAAGGCGGCCGTCGTCAGCCTGACGCGGTCGTTCGCGCATCACGTCGCCAAGGACGGCATCCTGGTCAACTCCGTCGCGCCGGCCGGCATGGCCACCGAGCGCGCCCGCTCCCTGGGTTTCCTGGAGGAACTCGCCAAGGCGAGCCCGCTGGGACGCGGCGCGCAGCCGACCGAGATCGCCGAGTGGGTCCTCATGACCGGCGGGCCGAAGAACACGTACATGACCGGCGAGCAGGTGATCGTGTCGGGCGGATACATCTACGCCTGACCCGCGCCGCAGCCGTTCCGCTCGCCGCGGCGACAGCATGAAGTGACGGAGCCCCGAGCGAAGAAGGAGGGCGACAAAGCATGACCGGCAAGCTGCGCCTTCCGCCGTTGAACGCGCTCAGGGTCTTCCACGCGGTCGCGCGGCACAGGAGCCTGCGGCAGGCCGCGGACGAACTGCTGGTGACGCCCCAGGCCGTCGGCCAGCAGATCAAGCTCCTGGAGGACACGCTCCAGGTGACGCTGTTCGAGCGCAAGGGGCGCTCGATCGAGCCGACCGAGGCGGCGATCCTGCTTTCCCACTACGTCAAGGCCGGCTTCGACGAGTTCGCCGAAGGCGTGCGCCGCGTCACCAAATCCACCTATCGCGACCGCATAAACCTGAACGCGAGCCCGTACTTCGCCACCCGCTACCTGCTGCCGCGCCTTTCGCTGTTCCGCGAGATCCTGCCCGGCGTGGACCTGCGCCTGACCACCATGGTCGACCTGCCGGACTTCGGGCGGGACGACATCGATATGGCCGTTCAATGGGGATATGGCGGCTGGGGCGAATACGACTCGACCCTGCTCGTTCCCGACCCCAAGATCATCTGCTGCACGCCGGCGATCGGCGCCGAGATCAGATCGGCCGACGACATCACCCGCTTCCCGCTGCTCGACGCGGTAAAGTCCAGGCGGCTGTGGCCGGACATCCTGCGCCATCTCGGCGTCGAGCAGGTGGACGGCGACCGCAGCATCGGCTTCGACGACGCCGCCACCATGCGGCGCGCGGCGCTCCAGGGCATAGGCGTCGGCCTCGTCTCGGTCATCGACGCGGACGAGGACCTGCGCTCCGGCGCCCTCGTCGCGCCGCTGGGGCGCGACGCGCTCGCCGGCATGAGGCCGGAGGACGTGCCCGGCTTCCACCTCGTGATGCCGCGCGGCCATCTGCGCGTGAAGGCGGTGGCGGCCCTGCATCGCTGGCTGATCCAGCAGGACTGGAGCAGCGACCTGAAGTCTTCGCCCCTGCCCAGGCCGCGACCGCTTCCGGACTGAACACGGCCTTGCGACCCGGACGGCTGTGCAACCGCACAGGTCCCAAGAACAAGAAAACGAACAACCTCAACAGTGGAGAAAGACCATGAACATCACCAAATGGGGGGTAGGAGCGCTGGCGCTCGGCCTTTTGCACATATCCGCTCCCGCCCAGGCGCAGATCGGCAAGACGCTGGAGACCGTCAAGGCCCGCGGCGTCCTGAACTGCACCGGCCATGACGGCTCCTATCTCGGCTTCGCCGAGGTCGACGACAGGGGCAACTGGAAGGGGATCGACATCGATCTGTGCCGGGCCGTGGCGACCGCCGTGCTCGGCGATCCGTCCAAGGTGAAGATCCTTCCGATCAGCTGGGCGCAGCGCTGGCCCGAGCTTCAGTCGGGCAATGTCGACATCGTCATCAAGGCTTCGGGCGGCACGCTGAGCCGCGACACCGAGCTCGGCCTGCAATTCTCCTATTCCTACTATCTCGGCACCACCAAGGTGATGGCGCACAAGGAGCTGAACGTCGCCTCGCTGAAGGACGCGGACGGCGGCTCGATCTGCATTCCCGCCGGCACGACCATCGAGCAGCAGGTCGCGGGCTACGCGGCCAGGATCGGCGTCACGCTGGAGCCCGTGGTCATCGAGAAGACGGAAGAGCTCGAGCAGGCCTACTTCTCCAAGCGGTGCGATCTCTATGCCCAGTGGGGGCCGGTGGTGGCCATCGCACGCGCGGCCAAGGGCGAGGTCGACGACCATGTGATCCTGCCCGACGTGCTCGACGTCGAGCCCGAGGTGTTCATCATGCGCCAGGGCGACGACAACTGGGTCGACGTGGCGAACTGGACCTTGTCGGCGCTGCTTTTCGCCGAGCAGTCCGGCATCGATTCCTCCAATGTCGACGACATGAAGGCCAACCCGCCGTCGCCGCAGATCGCCAAGTTCCTCGGCGCCACGCCGGGCGTCGGCAAGGGGCTCGGCCTGTCCGACGACTGGGCCTACAACGTGATCAAGCATCTCGGCAACTATGCGGAGATCTTCGAGCGCAACCTCGGCGCGGACTCGCCCTACAGGATGGACCGCGAACTGACCAATCTGTGGAGCAACGGCGGCGTCCTCTACCCGCTCGTCTTCGACTGATCCCGCGACACGCCTCGCCCGGCGCGCGCCGGGCGAGGCCAGCAATGCAGGAAAGGCCGGTCGATGGAACGACTGCTTCGCAATCAGAAAGTCCGCAACGCGCTGCTCCAGATCCTGTTCGTGGGCGCGCTCGCCCTGCTCGTGATCGGCGGCGCGCTGGTCGCGCGGCAGAACCTCATCGACCAGCGCATCGTCTCGGGCTTCGACTTTCTCTACAAGTCGACCGGCTGGGACATGAACTTCTCCCTGTTTCCGGTATCCTCGCGCGATCCCTATTGGTGGTTCTTCCTCAACGGCATCGTCAACACGCTGTTCCTGGGCAGCTTCGGGCTTGTCCTGGCGACCATGATCGGCGCCGTCGTCGGCCTGGCCAGAACCTCCACCAACGAGCTGGCGCAGCTTCTCGGCCGCGCCTATGTCGACTTCTTCCGCAACATACCGCTGATCCTCCAGGTCATATTCTGGTACGCGGTCCTCACCCGCCTGCCGCCGCCGCGCAACGCGCTCGAAGGGGCGGGGTTCCTGCTCTCCAATCGCGGGCTTTACGCGCCCTTCCCCAATATCGGCGTTGCGGCGCTGCTGGTGATCGCGGCCGCCCTCGTCGCCGCGGTCGCGCTCCCGGTCTGGCTGGGCCGCACCGGCCGCCTGTCGACCCCGCCTGACAAGCGTCTTCCACTCAAGCTTTGCGCCGCGGCCGCGGCCCTCCTGTGCGCGCTCGCCGCCGTCCTGCTCGGCAGGCTTCCCGACGCGCCGCTGCTCGACATGCCGGGCCTTCAGGGCCTCAACGTGCGCGGCGGCATGCGGGTCTCGCCGGAGTTCATGGCGCTGCTGGTCGCGATGGGCATCTATGGCGGCGCCTATATCGCCGAGATCGTGCGCGGCGGCTTCAAGGCCGTCGGGCGCGGCCAGGTCGAGGCGGCCCAGTCGCTCGGCCTGTCGCCGTGGAGGATCTTCTCGCTGGTCCGCCTGCCCCTGGCGCTGCGGGCCATGCTGCCGATCCTGGCCAATCAGTACATCTGGCTGATCAAGGCCACGACCATGGGCATCGTGGTCGGCTTCACCGACTTCTTCATGATCACCGCCCTGACCATCAACCATTCCGGCCAGACGCTCGAGGCGATCTTCATCCTGATGGCGGGCTTCCTGTTGATCAATATGAGCCTCGCCGCGCTCTTCAACCGGATCAACAGGGCGATCGCCCTCAAGGGCAACCAGGTGAGGGCGTAACCATGGCTTCAGTGCTCGCTCCCCCGAGGCCCGGCCCGCTCGACAGCCTGCGGCGGCGCTTCTTTCCGACGCCGCCTCAGGCGCTGGTCTCGGCCGTCTCGCTGACGCTGCTCTTGTGGCTTGGGTGGAAGGTGCTCGACTGGGCTCTCTTTTCCGCCACCTTCGACACAAGCGGAACGGCGGATGCCTGCCGGGCCGCGACCGGCGCGTGCTGGTCGGTCATCGCCGCGCGCTGGCGCATCCTGTTCTTCGGCCTGTATCCCTACGAGGAGCAGTGGCGCTCGGCGCTGGCCTGCGTGATCGTCGTGGCCATGACGGTGCTCTCCTGCATCCCCTCGTTCTGGACCGGCCGGCGCATCGCCCTCGTCTGGGGCGTCGGCACCGCGCTTTTCTACGTCCTGATGAAGGGCGGCGTCCTCGGCCTGCCCTATATCGGCGAGGAGCAATGGGGCGGCCTCGCGCTGACGCTGTTCATCTTCGTGACGACCTGCCTGATCGGCTTCCCGCTGGCGATCTGCCTTGCCCTTTTGCGGCGCTCGGAACTGCCGTGGATATCGAGGACCACGGGCATCATCATCGACGCCGTGCGCTCGCTGCCGCTGATCTCGATCCTGTTCATGTTCGCCATCGTCGTGCCGTTCATGCTGCCCGGCTGGCTGCAAGGCGACAAGCTCTACCGCGTGATCGTCGGCTCGGCGCTGTTCTTCGCCGCCTACCAGGCGGAGATCGTCCGCGGCGGCATGCAGGGCGTGCCGACAGGCCAGGACGAGGCGGCGATGTCGCTCGGCCTCAACTACTGGCAGCGCATCGGCCGCATCCTGCTGCCGCAGGCCATGCGCAACGCGCTGCCCGCGACGATCAACCAGTTCGTGATCGCGTTCAAGGAGACGTCGCTGGTGATCATCGTCGGCTTCTTCGAGATCCTGGCATCGGGCAATGCCGCGTTCGGCACGGCCGAATGGCGTTCGGCCTATGTCGAGGTCTACGTCTTCATCGCCTTCATCTACTTCACCTTCGTCTACAGCCTGTCCCGGTACGGCGCGTTTCTCGAGCGCCGGCTGTCCGTGGGCGACCGATAGGGCCATCCATGACCGCCTCCGACACCAGCAACGCCGCCGTCGCCGCGATCCGGATCGAGGGCATGAACAAGTATTACGGCGAGTTCCACGCCCTCAGGAACATCGACCTGACCGTCTCGCGCGGCGAGAAGGTGGTGGTGTGCGGGCCGTCGGGTTCCGGCAAGTCGACGATGATCCGCTGCCTCAACCGGCTGGAGGAGCACAGTTCCGGACGCATCGTCGTGCTCGGCACCGAGCTCGACGACGATGTCGGCAACATCGACGAGATCCGCCGCGAGGTCGGCATGGTGTTCCAGCACTTCAACCTTTTCCCCCACATGACGGTTCTGGAAAACTGCGTGCTCGCGCCGATGCTGGTGCGCAAGCTTGCGCGCGCCGAGGCCGAGGCCACGGCCCGGCGCTATCTGGAGAAGGTGCGCATTCCGGAACAGGCCTCGAAATATCCGGGCCAGCTTTCCGGCGGGCAGCAGCAGCGCGTGGCGATCGCCCGCTCGTTGTGCATGCAGCCGGAGATCCTGCTGTTCGACGAGCCGACATCGGCGCTCGACCCCGAGATGATCGCGGAGGTGCTGGACGTGATGGTCACGCTGGCCTCGGAAGGCATGACGATGATCTGCGTCACTCACGAGATGGGTTTCGCGCGCCGCGTCGCCGACCGGGTGATCTTCATGGATGCGGGCGAGATCGTCGAGGAAGGACCGCCGGACGCCTTCTTCGCCGCGCCCAGGAACGAGCGCACCAGGAAGTTCCTCTCGCAGGTGGTGGGTCATTGAGGAAATGACGGACCTCGCCGCCGCGCTCTCCAGCCTTCTCGGGCCGAAAGGATGGCTTTGCGGCCGCGATGCCGGGCCCTATCGCCGCGACTGGCTCGATCGCTACGGCGTGACCCCGCTGGGCGTGGCGCGGCCGGCGGACACGCGGGAAACGGCCGCCGTCGTAACGGCATGCGCGAATGCGGGCGTCGCCGTGGTGCCGCAGGGCGGAAACACCGGCCTGTGCGGGGCCGCCGTCGCGCAGCGGCCGGACACGGTCATCCTGTCGCTTTCGCGGATGACGGCGATCGGCGAGCCCGACCCGGCCAGCGGCTCCGTCCTCGTCGAGGCGGGCGCGGTGCTGGCGAGCCTGCACGCGGCGCTCGAACCGCACGGCCTCGTCTTCCCGATGCATCTCGGCGCCGAGGGCAGCGCGCGCATCGGCGGCCTGATCGGCACCAATGCCGGCGGCAGCCATGCGTTTCGCTACGGCATGATGCAGGATCTCGTCCTCGGCCTCGAGGTCATCACCGCCGACGGCGCGATCTGGAACGGGTTGCGCGCGGTGCAGAAGGACAATGCCGGCTATCAGCTGCGCAAGCTGTTCTGCGGCGCCGAAGGCAGTCTGGGCGTGGTGACGCGGGCGGTGCTGCGGCTCCATCCGGCCCCGAAACGGCAAGCCACCGCCCTGCTCGTCGCGCCCGATCACGCGGCCGCCGTCGCCTTCGCCACGGCGCTGCGCGGCGAGGCGGGCGAGTTCCTTTCCGGCCTCGAATTCTTCTGCGATCTCGGCCTGTCGCTTGCCCTGAAGCACCTGCCCGAGCTGGCATTCCCGCTCGGAACGCGCGGCGGCGTCTACGTGCTCGTCGAGCTTGCATCCGGCTCCGCCCGGGTTCCGCTCGACGACATCATGGGCGCCGCGCTCGAGAACGGCATGGAGGAGGGGCTTCTCCTCGACGGGGCGCTTGCGACGTCGCAGGCGCAGCGCGCGCATTTCTGGCGGCTGCGCGAGGAGCAGCCGGAAGGGCAGCGGCTGGAAGGCGAGCAGCTCAAGCACGACATCTGCGTGCCGCCGGGCCGGATCGCGCGCTTCATCGAGGCCGGCGACGCCGCCTGCCGCGCGATCCTGCCAGGCATACGCATCAACCCGTTCGGCCATCTGGCGGACGGCAACATCCACTACAATCTGTCGCCGCCCGAGGGCAGCGCGGACTTCGCCGGCAAGGCCGACGAATTCGCGCAGGCGCTCGCGGCGCTCGCCACGGCGATGGGCGGCAGCTTCGCCGCCGAGCACGGGCTGGGCCGGGCGAAGATCGCGCTGGCCAGGCGGCATCGCAGCGCGCAGGAAAGGGAGCTGATGGCGCGGATCAAGCGCGCCCTCGATCCCCTGGCGATCATGAATCCGGGCGTGCTGGTCGATGACAATGCTTGAAAAGAATAACTTTTCAATGGACGGGATTTCTTCGTTTCGTCCCGACGCGCGGCGGAGCAGTGTCGATACGGCCTGCAAGATGCGGGGCCTGGGAGGATTCTTGTGATGTCGAGGCACCATGCGTAGCGGAGGCCAGCTCCTCGTCGAAAGCCTCGTGGCGCTCGGGGCCACGAAGAGCTTCGGCGTGCCCGGAGAGAGCTATCTCGCCGTTCTCGACGCGCTGCACGACAGGCAGGGAACGCTGGACTACGTGCTGTGCCGCAACGAAGGCGGCGCGGCGTTCATGGCGGCCGCCTACGGCAAGCTGACGGGATCGCCCGGCATCTGCTTCGTCACGCGCGGCCCGGGGGCCACCAACGCCAGCATCGGCGTTCACACGGCCATGCAGGACAGCGTGCCGATGATCCTGTTCGTCGGCCAGGTCGGCACCGACATGAAGGGCCGGGAAGCCTTCCAGGAGGTCGACTATCGCGCCGCGTTCGGCACGCTCGCCAAATGGGCGGTCGAGATCGACGACGTCGCGCGCCTGCCCGAGATCGTCGCGCGGGCCTGGACCACCGCATCGACCGGACGCCCCGGCCCGGTGGTGGTGGCGCTGCCGGAGGACATGCTGACCGAGACGACGGACGCCGCGCCGCCCGCCGGCCCCGCGCCCGTGTTCGAGCCGGCAGCGGACGCGGACGCGGCGGCATCGGCGCGCGCCATGCTTTCCGCCGCCGAGCGGCCCTTGCTGCTTGTCGGCGGCGCGAACTGGACGGCCGATGGCCGCGCCGCCTTGCAGGGCTTCGCGGAAGCGTCCGACATCCCGGTCGTCGCCGCCTTCCGCTATCAGGACCGGTTCGACAATCACTCGCCGGTCTTCGCCGGGGAGGCCGGGGTCGGTATGGCCCCGCACGTCAGGGCGCTGATCGGCGAGGCCGACGTGATCCTCGCCGTCAACGTGCGCTTCGGCGAGATGACCACCGACGGCTACACGCTGCTTTCCGTGCCCACGCCGCGCCAGAAGCTGATCCATGTCCACGGCTCCGACCGGGAAATCGGCAAGGTCTACATTCCCGCCCTCGGCATCCATGCCGGGCCGAACGCGTTCGCCAAGACCCTGTCGCCGGTGAAGGGCGCGTGGGCCGGCTGGCGGGCCAGGGCGCGGCAGGCCTACGAGGCGAGCTTTACCGCCCCTGCCCAGCCCGGCCCGGTCGACATGGTCGCCGTCAGCGCCTGGCTGCGCGCAAACCTGCCCGAGGACGTCATCCTCACCAACGGCGCCGGCAACTTCACGGTCTGGCCGAACAAGTTCTTCAGCTTCGGGCCGAAAGCCCGCCTGCTCGCCCCGCAGTCCGGCGCGATGGGCTACGGCCTGCCCGCCGCCATCGCCGCCAAGGTGGCCTATCCGGAGCGCACCGTGGTCTGCTTCGCCGGCGACGGCGATTTCCAGATGAACTGCCAGGAGCTCGGGACCGCCATGCAGGCCGGCGCGCAGCCGATCGTCCTGATCCTCAACAACGGCATCTACGGCACGATCCGCGCCCATCAGGAACGCGCCTATCCGGCGCGCGTCTCAGGCACGACGCTGGAAAACCCCGATTTCGTCGGCCTGGCCCGCGCCTACGGCTTCCATGCCGAGCGCGTCGAGGCGACCGCGGATTTCGCCGCCGCCTTCCAGCGCGCGCTCGGCTCGACGACCGGCGCGGTGCTCGAACTCGTCATCTCCCCCGAGGCGCTGACGCCGCGCCAGACCCTTTCCCAGATGCGCGACGCCGCGCTCGCTTCGCAGAAGGCCACGTCATGACTTCCAGAAACGACGACATCCGCCTCGGCGCGGACATCGGCGGCACCTTCACCGACATCGCGCTCGACCTGCGCGGACGGATCTTCTCGACCAAGGTGCTGACCAACTACGCCGCGCCGGAACAGGCGATCCTCGACGGGATCGAGATCGTCACACGCGACGCCGGCATCGCGCTGGCCGACATCGGCATCGTCATCCACGGCACCACGCTCGCCACCAACGCGCTGATCGAGCGCCGCGGCGCGAAGACCGCCCTCGTCACGACCGAGGGCTTTCGCGACGTGATCGAGATGCGGACGGAGAACCGCTTCGAGCAGTACGACCTGAACCTGCGCCTGCCGGCTCCGCTCATCCCGCGCGAGCACCGTTTCACGGTCAAGGGCCGCATCGGCGCGGAGGGCCAGGAACTCCAGCCGCTCGACGAGGCGGCGCTGGAGACCATCGCCGACGCCATCGCGGCCGGCGGCTTCGGCTCGGTCGCCATCGGCTTCATCCATTCCTACGCCAACCCCGCGCACGAGCGCCGGGCGCGGGAGATCCTCGCGGCTAGGCTGACGATACCGATCTCGATCAGCTCCGAGGTCTCGCCGCAGATGCGCGAGTTCGAGCGCTTCAACACGGTCTGCGCCAACGCCTATGTGCGGCCGCAGATGGCCGACTACCTCGCCCGCCTCCAGGTGCGGCTGAAGGCGCTGGGCGCCGAGTGCCCGGTCTTCATGATCCATTCCGGCGGCGGCCTGATCTCGGTCGAGACGGCGTCCGAGTTTCCGGTGCGGCTGGTCGAGTCCGGCCCGGCAGGCGGGGCGATCTTCGCCGCCGACATCGCCGAGAGGTTCGGGCTGGAGAAGGTCGTCTCCTACGACATGGGCGGCACCACGGCCAAGATCTGCCTGATCGAGGATTTCGCCCCGCGCACGGCCCGCACCTTCGAGGTCGCGCGCACCTACCGCTTCTGCAAGGGATCGGGCATGCCGATCTCCATCCCCGTCATCGAAATGATCGAGATCGGGGCCGGCGGCGGCTCGATCGCCTGGGTCGACGCCATGGGCCGCATCCAGACCGGCCCCGAGAGCGCCGGCTCCGAGCCGGGGCCGGCCTGCTACGGGCGCGGCGGCGAGCGCCCCGCCATCACCGACGCCGATCTCGTGCTGGGCAAGCTCGACCCCGACAATTTCGCTGGCGGCGCGATCCGGCTCGACGCCGGGGCCTCGGGCCGGGCGATCATGGGCAGGGTCGGCGAGCGCCTGTCGCTCGACGCCACCTCGGCCGCCTTCGGCATCTGCGAGGTCGTCGACGAGAACATGGCCAACGCCGCCCGCGTCCACGCGGTCGAGAACGGCAAGAACATCTCCGACAATTTGATGATCGCCTTCGGCGGCGCCGCGCCCCTCCATGCCGCGCGGCTGTGCGAGAAGCTCGGCATAGAGCGATGCCTGGTCCCGCAGGGCGCCGGCGTCGGCTCGGCCATCGGCTTCCTGAAAGCGCCCTTCGGCTACGAGGCGCTGGCCTCGCGGCTGGTGCGGCTGTCGCGGTTCGACGCCGACGAGGTCAACGCCCTCCTCGCCGATCTCAAGGGTTCGGCCGAAAGCTTCGTGCGCTCCGGCGCCAGCGGCAGGATCCTGTGCGAGGTCACGGCCTTCATGCGCTATGCCGGCCAGGGCTGGGAAATTCCGGTGCCGCTGCCCGACGCCCCCTTCGGCAAGGGCGCGGTCGGCTATCTGGAAGAGCTGTTCCGCACCCACTACCAGCGCTTCTTCGGCCGCGCCATCGACGGCCTGGGCGGCCTCGAGATCGAGATCGTCACCTGGTCGGTCAAGGCGACCGACGAGCGCCCGGCCACCGAGCGCCATCAGCTTGTCGCGGACGGCCGCGTCGTGCCGGCGTCGGTCAGCCGCGCGGTGTTCGACCCCGCGGCCGGCTCGACGCAGACCTACGCGATCGTGGAGCGCGAGACGCTCGGCGCGGGCGACCGGATAACCGGCCCGGCGGTCATTGTGGAGCGCGAGACCTCCACCGTCGTCACCACGCCCTTCGACGCCGTCATCCAGAGCGACGGCTCCATCCTTCTCATCCGCAAAGGCGGCCAGTCATGAGCGACCCAGTCATGAGCGACATTGGCGAAATCCGCATGCAGGTCATGTGGAACAGGTTGATCTCGGTGGTCGAGGAGCAGGCGATGACGCTCCTGCGCACCGCCTTCTCGACCTCGGTGCGCGAATCCGGCGACCTTTCGGCCGGCGTGTTCGACCCGAACGGGCAGATGCTGGCGCAGGCCGTCACCGGCACGCCCGGCCATGTCAACACCATGGCCGAGGCGGTGGGCCATTTCATGGAGGCGATCCCGCGCGAGGAGATGTTTGCGGGCGACACCTACGTCACCAACGATCCCTGGCTGGGCACCGGCCACCTGCACGACATCACCATGGTGTCGCCCTCCTTCCTCGACGGCGAACTGGTCGCCTTCTTCGCCTGCACCGCGCATGTGGTGGACGTGGGCGGACGCGGCTTCGGCGCGGACGCCAAGTCGGTCTACGAGGAAGGCATCCAGATCCCGATCATGAAGTTCGCCGAGAAGGGCGAGGTCAATCGCGACCTCGTGCGGCTCCTGCGGACCAATGTGCGCGAGCCCAACCAGGTCGTCGGCGACTTCTATTCGCTCGCCGCCTGCAACGAGGTCGGCCACCGCCGCCTGACCGACATGATGCGCGAGATCGGGCTGGCCTCGCTCGACGGGCTGGGCGAGTTCATCTTCTCGCGCACCCGCGAGGCCATGCGCGAGCGCATCGCGGCGCTGCCGAAGGGGAGCTGGTCCAACGACCTCGTCACCGACGGCTATGACGAGCCGGTCAGGCTGGCGGCCACCGTTTCCGTCCACGACGACCATGTCGAGGTCGACTTCACCGGCACCGACCCGATGAGCCGGTGGGGCATCAACTGCCCGATCATCTACAGCAAGGCCTATGCCTGCTACGCGCTGAAATGCGTGGTCGCGCCCGACATCCCGAACAACGCCGCCTCGCTCGCCTTCTTCACCGTGTCGTCGCCGGTCAACATCCTGAACGCGGTGCGGCCGGCGCCGGTGGCGCTGCGGCACATCTTCGGCCACATGGTGCCCGACCTGGTGCTCGGCGCGCTGGCCAAGGCGCTGCCCGGCAGGATCCTCGCCGAGGGCGCGGGCGCGCTGTGGAACATCCACATCTCGGTGCGGCCGGCCAATGGCGGCGCGGGCCGCCAGGCCGAGGTGCTGATGTTCAACTCCGGCGGCATGGGCGCGCGTCCCGGCCTCGACGGGCTGTCGGCCACGGCCTTCCCGTCGGGCGTCCACACCATGCCGATCGAGGCCACCGAGCATACCGGCCCCATCGTCATCTGGCGCAAGGAGCTGCGCCCGGATTCGGGCGGCGACGGCGAGCATCGCGGCGGATTGGGGCAGATCATCGAGATCGCCCCCACCGAGGGGCACGAGTTCGACTTCTCGGCCATGTTCGACCGCGTCAGGCATCCGCCCAGGGGCCGCAATGGCGGCGCGGACGGCGTCGCCGGCGCGGTGCGGCTGGACGACGGCACGACCATGCGGCCGAAGGGCTGGCAGCATGTGCCGGCCGGCCGGCGGCTGATCCTCGAACTGCCCGGCGGCGGCGGCTACGGCGATCCCGCCAACCGCAGCGCCGAGGCGCGCGCCGAGGACAAGGTGAAGGGCTATATTTCGGAGAGCGGCAAATGAGCTATGTTTCCTCGCGCCTGTCGGCGGTGAAGCCGTCGGCCTCGATGGCGGCGTCCCAGGCGGCCAAGGCGCTGCGCGCCAAGGGCATCGACGTGATCGACCTCGGCCTCGGCGAGCCGGATTTCCCGACGCCCGCGCATATCGTCGAGGCGGCCTACGCTGCGGCGAAGGCGGGCGAGACGCTTTACACGGCCGCGGCCGGCTCGCCCGAGATACGCCGGGCCGTGGCCGACAAGTTCAGGCGCGAGAACGGCCTCGACTACGGCCCCGACGACATCGTCGTCGCCAACGGCGCGAAGCAGATCATCTTCAACGCGCTGATGGCGACGCTGGAGCCGGGCGACGAGGCGATCCTGCCCGCGCCCTATTTCGTGTCCTATCCCGAGATGGTGAAGCTGCTCGGCGGCGTGCCGGTCATCGTCGAGTGCCCGGAAACGACCGGCTTCCGCCTGACGCCCGAGCTGCTCGAACGGGCCATCACGCCCAGGACCAAATGGCTGTTCCTGAACATGCCGGGCAACCCCTCCGGCGCGGTCTATTCCGAGGCCGACCTGAAGGCGCTCGGCGCCGTCCTGGCGCGGCATCCGCAGGTTCTCGTTCTCTCCGACGAGATCTACGAGCACATCATCTTCGACGGCCGCGCCTTCGTCTCCTTCGCCAAGGCCTGCCCGGAGCTTCGCGAGCGCAGCCTGATCGTCAACGGCGTCGCCAAATCCTACGCCATGACCGGCTGGCGCGTCGGCTACGCGGCCGGCCCGGCGCCGCTGGTCAAGGCGATGGCCACGGTCCAGAGCCAGTCCTGCACCTCGGTCTGCTCGATCTCCCAGGCCGCGACGGTCGCCGCCCTCACCGGGCCGCAGGACGAGGTCGCGCGTTTCCGCGAGGCGTTCGAAAGGCGCAGGAACCTCGTCGTCGAGGGGATCGCGAAGATCGACGGGCTGACCCTGCCGCCGCCCGAAGGCGCGTTCTATGCCTATATCGGCTGCGCCGGGCTGATCGGCCGCAGGACGCCGGACGGCGCAATCCTGGAAGACGACGCGGCCGTGGCGGACTACATGCTGGCGAAGGGCAGGGTTTCCTCCGTGCCGGGCGTCGCCTATGGGTTATCCCCCTATTTCCGCATCTCGACCGCCACCGGCGACGAGGTGCTGGCAGAGGCGGTAGCGCGCATCGCGGCGGCCGTGGAAGAACTGGAGTAGAAAGAATGACCCGTTACGAACGCATCCTCATCACCGGCGCGGCCGGCCGCCTCGGCTCCCAGCTGCGCACGGGTCTCGCGCCGCTCGCCGAAAAGATACGCCTGGCGGGCCGCCAGCCGTTCGGCGACCTCGCCGCCAACGAGGAGGAAGCCGTCTTCGACCTGTCCGACATGGAGGCCACCATCGCGGCCACCAGGGACTGCGACGCCATCGTGCATTTCGGCGGCGCGCCGATGGAAAGCCCGTGGCAGACGATCCTGGATTCCAGCATACGCGGCTCCTATCACATCTACGAAGGCGCGCGGAAGCACGGCGCGAAGCGCGTCGTCTACGCGTCGTCCGTCCACGCCATCGGCTATCACGAGGTCGAGGCGCAGATCGGCGTCGACGCGCCGGTGCGCCCCGACAGCCTCTACGGCGTGTCCAAGAACTTCGTCGAGAGCCTCTCCCGGCTCTACTGGGACAAGTTCGGCATCGAGAGCGTGTGCCTGCGCATCTTCTCGTCCTTTCCCGAGCCGGCCGACCGGCGCATGCTGTGGTCCTACCTGTCCTTCGCCGACTGCGTGCGGCTGGTCGAGGCGTCGCTGACGGCCCCGCGCGTCGGCCACACCATCTCGTTCGGCATCTCCGACAACAAGGTGAAGACGGTCGACAACAGCGGCGCGAACCATCTCGGCTTCATTCCGCGGGACAGTTCCGAGCCGTTCCGGGAAAAGGTCGAGGCCGCCACCCCGACACCCGACCCGCAGGCCGCGTCGGTGAAATTCCTCGGCGGCTGGTTCTGCGAGCTGGGGCATCCCGACGACGAATAGGCTTGCCGGCCATGACGCCGAGGGAGCGGGCCGTGCCGCCGGAAGATCCGCGAGCATTTCTGCAAGCCCTGTTCGAGGCGGCGGTCGAGGCCGCGGACCCCGAGCGCTCCATCGGCCGCTTCCTGCCCGAGCGGCCGAGAGGCCGGACCGTGGTGATCGGCGCGGGGAAGGGCGCGGCGCAACTCGCGCGCGCCTTCGAGCGCGTCTGGGACGCGCCCCTCGATGGCGTCGTCGTCACGCGCTACGGCTACGGCGTTCCCTGCCAGCGGATCGAGGTGCTGGAAGCGGCCCATCCGGTGCCGGACGCCGCCGGACTGCGCGCCTCCGAACGCCTGCTCGCCGCCGTCTCGGGCCTGGGACCCGACGACCTCGTCGTCGCGCTGATATGCGGCGGCGGGTCGGCGCTGCTGCCGGCGCCCGCGGGCAGCCTCACGCTCGACGACGAGATCGCGGTCAACCGGGCGCTTCTCGTTTCCGGCGCGCCGATCTCGGCGATGAACGCGATCCGCAAGCAGGTCTCGCGCATCAAGGGCGGTCGGCTCGCGGCGGCGGCGGCGCCGGCGCGCGTGGTCAGCCTCATCGTCTCCGACATTCCCGGCGACGACCCCGCCCTGGTCGCCTCCGGCCCGACGGTGCCCGACAGGACGACGCGCGCAGACGCGCTCGACGCCATCCGGCGATACGGCATCGTTCTTCCCGAGCGCGTCCTTGCCCACATCTCCGCGTCGCCTTCGGAGACCCTTCTCCCGGACGATCCGCGCTTTGCCGGCCACACGCACCGGATAATCGCCTCCTCGCGCCTTTCGCTCGAAGCAGCGGCGTCGAAGGCCGAGGCGATGGGCGTGCGGGCGGCGATCCTGTCGGACGCGATCGAGGGCGAGGCGCGGGAAGTGGCGAAGATGCACGCGGCACTCGCGCGGGAGATCAGCGCCAACGACCGCCCGTTCCGCAAGCCGGTGGTTCTGCTGTCGGGCGGCGAGACCAGCGTGACGCTGCGCAATCCCGACGGCAGGGGCGGCCGCAACACCGAGTTCCTGCTTTCGCTGGCGCTGTCGATCGACGGCCTGCCGGGGATCGCCGCCCTCTCGGCCGATACGGACGGGATAGACGGCTCGGAGGACAATGCCGGCGCGTTCTGCGACGGGACGCTGGTGCGCCGGCTGCGCGAGGCCGGCCTCGGCGCGGCCGGCCTGCTGGACGCCAACGACGCCTGGAGCGCCTTCGCCGCCGCCGAAGCGCTGTTCGTTACCGGCCCGACGGGAACCAACGTCAACGACTTCAGGGCGATCCTTGTCGTCTAGGGCCATGCCCGCGAGCCCTGGCGGATGCGGCGCGGCGACCGCGACCGCTACCGGGCGGCGATCCGCGCGTCGCGCATCAGGTCGACCAGGACGTTGCGGGGGATCCTAGGGATCGGCGAACGGCAGCTCATCGGGGCGAATGTCGCCAGGTGGTAGGATCGCCCGTTGTGAAGCGCGCAAGCCTGGAGGCCCGGCGGCATGTAGTTGCGGCATCCCAGGAACGTCTCCGAGGTGGTGATCTCCAGCCCGTCCGGCGCATCCGGGGTCAGGATCTCGATCCGGGTGTCGGTTCCGTCCAGCATGCCGCCGCCATCATCCGCGGTCGGACAGCGTTGCTGCGGACGACGGACGCTCAGCATCGCGGTCAGGCCCGGCTCGGCGCAGGTCGGCATCCGGCAGGTGAGCCGGATCGCGTTGCCTCCCGTGTCGTGCTCGATCGTCCATATCTCCGTCGAGACGGGGAAATCGACCTCGCCGAGACGCACCCGTTCCACGGGCGCGGCAGGCGCGGTCGCCTGGCCGACGAGATGGTGCAGCGCGCCGCCGATCCACGATTGGGAGCCGATGGTTTCCGGCCGCATCGCGAAGCGGTATTCGCTGCCCTGCCAGGCGAGGCAGCCATGGACGTATTGCGGGGAACTGAGCGTGGGGCCGGCGTGACGCTCGGCCAGAACCAGCGCGAAGCGGCCGGCCGGAAAGATGTTGGCATAGGCGCGGCCCTGGATGGGAAAGAGGCGTTCGGCCTCGGCCATCATCGCCTCCCTGGTGCAGCCGGCCTCGCCGTCGCGCCGGCCGATGTCGATCACCGCCCCGCGGCAGTCCTCCCGCAAGCAGGTGGCGACCAGCCCGTCGCCCTCGCGCGCGATGCGCCAGGATTCCGGCTTGTAGTTGAAGGTCAGGTCGCCGAGGGCGATCGGCTCAGGCGGCGGGTCGGCGCGCGCGCCAGCGACGCAGGCAAGCCCCGCCGCGACAGCCGCGAGAAGCGCCGCCCCGTTCAACGCATCCGTCCTTCAAGCCGTCGCACGCCTCACCCCAAGCCGACCCACGGCAAGCTTTCGCGACCAATGTGTCGTCAAAAAGGCCCGTCCACCCGGCGCAGCCGGCGTGCGGCGTCTTGGCCGGTCAGATGATCAGATCGATGAGGAACGGCGCCCGTTGCCCGAAGCTCTGGGTCATCAGGTCGGCGCATTCCTCCAGCGTGGTCGCGCGGGTGGCCTCGACGCCCATGCCGTTCGCAAGCTTCACCCAGTCGAGATCGGGGTCGGAGAGGTCGAGCATGCCCATCGCTGTCGGCCCCGGCACGGCTCCGACATTCCGGTACTCGCCGATCAGGATGTTGTACTTGCGGTTGTTGAGCAGGATGGTCGTGCAGGGCAGCCGCTCGCGCGCCTGCGTCCACAGCGATTGCAGCGAGTACATCGCGGAGCCGTCGGCCTGGAGGCTGATGACGCGCCGTTCGCCCCCGGCCGCGACGGCGGCCCCGGTCGAGACCGGAAGGCCGTCGCCGATCGCGCCGCCGCCGAGATTGAGCCAGTCATGCGCGGCGGCTGCGTGGGTCAATCCATAGAAGTCGCGGCCGAAGGAAACGCTCTCGTTGGAGACGATCGCGTTTTCCGGCATCAGCGCGGCGAGCGTCAGCGCCAGCCCTTCCTGCGTCGGGGCGCCGCCGACCACGCCCGGGCGCGGTCCGGGGTCCGGAATGGCGGCGTCGGGAGCGCCGAGCTCATCGACAAGCGCCTGAAGGGCCGCGTCGGAATCCTGATCGGGGCGGGAGAGGACGTGGATCTGCGCGTGAGGCGGATAGTGCGTCGAGGGCTTTCCCGGATAGGCGAAGAAACCGACCGGCGGCTTCGCGTTCACCAGAACGATGTGCTCGTATCCGGCGAGCGCCTGGACGGCGGCATCCGTGCCGTAGGGCACGCGCTCGAGTGGCAACCTTCCTCGGCCGCGCGCCATGTGACCGTTGGTATAGCTCGCCAGAAGGTCGGCGCCGGTGGCCTGCGCGATGCGCCATGCAAGGGCCTGCGACGGGCCGAGCGTCGCCTGGTCGGCCAGCAGGATGAGCGCCCTCCCGCCCGCGCGCAGGATGCGCGCCGCGGTCTCGACCGCATGCGGATCGACCGGCGGAGCGGCCGGCACGCCCTGCGGCGCGGCGACGATCCCGCCGGGGTTCCACGAGGCGTCGGCGGGCAGGATGAGCGTGGCGATCTGGCCGGGCAGGGATCTGGCGGCCTGTATCGCCATTGCCGCGTCGCGGCCGACATCCTCGGCGCGCGTGCTGGTGCGAACCCAGTGCGAGACCGTTCGCGCCATGCCTTCCGTGTCGGCCGTCAGGGGAGCGTCGAGGGGGCGGTGATAGGTGGCCTGATCCCCTACGATGTTCACGATGCCGGCCCGGGCGCGGCGGGCGTTGTGAAGATTGCCCATGCCGTTGGCGAGACCGGGACCGCAATGGAGCAGCGTGCATGCCGGCTTGCGGGCGATGCGGTAGTAGCCGTCGGCCATGCCGGTGACGATGTTCTCCTGAAGCCCGAGCACGCAATGCATTCCCGGTATGCGGTCCAGCGCTCCGACGAAATGCATCTCGCTGGTGCCGGGGTTCGCGAAGCAGGTGTCGACGCCCGACTTCAGCAGCGTATGGACGAGGCTTTCCGCGCCGTTCAGTTCGTTTGCGCCGGCTGGAGACGTCATTTTTCGCTTTCCTTCTTCAAGCGCCCAAGCCGTATCGCAGGTCCGCCGACGGAAACGGCCGGCGCTGCGATGCGGGAGAATTCACGCAGAGGCGCGCGCCCGCTTCCCCGTCGGCCATCGCATGCTGGCATGCCGTCTCAAAGCCGGAAAGAGCTGCCCTTCCGCTCCATCAGCGCGTTGAGATTGAGCATTTCCCAGGTCGTGTTGCCCTGAAGCAGCGCCTCGCGGAAGCGGGCTTCCTTGTCCTCGCGGGCGATGCAGGCGTCGGCCGTCTCGGCGACGATCGCCGCCGGAACGACGACCACCCCGTCATCGTCGCCGATGATGAGATCGCCGGGCGAGACCAGCTCGCCGCCGACGACGACCGGCTGGTTGATGGGGCCGAGCGTCTCCTTGACGGTGCCCTTGATCGAGATCGAGCGGCTGAATACGGGAAAGTCGAGCTTGTATATCTCGGCCGCATCGCGCACGCCGCCGTCGACGACGAGACCGGCGATGCCCTTGCCCTTGGCGCAGCTCGCCATCACGTCGCCGAACAGGCCCTGCTCGGTGAAGGCGGCGGCGGTGCAGACGATCACGTCGCCGGGCCTGGCCAGCTTGAGGGCGGCATGCAGCGTCAGGTTGTCGCCCGGCGCGCAGACGCAGGTGAAGGCGGGGCCGATCACGCGCATGCCGCTGCGAATCGGCTTGATCGCGGAATCGAGCGCGCCCTTGCGCCCCATCGCTTCATGGGCCGTCGCCGCCGTCACATTGTCGAAGCGGGCCAGCATCTCGGCCGTCAGGGTGGCGTTGGTCATTCGGATCCTCTTGTCTCGTCGGTTGTCCCGCAGGTGGGAGGCTGCGGGGGGTATCGTTAGCGGGTGACGTTGGCCTCACCCCAGACATAGTCCTGGCGCGGGAACTCCTCCCAGTACTGGCGCATGTCCTTGTGCGGGAAATCCTTGTACGGGCGGCGGCGCAACGCCTCGACATCGATGTCGACGCCGAGACCGGGCGCGGTCGGCAGATCGACCCAGCCATTCGCGACCGTCAGGCCCGGCGCGGCGATCTCGGCGCAGGCATCGGACAGGTTGATGAAACACTCGGCTATGACGAAGTTCGGGATCAGCGCCGACAGATGCACGGTGGCTGCGAGGCCGACGATCGGGCTGTTATAGTTGTGCGGGCTGATGGCCACGGCATGCGGCTGCGCCATCGCGGCTATGTCGAGCATCTGCAGGATGCCGCCCACGGCGCAGATGTCGGGGTTGAGAATGTCGGCCGCGCGCTTCTCGAACACCTGCGCGAACTGCTCCTTGGTGTAGAGCGTCTCGCCGGTGACGACCGGGGTCGAGATCGAGTTGCGCACCTCGGCGACCAGATCGAGATTGTCCGACAGGCACGGCTCCTCGTAGCAGTAGATGCCGAACTCCTCGAGGCGGCGCGCGACGCGGATCGCATGGTGCGGCGCGACGCGGCGATGCGCGTCGATCAGGAGGTCCATGTCGGGGCCGAGCGCCTCGCGCATGGCGCGGACGTTGTCGACCGCGTAGTCCTCTTCCTCGCGCGAGATGAAGGTGCGCCACGGGCCGGGGAACGGGTCCCATTTGAGCGCGGTGTAGCCCATTTCCTTGACCTTGAGCGCACGCTCGACCGTCTGGTCGATGGTCTTGACGCCATACCACCAGCCGTTGGCGTAGATGCGCACCTTCTCGCGCGAGGGGCCGCCGAGCAGGTTGTAGACCGGCTGGCCCGAAAGCTTTCCGACGATGTCCCACAGGGCGATCTCGATGGCGCTCCAGGCGCAGAGGAAATCGACCGAGCTGCGGCGGATGGCGAAGTCGTCGAACATCACCTGCGCCATGTGGCGGATGGTGTAGGGGCTGCGGCCGACGAGATAGGGAGCCATCGCCTGGATGTATTTCTCGACGATGGTTTCCTTCTTGACGCCGACATAGGCCTCGCCCCAGCCATAGGTGCCGTCCGAGGCCTCGACGCGGACGAAGAGCAGGTTCTTGCCGCTGCCGGGGTGGAACAGGAAAGTCTCGATGCTGGCAATCTTCATGGAAATCGTCCCGAGAACTCGAAGCTGGATGGCCGTCGAAGACGCGCGCGGAGGCGCTAGAGGCCGGCCTGAAGCAGGGCGCCCGCGACGTCCTGGTCCCATGCGACCCTGCCGGCGGCGATGTCGGCCTTGCGCTGCCCGGCGCGGCGGCATGCCTGCAGCACCTCGTCGACCGTCTCGCGCGGCACGACCGCGACGCCGTCCGCGTCGCCGACGATCAGGTCGCCCGGCCGGATGAGGACGTCGCCGAAGGCGACGGGCTGGTTGATCGGCCCCATCACCTCCTTGACCGTGCCTTTCATGCAGACATTGGCGGCGAAGACGGGAAAGCCGACCTCGACGATGGTCAGCCTGTCGCGAACGCCGCCATTGGTGACGAGGCCGGCGATGTTCTTGCCGAGGGCGCAGCTCGCCATCACGTCGCCGAACATGCCCTGCTCGGTCGCGTTCATGGCGTCGCAGACGAGAACGTCGCCGGCGCCGGCCATCTTGAGGGCCGCATGCAGGGTGAGGTTGTCGCCCGGCTCGCACACGCAGGTGAAGGCCTGGCCGGCCATGCGCATGCCCGGATCGAGCGGCAGTATCCGCGAGGGCAGGCCGCCGGTCCGGGAATGCGCCTCGACGATGGCGGAGGAGCCGTAGGCAAGCAGTTCCGCGTTGATTGCGGCGAGGTCGTTGCGCGATGTCTGCGCGGTCATGCGATGTTCCTTGTCGGTTATTTCGATTTGCGGGGGCGCGAATCCGGCAATCCTTCGACCAGGATCGCCAGGGCATCCTCCAGAGTGCCGGGAGCCACGCCGGCGACCCGTTCGGGAATAGCCGCGCCGACGGTCCGCTCCATGACGCGGACGATGGCGTCGATCATAAGCGGCTCGACGCCGGCCTCGATCGCCATCCCGCGCGACATGCGGACCTCGTCGGCCCGCCGCGCGGCATGAACGACGTGCGAGCGCATCAGGATGGCCGCCGTCTCCCGCGCCGAGTGGGCGTCGAGAAAGCCGCAGAAGCTGTCGAGCACGCTTTCCGTCACGCCGGTGCGTTCGGCCACGGTGAGCGCCTCGACGTAAAGCGCCTCCAATCCCTTGGCCAGGATGCTGCGGATCAGCTTCAGCCCGGCGGCCGCGCCGACGGCCTCGCCCATGACGGAGACGTTCATGCCATAAGGCACGAACAGATCACGAAGACGCGCCGCCTCGCGGCCGGCGGCAACGACGGCGACGCGATGGCCGGAGGCCGCGGCCGACCCAATGATGCCGAGATCGACATAATGGGCGCCGCGCGCTTCCACGTCCCGCGCCGCCTCCTGCTTGATGGCGGGCGACGCGGAAGAGAAGTCGGCGAAGATGGAACCGGGGCGCAGATGCGGCGCGGCCTCGCGCGCGGCGGCGAGCGTCGCCGCCGGCTGCACCATGGCGAAGACGACGTCGGCATCCGCGAACGCCTCGCGGCCGTCGAGCAGCCGCACGCCCGCGTCCCGCGCCCTCGCCCGCAGCAGCGCCTCTCCCCTTCCGCCATGAATGGCGACGTCATAGGCGCGGATCCCCTCCAGGCCGGCGCCGGCAAGGCCCGCGGCGAAGGTCGAGGCGGCTTCGCCGAAGCCGAGGAAGTTCAAAACGGGAGCAGGCTTGCCGGACATGATTTCACACGGGTCGAGATGGGCGGGGAAAACGGGACGCATCCGGACGGGCGCGATCACCGTCTTGCGAAAGGCTGCCTCGACACTTCATGTTCCGCAACGGATATCCCACCAGACACCTCGAAAGAGCGGCGACGCCTGCGCCGACGATGCTTGCGCCGGGCCGTTCCCGCTCCTGTTCGGCGGCATCATTCGCTGGCAGCTTGACTTCGTAAAGCGAATTATTCTCGGTGGATTTAATCGCTTTTCCGCATTCTGGCCCGATGGCTTCCGCGGCGTCTCGCGAGGTCAGCCGCGCGGCCTGCCGAAATTGCAGTGCTGGTGGGCGATGTCGGCGATCCGCGCCGCGATGAAGTCGTCGCGATAGACGGCGGCATATTGCAGCGGGCGCATGGGCAGATCCGTATTCAGGATCGCCAGCCCGGCGTCGGGATGGTGGAAATACTCCCGCGGCAGATAGGAGATGCCGAGGCCGCCCCGCACAAGCTCGGCGATGGTTATCATGCTGCTGCATGTGATGGATTGCCGAGCCGGAAACCCCTGTTCGCTCAGAGACTTGACGACCGTCTGGTGATGGAGGGACCCTTCGGAATAGGTCAGGAGCGGCAGGTCGGCGACCTCGCGCGCGGACAGGACCTTCTGGCGGTCCATCGCCATGTCGGCGCTGCACATCCACGCCGATTCGAGGGCGCGCAGCTCGCGCGACTGGAACCCCTGGAGGAATTCGCCGCGCACGATCGGGCACAGGATCAGATCGAGCTTGTAGGCGACGAGCTCCTGCTGGATCTCATGGGTGAGGCCGACGCTCGTCTTGAGCGTGATGTAGGGAAAGCTGGTGGTGATCGCCCGGATCAGGGCCGGAAGCCAGGTCAGGGCCACCATTTCCGTCGCACCGAGATGGAACGTGCCGGAATAGGCGAAGTCATCCTTCGAGCGCTGCTCGATCTTGTGGTAGAGATTGAGCATCTCGGTGAAGTCGTTCAGCAGCGCGCGCCCCTTGAGCGTCACCTGCGACGTCCTGTTGGTGCGGTCGAAGATGGGAAAGCCGAGCCACTGCTCCAGCTCCTGCACGCGCTTCGAAATGGTCGATTGCGTGACGTTGAGGCGCTCCGCGGCGGCGTGGAAGCTGCCGAGCTTCTGGACCCAGTGAACCGCTTCGATCTGTTTCAGCGTTATCATAGAGCGCTACCGTGCCGGGGCCGATCCGGGATGCCCTTCCGGCCGACCCGCCCTTCCCCTCATGGCGGCCGCCGGCGTGAGCCAAACCACCGCTATCTACGCGAAAGGCGCCGCCCTGCCTAGCTGCGCATTGGCGCGCATGCACGATACGGCCGATCGGTCGCAAGCGCGTGAAAACGCTGGGATATGCGCGCGGGCGGCGCCGGTTCCGCGCCTATTCGAGGGACGGATCGATCGGGATGCGATAGCCGTTGACGAGGCGGTTGGTCTCGTTGGCCATGCCGACGACGGCGATCAGCTCGTTGTACTGCTCGGGCGTCATGCCGGCCTTTTTCGCGGCCGCGCCGTGGCTGGCGATGCAATAGCCGCAATTGTTGGTGACGCTGACGGCGATGTAAACGAGTTCCTTGACCAGCGGGTCGAGCGCGCCGGGGGCCATCACCTCCTTGACGCTCTCCCACGTCCGGCGCAGCGTCTTCTCGTCATTGGCGATATACTTCCAGAAATTGTTGACATCCTTCAGGCCGCGCGACGTCTTGATGTCGTCGAAGACGGCTTTCACCGCGTCCGATGCGTGGTCGTATTCAATGGATGACGGCTTCGACACATTTGCCTCCATGTCGTTATGGTGCGTGCAGCGTCGCATAGGCGGCTTCCGGAAAAAAGCGAATATTAAAAATCGTATCCAATCAATAAAGCGACTTTGAACCTGGAGCGCGGAAAAGCCGCGCGGGCGTGCTTTTCACGGCTTTTGCCGATCATGCCCGCCTTCCGTCTTTCAGGTTCTTCGCAAGATAATCCACCAGCGTACGCACGAGCTCGGCGGTTCGCTCCTCCGCGCCGAGAACCATGATCTCGACCGCTGGCAGCGGCGGCCAGCCTTCCGCCTCGGCGAGCACCCGCATGTCGTCGCGCAGGAAGGACCGGCCGAGGACGGCGACGCCCAGCCCGCCGGCGACCGCCGCCTGCGCGGCGGTCAGGCTGCTGGTCGTGCAGCCGACGACCCAATCCCTGCCGGCCTCGCCGAGCGCGGCCGTCATCATGTCGCGATAGAAGCAGGGCTTCGGCAGCATCACGAGCGGCACCGGCCCGTCCTCGCGCCCGGCATGGGCCGCCGCCGCCATCCACAGAAGCGGCTCGCGCCATATCACCCGGCCGCGCCGGGCGGGGCTGTCCTTCTTGGCGATCACCGCGTCGAACTGCCCGTTGCCGTAGGCGTCGATCAGGTTCCGGCTCAGCCCGGTGACGAGGTCGATCTCGACGCCCGGATACAGGCGGGCGAAACGGGCCAGCATGCGCGGCAACTGTCCGGGCAGGAAGTCCTCTGAGATGCCGAGGCGCAGCAGGCCCTTCGCCGCCGGCTCGCGCAGCGCGTGCATCAGGCGGTCGTTCGCCTCGATCATGCCGCGCGCCGCCGGCAGCAGCCTTTCTCCGCCGGCGGTGAGCGCGAGCGAGCGGCTGCTGCGCTCGAACACGCGCTGGCCGACGAGATGCTCGAGGCGCAGCACCTGCTGGCTGACCGCCGATTGCGACCGGCCGACGACCGCCGCCGCGGCGGTGAAGCCGCCGCTTTCGGCGACCGCGACGAATGTCCGCAACAGGCCGATCTCCAGGTCCGGAACCTTCATCCGCTCGATCCCTCCCGGTTCGGCGCGCCCATCCATAAGCAATCGTGGACGTTGCGATCAGAACTATGCGTTTGCCTTTTGGCGGATGCCGGCGCTAGTTCGGTCGAGCCCGAACGTCGCGAAACGTGACTGGAGGGACCGATTCCCGATACCGGAGCGATTTCGGCCGCCGCGCACGGCATGGCCGATGGAAAATCGCCGACAGATGGTGGTGAACGATGCGCGCAGTCGTGCTTTGCGAATTCGGCGGCCCCGAAACCCTGAAGGTGGCCGAGGCCGACAAGCCCGTGCCGGGAGCGGGTCAGGCGCTGGTGCGCATCCATGCCGCGGCGCTGAACCCGGTGGACGCCAAGATCCGCGAGGGGCTGCCCATCGGTCCCGACATGCCGGCCATTCTCGGCGCGGATCTCGCAGGCGTGGTCGAAGCCGTCGGCGACGGCGTCGACGGCCTCGAGGTCGGCGACGAAGTCTATGGTTGCGCCGGCGGCGTCAAGGGTCATGACGGCACGCTGGCGCAATATATCGCCGCCGATGCCCGCCTGCTCGCTCCCAAACCGGCGCGGCTGTCGTTCCGCGAGGCGGCGGCCCTGCCGCTCGTCTCCATCACCGCATGGGACGCGATGGAACGGCTTTCCCTCGGCGCCGGCGATCACGTCCTCGTTCACGGCGGCACGGGCGGCGTCGGCCATGTCGGCGTCCAGCTTGCCAAGGCGGCCGGCGCGCGGGTGACGGCCACCGTCGGCAGCGAGGAAGCCGCCCGCCTGGCCATCGGGCTCGGCGCCGACGACACCGTCGACTACCGCAAGGAGAGGGTCGCCGACTACGTGGCGCGGCTGACCGCCGGCAAGGGTTTCGACGCGATATTCGACACGGTCGGCGGCCAGAACCTTGCCGCCTCGTTCGAGGCGGCGGCCATCGGTGGCCGTATCGCCACCACCAATGCGCGGGTGACGCTGGACATCGGCGCCATGCACGGCAAGGCGCTTTCGCTTCATGTCGTGTTCATGCTCCTGCCGATGCTGCGCGGGCCGGGGCGCGAGCGCCATGGCGCGATCCTGCGCGAGCTTGCCGCCTGCGTCGACGCCGGCGAGGTCAGGCCGCTGCTCGACGAGCGCCGTTTCACGCTCGACACGGCCGCCGACGCCCATAGGCATCTCGGGTCCGGCCGGGCGCGCGGCAAGATCGTCGTCGACATCGACTGACGCCGTCCGGGCGCGCCGCCGCCACGGAGCCGAACGGCCCGCGCCCCGCGCATGCGCAAGGCGGGCCGTCCGCCGCCGATCCCGCTCAGACCGCCGCGATCACGGCCACTTCCAGCATCGCGCCGCCGACGAGGCCGGCCTGCACGCAGGCGCGCGCCGGCTTGCGTCCTGGCGCCAGCCATGCGTTCCACACCGTGTTGAACTCGGCGAAATCGCGATTGACCTCGACCATCCAGATCGTCGCCGACAGGAGCCTGCTCTTGTCGGTGCCGGCGGCGGCGAGGCGGCTGTCGATCTCATCGAGGATCTGCCTGGCCTGATCGGCGATCGAGACGGAATTGTCCGTGGGAACGACGCCGGCGACATAGGCGACGCCGTTATGGACCACGGTGTCGGAACGGTGGGCGATGTCCTTGGGGTTGAAGTAGACGGGTTCCATGCAGTTCTCCTTTCGGGGTTGGGTTCCGATGCGGCCTTCGCGGCAGGCCGCGGGCGGCGAAGGGGACAGGCTCAGCCGGCGCGCGTCGCGGTGAAGGCGACCCTGCCGAACTGGCTGAAGGTGGTCGGGCCTCTGGTGTGGCTGGCGGCCGCGCCCATCTCGACGAATCCCGACAGGCGGCCCTGCGCGCATTCCTCGGCGACGAAGCGGAAGCTGGCCGTGTTGCCCTCGACGAGATGGAGGCTCTGGACCTCGAAGCCCCATGCGGTCATGGCGCCCCGCGCCGGCGCGTCGCCGAACGGCGTCAGGTGCGTGCCCGACAGGTCGTCGCCCTGTCGCGACAGGGCCAGGCCGTGCGTGGCCGGGCCGTGGGCGAAGTCGATCGTCAGCGTCCATTCGCCGCCCGGGTCGAGCGGCAGGACCGCAACCGGCGACGGCTCGGGATGGCGGGCGGTGAAGGCCTCGATCAGCGCGTCGGCGACGAGGTCGACCTCGCCGTCGCGCAGCGCGAACGGGCTTATCAGCGTCGAATGCGTGTCCGCGCCGTAGTCGTCGATGAGGATGCGGGGGCGGCGCGCGAGAAGCCGGTCCCTCAGCGCGAGATAGGTCAGGTTCGGCTGGCAGGCGCTCCAGTCCACCCGCAGGCGCAGCGTGCTGGCCAGCGCGCCCCGGAGCTCGAGCGCCACGCCCTCGACCGCGCGCAGGCGATCCCGAAGCCGCTCGAGCATCTCGTCCCAGCGGCGCTCCTCGGCGGCATGGTCGCGGGCGAACCATTCCTCCACCGCCGTCACCGCGCCGACGATCTGCTCCTTGCTGATCTTCATCATCCGGCCGAAGCTCTGGTTGGGCGGGCTGTTGCACCAGGCGGCCCGCACCAGCGCCTTGCGCCCGAGGAGAAGGCCCGTCGCCGCCGGCCCGCGCATCCGTTTGCCGACGCTGTAGACCACGAGGTCGGCGCCGCGCGCGGTCCAGCTCTCCGGATGGCCGAGGAACTCGGAAGCCGCGTCGACGATGACCGGAACGCCGGCCTGCCGCGCATGCGGCAGCAGGTCGTCGAACGTCAGCGGCGCGTCCGGATCGCGCTCGCCGAAAACGAGGATGGCGACGACGTTCTGCGCGGCCAGCGCCGCCTTCAGCGCCTCGACGCCGGCGACCTCCTCGATGCGCGCGCCGACGATCCGCACGCCCTGATCGTAGGCGAAGCGCTGGCCCGCCGGCATGAGGACGACGCGCTCGCGCCCGTCGAAGGAAGCCGGCAGGCGCAGCATGCGCAAGGGGTCGTTGGCGGCGACGCAGGCGGCGGCGGCCAGCGTCAGCCCGCCGGCCGAGCCGGAAGTGACCATGCCCCACTCCGCGCCGGTAAGCTCGGCCAGCCTTCGTCCCGCGGCCTCGGCTAGCTCCGCCATCAGCACATGGTCGCGCGCGGCGCTGTCCATGGCGGCGCGCACGCCCTCGCTCGGCGTGCTGTTGCCGTAGAAGGAGCGCGAGAAGCCGCAATTGACGAACGGTTCGACGCCGAGTTTTCGATAGATTGACATCGTGATTTCCGCTGTTGCCCGGTTGTCGGCGCGATGCCGCGCCGCGAAGGGTGGAGGGGTCATGTCTCGGCGGCGACGGGCCGCCGCGACGCGCCCATGCGCTTCTCGATCGCCCTGGCCAGCGTGGCTAGGGAGAAATTGAAGGCGAAATAGATGAGCCCGAGGATCATGTAGACGTTGAAGGGCTGCGTCATCAGGTTGGCGTTGACCTGGTTCGCGGCGAAGGTCAGCTCGTTCGTGCCGATGATGTAGCCGAGCGAGCTGTCCTTCACGATCCCGACCATCTGGGTGATGAGGCTCGGGACCGAGTTGTAGAGGGCCTGGGGCAGCACGATCAGCAGCGTGATGTGGTGATAGCGCAAGCCGAGCGCCTTCGCCGCCTCGGTCTGTCCGCGCGGCAGGGCGAGGATGGCTCCGCGCACGATCTCGGCGATGAAGGCGGCCTTGTAGAGCACCAGCGCGGCGATGGTCGTCATCGCCCCGCTCACCGAATAGCCGGTTATCATCGGGATGATGAAGTAGACCCAGAAGATCAGCAGGATGATCGGCGTGCCGCGCATCGTCTGGATGACGACATAGGCCGGCCGGCTGAGCAGCCTGCTCTCGCTCAACCGCATCAGCGCCAGGACGACGCCGAGCGGAAGCGCCGCGGCGATGCTGGCCAGCGAGATGATGATGGTCATGGCGAAGCCGCCGAGCGGGCCATGGGGATATTGCCCGATCAGGAACAGGAGCCAGTTGTCGGCGAAGACCTCAAGCATCCCGGCGCGCTCCCTTGGCGTTGCGCGCGCGCAGCCGCTCTCCCGTCACCATCATGAGGATGGACACCGCGAGGTAGATCACCGTGGCGACGGCGAAAACGCCGAAGATGCGGTAGGTCTCGTCGGCGATCGCCTTGGTCTGGTAGGTCAGCTCGACGACGCCGATGGTCATGGCGAGGCTGGTTCCCTGGAAGAACAGCGTCATCTGGTTCATCAGCGACGGCGAGGCGAGGCGGATGGCCTGCGGGATGATGACCCAGCGCATGGCGCCGATATAGCTCAGGCCGAGCGCGCGCGCGGCCTCCTTCTGCCGCATGTCGATGGCGCGGATGCCGCTGCGCAGGTCCTCGCTGGCATAGCCGCCGAACGCGGTGGCGATGGCGATGCAGGCGAAGATGATCTCGCTGTTCTGGGCGTTGATCCAGCGTTGCACCGGGATGGGCAGGAGTTGCGGCACGCCGAAGTACCAGATGAAGAGCTGCACCACCATCGGCACGTTGCGATGGAACTCGACGATGGTGGCGACGGCGAGCTGGATGGGCCGCACCGGCAGCTCGCGCAGGCCGGTCAGAATGATCGCCCAGATGAAACCGAAGACGAAGACGATGGCGGTGATCGCCAGGGTCATCACCAGCCCCTGCAGGATCATCTCCCCGTAGGGGGGAAGGAAGACGAAGGATATGTCCTGTATGTACTTCATACGATCTCCTGCCTTTCCTCCTTGGCGTCCGCCGCTCTCGCGGGCCTGCTCTTGCCGTCGGACCCGCGCCTATCCGAAACGGCGGACGTCGAAGGGCGCAATGTCCAGCTCGGGCGTCCTGCCGGCGACGAGATCGCCGATGATCCGGCCCGTCATCGCCCCGAGCGTAAGGCCCGAATGGCCGTGGCCGAAGGCGAAATAGACCGCGCGATGGCGCGGCGAGCGGCAGATGACCGGCAGGCTGTCCGGCATGGAGGGCCGATGCCCCATCCACGGCTTCGCCTCGGCCCCGCCCAGGCCGGGCAGGATTTCCTGGGCGAGCGGCAAAAGCCGCCGCGCCCGGTCGTGGTTGGGCGCGGCGTCGAGCCTGGCGAGCTCGGCTGTGCCGGCGAGGCGGATCCCGTGCTGCATCTGCACGATGCCGAACTTGTAGTCGCCCGAGATGACCGAGGTGCGCAGGGACACGCCCGGATCCGGCAGCATGAGGTGATAGCCGCGCTCGCCGCGCAGCGGAACCGGGCTGCCCAGCTTGCGCGCCAGCGCGCCGGAATAGGCGCCCATCGCGAGGACCAGCCGGTCGATCTTGTGGCGGGCGACGTTGGTCTCGACATATTTCGGCCCGTCCGGGCCGATGACGATGTCGTTCACGGTCTCGCGCGCCAGCTTGCCGCCGAGGCCGACGAACAGCTTCACAAGCGCCTTCGATATTTCGAGCGGGTCGGCGGTCTGGTACGATTCGGGCAAATAGACCGCATGCTTGAAATCGCGGGCGAGCGCCGGTTCGAGATCGTAGAGATCCTTCAGCGGGATGTCCTGAACCTTGATGCCCTGCCGCCGGCGCAGTTCGTGCGGGAAGCCGCCGCCGGTGAACGAGGCGGTGGATTTGTAGACGTAGAGCTCGCCGGCCTTGCGCACGAGGTTATGCGCGCCGGCCGCCCGCAGCAGGGGCTCGTAGGCATCGTAGGCGCGCGGCACGATGGTCGCCAGCGCCGCCGAGATTTCCTCGACCTTCGCCGGCCGCGCGGCGGCGAGAAACCGCATCAGGAACGGGAAGAGGTGGGCGAGCGCGTCCCAGCGGATGACCAGCGGCTGCTTCGGGTCGAGCAGCATGCGCGGCACGGCCCCGACGACGCCCGGCGTCGCCAGCGGCACGACGCTCGAGCACTGGATCATGCCGGCATTGCCGAAGGAGCAGCCGGTTCCCGGCTCGTCGCGGTCGATCAGCGTTACCGAATGCCCCTCCTGTTGCAGGGTGGTGGCGACGCAGATGCCGACGATTCCCGCGCCCAAGACAGTGACGTTCATGATCGAAGCCTATGAAGCCTGGGATGACGGCAAGAAGCGTCGTTTCCGGCAGGAGCGGAAGCGGCTCGGATGTGCCGTGTCTCCATTTCAAAGCGATTTCGGAGCGATCGAGGGCGGGCGGACGGTGCGCGCCTTCCCCCGACCTGCCCCGGCGAACCGGCCGGAAGCGCGCACGCGCACCCGGCCATGACCGGGCACGCGCGCGTCCTGGGAGGAAATGGCCTCAGTATTCGTAGACCTTCTGGCCGTCGACAATCTTCTCGACCTTGAACTCGCGCTCCATCTTGAACTCGGAGTCCTTGCCGAACCAGCGGTCGAAGATCGTGTCGAGGCGTCCGTCCTCCTCCATCTTGACGAGGGCGGCGTTGACCGCGTCGAGAAGCGCCGTCTCGCCCTGGCGAACGCCGAGGCCGAAGGCTTCGGAGAAGACCGGCTCGTTCTTGAGCAGCTTCAGCTCGTCCGGCGTGCCGACCGAGCGCTGGATGACCGGAGCGAGCATGCTTTCGGAATTGACCACGCTCTCGACCTTCGCCTGGCTGAGGGCGAGGTAGGCCTGCGGCAGCTCCTCGAAGGTGACGAGACGGATCTCGGGATGGTTGTCGCGAACGACGCGCGCCGAGGTCGAGGTGCCGATGGTGGCGGTGCGCTTGCCGTAGAGTTCCTTCAGGTGCTCGATGCCGGAGTCGACGCGCACGGCGAAATAGGCGGTGTTGATGAGATAGGTGTAGCTGTAGTCGACCTGCTCCGCGCGCTCGGGCGACCATGCGAGCGCGCCGGCGATGATGTCGATGCGGCCCTGATTGACCTCTGGAATGCGCGCCGAGGCGGAGATGACCTTGATCTCGGGGGTGACGCCGAGCTCCTTGGCGACTTCGTCGCACATGTCGATGTCATAGCCGATGATCTTGCGGGTGGCCGGGTCCTGAAAGTTGAACACCGGAACGGTGCCGATGGTGCCGCAGATCAGCGTGCCGCGCGCCTTGATCTCGTCAAGCTGGTCCGCCGCGGCGGCAGAAGCGAACGTTCCCAGGCCGAATCCCGCGACCAGGATCGCCGCCGCGCATTTGCTCACTCGTTCGAAGATCATTCTATTCCCCTTTTATAAGGCTGAAACCGTTGGTGGCCTGACGCCTGCAGATCGAACTTTCACGGCCCGGCACTATGAATGACAAGAGAATTGTTTTTGTCATTTATAATTCCTTATTTTCATATTATCAAAATCTAATTCAGAAAACGCCCATATTGGATATGCGCCGACCCCTGCCGGAAAGCGGTTCACCCGGCGGGATCGCCGGTTTGAAGGGAATATCACGCTAAAAAAACAATGTTCGATGGATCAGATTTATTCCTGCCTCGCCTGCTGGGAGAAATTTCCGCGCCGGGGCCACGAGGTGACGCTTCCGTCGCACAGGCGGATTCGGCCGTTTCAACCATCCCTTTTGGCAATTGCAGGCGATAGAAATTATTCGTTTTATTCCATGGAGGACGGATATAAATTGCCCGGGTCATCTCGCTTCCGTCTAGGCTGCGCGGGGTGCGGCACGACATTGCGAACATGGCCGCCACGGCGGACGACGGCATCGCGAAGGCCCGAACCGGATTTCCTCTTGCTCCCGCTCCGAAAGACGCGCTCTCATGGACAAGATAATCATTTTCAAGGGAATCCTTAAAAAGTATGGCGGCCATACCGCCCTGCAGGACATCGATGCATCGGTCGGGCGCGGCGAGACGATCGTGCTGTGCGGGCCTTCGGGGTCGGGAAAATCCACGCTTCTGCGGACGGTGAACAGGCTCGAGCCGGTCGACGCGGGCACGATCCTCGTCAATGGCGTGAACATTCACGACAGGAGCGTCAACCTCAACCGCTTCCGCTCCGACATCGGCTTCATCGCGCAATCGTTCAACCTTTTTGCCAATTACAACGTCATCGACAATGTGACGCTCGGCCTTCGCCGCATCCGCGGGCTGGACCGGCACGAGGCCGAGGAACGCGCCCGCGTCCAGCTCAAGCGGCTGAATGTGGAAAACCTCGCGCAAAAGTTTCCCGATCAGCTCTCCGGGGGCCAGCAGCAGCGCGTGGCCATTGCCCGCGCATTGGCGATGCAGCCGTCGATCATGCTGCTCGACGAGCCGACCAGCGCCCTCGATCCCGAGCTCGTCAGCGAAGTCGTCAACGCGATGAAGGACCTCGCTTCGCAGGGGATGACGATGCTGTGCGTCACCCATGAGATGGGCTTCGCCCGCCAGGCGGCCGATCGGGTCTGGTTTCTCGACCAGGGCCGGCTGATTCAGGATCTCGACAGCGAGAATTTCTTCAACAACAACAGCAATGACAGGGTAAGAAGATTTCTTAATCAGATCAGTATTCAATAATACATATATGATATTTTCCTTGATAAAAATGGCGTCATGATGAACATCGATTCGCATCAGGAATTTTCTCGCAGGGTCCGGAACAGGCAGGAGATGCTTGGGGCGTTCTGCTCGGCGCCTTGTCCCGAGCTTGTCGAGATCGCCGCCTTTGCCGGCTTCGATTTCGCCGTCATAGACGCCGAGCACGGGCCGATCGCGATCGGCGACATCGCCCATATGGTCCGGGCGGGTCATGCCGCCGGCATGCCCGTCATGGCGCGCATACCGGCATCTTCATTGGACATGATTCCGAGAGCCTTGGACCTCGGCATCGACGGCATCCTGGCCCCGCAGATCGACACCGCACAGGAAGCGGCCGCCGTGGTGGCCGCGACGCGGTATCCTCCGTCGGGCAATCGCGGCGTGGCGTTCTATACGCGCGCGCACCGGTTCACGAAGGATACGGGCCCGGAAGCGATCGAGCGCGCCGACGAACGCATCGTCGTCGGCGTCATGGTGGAATCCGAACGAGGCGTTCAGAACGCGGATGCGATCATGAGCGTCCCCGGAGTGGATATGGTACTCGTGGGGCCGAACGACCTGGCCGCCAGCATAGGCTACGCGACAGACACGCAGCGCCTGGTCGACGAGGCGGTCGCACTGGTCGGCAAGGCCGGCCTTCGCCACCGGATCGCGACCGCGATCGCGGCGCAATCTCCTGAATCGGCCATATCCTTCCTCGATCAAGGATACTCCATCGTCGTGACCGGATTGCTTCCGCCGCTCTTGCGGGTTTCGACGGCGTTCGTTCGTGAAACCAGAAGCGGATCGTCGCGGTAGTTTGCCGCCGCGCGCCGGCCGCGCATCATGACGGCGAAGGCGTTTTGCCACGACCCGACCGGACGGTTCGCCGTTCCGGGCGGACGCGGCCGGACCGTTCTCCGGATCGGGCGATGACGCGCGAAGGGTCGCTCTCGGCCCGGAGATTGCTTTTGTGCGGCGATCTTTCTCGGCTATATTGGATGCGGCGACCACGCTGCGGCCACCTCGTTTCCGGCCGGACGAACCCGAACAGGATTGCAGGAAGATTGCCGCAACATCCCGCCACGCTCGCTCCGTTCCGGTACAGTAGCTTCAGGGTGTTGTGGGCGGCGACGCTGGCATCCAATCTCGGCGGGCTCGTCCAGGCGGTCGGCGCCGGCTGGATGATGACGACGCTGACCAGCTCCTACGTCATGGTCGCGCTGGTGCAGGCCGCGACGACCTTGCCGATCATGATGTTTTCCCTGGCGTCGGGCGCGCTTGCCGACAATTTCGACCGCAGGGTCGTCATGCTGGTCGCGCAGGCGCTGATGATGGTGGCCTCCGCCGTGCTCGCCGTCATCGCCCTGCTGGGCATGATGTCGCCCTGGACGCTGCTGGCGATCACCTTCGTGCTGGGCTGCGGCACGGCGCTGCACAATCCGTCGTGGCAGGCCTCGGTGGGCGATCTCGTGCCGCGCGAGGTGCTGCCCGAGGCGGTGACGCTGAACAGCATGGGCTTCAACCTGATGCGCAGCGTCGGTCCGGCCATCGGCGGCATCATCGTGGCGGCGGCGGGCGCGGGCGCGGCCTTCATCGTCAACGCCGTCAGCTACACGCCGCTCATCGCCGCCCTGTGGCGATGGACGCCGCCGGCGCGCACCGCCACCTTGCCGCGCGAGGAGTTCTTCAGCGCCATGTCGGCCGGGCTGCGCTATGTCGCCATGTCGCCCAATCTGGCGAAGGTCATCGCGCGGGCGTTCCTGTTCGGCTTCGCGGCCATCGCCGTCCTCGCCCTGCTGCCGGTGATCGCCAGCCGCCTTCCCGGCGGCGGCGCGCTGGTCTACGGCACGCTTCTGGGCAGCTTCGGCATCGGCGCCATCTTCGGCGGCATGGCCAATGCGGGCATCCGCAAGCGCCTGAGCAACGAAGCCATCGTGCGCGCCGCCTGCGCCGGGATGGCGCTGGCCACCATCGGCATGGCGCTCAGCTCGAGCGCCGTGGCCAGCCATTTCCTGCTCTTGCCGGCCGGCGCGTGCTGGGTGCTGGCGCTGTCGCTGTTCAACGTCACGGTGCAGCTTTCGGCCCCGCGCTGGGTGGTCGGGCGCGCGCTGTCGCTCTATCAGGCCGCCACCTTCGGCGGCCTGGCCACCGGGGCCTGGACCTGGGGCGCGCTGGCGGACCGCTTCGATCTGGCGACCTCGCTCGCGACGGCGGGCGGCGCGCTCGTCCTGGCCGCCCTGGTCGGCCTGCGCCTGCGCGTGCCCGAGTTCGGCTCGCTCGACCTGTCGCCGCTGGAGCAGTTTCGCGAGCCGAGGCTGCGTCTCGGCCTCAAGGCGCGCAGCGGCCCGATCATGATCATGGTGGACTACGAGATCGCGCAGGAGGACATCCCGGCGTTCCTGGCCACGATGGTCGAGAGGCGGCGCATCAGGCTCCGCGACGGCGCGCGGCAATGGGTGCTGCTGCGCGATCTCGAGAACCCCGAGACCTGGACGGAGAGCTACCATGTCGCGACCTGGGTCGAATACATCCGCCACAACCAGCGCCGCACCCAGGCCGACGCCGAGGTGACGAGCCGGCTCCTGGCGCTGCACAAGGGGCCGCAGCGCCCGCGCGTGCATCGCATGATCGAGCGCCAGACCGTGCCGCTCGACGACGACCTGCCGCTCAAGGACTACACCGTCATGGCCCCGTAGGGGAAGGCGCGCGTCACTCCATGCCGAGCGCGGCCTTGTAGAGGTCGAGGATGGCCTCTTCCTCCTGCCGCTCGGCCTGGTCCTTCTTGCGCAGCCGGATGAGGACGCGGATCGCCTTGGTGTCGAAGCCGGTGCCCTTGGCCTCGGCGAACACCTCCTTGATGTCGTCGGCGATCGTCTTCTTCTCCTCCTCCAGCCGCTCGATGCGCTCGATGAAGGAGCGGAGCTGGCCGGCGGCGACGGTCTGGGCGGAGGCGGCGGTGATGTCTTCGGCCATGTCTGGTCTCCCGATGGCGGCGCGCCATGCGAGTCGGCGGCCAAGATGTGCGGGCGTCTGGTTGCCCGAGACGGCGGCAAGAATCAATGCGTCTCAGTCATGTTTCGGATGGCTGCGGGCAAAGGCGGCCTTCTGCTCCTCGCTCGCCTCGCGCTGGTGGCGGGCGCGCCATTCCTCGTAGGGCATGCCGTAGACGATCTCGCGCGCCTCGTCCTTGCCGAGTTCGACGCCGGCCTCCCGCGCCGCCTCGCGATACCAGTTCGCCAGGCAGTTGCGGCAGAAGCCGGCCAGGTTCATCAGGTCGATGTTCTGCACGTCGCTGCGCGCGCTCAGATGTGCCAGCAGGCGGCGAAAGGCGGCCGCCTCGAAATCGCGCTTGCGGTCCTCGCTCAATCCGGCCATGGCGTCCTCCTTCACACCGGCCCCGTCCTGGAGCCGTATTGCCTTATCTCGTGCATTTCCGGCATGGCGTTGACCGCCGCGACCATCGGCGCGAGGCGCTCGGCCCAGCCTTGCGCGCCCTCGGGCGTCGCGATCAGGTCCTGCCTTATCTCGAGCAGCGCGTGGGCATAGCCGTTGACGATGGCGTGGCGGAACATGGTGTCGCCGCGCAGCGCGCCGTCATAGGGCTCGTTGTCGCCCACCATCAGCGCCGGGTCGGCCGACAGCATGTCGATCAGCGGGCGCGCGGCGCGGTCGTCCATGTCCCACAACAGGCCGGCATGCCAGGGCCTTTGCCGCCCCTGCATGGCCGGCGTGAAGGAGTGGATGGAAAACAGGAACGGCGGCGCGCCGCTCGCGGCGGCGACGGAGGCCACCATCGCGCCGAGCGCGTCGTGATAGGGACGCCAGTAGCGGTCGAGCCGGCGCTGCCGCTCCTCCTCGCTCATCGGGTAGTTGGCGGCGATGACGGTGCCGTCGTAAAGCTGGCGGATCAGGGTGGGGTCGTCCTCGCCGCGGTTGGCGTCGATCAGCAGCCGCGAGAAGCGCGCCATCACCGCCGGCGCGCCGAGGAGCGCGGCCAGCGCCCGCGTCACCGCCTCGACGCCGATGTCGTAGGCGATGTGGCGCTCGAACTCGGATGCCGGCAGGCCGAGCGCGCCGTATTCGTCCGGCAGGTCGCGCCCGGCATGGTCGGCCACCAGGACCAGCCCGCCGGCGCGGTCGCCGTCCACGATCTCGAAGGGGGTGAAAAGAGCGTCGCGCGTCATGAAAGGAAAAATCCGCCGGTAAAAACTGCCGTGCCTGTGTTCCACGAAGCGCGCGTCCATGCAATGCCGCCGTTTCGACATGCTTTGCGGCAAGATCGCGGCGCGTTGACACGAGCGCTCACATCTTTGAAATAGAGGCGACATGATGACGATTGCTTCGACACGAGCGGGCCGGATGGCGGACAGGGCGATTGCGAAGGCGGCGCGGCGGCGTCTCGCCGGGTTTGCGGCCGCGCTCGGCCTCGCATGCGCCGCGTCCGCGATGGCGGCGACGCCGGCGCTCGCCGATTTCCGCGTCTGCAACGCCACCCAGGGCCTCGTCGGCGTCGCCATCGGCTATCGCGCCAGCACCGGCTGGATCACCGAAGGCTGGTGGCACATCGAAGGCTCGACCTGCAAGACGCTGATCGAAGGCGCGCTGTCGTCGCGCTACTACTATCTCTACGCCGAGGACGCCGAGCGCGGCGGGCGCTGGGACGGGCCGGTCAGCATGTGCGTGGCCGAGCGC
>ERZ869909.429-NODE-429-length-51288-cov-21.394134_pt1 | contig 51288 bp, 45 predicted proteins | sample MGYA00520892_ERZ869909 | MGnify/ENA primary metagenome ERZ869909 (study PRJEB32215, sample SAMEA104723947) | bioreactor metagenome | biome: bioreactor; feature: anaerobic bioreactor; material: water | place: China | collected 2015-03-12 ... | reverse complement strand
CACCACTACCGGTATAAGAATAAAATACATCTGGAGAACCGTTTCCACCTGAGTTTGTAGCTCCAACTGTGGTTCCTGTAACTACATCACCACAAGTCAATGCAATGGCGTCTTCACATTCTTCATTTGGGATTCCACCTAACAATGGTAACTCAACCAAGGGGCCACCTGTAGCAAGTGAAACCCAAAGGCCAAATGCGGCTCCATCTTGATTGGCAGCAGGATCCAAAAAGCCGCTGGCCAAAACGGTTATTGCAGCACCTTCAAGTCCTAAAGCTGAAAGCGGAACCCCATAAGAGGCTACCACAACTGTCCCGTCAGCATTTGTTATGTCAATTTCATAATCTCCGGGAACCAATTCTAAATACCCCTGAAATTCCGGAAAAGAAATATCATCAACTATAATACCAACAGGCACACTTGTCTCAACTGCATCAACTGTAGGAGCGTCAGTAGAACCGTGGTGAACCAATAAGTCGGTATCATCTGGGTCTGCTGCTACCTCTCTTGCACCTGCATAAACTTCCAATCTAAAATCAATTGGACTATTTACTGATTCATCAAATTGTGAAGGATCAATAACACCGGTTGCAATAACAAGATAAGTCTCTCCTTCATCAAGAGTTGCAGTTAAATTATAGATGCTATCTCCCGAAGAAGTACTTCCGGCAGGAGCTATATCAATACTTAACGGCACACCGGCTGGCACATCAACAAAAGGCGTTGAAGTTCTGAACTCAAAGTTTTCAAGCAAAAGGTCATCATTAAGGTAAACATCTACAAATTCTGCAGCAGGATCTGCACTATTATGAATTATTTGTGCCCTAGCAAAAACCGGTGCAGCAACATAATCTGTCAATTCTATATCGTCAATATTTATTCTTCGATTTCCGGTATTTCCGGGCTCTGAAGCAATAATTATTCTTATTCTCACATCGCCTTCAACATTTACAACTTCGCTGAAGGTTTGTACATCTTCTGTAGCAGTAAAATCATCACCTATTTGGGTCCAGTCAACTCCCTCATTTGTGCTATATTGTACAGCCCAAGGTTGTTGAGCTCCATCTGTACCATATCTTCTATACAAGAAAGTGATTTCTCCCAAACCATTAGCTTTATCTTCTAACATAGTCATTGAAGACCCATCTCGACCTCTAAATCTGGCTGATCTTTCTCCGTTTTTAAAGTCTGCCTCAAGTGTGCCAATAAGAGCTTCAGTCATATCAAAGTCAAATCCTGATAGATTTACAGTTCCGGATGCATAAGCACCTTTCACTTCACCGGGCCCTTCAAAATCAATAATCACACTAGGGGTTGCACCGCCTCCGGAACCAACATTGAGCGTAAAATCTCTTGCTTGACCAAAAGTACTTCCAATAATACATGGGTTTCCAACTGAACCGTCTGCACCAGTAAATCTTTTAACAATTCTCATCCTTGTAGCTCCCTCTTCAGCATCAACAGGAACTGTTATAGCTAATGATGTTGTCTCAGAGCCGGGTAATCCCGATGAATTTGTAATTGATCCTACATAATATCCTTCATCAGGATCTGTGAAATCGGTGTCTTGATTCCAGTCAAAGTAAACCCTGAAACTATTTACCCAGTTACCCCCTGTATTACCACCCAAGACAATGGTATAGGTTTCTCCTGGAGTAACATTTCCAATAATTGATAGATTATCTACGAGATTTGGGCCACCAATCGTTTCAGAAAATATCTCGTCAATATCAGCAAACTGCACTATTGTTATTGGTTCGACTGTAGTTCCTCCAGTCACCTCACAATAAGGTGCCGGAAATTGAGCAAAGGCTGTAAATGATAAACAAAACAAGAACAACCATAAACTAGTAATTTTTTTCATCATAATTATTTTTTTTTAAATTTCAAGCAAGAAATATAAATACCCAATAAATTTGAGGTTTTAAACTGTAAAGAAAACGTTAAAATTAAAAGCCGATAATCCCTGATTACCGGCTTTTTCCTGAAATCTTTGTAGGAAAATATTAAGTAAATGATTCCATGACTAAATCGCTTACTCCCATATTGGAAAAACCTCCATCGTTATACAGGTTTTGAAGTGTAACTCTTTTAGTCAAATCACTAAACATCACTATTGTGTAATTTGCGCAGTCCTCTGCCGTTGCATTGCCCAATGGTGACATTTTTTCGGCATAGGCGATAAAACCGTCAAAGCCTTTAACCCCTTGACCGGCAGTAGTGGGTGTAGGCGATTGTGAAATGGTATTTACCCTCACTTTTTTATCTTTTCCAAAAAAGTAACCAAAACTTCTCGCGATAGATTCCAGATAGGCTTTGTTGTCTGCCATATCGTTGTAATCGGGAAAAACACGTTGTGCAGCCATATAAGTCAATGCAACGATACTCCCCCACTCATTCATAGCGTCCTTTTGATAGAGGGTTTGCATTGTTTTATGAAACGAAACCGCAGAAACATCCCAACCTTTGTGGGTAAAATCATAGTTTTGATTGGTGTAGTGATTACCTTTTCTCACATTGACTGACATCCCGATGGAATGCAATACAAAATCAAGTTTACCACCCAGGATTTCCATGGATTTTTCCACAAGATTGTTTAAATCATCAAGATTTGTAGCATCTGCAGGAATAATTTCGGAACCTGTTTTTTCGGCAAGTTGTTTGATTTGCCCCATTCTCATAGCAATGGGCGCATTGGTCAAAACAAAAGTACCGCCTTCCTCATGAACTCGTTCTGCTGTTTTCCAAGCGATTGAATTTTCATCCAATGCTCCAAAAATGATTCCTCTTTTTCCTTTAAGTAAATTATATGACATTATAATAGATGTTTTAGGTTATACAAATTCAATTGATTCAAGTTTTTCAAATATACATTTTAATTCAATAATTCGCGAGCATGTGCTAATGCTGAATCAGATTTTTTCTCGCCACTTAGCATTTTTGCAAGTTCTACAATTCTGTTTTCATGTGAAAGTTCCTTAAGTCTCGTAAACGTTTGGTTTTCCAGATCTTCTTTATAAACTTTAAAGTGGTTGTCACCTTTTGCAGCAATTTGAGGTAAATGTGTAATACTGATGACCTGCATTTTACTACTCATAGATTTTAAAATTTCAGCAATTTTGTTTGCCACTTCACCGGAAACCCCGGTATCGATTTCGTCAAAAATAATAGTTGGCAACTGACTATAGTTGGCTAAAATTGATTTTATAGCCAACATAATCCTGCTAAGTTCTCCTCCTGAAGCAACTTTTTTTAATTCGCCAAAAGTTGTTCCCTTGTTGGCTGTGAACAAGAAGCTGAGCTCGTCTTTCCCGTTTTCGTAAAAGTGGTCAGAGTGACTTAATTCGATTTGGAATTTCGCATTGGGTATTCCCAAACTAGAAAGTGTATTTTCCAGTTCATAAGTTAAATGGGTTAACACAGAGTTTCTTGCTTGATGGATTTTTAAAGCATTTTCGTTTAAACTAACTTCTAACCGCGCAATGTCCTGTTGCAGTGTTTGGATTTTTAAATCAAGTCCTGATGTTTCTTCAACAGTTTCAGCCAGGTTGTTTCTGATTTCTATCAACTCCTCAACCGTCATAGATTGGTGCTTGCTCATCAATTTATTCAACAGTTGTAACCGGTCGTTGATTTCCTGTAAACGCTCAGGATTGGCTTCTGCAGTATCAAGTTCAGAACTCAAATCCATATGGATGTCTTTTAATTCTATCTGAACACTCTCCAATCGATTGCTCAACGTTTCAAATGATGTTGACAGGGTTTTAAGCTTATTGATTTTGGATTTTATTTCATTTAAAATATGAATGACACCCAGTTCTTCATTGCTAATTAACTCTATGATTTCAGCCAAGTTTTCCTGAATGCTTTCCACATTATTGAGTTTCTCATATTCTTCCTCAAGCATTGCCAGTTCATCGGGCTTTAACCGGGCCTCCTCAAGTTCCTCTAATAGAAAGTTGTTGTAATCCAACTCCTTTTGAGCATTGTTTTTCGACTCGGTGAGTTGCTGCAACTTTTTATTTTTCTCTTTAAGAACCGCTAAGTCGGATTTATATTTGTCCAAAAGTGTTTTGGTATCAGCCAGCGCATCTATAACGTTGAATTGAAACTCCTGTGATGAAATCTCAAGGGTTTGGTGTTGGTTGTGAATATCGATGAGTTTTTCTGCCAACACATTTAAGGCAGAGAGGTTAACGGGAGTATCATTGATAAAAGCTCTTGATTTTCCATTAGGTAGAATTTCCCTCCTGATAATAGTGACATCTTCATAGTCTAGATCTTCAGAAACGAAAAGGTCTTTTAGACGATAAGAACTGATTTGAAATTCGCCTTCAATGACACATTTTTTTGTGTTGTTTTTAATGCTGCTCAAATCGGCACGCTTTCCAAGAAGTAATGATAAAGCTCCTAAAAGAATGGATTTTCCGGCACCTGTTTCGCCGGTGATAATGGTAAACCCTTCTTTAAAATTGACGTTTATGTCCTCAATTAAAGCAAAGTTTTTTATGGATAGCTGTGTTATCAACCCTATACTTTTTTTAGAAGCAATAAAGGTAGGAGAGTTTAAGATTTAAAACAAGTAACTAAAACTTAATTGTTGACCAGTTCTCACGCTTTGTAGGTGCCATTCTTGTTAAGTTTTGTGAGAGTTGATCAATGTTTACACTCGGACCGTCACTAAATATAGCCTGAATCTCTTCTGCTTTTGCGTCAAAGAACGTTCGCAATAAAAAAGAATTTGGTCTTCTGTCATTGATTTCTCTTAAAGCATTGATAGCCTGAGCGATTTGTTCTTTTCCTTCCCTGGGATCTTCATGCATTTTATCGAGGCCTTGCCTGTGGTAGTTGTACATAACCGTGTGAAATGTATTGAATATTGGCGATATCAATGCCTCGTTTATTTGATACCTGGATTGAGACCCATCGGTTGCGCGCCATCCTTGAAAGTTACCTGAAGCTGCTGTATTGACAATTTGTTTTGCTATTCTGTGATATTCTTCACCCCCTTCTTTTGCATATGTTGATGCATCCAATCCTAAAATGGTATATACATGAAATGCTATTACCGAAACCAAATTGGACTCAAAATTATTGGGGTTAAAGTTTAATGGCTGAAACTCACGATAAGTAAAGCTAAACTGCCTGTCGTTGTAATTGTAAATGGGTGACAAATAAGATGACCCAAAAACCGGTCTGGATGCCTGAACCTGAAGTGTAGCAGTAAAGTTATCAGAACTGTAATTTGAGACTATTATATTAAAGCTGGCATCAATGCGTTCCTGATTGGCAAAAACCTTATTGGTCCAAGAGGTTTCATTGATAAATTCCCTAACATCTCTCTCTAGGGTTCTAAAGACTTGCAGTGTTGAAACATTTGTCTGATCTGCATTGACAACAACAGTTGCATTGAATTCCTGTGCCGTTAATTGCACCGTGAAACAAAAGAGCAACATCAAATAAGTAAGCTTATTCATTTAATAAAGGTATAATTTCGTTAAATATATCACCGGCCACTTCGGTCTTGGATTTTAGGCCAAAGGTTTTCACTTGTTCTTCCTTATTGACAATTGTGATTTTATTTGTCTCTGAACCAAAACCGGCACCCTTGTCGTTCAGCGAATTTAAAACAATTAAATCTAAATTCTTTTTCCTGAGCTTCTTTTTTGAGTTTTCAAGTTCGTTTTCAGTTTCCAAGGCAAAGCCAACCAAAATTTGATGACGCTTGATTTCACCCAAAGAAGCTAGAATATCTTTTGTGGACTCCAACTCTATTGATAACGTTGCGTCATCTTTTTTTATTTTCTGAGTAGCTTTTATTTTTGGCTTATAATCAGCCACTGCTGCTGAAAGGATAGCAATATCTACTTTATCAAAATGTTTATGACAAGCTTCATACATCTCCTCTGCTGAAGTTACTGCAATCTTTTGAATGGCATTGTTTTTTGTTGAAAGCTGAGTAGGTCCTGATACCAATATTACCTGTGCGCCCAAGCTTGAGGCCGTTTCTGCAAGGGCATAACCCATTTTTCCTGAAGAATGGTTGCCAATAAACCTCACCGGGTCTATGGTCTCATAGGTGGGACCGGCGGTGATAAGCACCTTATTGTTTCTTAACGGAAGTTTTGAAGTGATGTCTTTTTCGATAAAAGCAACTATTTCTTCAGGTTCGGCCATTCTGCCTTCCCCATATAGACCGCTGGCAAGCTCACCTACTCCGGCCGGAATCTGGATGTTTCCAAACTGTTTTAATTTTTCAAAAGCCACTTGAACTGACTGGTGTTTGTACATATCCAAATCCATCGCAGGGGCGTAATAGACCGGGCATTTCGCCGAAAGGTAAGTCGCCATCAGCAAATTATCACAAATGCCGTTGCCCATTTTTGAAAGCGTGTTGGCTGTAGCAGGTGCTATAACAAAAAAGTCGGCCCAAAGAGCCAACTCTACGTGATTGTTCCAGCTTGCATTTTCATTTTCTTCATTTGTAAATGATGAGAAAACTTCATTTTTTGACAAGGTAGAAAGTGTGAGTGGTGTGACAAATTCTTTTGCAGAAGGAGTCATAATTACCTTTACTTCAGCACCGGCCTTGACAAACAACCTTACCAGAAAAGCCGATTTGTAAGCAGCAATACCGGCACTGATGCCCAGTAGAATTTTTTTGCCGCTTAAAATAGACATGGTTTATTTTGAATTATCTTCCTGCGTGTTTCTATAGTAGATTTTACCATCCATCCACTCTTGTAGCGCTAGGGCATGTGGTTTAGGCAATTTTTCGTAAAACTTTGAAACCTCAATCTGCTCTTTATTTTCAAAGATTTCTTCAAGGCTGTCATTGTATGTTGCAAACTCATCAAGCTTTTCAAGCAACTCCTTTTTTATCTCGATGTTGATTTGATTGGCTCTTTTTGAAACAATAGAAATGGCCTCATAAATATTTCCGGTTGGGGCATCTACTTGATTCTTGTTGTAAGTAACGGTATTTACCGGCGCTTCTGTTTTCTTTAAATCTGTCATTATTTAAACTTGTTTGTTTTCTAATCTATTGTCAATATCTCTTTTAATCTCTTCTGCTTCAGGCCTAAACTTACTTTCAGGAAAATTTCTTAAAAATAAATTATAATAACCCCTTGAGGTTATCAACCGCTCTTCCACTCTGAATGCAACACTTCTTACAGCCAATTCATATGCTGCTTTGAACTTTAGGAAAAAAGCTTCTTCCCTGAATTCAGAACCCGGATGATCAAGGATAAAATTGTCAAGTGCTTTGATGGCTGAATTGTAATCTCTGTTATAATCTGCTAGTCTGTAATATTGCTTAGCCACTTCAAACTCTTTCTTTTCAAGCTTGTTTGTTAATTCAGAAACAAGGAGATTGGCCTCGGCCATATATTCAGAGTCAGGAAATTTATTGATGAAATTTTGAAGTTTTTCAAGTGCAGTATGAGTGTCTTTCTGCTCCAGTGAATATCTGGGTGAAAGGTGATAAAAACTCTTCGCTCCTTTAAACGCTGCTTCTTCGGCCTTTTCACTTTGGGGATAGGAGTTTGAAAATCGTTCAAACTGATAGCCAGAAAGGTAATAATCACCCAATTCATAAAAAGTGTCTGAATAAATATACATCAACTTTTCTGCTTGTGGTCTTCCTCTGTAAGCGGGTACTATTTGCTCCATCAACTTCAAGGCTCTTTTGTATTGTCCTACATTATACAGCGAATCTGCCATATGAAACTTAAGCCCAATATCGTCTGACTTTAAAGCCTTTTGATAAGGACTGCAGGAAAAAAACAGTGCAGTTAATACAAAGAAAATTAGGTAGTATTTCATTTGGTTCAAAAACATCGTGCAAAAGTAAATAAATTAGTGTTATAATAAAAATTCAAGGGCATAATATGAAACGCTAGAGTGTCCCGCTTTATATTAATTATCAAAAATTTAACTCAAATGGCCTATAAACTCCTTGATTTGTTGCTTGAGCGAGTCTGTTGCCTCCACTAACGGAAGTCTTACAGTGGCCGTTGAAAGGTTCAGGGCTTCAAAAACCGCTTTAATGCCCACAGGATTGCCTTCTGCAAAAATCAAATCTATGGCGGGCGCAATCTTGTAGTGAAGTTTATAGGCATCATCTACTTTTCGGTTTAAACCTAAACGCACCATATCTGAAAATTCCTGCGGAAATCCTTCTCCAATAACTGAAATTACCCCTGCCCCTCCCGCAAGAACCATCGGCAAAGTAATCATATCATCGCCTGAAATAACAAGAAAGTCTTCAGGCTTGTCCTTAATCAACTGCATCGCCTGAACAATATCGCCTGCTGCTTCTTTAATGGCAACTATGTTCTTAAACTCTTTAGCCAAACGAATTACCGTTTTGGGAAGCATATTTGACGACGTCCTACCCGGAACATTGTATAAAATTACCGGTTTTGGGGAGGCTTCAGCCACAGCTTTGAAATGCTGGTAAATTCCTTCTTGCGAAGGCTTGTTGTAATATGGAGATACTGACAGGACGGCATCAAAAGCCGAAAGGTCACGTGATTTTAACTCGTCAACAACCTTTTGGGTGTTATTGCCACCAATGCCCAAAACCAAAGGCAACCTGCTGTTGTTGATTTCAATTACTTTGTTGATGACCTGGTTTTTTTCAGATTCATCAAGTGTGGCACTTTCCGCTGTTGTCCCTAAAACAACCAGATAGTCAATCCCTCCATTGACACAGTGATTGACTATGCGCTCTAAGGCGTCAAAGTCAATTGTAAAATCTTTTTTGAAAGGTGTTACCAGTGCAACCCCTGTTCCAACTAATGTTTTCATTGGTTTTTATTGTTTATAAAAATCTTAATATACTTTGTTAGTTCCTTTTCAAACAGGGAAAATTCGGTCACTTTTAACTTAAAGACGATATCAAAAAACCTGTCATCCTTTTGATTTAAACCCACCTTTAGTTTTGCTTTTGCCCTTGAAGTAATATAATCCAGATAACTATTTCTTTTGGAAAAATAACCGATAAACAAATCATATTCACGATCTAAAAATTCTTCAATTGCAGGTTTCCCTAAAACGCCTTTCCAACTAAAATCTTTTGAAGAAAAGTTGTTTTGTTCAAAAGTAGGCAAGCTACGTTTTTCCTCCTTGTAAAAAATCAACTTTAAGTCTTTGTTAAGTATTTCAAGTGAATTAACAAGTCCGTAAAAAGCTTCTAAATTTTCAAACTCGTGAGCATTAACAAGCACTCCAACAGTTTTCAACTCTTCTAAATTTTTACTCGAGACATTCTCTTTCAGGTGTTTTTCAATCTGCTTTTTAAGGAAATATTTTTTTAAGGCTTTAAAATTCATTTATATTTACATTCAGAGCTTACAAAAGTAAGTAATTTATCAGCAACAACCTTTTGATTTCTGTGCTATGAACACACTGTTTAAAACTATTTTTTTACTGTTTATTATTGCGGGCTGTAAACAAAACGATTTCACCCTCACAAAAATTGAGGGCAAACAAATTGAAATAAACGACTCTATTGCAAGCAATGTGAACATTGATTCGGTTTTGAATCCTTATCGACAGCACGTGGAGAGTCGACTCTCAGAGGCTTTAGCTTATAACGTCAGGGATATGAAACGCACAGATGGACCGCTCAATTCTTCTATTGGCAATATGATGGCCGATGCAGTGATGGAACTGGTCAATCCCATTTTTAATTCCCAAACCGGAAATAATATTGATTTTGTACTACTGAATTTTGGCGGAATAAGAGCCACAATGGGACAAGGTGAAGTAACCCGCCGGACAGCCTTTGAAATCATGCCCTTTGAAAATGAAATTGTCGTGCTTGAGCTTTCGCCGAAAAAAATTCAGGAACTGTTGGATTACCTCAAAAATGAACAATTAGCACACCCTTTTTCGGGAATGGAAATCCAACTGGATGCAAATAACAATATCAAATCAGTGAAAATTCAGGGAGTAGCTTTAGATACCACCAAAAGCTATTTTGTAGCCACCAGCGATTATTTAAGAAACGGCGGCGACCGCATGTATTTTTTTGAAGATGCTGTGAGCGAAACAGCGTTGAATTATAAATTGAGAAATTTGTTTATTGATTATTTTATAGAAAAAGACACCATTGATTTTAAGCCGGATGGACGGTTTGTAAAATATTAAAATACGATAAATTTAACAGGTCGCCCCGCTGGGGCTTTATATTAATCTGAATGATTTTGCTATAAACAGGACGCCCCGCTGGGGCTGGGTAGCGAAAAATTTGTAATTAAATATTTATGAAAAGCTCCGTTAGGAGCGACCTGTTTATAGAAAAGAAAAACAAAGCTCCGTAGGAGCGACCTGTTTATAAAAAACGTGTAAAACATAACAAAAAAAGCTCCGATAGGAGCGACCTGTTTATAATGCCAAATACCTATTCACAAATATATATCCAAATCGTTTTTGCCGTAAAAGGCAGACAAAACCTTATTGCAAAAAAGAATCGTGAAGAATTACACAAATATATCACAGGAATTGTGACTAATAGAGAGCAAAAAATGATTGCCATATTTGCCATGCCGGATCATGTTCATATTTTTTTGGGGATAAAACCCAATATTTCCATTTCAGATTTAGTAAGAGACATCAAAGCAATATCCTCTAAATTTATTAATGATAATAAATGGATTACAGGAAAATTTTCCTGGCAGGAAGGGTTTGGGGCCTTTTCATATTCTCAAAGTCATATTGATAGGGTCGTCAAGTATATTTTAAATCAGGAAGAACATCACAAAAAGATATCATTTAAAGAAGAGTATCTAAAACTTTTAGAAAAATTTGAAATAGATTACAACGAAAAGTATCTATTTGAATGGATAGAAAATTAAAATTATGCAACGAAGACACTTCATAAAACAAACCGCTGCCGCATCAGCGCTACTTGCTGCGGGAAGTTTTGGGCTTTCGGCTTTTAGTGCCAATCCAAAAAGGAAACACATTACCATACTTCACACCAACGACACCCACAGCCGGCTGGATCCATTTCCGGCAAACGATGCCCGTTATGCCAACAAAGGCGGTGTGGCACGTCGGGCAACCCTGATTGAAAACATCAGAAAAGAAAACCCCAATACACTTTTACTGGATGCCGGTGACTTTTTTCAGGGAACACCTTATTTCAACTTCTATGGCGGCGAACTTGAACTTAAATTTATGTCCATGCTTAAATATGATGCAGCAACCATTGGCAATCACGAATTTGACAATGGCGTTGAGGGATTGCTTGCTCCATTGCATCAGGCCAACTTCCCGCTGGTTTCATCCAATTATGACTTTAGCAATACTGTGATGGACGGTTTTGTAAAAAAATACATTACCCTAAAAAAAGACGGTATCAAAATTGGGATATTTGGTTTGGGAGTGGAACTGGAAGGCCTGGTGACCAAAAAGCTGTATCAGGAAACCAAATACTATGACCCCATTGAAGTTGCGCAGGATATGACCGGAATCCTTAAAGAAGAGGAACAGTGTGATTTGATTATTTGCCTTTCACATCTGGGATACAGTTATGAGCACGACAAAGTTTCTGACATAAAAGTAGCCGAAGCCACAAGAAATATCGACCTGATTATTGGCGGACACACACACACTTTTCTTCCCAAGCCGGTGATTGTAAAAAACATCGACAATGAGGAGGTGCTAATCAATCAGGTGGGCTTTGCCGGAATTAATTTGGGAAGGATAGATTTTTATTTTGAGGAGAAAAATGAGATGAATTCTCAATCGCGGGTGATTGAGGTTTTTTAATATGTTTTAAATGCGTCAAAAGGGTTATCCGTGAAAACCCGCTTAATCCGCGTCATCTGTGTTCCATCACAAATAGTAAATAGCACGCGGATAACGCTGATTTGGCAGATGAACACAGATTTTGAAAGGCTTTAATTAATTAACCCATACTTTTCCTTTAATTCCTTAATTATTTTTACGGAACTCTTATAATCTTTTTGCGTTAAATTTAATTGAGAATCTAAAATTTTTGTTTCTCATCGGATAAGTGTAGTTTCATTTTTTTATTTTTTTTGATCCTTTTGATTTTTTAGATTTCCAAATCACACCATCCCCAAAAACTCATCTTCAGAAATAATGGGAACTCCCAGGCTTTCTGCTATTTCTTTTTTACTGGGACCCATATTGTCACCGGCAACTACAAAACTGGTTTTTGACGAAATGGATCCCGAGACTTTTCCGCCATTGTCTTCAATCATTTTTTTCAATTCGTTGCGGGATACTTTTTCAAAAACCCCTGAAACTACAAATGTTTTTCCTTGAAGTACATCAGTTTGTCCCTGAAGTGCTTCTTCTGATAGTTGCAACTGCACCCCATAGGATTTTAGCCTTTTTATAATATCCAGGTTTTCCTGTTTACTGAAAAACTCCACTACGCTTTCAGCTATCTTTTCGCCAATCTCGTCCACCATAATGAGTTCCATCTGCGTAGCAAACTGAATGGCTTCAATACTTTTGTAATGCTTTGCAAGTTTTTTAGCCACCGTTTCACCCACAAATCGTATTCCCAGTGCAAACAAAACCCTTTCAAAAGGGATTTCCTTTGATTTTTCAACACCCGCCACGAGGTTTTCAGCACTTTTTTGTGCCATACGTTCCAAAGGCAGTAATTGCTCGACTTTTAATGTATATAAATCAGCATAATTTTGAATTAAGCCGGCTTTGAAGAGGAGTTCGACGGTTTCTCCTCCCAGTCCTTCAATATCCATCGCTTTACGCGAAATAAAATGCTGCACACGACCCGTTATTTGCGGCGGACACCCATAAAAATTAGGGCAGTAGTGCTGAGCTTCTCCCTCCTTTCGCGTAAGCGGGGTCTGACATTCCGGACAACTGGTGATGTATTGTGTGGGTTGCGAATCGACATCGCGTTTGCTAAAATCAACACCAACGATTTTTGGTATGATCTCCCCTCCTTTTTCCACATAAACGGTATCGCCTTCCCTGATGTCGAGTTTTTCAATCTGATCTGCGTTGTGTAATGAGGCACGTTTTACGGTGGTTCCTGCGAGTTGTACCGGTTTTAAATTGGCAACCGGCGTGATGGCTCCCGTGCGCCCCACCTGATAAGTGATTCTTTCCAAAACGGTTTCTGCCTGTTCGGTTTTGAATTTATAGGCCATCGCCCAGCGGGGTGCTTTGGCGGTATAACCCAATTCTTCCTGTTGATAGAGGCTGTTTACCTTGATAACCACACCATCAGTTTCATAAGGCAGCTTGTGACGGTTGGCGTCCCAGTGATGGATAAACTCCAGAACTTCGTCTATCGACTTTGCTAAGGTGCAGGCATCGGGGACTTTAAAGCCCCATTCTTTTGCTTTTTGAAGGGATTCAAACTGGGTGGTGATGGGTAATCGTTCACCTACTATGCCATACATCAAACAATCCAACGGGCGGCGGGCAACCTCAGCGCTGTCCTGCAATTTCAAACTTCCGGAGGCGGTGTTTCTTGGGTTTGCATAAGGTTCTTCGCCGGCTTCCAAACGTTCATCATTCATTTTTGCAAAACCGGCAAGTGGCAAGATAATTTCCCCTCTAATATGGAATTTCTGAGGAAAGTCACCTTTAAGCTTTAAAGGCACCGAGCGGATGGTCTTTACGTTATTGGTCACGTCATCGCCCTGGGTTCCGTCACCGCGGGTGACTGCTTTTGTGAGCGTTCCTTTTTCGTAAGTCAGATTCATGGAGGCTCCGTCATATTTGAGTTCGCAGGTGTATTGAACGGGTCCGTCAACCAGCTTTTTAATGCGCTTTTCCCAGTCGAGTAAATCTTCTTCTGAATAGGAATTGTCCAGCGAGTGCATAGGAAACTCGTGCACCACCGTTTCAAAGTTTTTGGTGATGGCACCCCCTACCCGCTGCGTAGGCGAATTGGGGTCGAAAAACTCGGGATGCTGTTCTTCCAACTGCTGCAATTGCTTGAGCATTTGGTCAAATTCAAAATCTGAAATTACCGGGGCATCCAGCACATAATAGTTATAGTTGTGTTGATTGAGTTCTTCCCGCAATTGTTCTATTCGTTCCTTGATGTCCATTCTATAATTAAGGTATAAATCTAATATCTTAAATCTTTTGTCAATCGTTTAATCTTATAATCTTTTTGCCTCTTCCCAAAACACATCCATTTCGGCCAGTGACATTTCTTTCAGGGGTTTGTTGATGGCTTTTGCCTTTTCTTCAAGAAACTGAAAGCGTTTGATGAATTTTTTATTGGTGCGTTCCAAAGCGCTTTCAGGGTCCACTTTCAGAAAGCGGGCATAGTTGATCATTGAAAAAAGGACATCCCCAAACTCAGCTTCTATTCTTTCTGCATTGTTTTCATTGACCTCGTGTTGCAACTCGTCGAGTTCTTCTTTTAGTTTTTCAAAAACCTGCTCCGGGTGTTCCCAGTCAAAGCCCACCCCGGCCACTTTATCCTGAATGCGGTTTGCTTTTACCATCGCCGGAAGCGATTTTGGAACTCCTTCCAGCACGCTTGTTTTTCCTTCTTTTAGTTTTAGATTTTCCCAATTCTTTTTAACTTCTTCTTCGTCAGCTACTTTTACGTCGCTATAGATATGCGGATGGCGCTCAATAAGTTTGTCACAAATGCTGTTAGCGACATCGGCTATGTCAAAGGCTTTTTGCTCGCTTCCAATTTTCGCATAAAAAACAATGTGAAGCAATAAATCCCCCAATTCCTTTTTGACTTCGTTTAAATCATTTTCAAGAATAGCATCGCCCAGTTCATAGGTTTCTTCAATGGTGAGATGCCTCAGGGTTTGGATGGTTTGTTTGCGGTCCCACGGGCATTTTTCACGCAGGTCGTCCATGATTGTGAGTAGTCTGTCAAATGCCTTGAGTTGTTCTTCTCTTTTGTTCATTATGGGAAGTATTGAGTTGATAAAATTACAAATTTGAAAAACACTATTCTTACTTTTCGAAAGAAGTAATACACATAAGGTTGTTTATAATAACTTAAACTTTTCATCTGTTCAAATTTATTGTTTTTTAAAGGTCAGATGGAATGCCCTTTGAACATATCGGTTGGTTTGATAAATCCGCTAATGGGCATTTCAAAAGCAAATAAATGTAACAACTTGCAATGCTTTACGACAAACTAATCAATCATCAATCAATCAAAAACACTACACTATGAAAATCAAATCACTCTCTGTTCTTTTAGTGCTCCTGATGAGTTTCTCTTTGACGACTGCTCAATCCATAGAAAAACAAATCGATGCCATCTTTACAGAAGCCTATCCGGCTGATAAACCGGGGGCAACCGTTTTAATTGCCAAAGACGATAAGGTTATTTACCGTAAGGCCTTTGGCATGGCCAATCTGGAATTAAATGTCCCGATGAAACCCGAACATGTGCTGGAACTCGCTTCCATCACCAAACAATTTACCGGGGTAGCCATCCTGATGTTGATGGAACAGGGCAAACTCAGCTTACAAGATCCCTTATCAAAATATATTGCAGATTATCCCAAAGGCGATCAGATAACCATTCATCATTTGCTTATCCACACTTCCGGCGTTAAGAGTTATACCAATATACCGGAATTTATAAAAATGGCTCGCACTGATATGACCCCGACCGAACTCATAGGTCATTTTAAAGATTTACCCATGGACTTTGAACCGGGGGAACGTTATGTTTACAACAACTCGGCTTACATACTTTTGGGCTATATTATTGAGCAGGTTTCAGGAATGAGCTATGAAGATTTTATTCAGAAAAATATTTTTGACAAGCTGGGAATGAAAAATTCCTATTACGGAAGCAGAAGCAGGATAATTCCCAACCGTGCCAGTGGGTATCAGCTTTCCGGCGAAAGTTATCAAAATGCTGACTATTTAAGTATGACACTTCCCTATGCAGCAGGCTCACTGATGTCAACCGTTGACGATATGTTTTTATGGCACAAAGCCATTCATCACAATACCTTGATTTCAGAAAAAAGCAAACAGTTAGCATTCACCAACTACACTTTAAACAATGGAAAACACATCAATTACGGTTATGGCTGGGGAATTAACGAACTCGCCGGAGTAGCAACTATCGAACACACTGGTGGTATTTTTGGATATACCACATCAGGTGTTTATGTACCGGAAAAAAATATCTATGCCATAGTTTTGACCAACGACAACGACAAAGGTCCTGAAACCTTTAACCTGAAAGCAACAGCCATTGTTTTAGGCAAACCCTTGGTTGAAAAACCTGCTGTTACCCTTAATGAATCTCAGCTTCAGAAATGGACGGGAGCCTATAAATTTGAAGATGTGGTTCGCTATATCACTTATAAAGATGGTTCACTTTACAGCACCCGTGAAGGTGGTCAACCTTTTAAATTGATTCCGCTTTCTGAAAACAGTTTTCAGTTTGAAAGCAGTTTTACCACCTATGATTTTTCAGTGAAAAACGGCAAAAAAGAAGTACTGTTTGCTGACCGAATCAACAAGAGTAAAGGAGTTGAAACCGATAAAAAACCGGAGCCTGAAAAAGAGTCAGTTGAACTACCGGCAGAAACTTTGGCTAAATTTGAGGGCACTTATGAGTTGCACCCCACGTTCCAAATCGTAGTGACTACCCAAGGCGAACGCATTTTCGCACAAGCCACCGGACAACCACAATTTGAACTTTTTGCTGAAAACGAGAACACCTTCTTTCTGAAAGTAGTGGAAGCCAAAGTGACCTTCAACAATAACCCTGATGGCTCAATTAAAAGCTTGACACTATTTCAAGGTGGTCAGGAAATTGAAGGAATGAAAATAAAATGATTTTACTTTTTCACATTAAACCTCCCTCATTTCGATGGAGGTTTTTTTATACCTTATAGTTTCGAAAAATTCCGACCTAAAAATTAAAATTTGTATCTTTCCGCAATTAATAACAAAATCAAAATTTTAATGATGAAAACATTATCCTTCCGGAAGAATGCCCCTTCAAAAATGCTGTTTATGGCATTTTTTATTGCTGCATTTTTAGTCTCCCCATTCAACACCATTCAAGCACAAGGCGTAACTTACGATCACATCGCAAACATGAAAACGGTAACCAGCAGCGCCATATCGCCTGATGGTAGTTTTGTTGCTTACACAGTGAGTGTTCCCGCAGACCCATTTAAAGAAAACGCAACCAACTCCAACCATTTGTATGTTTTAAATACTGCAACCGGTGAGTCAAAGCCTTATTTTACATCTTCAGGTGTAAGTCAGGTGGCTTTTCGGCCCGCAAAAGGTACCATCACTTTTTTAAGCAGAAAACAAGGTGATTCAAGCAATGCCATTTATGAGTTAAGCTTAACCGGTGGTGAAGCTACCAAAATATACTCTCACAATACAAATATCTTAAACTATACCTTTCAGGCTGATGGGAACCGATTGGCTTTTTCAATTTCTGAAAGAGACGATGCTCCAAAAACACCCCTCACCTATTCCCCGGATTTTTATGAAGAAAGTTTCAGCCAAAGAAAAGCATTTATAGTAAACCTTTCAGGAAACAACCCCCAACCACAACAATTGAATGTGGAAGGTTCAGTCTATATGATGAACTGGAGTCCTGACGGAACAAAAATTGCTGTTTCTGCTGCCCCAACTTCATCTGTTGACGATTCTTTTATGAAGCAAAGCGTGATGGTAGTGAGCACCAGCACAAGAAACGTTATTGCCAACATAGACAACAAAGGAAAACTCGGTCAAATTGAATGGAGCCCTGACGGGAAATGGCTTGCTTTAAGGGCAGGTAAAGACATTAATGACCCCATTGACGGTCGCATCCTTACAGTTTCTTCCAATGGCGGAAAACCTCAAAAAATCAATGTGGGTTATAAAGGAAAGTATGAAAATATTTCCTGGACAGGCGCAAACACCATCCACTTTTTGTCCAGTGAAGGAACCAGTTCAGTATTGGGAACCATTCGCCCTGATGGAACCGGAAAACAAGTCATTTTCAGATCTGATGCCCATCACATCACTTCGTTTTCAAGAGCTGCAAACGGAGCCATTTCTTTTACGGCCAACTCACCTCAACACCCCACAGAGGTTTTTACAATCGCTACTACACGCAACGCACAACCGGTTAAAAGAACCGACAACAACCCCTGGTTAAAAGATGTACAATTAGGAAAGCAGGAAGTTGTTACTTACAAGGCACGCGACGGTCAATTTGACATTCAGGGCATTTTAATGTATCCTGTAAACTATCAGGCGGGAACTGCCGTACCTTTAATTACAGTGGTACACGGAGGTCCTGAAGCACACTATACCAATGGATGGTTGACTGCTTATTCCATTCCCGGGCAGATGGCAACTGCTAAAGGTTTTGCTGTTTTTTATCCCAACTACAGAGGAAGTACCGGCCGAGGAACTGAATTTATTTACAGCAGCCAGGCAGACCTTGCCGGAAAAGAATTTGATGATATTGTTGACGGTGTGGACTACCTGATTGCACAAGGTATAGCCGATAGAAACAGAATTGGTGTTACCGGAGGCTCTTATGGAGGCTATGCTTCAGCCTGGATGAGCACGTTTTACTCAGACCGTTTTGCCGCAGCGGTCATGTTTGTGGGTATCAGCAACAACATCTCCAAATGGGGAACAAGTGATATTCCTGAAGAATTGTATCTGGTACACTCCAGAAAAAGAATCTGGGACGACTGGCAGTGGCAACTTGAGCGCAGCCCTATTTACTATGTGGATCGCTCTCAAACACCCATTTTGATTATGCATGGTGCAGACGACCCGCGTGTACACCCGGCTCAGTCTATGGAATTATACCGTCACCTGAAAGTGCGTAAGCCAGATCTTCCGGTAAGATTAATTTACTATCCCGGTGAAGGTCACGGAAACACCCGCTCTGGTTCAAAATATGACTACAACCTGAGAATGTTACAGTGGTTTGATACTTACTTGATGACTGGAAATGCCAATGCTCCAAAGCCAAGTTTGGATTTACCGGTTGGCAAATAAATCAACCCAATTTAAAATAAAAAAGGTCAGCAATTGCTGACCTTTTTTTGTCGGGATGACTGGATTCGAACCAGCGACCCCTAGCACCCCATGCTAGTACGCTACCAGGCTGCGCTACATCCCGAAGAAAAACAAAGTTTATAGTTTTATAACCTCAATTTTCGGACTGCAAATATATATTTTATGAAAACATTTGCAGCCATTTTAGTTCCTTTTTTTTATCTTTTCGAAAAATTAATTTCAATACTATGCGAACCACTATTTTAATCCTCTTCCTTTCAGGCATTTTCATAGCCTGTGCCCAAGTTAAAGAAAATGATATTGACATTCAACCCGAAGAACGCAGCTACTCTTTTGAAACAGTATTCAGCGGGGTGAATATTCCCTGGGGACTTGCCTGGCTACCCGATGGAAGCATGCTCGTGGGTGACAAATCTGGAGAAGTAACCTTAGTAAAAGGGGAAGAAGTTCGCAAAATAACTACCGGTTTTGACGACTTGTATGTGAGAGGTCAGGGAGGCTTGTTGGACATAGTACCTCACCCTAATTATGAAGAAAACGGCTGGATTTACTTTACCTATTCTTCAAATGAAGGAGCCGGTGATGGTGGAAATACCAAACTCATAAGAACAAAACTCGATGGTGACAGGCTCGTCAATACTGAAACGCTTTACAAAGCCACTCCCAATACCACAGCCGGGGTTCACTTTGGCTCCAGAATTGTTTTTGACAATGACGGTTATTTATTCTTTACCATAGGCGACCGCGGAAACTTAAATGAAAACCCCCAAGACCTTACCCGTGACGGAGGGAAAACCTATCGCATTTATGATGATGGCCGCATTCCCCAAGACAATCCCTTTGTCAATGAACCCGGTGCAAAAGCAGCTACATATTCTTATGGACACCGCAATCAGCAAGGCATGGATATCCACCCTGAAACCGGAAAACTCTGGTCTCACGAACATGGCCCAAAAGGGGGTGACGAACTCAACATCCATAAAAAAGGCGCCAACTACGGCTGGCCTGTCATCACTTATGGTATCAATTACAACGGTACTATCATTACCGAAGAAACCCACAGGCCCGGAATGGAGCAACCCATCTACTACTGGACGCCTTCCATTGCGCCCAGTGGAATGACCTTTGTAACCGGCGACCGCTATCCGGAATGGAAAGGACATATCCTCGTAGGCTCATTGAGTTTTCAATACCTCGAACTTGTAAAAATTGATGGTGAAGAAGTCGTGGGCAGGAAAAAAATCGCAGAAAAAATCGGACGCCTGCGCACAGTTAAAATGGGACCGGATGATTATATCTATATGGGTGTTGAAGGTATGGGAATTGTGAAAATTGTTCCAAATTAAAAATGAAAAACATTTCTATATTTATTGTTGCAATGGCGACTCCATTGCTGCTTTCCTTTATTTCCAAGACCAAAGAAAAGCAAAATGAAACTAGCGCTTATACTATAGCTAACCCATTTCCACAAAGTAATGAATTGCAAAACAGCATCAAAAGAGGCCGGGTGTTATATGATGAATTTTGTATTCAATGTCACGGCGCAGATGGCAAAGGAATGGAACGTGTTTTTCCACCTCTAGATGGTGCCGACTGGCTTGTTGAAAAAAGAACAGAAAGCATACACGCTGTAAAATACGGACAAAGTGGTGAAATTGTAGTCAATGGTGTGACTTACAACAACGTGATGCCCCCAATGGGCTTGACCGATAAAGAAGTTGCAGATGTGATGAACTATGTGATGAATTCCTGGAGCAACACTCAGGAAAAAATGGTAACAGTTGAGGAAGTAAAAGCAATTGAACCTTAAGTGAGTTATCATTTACTTTAATAATTCCCAAAGCCATAATTTATTACCTTTGTCAAAACACACAATCTATGCTTGTAATTGGAATTGCAGGAGGTACCGGAAGCGGAAAAACAACCGTGGTCAACCAGATTATCAATGAATTGCCTGCCAATCAGGTGGGAGTGATTTCACAGGATTCCTATTACAAGGATACTTCAGACCTTCCCTATGAAGAACGTGTAAAAATCAATTTCGACCATCCAAAAGCCATTGATTTTGAACTGCTTGCAACACACTTAACCGATTTAAAAAACGGTAAAACCATCGAGCAGCCGGTGTACTCTTTTATAGAGCATAACCGAACTAAAGAAACCATTCTGACTGCCCCAAAAGACGTGATGATAGTTGAAGGAATCCTCATCCTCACCCATCCTGAAATCAGGGATATGTTTGACATCAAAATTTATGTCCACGCAGATAGTGATGAACGTTTAATCAGACGTCTAAAACGTGATATTTCTGAACGTGGCAGGGACCTTGAAGAAGTTTTAAACAGATACAAAACCACTCTTAAGCCCATGCACCAGCAATTTATTGAACCCACCAAGGAATATGCAGACATCATCATTCCCACAAACAGATACAACACGGTGGCAGTAGATATCGTTAGAACCATTATCAACCAAAAACTAAACGTGTAACGTGAAATTTTCCAAACTCAAAAACAACAAGTGGTTCAGGATATTTAGCAATAGATACTTCCTCATTCTTGCTTTTTTTGTGGTTTGGATGGTATTCTTTGATGCCAATTCGCTGCTGGTACACCGCGAACTAAATAAAGAAATCCGGGATTTGGAAAACAGCAGGGATTATTTTCAGCACGAAATCACCAGGGACAAAGAATTTCTTGAAAGGCTCGAAGACGATGAAGAACTTGAAAAATTCGCACGTGAAACTTATTTTCTGAAAAAAGAAAACGAAGAAATTTTTATTATTGAACACCAAGACAGTCTGGAAAAGAAAAAAAATTAAGCGCAGCTATGAAAGGAAATGACACGTCAACATATTTCAAAATAAAAGACTTAAAATTTTATTGCAATGCAGAATCCCTTATACACAACAGCAGAAAATACAGAAGTGTCTTTGAGCAAAGCGAAATAACATACCTTTTCTCAGATTTTAAGTTTTACAACATAAAGTTTAATGAACAGGACTGGAAAGCCGCAATTACATCAATTTGCTATCGGTTAGACAATCAAGGCAATAAAACCGACAAACTCTTTGAAAATAAAAACAAAGAAATTGTGGTCTCCAAAACCGAAAACATCAAAACCCATATTGAAAGTTGGGGTTCACAAACTCCGGGATCCTTCTGGAAAGAAGGAAAATATTGCTGGGAAATTCAAATCAACAATAAGACAGTAGTTGAAAAGGTTTTTACCATAAACAACTTTGGCCCGGTTAGCAACAACATCAATCCCTATTTTTTCTTTGAAAATCTTCAGTTTTACAAAGCATCGATTGAAAGTAAAGAAAGTGGAAATTATGAATACTTATACCAGATAAACCCAGCCGAGATAAAATATTTGGGCATAGAACTCAAAGTGCTCGTCAAACTCGATGTCGCTTTTGATTATGAATTTTATATAGTCATCAATAACCGAAAGGGTGTTCCAAAAGCATTTTTCAATTACGTGGGGCATATAGAAGCAGGGAACAAATTCAAGTCCATTACTATAAGAAATACCTGGGGCAGCACTACAAAAGGAACAGCTTATAAAAAAGGAACCTATTATGTCTCAATACTATTCATGGAAAAGTTGTTTTCCAAAAAAAGCATTGTGTTTGGTGATTATGAAATTCCTGAATCTCAGCGGGCTTTGTTTGAAAAAACCCAAAACAACACATCTAATCAAACCACCGTAAGTTTAAATCAAAACAACATTGCAGAAGTTGACAGCCCCTCACTCGATGAACAACTGGACAAACTCAACCGCCTCATCGGATTAAAAAAAGTAAAAGACTCCATTACAGATTTAATCAAATATAGGGAATACAACAAAGCAAGGGTTACCCACGGCTTCAAAGACGATTCAATCAGCGGGTTACACACTGTTTTTAGTGGCAATCCGGGTACAGGTAAAACAACAGTTGTACAATTACTTGGAGGTATATATAAAGCACTCGGGCTGTTGTCAAAAGGCCATGTTCTTGAAGTTTCAAGGGCTGATTTGGTAGCTAATTTTATTGGCCAGACGGCACCTAAAACAAAAGAAACCATAGAAAAAGCAAGAGGCGGCATACTTTTTATTGATGAAGCATACTCCCTTGCCCGAAATGCTGATGACAAACAGGATTTTGGAAACGAAGTCATTGAAGTACTATTAAAAGAAATGTCTGAAGGACCCGGAGATATCGCTGTAATCGTTGCCGGTTACCCGGAAGAAATGAATACATTTCTGAATTCAAATCCCGGCTTAAAATCAAGGTTTACTCATCATTTTCATTTTGACGACTTCCTTCCCGATGAATTGATGCAAATTGCAGAGCTTGGTTGCAAAGATGAGGAAGTAACACTTGATGAAGAAGCTAAAAATGCACTTAAAAAATACCTGACAGACGCATACAGAAAAAGGGACAAAACTTTTGGCAATGCCAGACTGGTCTTTAACATCATTGACCAGGCAAAACGCAATAAAGCCTCAAGACTTATGAAAGACTATGATGTGTTTGAACTTTCTAAAGAAAAAATTTCATTGATAGAAAAAACTGATATTGAAGCCCTGATACAAACTGAACATAAAAAACTACTCAACCTTCAAATTGATTATGAAAAATTAAATCTTGCCCTTGCAGAACTTGAAAATTTGGTAGGCCTTGATGAACTCAAAAAAGAAATTAACGAACTCATACTCCTCACCAAATATTACATCGAGCAAGGCATTAATATCACCGGCAAGTTTTCATTGCATTTTTCATTATCAGGCAACCCCGGAACCGGAAAAACCACCATAGCCAGACTTTTAGGCTCACTTTTCAATGCTTTAGGAATTCTTGAACGAGGCCATGTCATCGAAGTTGACCGTTCAGACCTGGTTGCCGGCTTTGTGGGGCAAACTGCCATAAAAACCAAAGAAGTTATTGAAAAAGCTAAAGGTGGTGTACTTTTTATCGACGAGGCCTATGCGTTGAGCTCAAAATCCGGAAATGATTTTGGCAATGAAGCCATAGAAACCATCCTCAAAGAAATGGAAGACAACCGCCATAGTTTTAGTGTGATTGTTGCCGGTTATCCAAATGAAATGGACGCCTTCTTAAAATCCAATCCCGGTTTATTGTCCCGCTTTAACAACCACTACACCCTGCCCAATTTTAAAGAAAAAGAGCTCATTGAAATTTTAAATATTTTTCTTGGCAATGAAAACTTTATTTTCACACCAGAAGCAGAAAAACATGTCAATGAAATCATTTCAAATTCGGTCAGCCAACAGGACAAATTTTTTGGAAATGCCAGGTATGTCAGACAACTCAGTGACCAAATCATTAAAAACGCTCACCTCAGACTAGCTAGACTAAGTCCTGAAGAGCGTCAAAAAATAAATACCAACGAAATCATTATTGACGATGTTCAAACATTAAAAAGCTACAACCACACCCAACAAAGAACTACTTTGGGTTTTAATAAAAACTAAAACTGCTTACCTTTACCACAAATAAAACAGCATATGAGCAGCCCGTTATTCAATGATTTTCAACCTGTTTCCTCAAAACAATGGAAACAAAAAATCCAGTTTGACCTCAAGGGAGCCGATTACAATGAAACCCTCATCTGGAAATCACCGGAGGGCATAGACGTTAAACCGTTTTACCACAGTGATGAAATCAAGGATCCGTTTCTTAAAATTCCCGGACATCCACAACACTGGAACGTTGGACAATCTATCTTTATTGACGACGAAGCCGTTGCAGGGAGGCTGGCTGCAGATGCCATAAACAGAGGCGCTGAAGCTGTTTATTTTACTTCAGAAAAACCCTTTGATGTCGAGAAGCTTTTCGAAGAACTCAATAACAGTAAGGCGCTGTACTATTTTGACCTTAAATTTTTAAATAGTGGATTTTGTAATCATTCCGCTTTCGCGAAAGCAAACGTATTTCTGTTGAACGACATCATCCACCACCACGCTCAGGAGGGCAACTGGCACCAATCGCTGAAAGAGGATTTCATAACACTCGAAAGCTGTTTAAAACACTCACAAAAGCTATACATAGACGGCTCTCTCTATCAAAACGCAGGAGCAACCATCGTGCAACAACTGGCTTATGCCCTGGCGCACGCCAATGAATATTTCAATGCTTTTGAAGGGCAAATCAGTTCAAAAATCCAAGTGATTTTTAAAGTGGCAGTGGGTAGTAATTACTTTTTTGAAATTGCCAAAATCAGGGCACTCCGCTTGCTTTACAGTACATTGGCAAAAGAATACGCTTTAAGCGAAAACTGCCACATTATAGCCACTCCTTCAAAACGCAACAAAACCCTCTATGACTACAACGTCAATATGCTGCGCACCACCACCGAATGTATGAGTGCCGTATTGGGAGGGGCTGACACGGTATGCAATCTGCCTTATGATGGCATTTACCACAAAAGCAATGAGTTTGGTGAACGCATTTCCCGCAACCAACTGCTCATTTTAAAGCACGAAAGCTATTTTGACACCAAAAACAATCCGGCGGAAGGTACCTTATATATTGAAACTCTCACCCGACAATTGGCTGAAAAAGCCTTAGATATTTTTAAAGAAATTGAATTGGGCAATGGTTTTTTAACCCAGTTGAAAGAAGGAATTATTCAGAAAAAAATCAAGGAAAATGCCTCAAAAGAACAGGAAGCATTTAACAAAGGGGAAAAAACACTTTTGGGAACCAATAAATACCCCAACCCAAACGACCGGATGAAAAACGAACTGGAACTGTATCCTTTTGTGAAAACCAAACCCAGAAAAACACTCATTGAACCCATTACAGAAAAAAGGCTGGCCGAAAAAACTGAACAAGAAAGGCTTGAAAATGAATGATAAAGTCCATTAAATAAAGGTTATGTTCAAGTATTTAAAATATATTTTTCTTTACATTATTTTGATTTTTCACACAGCCTGTCTGTTTAGTGAAGAGAAGATCATCCCAATTGTTTATGAAGGAAAATACATTGACTTGACAAATGAGCGAATAAAGTTTTATTTGCCTCCTTCATTTGAAATGCTCCATCATTTGGATTATGAAAAAGTAATCAAAAGCACTGAAGATTCTACAAAACGAGACAATCTTTTAAAACGATACAACTACTTAAAATGGTCAAAAGGCAATGCATATTTCTTCCTTGACACTTTATATGGTGTCGAAATGAACGTCAAAATGATGGAATATGTTCCCTTTTCAAAAAATGATTCCAAATATGTTTCAGCTTTTTTATTACAATCCTGCAGGGAAATATCAAACCTGTACAATACAGATTGTAAAAGATTAACCAGTGGGTTTTCAGACAATAGAAGAACCCAACTGTTTAAAGGAATCTATGAAGTGAAAATCGATGATGAAAATATATATAATACGATTTATTTAATTTCCTCAAACTACAAATCATTTATAGTTCATTTTTATTCAAGATTTGAAGCAGATTTTGACCCTTTTATTCAAAAAACCATAGTGCAATAAATGAGAAAAAACATTCAACATATATCGATTCAAAGTTTATCCACCGAAGCTTTAGCAAAGGCGGGTAAACCGGAAAACACACCTCCCCCCTTAGAGGGGATAGAGGGGGGCTCCTTTGCCGCAGGGATCCCCCCCTATTTGCGTGGTCCCTACTCCACTATGTATGTCCAAAAACCGTGGACCATTCGCCAGTATGCCGGTTTCTCGACCGCTGAAGACAGCAATGCCTTTTACAGAAGAAACCTCGCTGCCGGCCAAAAAGGACTTTCCGTGGCATTTGACCTCGCTACTCACCGTGGTTATGACAGCGACCATGAGCGCGTGCAGGGTGACGTGGGCAAAGCCGGTGTGGCCATTGACAGCGTGGAGGATATGAAAATCCTTTTTGATCAGATTCCTTTAAATGAAATGAGCGTCTCTATGACCATGAACGGTGCTGTTTTGCCAATCATGGCTTTTTATATTGTTGCAGCAGAAGAACAAGGCGTTTCACCAAACCTGCTTTCGGGAACCATCCAAAACGACATCCTGAAAGAGTTTATGGTGCGCAATACCTACATCTACCCACCCACTCCCTCGATGAAAATCGTTTCGGATATATTTCAATTTACATCTAAAAACATGCCCAAGTTCAACTCCATCAGTATTTCGGGCTACCACATGCAGGAAGCCGGAGCAACCTGTGAAATCGAACTGGCATACACACTGGCCGATGGGCTTGAATATCTACGCACCGGTATCGCAGCCGGAATGGACATCGACACTTTTGCACCACGCCTTTCATTCTTTTGGGCCATTGGGATGGACCACTTTATGGAAATCGCAAAAATGCGTGCCGCCAGGGTACTATGGGCAAAAATTGTTAAACAATTCAATCCCAAAAATGAAAAATCACTGGCACTCCGCACCCATTGCCAGACCAGCGGATGGAGCTTAACCGAACAGGACCCGTTCAACAATGTCGCCCGCACCTGTATTGAAGCTGCAGCCGCAGCCTTTGGTGGGACTCAGTCATTACATACCAATGCACTCGACGAAGCCATAGCTTTGCCCACCGATTTTTCGGCGCGTATAGCTCGTAATACACAAATTTACCTGCAGCAAGAAACCGAAATCACCCGTACGGTTGACCCTTGGGCAGGAAGTCATTTTGTTGAAAAACTTACAAACGACATCGCCGAACAAGCCTGGAAACTTATTGAGGAAGTAGAAGAACTGGGCGGAATGACCAAAGCCATAGAAGCCGGTATTCCCAAAATGCGCATTGAAGAAGCTGCCGCAAAAAAACAGGCTCGCATTGACAGTGGACAGGACATTATTGTGGGTGTGAACAAATACCGTCTGGAACAGGAAGACCCGCTTCAGATTCTGGATGTCGATAACCAAAAGGTGCGCTTATCACAAATAGAACGGTTAAACAAAATCAAATCAGGGCGTAATTCTGAAAAAGTAACCGCTGCACTTAAAAAATTAACCGAATGTGCCCGCACAGGTGAAGGAAATTTATTAGCTTTAGCCATAGAAGCTGCCAGGGAAAGGGCAACATTGGGCGAAATCAGTGATGCACTTGAAACCGAATTTGGCAGGTACAAAGCACAAATCAAATCATTCAGCGGCGTGTACAGCAAAGAAATAAAGAAAGACCCCTCATTTGAAAAAGCCCGGGAAATGGCCAACCGTTTTGCCGAACTGGAAGGCCGCAGACCGCGTATTATGATTGCCAAAATGGGCCAGGACGGCCACGACCGCGGCGCCAAAGTAGTCGCCACTGGTTATGCAGATGTGGGCTTTGACGTGGACATTGGTCCACTATTCCAAACCCCAAAAGAAGCCGCCAAACAAGCCGTTGAAAACGATGTACACATTCTTGGGGTTTCTTCCCTCGCTGCCGGACACAAAACACTGGTGCCTCAGGTGATAGAAGAACTAAAGAAATACGGTCGGGAGGACATCATGGTCATCGTGGGTGGAGTCATTCCACAACAGGATTACCAATACCTTTTTGATGCAGGTGCAGTTGCCGTTTACGGCCCGGGAACCAGAATCAGTGATGCTGCTATTGAAATTTTGCAGATTTTGATTGATTCGGCGGAATAATCCATGGATATCTTTTAATTGTCAAAAACCCAAAGGGTAGTCAAATAATTCCTTATTTTTACGATATGGAAATCAGATTCCAAACAAAAGAAGAAAGCAAAAAACATCAACTGGAAGAGTTTTTAAAACTCTCAGGAGGTGAGCGGGTTTGGCGTTTCTTTTCACTAAGTGCTCAAATTAACAGCTTGCCTCAAAAACACAAAATTGAAAAAACAGACAATTTTGTTATTCACATCAATTTAGAAGATGCTAACAGAAAACTGGAATAATTCAATTGAAGAATTCATTGCTGAAGCAAACAAGCAAGAATTGGAAATGATTATGGTGGGTGGTGGTGCCGTAAATTTTCATGGTTATCAACGACATTCAGCTGATGTTGATTTTTGGATTAACCCGTCAAAATTAAATTTTAATAAACTGCTTTCAGTTTTTCAAAATTTAGGATATGGCATAAATAAGTTTCCTGATTCGGTGTTGAAAGGTGAACAAAATATTTCGCTTAAATTTTCTCCGATTCATATTGACATAGAATTAATAACTCGTTTTTCAGTAAACAAATCCTTTGAGGAAGCATTTAATGAAAGTGAAGTAATTGAGTTTAAAAATAACCAAAAAGTGTACAGGTGGCGTGTGCTTTCACTTGAAGACCTCATCATAAGTAAAGTAAAATCAGGCAGGCCAAAGGACTTATTAGACATTCAGGAATTAAAAAAAATCAATAATATTTAAACTGTAAGATGAACTACAACCAAAAAATGCTCCGCGATGATGCCCTTAAGGGGAAAACTATAGTAGTCACCGGAGGAGGCAGCGGACTCGGTAAATCCATGGGAACCTATTTTCTCGAACTGGGTGCCAACCTGGTCATCACTTCCCGAAATATTGAAAAACTTGAATTAACGGCCAAAGAAATGGAGGCAGCAACCGGCGGAAAAGTACTTCCGGTGGCCTGTGATGTCAGGAATTATGACGAAGTGGAGGCCATGGTAAAAGCATCGGTAAATGCATTTGGGCAGGTGGATGTATTGCTGAACAATGCCGCAGGAAATTTTATCTCCCCCACAGAGCGACTGTCAGCCAACGCCTTTGATACCATCATTGATATTGTTTTAAAAGGAAGTAAAAACTGCACCCTGGCATTTGGGAAACACTGGATTGACAAAAAAGAAACCAATAAAACCGTAGTCAATATAGTCACTACTTATGCCTGGACTGGTTCGGCTTATGTGGTTCCCAGTGCTACAGCCAAAGCCGGCGTACTGGCAATGACCCGCTCACTGGCTGTGGAGTGGGCCAAATACGGCATCCGTCATCACGCAATTGCGCCCGGACCCTTCCCCACCAAAGGTGCCTGGGATAGATTGTTGCCCGGCGAACTGAAGGAAAAGTTTGATCTGGCTAAAAAAGTTCCGCTCAAGCGCGTGGGTGACCATCAGGAACTGGCCAATCTGGCGGCTTATCTGGTCTCTGATTTTGCTCACTACCTCAACGGCGAAGTCATCACAATTGACGGGGGTGAATGGCTGAAAGGCGCAGGTCAATTCAACCTACTGGAAATGGTCACGCCCGAAATGTGGGATATGCTGGAAATGATGATTAAATCTTCCAAAAAATAATACTTTTCAAAATAAATTTTACAAGAGCATTAACACACCTCGGTGGGTTGTTTTACTATATTTAGTGGTTGAATCGATGTTTTTATTGTTATGAAGACTTTAATATTGCCTTGCCTGCTTGTCTTGTTTTCATTTCAGGCAATAATAGCCCAAAACTACAAAAACGGAACACTTACCGATGTTAATAATATTACATATACCGGTCAATTCTCCATTGATCACGAAAACAACCTTTTGCGATACAGAGAAGGACAAACCTCAAGGGTTTTTGGTTATAGCCAAATTCAAAGTTTGACTATTGATGGCAATGAAGTGTTTGTAAAACAAATTGACAACCAAAATGTGTTGCTCACTACTCTGGTTAGAGGAAAAGCAACCCTTTATGAAAAGAACCGAACCTTGTACTATATTGAAAATCAAAAAGACTTTGTTGAAATCAATACTTCGGAAAAAACTTTTTTAATACCCGGAAAATTGAATCTTATATTCAGCGATTGCAATTCCATTAGGGAGCCCATTACAAGGATGAGCAACTTTAACAGAAGCACCCTTATCAGGCTTACAGAACAATACAACAGTTGTGATTACAGTGAAGGCTTTGAGTTAACCGAAAAAGAAATCCGCGAAAGCGAGCGATTTAGAAGTGACGTGTTTTCATTTTATACCGGTGCCGGAATCACCATAAGCAATCTGGCATATCGTAACGAAGAAAAAGCTGTTTTGTTTCCGCAATTGAGTCTCGGGGTATTGGTTTCACCGGGGTTTTTAGGAAATCTTCAACACAAACTGCATTTCGGAACCGATGTTTCTTACGGTGTGGCTCAATCACAAAACCTAAATACTGAAAATGAAAATCTTGAAGTAAAACTCCATTCGTTTGTTTATGCCATTGAATCCCGGTTTCATTTTAATACATCCAATAAAATTCAACCTTATCTGGGAATAGGTATCAATTTTCATTCTGAAAGATACAAAGGACAACTCAACGGCGAAAATTTCAATTCATTAGACGGCAGGTTCAATTACAACCTGAAAGCAGGTATCATGCTTCATACCGGAAAAAATCGCTGGGCTTTATCCTTGAGATACCTTCCTGAATTTACTTCAGACGCCTCATTTTTTGATTCTCAAGGTCAATTTACACCTCTGGACATCAACAATAGCTATTTGGCAACTCGCATCGAATTTTATTTTTAGGCCTTTAACTTAATCCGCCATTCAAATTCGTTGATTGAAACCACATCCCCGGAAGCATCTGCACCAGTTGAAGTCATCCAAAAGGTAACCCCTTCTCCCGTTTTAATGGTTTCTTCAATAGCATCCAGTACTTTTTGCCCATCCTCACATCTAAAAATAATGGTTCCTGTAGCTTTTTTGGAATAGTTCCCCTTTTGATTGGCAACCAGCATGGTTATCTTTTGATTGCTGTTTTTTATGTGTTGCATCACCAAAGCTCCGGTTGAGAGTTCAGCAGCCATAGCCTGAACTGCAAAATAAAGGGAGTTAAAAGGATTCTGATTGATCCATCTGTGCCTAACTTTTGTTTCACATTTCAGTGCTTCAATGTGTTTTACTCGTACACCACATAGATATGCAGCGGGCAACTTCAGCATTAAAAACCAATTTATTTTTGAGGGTGTAAACTTCATAACACCGCTAATTTAGTGTATTACAGACAATAATCTCCAATAATATTACGAATATTTATTTGTTAATTTTTTGTTAATTTTAGTACTTTGCATTGCATAATACTATCTTTTCTATATATATTTGCATTGTAATCTAATGGGTATTAAACTATCATTTAATAAAACCGGATTCATTCATCAAAAATCAACGTCATCTAGAGTTAATCGAAATGACATAAATCAATCAAAAAATGAGCACGTTAGTAAGTATTTTGTTGGCAGTAGTAATGGAGTTTTTAGCACCGGCTACAGTAAGTTCATCTGAAGTGATGCATAACATCAATCGCATAGAGGTTGAAGAAGTGTTATTTTTTATGGAAGAACTTCCAACAGTAACCCAATTAAAAAATTGTTAGTATGAACATTGAGAACACAAAAGCACAAATGCGTAAAGGAGTACTGGAGTATTGTATTCTCTCCATTTTAAAAGATGGGGAGGCCTACACTTCAGACATTCTTGAAACGCTAAAAGATGCTAAGATGCTGGTTGTGGAAGGAACAGTTTACCCCCTTCTTACCCGACTTAAAAATGCGGGGCTATTAAGTTACCGCTGGGAAGAATCCACTAGCGGACCGCCTAGAAAATATTATGAACTTACCGAAACTGGTAGGTTATTCTTAAAAGAATTGGACAGCACCTGGGATGAATTAAAAATTGCAGTGGCTACAGTAACTCGTCAAAACAAATAATCATGAACAAAACAGTTAACATTAACCTGGCCGGAACTTTTTTCCACATCGACGAAGATGCTTATGGAAAATTAACCCGCTATCTCAATGCAGTAAAACGTTCTTTTTCAGACCCTCAAGGCCGTGACGAAATCATTAAAGATATCGAAGCGCGCATCGCTGAATTGTTCTCTGAAAAAATAGATGCAAACAAGCAGGTAATCACTATGAAGGAACTCGATGAAGTCATCGCTATTATGGGGCAACCTGAAGACTATGCCATCGGGGATGAAGATTATACTGACACCTCATCTGATTACAAGTCTGATCAGAACACCAAGGGGTATAAGAAACTTTTCCGCGATCCGGACAATAAATACATCGGTGGTGTCTCCTCCGGTCTTGGGCACTACATTGGCCTGGATGCAGTTTGGATTAGACTGATATGGGTATTGCTTACCATTTTCTCTAGCGGAACTTTTATTTTAATCTACATTATTTTCTGGATTTTGGTTCCCGAAGCTTTAACAACCGCTGACAAATTAACCATGCGTGGTGAGCCGGTGAATATTTCAAACATTGAAAAAAAATTCAAAGAGACCTATGACAACGTAGCCGATAAAGTTAAAAATGCCGATTATGATGCTTATGGCAAAAAAGTAAAAACAGGAACAGACAATTTTTTTGACTCGTTGGGCAAAGTTTTGATGGCGCTTTTTACCGTCTTTGTTAAATTCATTGGTGTCATTATCATTATTGTTGCTGCTTCAACCTTGATCAGTTTATTTATCGGACTGTTTATTACCGGTATTTCAGGGTTTTTCGGGTCGTGGTACACAGACTTTTTCAATATTGTCAATGATACTATGGTTCCTTTATGGTTACTTTCAATACTGTTCTTCTTCGCCATTGCCATTCCGTTTTTCTTCCTGTTTATTCTGGGATTGAAAATTCTGATTGACAATTTAAAATCCATCGGAAAACTAGCTAAAATGACCTTACTCGGCTTGTGGATCATCTCTGTATTATGCTTGATAACTGTAGGTATAATGCAAACCATCGAGCGTTCTAATGAAGGTAGTACTATGCAGGTTGAAGAATTGAATTTTACCACGGGAGACACCCTTTATCTGGCTATGCAAAGCAATGCACACTTTGAAAAAGATGTGATTCGCTCCGGTGGCTTTAACCTGAAGTACAATGAAAATGACGAGCAAGTGATTTATTCAAACAACATCCGCCTGATTGTTCGCTCCACCAAAGATTCACTGGCAGCACTTTACATCAACAAAAAAGCAAAGGGACGGGATTATCTGGAGGCCAAAAATCGAGCAGAAGCTATTTCTTATAACTATATTTTTGACAACAACACCCTTAAACTGGATGGCTATTTTCTGGCCAATGTCGATGACAAATATCGTGATCAGCAAATAGAATTAACATTATATTTGCCTGTGGGAAGTTATCTTTTTGCAGAAAACAACACCTATAGTTTTCACAGAAACACTTCCAGGTATAGAGACATACTCTTAAATGGTCAGGAAGGTCATTACCTTGAAATTATGGATGGCAAAACACTTTGTGAAACCTGTAGCCCTTCAAGATCGGTATCAAGAGAGGAGTATGAATACCACGTCATCGACTGGGATGATAAAAACTGGAAAGAAACCTGGAAAGACGGAAACCGGATCAAAATTGACCGTGATGGTATAGATATCAACATTACCGATGAAAAGGATTCAGTAAGGGTAAATATAAATAGAAGAGGAGTAAACGTTAAAACAAATTAAATTCAAGACTATGAAATTTTTAAAATTTACCGCACTACTATTAATAATAATAACAGCAAGTTCTTGTGATTTCAGATTCACAATAAGCAGTATCGACGGAAATGGAAACGTAACCAAAGACGACCGGATTTTTTCAGAAAAAATTGATGTAATTAAAGCGAGTAACGGTCTGGATATTGAAGTGGTAAACAGCACCGTGCAAGTAGTTTCGGTTGAAGCCGATGAAAACCTGCAGGACATCATTGAAACCGAATTTAAAAACGGCGTACTTTACGTGAGAACAACTAAAAACATCCGTAAAGCCAAATCCAAAAAAGTGACAATCGCTTTTGTTGAACTTGATGGAATACATGCCAGTAGCGGTGCCAATGTTAAAGGATCGTCTGCCGTGGTATCAAACAACCTCGATTTGAAAGTAAGCAGTGGTGCCCAAATGAACCTTTCTGTATTGGCCAAAGAGTTATCAGCTCAAGCCAGCAGTGGTGGATCTATTACCCTTAGGGGACAATCGAGAACATTTGGCTCAAAAGCTTCCAGCGGAAGTGAAATTGATGCCAGGGAATTACAGGCCATATATTGCAATTCAAGAGCTTCAAGCGGTGCAAAAATTACCCTGAACATTGAAAGGTCTTTAGATGCCAAAGCCTCCAGCGGCGGTGACATCAGGTATCAGGGTAACCCTGAAGTGGTAAACCAGAATACATCCTCATCTGGAAGTGTGAGGAAATTATAAAACTTAAAAATTAAAAGAGGTAAATCCAAAGGACTTACCTCTTTTCACTTTTTTACGATTAAGACTGAAGCAGTAAAAACTTTAGCTTTGTTTAAACTTCTGTCATACCACTATTTTACAGCATTCTTCTTTATTTTTCTAACCCCGTAAAAAGCTCCAACAACAACCCCTAAACCAATCAACCCATCTATGGGAGCAGCCGGGGTTGTATCATCCACATCATCATCAAATGTTATTTGCGCATGAACAGTTGTAGATGTAACTAGCATTAAACAGAACCCTAGAACAATTTGATATTTTTTTATGAAAACCATCTTTTAAATTTTAGTTTAGTCTTGTATTTATTAAATATTTTAGGAGGCCTATAGCTTATTTTTTCAACAGTTTTGCAGAATACCGACCCATTTTGGAGTGTATCAATTCAACAAAATAAACCCCGGGATTTAAATGTGGAATATCCATTTTGATTTGTCCGTTTGAATCAATTTCAACTTTTTTGCTCAATACCCTTCTACCGCTCATACAGGTGATTTTTAAATCAACCCTTTCATTTGCCATATTTTTTGTTTGTATCGTAAACTGATCATTCACGGGGTTGGGGTATAATTTTATGGCATCTTTAAGTTCAGGGATATCTGAATGCAATGTTTCTGATTTTACTATAAGTTCAAAACGGTCACTTGCGGTACTTTCAGGTATAGCAGTATCTACTTGAAAAGCATAGGTCGTATTTGCATTGTTTTGAAGTGTGGTAACAGTATTCAAAAAATGATCTTTTAATTGAACCGTTATTTCATCCATTTCAGTTAAATGGGCTTCAAAAACATAGTGGGTTGTTCTGTATTGATTGATAAACAAGGGAAGGACTTCTTCTTCCTCTTCGGGAAATGCCCTGCTTTCTATACTCAGTAAGTTTTCGGTATTTAATCTGGCCAGGTTTTCATCAAGATTAAAAAATTTTAGAGCATCAAATTCATTCACCGTATTTGAACCAAACTCATCAAACTTTATTCTTAGGGCATCTGATGCGCTTTCGCCTTGTGCAAAAGCCGAAGACGTATAAAGTCTTAAGTCAATGATTGAACTTACATTAAACACTTGAGTGAGTGGCTGGTCAACCGCTTTAAAGGTTTCTTCAAAAGTAATAGCCGAAGGTCCATTGTTCAAAGTTGTTACAAAAGCTGCCTGACCGGGTTGCAAATATTGATTTGCTGGTGAAGAGGACGAATTTGTTCCTAAGGGTAAATCAATAGTCACATAAGCCCCCCGTGTTCCCATTTGAGGATCCCATACATAATAAAATGCCTGATTCACATTTAGGGAAGCATCAAGTGCAAGATTCATGTCAACAGCAGCCTGATAGGGATTTCCAAAAAAATTGAATGCCCCGGCATTTTCATTGAAATCTATTGATGAATAGGAACCCACAAATAAACTTCCGGAAGTCCTTAAAATTGTATTGGTGGGTGGGGCAGCATTGTTGTTTAAATCAATGCTTCGGTCTCCTCTCACCATAAGACGATATGCTTTGCCGGCAGTGATTGAATTGACATCAGTGTTTGTAATTGCCTCCCAGGACTGATTGGCGTTGTTTAAAGTAAAAAGGGAATAATTCCCGCTAATTGTAGCATCAAATCCATTTTCACCATTTACAGAACCGGTAATATGGGTTCCAAAACCGGGATTTGGATTTAAAAAGGTGGATGTATCGGGATTATTCACCCCTTCCTGCCAATTGGCGTTAATAGATGAACTACTAGTAAGTGAGGATGCTAAAAACCGAAAAGCACGTCGCGCCGGTATGTAGCGATGTACTTCTACATCTCCAATTATAACTGCACCGGGGCTCATTGTATCAATTTGTCCTGTGGATGAATCATTGCTGAGAAAAACCAGCTTCCCTTCATTTTCTATACTACCGTGTACACTCAGCACGCCTTCAATTTCCAGTTCTCCATTAACTTTTATGGATATACTGAAATCAGTTTCATTAACTGTGAGATGACCGGTTTCAGTTATTGTTACACGGCCATTGACTATTTCCAGTTCACACCATTCCATCGCTGTAGTAATCTCAAAATCATCATTTATAACAGCTTTTGTATTTTCATTGGGCAAACCGTTACTCCAATCATCACCATCCCAAATTGTAATCGTGGAACAGTTTGTTGGGTTTTCAAATGCTTGTATTGTAAAACTTTGAAAACCCGGATTTGATGCTTGTGCCTCTGTTCTAAAAACACGTAAATAATAAGTTTCACCTCCATCGAGACCTTGTAGAAAAGCATTGATGCTAGAGCAATGTAATTCAGTTCCACCACAGGAATTGTACAGTGCAAATTGATTCCAGACTATGGCTCCATTTATAAAGATGTCGCCAGAGAATGGCATTTCAAATTCATACCAAACATCTGAATAATTTGCCGGGGCAGTTCCCTCACACCCCACTTCATTGTTAATCTGGGCCCCGGTAATTGAAAAATGAATTGTTTGTTGATTAGTATCCACTTGAATATTTTCTGCATTGATACAATCATCATTTGGAACTACTTCAAAAGCTTGAATTGAGAAACTTTGAAAGCTTAAATTGAGTGCATTTGTTAAAGTCCTAAAAACTCTCAATTGGTATGTATTTCCTCCTACAAGCCCTTCAGCAATACCTGTGTTCTGAAAGCAGGATATTTCAGCACCCCCACAGGCGTCGTAGATAGCAAATCGGTTCCACGTAATTTGGCCGTTGATGTTTATATTCCCGTTTACGGGCATTGTGAATTCATACCAGATATCCAGATAGTCTGCAGCTGCAGTTCCTTCACAACCCACTTCATTATTAATTTCAGCTCCTTGAATTTCAAAATTTACAGTGAATGGATTGGCAGTTTCCACATTGATGTTAGTTGCATTTGCACACTCATCATTCTCAGCAGCTTCAAAGGCTTGTATGGTAAAGCTTAGAAAACTTAAATTTAATGCATTTGCAAGTGTTCTATGGAGGCGAATTTTATACAAATTCCCCGCTACTAATCCGTCAACTATATTGGAAGTATTAGTGAAACATTTAATTTCAGCTCCACCACATGCGTCATAAATAGCAAACCTGTTCCAGGCAATTTGACCGTTAATGAGAATGCTTCCGTTTACAGGCATGGTAAATTCATACCAAATATCCAGATAGTCTGCGGCTGCAGTTCCCTCACAACCCACTTCATTATTTATTTCAGCCCCTGCAATTTCAAAATTCACAGTTAGAGGGTTAGCCGTTTCGACATTGATGTTCAGTGCATTTGAACAGTTTTCATTTTCAGGAGTTTCAAAGGCTTGTATGGTAAAACTTTGGAAACTTGGATTTGAGGCATTTGTTTGGGTTCTAAAAACTCTTAAATGGTAAGTGTTTCCATCTATCAAGCCATCGACAATATTATTATTGAAAAAACATTTAATTTCTGTTCCGGCACAGGCATCATAAATTGCAAATCGATTGATTGAGCTCTGACCATTAATGAGAATGTTTCCGTTGACTGGCATGGTAAATTCATACCAAACATCAGCATAATTTGAAGGTGCAGTACCTTCACAACCCACTTCATTGTTAATTTGGGCGTCGTTGATTGAGAAGTTTATAGTTTGACTCATCGTTGACAATGCTATTGTTTCTGCATTGGCACAACTGTCATTTGCAGGTTGAGCATAAATCGCGTTGGAAACAAACAGTAGTACAATAAAAAGTATCCTTGTTTTCATTTAAAATTTTTTTATAATTCACCTTTTCTATTTAGTTCTCTAAACCACTTGTTGAAATAAATTCTTCAATAAGCTGAAGTCTCTCAGTCAATTCTTTTAATTCCTCAATTTGATTTTTAAGTGATTGATTTTCCTCTTTCAATTCTTTAATGGCCTGGACAAACAAGGCATCATAATCCCCATAAGCCGTTTGGTAAAACCCCTGAGCATCCATGCTCACTTTTTCAGGAAAAAGGGTTTTTAATTCCTGTGCAATAAAACCATATTGAATACCATCAGGTCGATTATTGCCGGTAACCTCATCATTCCATTCATAAGTGACTCCATTCATTTTTGAAATTAACTCAAGGGCTGTTTTTCCTTCTACGGTTTGAATGTTCTTCTTGAGTCTTTTATCGCTATTGGCAATAAAAGCCCCCGCGGTGGTTTTTGATGCTTCCCCATTGACTTCAAGCGCATTGGTAGTGGGGTTTCTGTCAATACCAACAGCAGCATTCAATCTTAATAAGTTATTATCAAACTCCCCATAAATTAAAGCACCTTCATCATCAGCATCAGAATTATGAATATACAAACGGTTGCTGTTTGTCTCAAAATAGCCGGCTTGATGACCTATAAAAACACTCCCATCAATAGCATTTAGATCATCACCATCTCCACGCCCGGCATTTCTTCCAATGATAACATTTTGAGAACCTGTGATGTTTCTTCCGGCATGATAACCTAAAGCCACATTGTTTGCGCCTGTTTCAATAAGCGCAAAAGCTTGATATCCAAAGGCCGAATTATTCTGTCCCGTAGTATTAGTACCTAAGGTTTGATAACCCATAGCCGTGTTTCTATTGGCTGTGGTATTGTTAAACATCACCTGGTGACCCACCGCAGTATTTCTGTCGCCGGTTGTATTGAGGTACATGGATCTGTTTCCTAAGGCTGCATTTTCAGTCCCGGTAGTGGTAAAGCGCATCGATTCTATACCAACAGCGGTGCCCGCACCTCCTGTTGACTCTCGCATAGCTTGATACCCTATAGCAGTACTTCTACGTGCGTCAGGCCCTGAATTGCCCATAGCCCGCCAACCAATGGCTACATTTTCTCTTCCAACGGTAGTACTTTCCAGTGCACGCTCCCCAATTGCAGTATTACCTCCAACTCCTGATACAAGAGAAGTTAAAGCCATGTATCCCACTGCTGTATTTTCAGACGAAGTTTCATTGGAGCCCAAAGCTGCATAGCCTATGGCCAGTTTACTACTGGCATCTGTTGACCATTGTAGTGCTCCACTTCCTATCGCTACGATTTCGCTTCCGCTAAGCATATTTGCTAATGCTCCTCTTCCTATTACTACATTTTGATCGCCAGATTCTATTAATCGCATAGCACTTTGACCAATCGAAATATTTTGAGTTCCATCAAGACTTTCCCTCATACTATTTTGCCCTAGAACAACATTTCCGGAACCGGTTAAATTTTGCCTCATTGCCCTGTAACCCATTACTACATTGCCTTCTCCTGTTGTATTTCTAAAATTAGCGTCTGTACCCACAGCAGTGTTTCTGCCTCCGGTAGTAGTATTTCTCAATGCGTGATAGCCCACAGCTACAGAAGCATTTGAAACAGCTTCACTCAAGGCCTCTACTCCCACAGCAACTGACCGGGCTATATCGTTCCCGGCATTACGCATAGCGTTTTTTCCAACAGCTACATTGTGAAGACCATTATCTGCAAACATTAAGGCACTTTCACCTATAGCTGTATTACTTTCACCCGATTCTAAGGCATTTAAGGCATTCCATCCAATAGCTGTGTTATTAACACTATTTTCATTGGCCTGCAATGCCTGAAAACCAATCCCAACATTTCTATTACTGCTTCCATCATCATTTTGACCGGCATCTATTCCTAAAAAAAGAGAAGATCCACTCACTTCAGATTTGCCATCGAGTAAATCATTGATACGTTCTGCACTGGTTGTTAAAAAGGAAACCCAAGCCGGGATAGTATTGTCCCAATAATATAGTCCCCTTTCTGCGGTTCCGTTACCGGTAACAAAGAGCATCATTCCGTCTTGAGCGGCACCGGGGTTTGTTGTGGGAAATTCATCAACCCTGGGAATCAAAATCCCGTCAGTTTCAGAAGGATTTGATGGGTCAATGGTAAAAATATCAAGTGTTGCCTGGGGGCTGGTCGTTCCAATACCTACTTGGGCAGTTAAAGTAGCGCTGAATATAAACAGGATAAATCCTAAAACTTTATGCATGGTGATTTTTTTAAAATTGATTATAAAACCAAAGCACAAGAGGTTAAGTGAGTTAAGAAAAGATTTGGAAGTTCAAAACTAAAAGTTTAAAAAGTGATTTTTTTATGGGAATTCATAGAGATATAAAAATGTATGAAATCAAATAGAGACGCTTTTAACTGTCTAAAAAAAGTATTGCAGAAATACCCAAAGCAATACCAATAAATTCTTTTTTATTAATTATCTCTCCATAAAAAATCCAACTTGCAAAGGTGAGTAATACCAGATTCAATACAACAAAAATTGCAGAGGCTACAACGATATTCTTTTGTGTAAAACTGTATGCTAAACAGCTTAATCCCACAATATAACAAGCCATACCGGCGCCATAAAATGCCTTGGAATTGGTTTCTACCCATTGTTTCATCAATAAATCCCCCACTGTGTCAATAACTGCACCTAAAAAAAGAAGAAATACAATGTTTGAAAAAAGTTGTGAACTTTGAAGTTTAATAGTTTCTAGCATGGATTGAAAGTATTTTAATTTACTTTTTCAAAACTAAAACACAGCTTTCATATTTAGTTATATGATTTCAAGCAAGTTAAAAAATCTATGAATTCCATGAGTTATTTCAACAGGTCATATTCCATAGCTAATTTTACCAGGCCCACTGTGTTGCGCGCGCCGGTTTTAATCAGCATATTTCTGCGATGAGTCTCGACCGTGCCAAAACTGATAAAGAGTTTATCGGCTATTTCTTGTGTAGTGTTTTCTTCCAGTATTAATTGCAAAATTTCTTTTTCTCTTCTTGAAAGTTTTGGAAAAGTATCAGTCAACTTTTGTTTTGTAGTATTTGCTACACTGTTTATAATGATTTCATTTACCGTTTCATCGAGATACATTTTATTTTGAAACACTTTTTCAATGGCTTCTATCACCTCATCACGACCTGCATTTTTAAGTACATACCCTTTAGCACCATTGCTTAGCATCAATTTTATCAAACTGCTTTCTTTGTGCATAGAAATTGCTACTATCTTTATGTTTGGTAAAAGCTCTACTATTTTTTTTGTTGTTTCGATGCCATTCAAACCCGGCATATTTACATCCATTAAAATTACATCCGGATTTACAGTTTCAATTTTTTCTATGGCCTCTTCTCCACTCAACGCATAATCTACAACATTGATGTTAGGGTGATTTTGAAGCAACAGTCTAAGCCCTTCAATGACCATTTTGTGATCGTCAACTATAAATACTTTTATCATAACGGTATAATTATGGTTATGGTTGTTCCCTTTGCTTGAACACTGTCCCACTCAATGGTGCCGTCTAAAAACTCTACCCGACTATTGACACTTTTTATTCCAAGCCCTCCTTTTGATATGGCTTCTTCATAATCAAATCCTTGTCCATCATCTTCAATTATCAAATGTATTTTGTCATCATGTCCAAAAAGTTGAATCAAAACATTTTTTGCTTGTGCATGTTTTGTAATATTTGAAAGCACTTCTTGAATAAGTCTATAGATGGTGACCTGTTTGGTACTTTCAATATCTCCAGGTAAATGATGAATGTCCAGGGTAACATTATATTGCAACGACCGCATATAAGCAGCTGTATCTTCAAGAGCGCCTTCCAGCCCTGAAATGCTCAGTGCGTGAGGCATCATATTGTGTGAAATGCGCCTTACCTCCAGACAAGCTTCGTCTATCAATTGATTGGTGCGCTCTGTAACATTTAATTTTTCTAACTGTTCAATTTCATTTTGGATAATTGTAAAATGAGCTTTCACACTGCTTAGCAGCCCTCCCAGACTATCATGCAAATCTTTGGCGATTCTTAATCGCTCTGCCTCTTGACCTTCAATCAAACTATTCATGGCAAGCATTTTATTTTTTTGAGTTAACTCAGTAATTTCTTGCTTTTGCAAAGCTTCTCTTTGTTGAGCAATTGTATTTTGGTATTGCAATCGTTTTCTAAAGAAATAAATCAAGAACAGTAAAAAAACCGCCGCTGCAATTAAAGCAAATAGTATGAGGTTTTTTTGCTTGTTTTTTTGTTCAATAACCAGTTGCTTTTCAAGTATGGCACGGTCTTTTTTTTCGGCTTCAAATTTTTGCAATGCTTCGGCTAGGTTTCTATCTTTTTCGATAGAAAAAATGGAGTCTTTTATGGTGTTAAAATCATAAAAAAGCATCAAGGCTTCTTGATGTTTATTAGACAGTCGATTTGCTTCTATCAAGTTGAGCATGATATTAAATCGCTCTCTCATAAAACCATTTGAATAAAACAAATTATAGGCTCTATTGAGAAGGTTTAAAGCTTTTTCATTTTCGCCTCTTTTTTGAAACAGCAATCCATAACTCGCTAAAGTTTTTGCATAGTTTAAAACATCATCTATACTGTCTATTTCTTGAAGTAGATTTTCATAAATGGGCTGGGCTTTGTCTACCTCGTTGTTTTGGGTATATGCTGAAGCCAGATTAATTTTTGCCGGTTTTAGATAGATTTCACTACCCGGAGCTTGCAGCAATTCAACTGCTTCTTCAAGTAATTCAATCGCTCTTGTAATCTCATTGTTTTTTGAATGTATGTTGCTTCGATTGACAAGTGCAATACCCATCCTGCGATGATCATTAGCGCGTTTACTGGTTTCATAGGATTTTTCAAAATACACCAGTGACAACGAGTCGTTTATGTTGTTTTCATAAGCTGAAGCAATCCCGTTGTAAGTAGAACTTAATCTTGACAATTCATCGTCTTTAGATTCAAAATAAGCCGCTGCTTTTAAGTAAAACGGAAGTGCTCTGTCCGGGTTTCCATTGACAACATTGGCATTTCCCATATAAAAATTGGCTATGGCTATTTGCAATGAGTCACCAAGTTTTATGGCCAATTTGAGATATTCTGCGGTATATTTTTCAGACGTGGGTGGGTTTGAATAATAAGTAGCTCTTCTTAGTTTGTTGTATAAATCCATCCTAACACTGTCAAGAGTCGCTGTTTTTAAAAGTATATTTAAGCTGTCTTCAACTCTATTTACATTTTCTTGAGCAGCACTAGAAAACGCAAAAAAGAAAGCGGTAAAACAAAAAAGAGTTATGTAGATTTTTAAATTCTTCACGCTTAAAAATACTATTTTTTGAATAAAAACTACTTTAAAATTGGTATTTAATCTGCTAATCTAGACAATTAAAAATCTTTTTAAATCAAAGAAATCAATGAGTTATTTATCTCTATGAATTCATAGATGTTTCAGAGATTTAGCTTATGACCAATGTCATAGTTAAAAATGGACTTAGCACTTAACTTTGCAACAGATTTATAATCAACCATGAAGCACTTGATTCAAAAATACAATGTTCCCGGCCCCCGATACACCAGCTATCCCACAGTACCCTACTGGGATACTGATGCTTTTACAAATGCAGACTGGAAAATCAGGTTAAAACAACAATTTGATATACTAAATTCTTCTGAAGGAATAAGCCTCTACATCCACCTCCCCTTTTGTGAAAGCCTGTGTACTTTCTGCGGATGCCACAAACGCATCACCAAAAGACATGAAGTAGAAGAACCCTATATCAACGCCTTGCTGAAGGAATGGCAACTTTATCTTGAGCTTTTGGAAGATCAACCCATAATCAAAGAAATACACTTGGGTGGCGGTACACCCACTTTTTTCTCACCAGAAAATTTAAAAAAACTCATTTTGGGTATCCTCAAGCACGCCACCATTGCAGACAACCACGGCTTTAGCTTTGAAGGCCACCCCAACAACACCACCAAAGAACACTTACAAACCCTCTATGATCTGGGTTTCAGGAGAGTGAGCTTTGGGGTACAGGATTACAATATGGCCGTTCAAATTGCCATTCACCGCATTCAACCTTTCGAAAACGTAAAAAAGGTTACTCAGTGGGCACGTGAAATCGGTTATACATCTGTTGGACACGATATTATTTTTGGCTTGCCCTATCAAACCTTGGAACATGTTAAGTTTACGATAGAAAAAACCAAAGAGCTATTGCCTGACCGCATTGCATTCTATAGCTATGCCCATGTGCCTTGGATAAAAGGAAACGGCCAACGTGGTTTTAGTGAAGAGCATCTTCCCTCACCTGAACTAAAGAGAGAGCAATATGAAACCGGTAAACTTTGGCTTGAAAAGATGGGCTATGCCGAAATAGGGATGGATCATTTTGCCTTACCGGAAGATGAATTGTTTGAAGCTATGCACAACAAGTCATTGCACCGCAATTTTATGGGCTACACCACTTCATCATCAAAAATTATGATTGGACTGGGGGTTTCATCAATTTCAGACAGCTGGACAGCATTTGCGCAAAATGAAAAAAACATTGAAACTTATTATGCCCTGCTTGAGCAAAACCAAATTCCGGTTTACAGAGGCCATTTGCTGACCAATGAAGACCAAACCATAAGAAAACACATCATAAATTTGATGTGCAATCTGGAAACAAGCTGGGAGGATAATGATGTGAAGTTGATCGATTTTAATAGTATTTTACAAAATCTTAGTGAGCTTAAATCAGATGGAATTGTTATTTTTGAAAATAACAAGATTCAGGTTACTGAACTTGGCAAGCCCTTTGTTAGAAATGTATGCATGGCTTTTGATCTGCTTTTGCAGCAAAAACAACCTGAAACCCGTTTATTTTCGATGACTGTTTAACCTATAATACCTTAAAAAAATGAAAAAAATTATTGTTCCAGTAGACTTCTCCGGCCATTCTGAATATGCACTCAGAGTAGCTGCTGATATAGCCAGAAAACATAACGCCGAACTCTATTTGCTGCATATGCTCGACATTTCAGATCAAATGATCAGCATCACAGAAGGCACAAAAAGAAGAGAGCTGATATTCTTTATGGAATTAGCTAAAAAACGCTTTGAGGAGTTTATTGATCGTGACTTTATACAAGGCATTAATACAGTACCCGTCATCAAACATTTTAAAGTGTTTGAAGAAATAGACAACGCCGCTAAAGAAGTGGGTGCAGACCTCATCGTGATGGGCTCCCGAGGTGCCAGTGGTGTGAAAGGCTACTTTGTGGGCTCCAATACAGAAAAAGTTGTGCGCACTTCAGATATACCCGTTTTAGTGGTAAAAACCGAAACCAATAACTTTGAGCCAAAAACAATCGTTTTTGCATCCGATTTTAATACTGAAAACCTCGACGCATTCAAAACCATTAAAAAATTTGCAGATTACTACAAAGCAACGATCAAAATGGTTTATGTAAATACTCCCAATGCCTATTTTAAAAACACCCTTGAAATCAGGGAGCAAATGAGGCAGTTTTTAAACAAAACCAGTATTTCAAACAACTCTGCAGATCTCATTATTTTCAACGATTATTCAGTAACCGAAGGTATCCTGAATGCTGCAGAAATGCTAAATGCAGACATGATTGCCATACCCACCCACGGCAGGAAAGGCATCAATAAACTGCTTGCAGGCAGTGTGGGTGAAGATTTGGCAAACACCTCACACATTCCGGTGTTGACAGTGAAAATTTAAGGAATTTATTCAATACAACCATAAAGCCGGAACCCACTCCGGCTTTTATTATTTCTTTACTATTTTAAACGTTTTACGATTTTCACCACTGGCATTTTCAAGTTTTAAGAAATACAGCCCGTTTTTGATTTCCGAAACCGAAATTTGGGCATCATCAGAAATTTCAGTTGTTAAAACAAGTTTACCTTTGGCGTCAAATAGTTTGGCTATAGTTGATATCCCTCCAATCCCGGACACAAACAGCGTGTCTTTTACCGGATTGGGATAAGCCAAAATATTGCGGAAATTACTGTCATTAACAGCCAATGGTTCATTAAAATAATCACATAAAATTGAAAAAATGGCTTCCTCAAGCAAATAAAAGGCGCTGCTTGTTCCCAATTGATAACCTGTGAGACTTCCATTTGTCAAAAATGAAAAAGCCATATTGCCCGATTCAGAAAAATAAGCATCACTTATCAATCCATAAGCCTCCCCGGGATGACCCAAAAAACTTCCTAAACCACTGTCCAGGCATATTTGGTCATCAGCAGTCAAATTGGCATGATGCAACCCCAATCCCCAGCGGTTGAATAAATCAAAATAATTATCACCGTTTGAACCGTTGTAATCCCATTCTATTGCCATCATTTCATTGAGCGTTTGCTGAGAAATCAAGCCGGGATGTGTATTGCCTTCAGACTGAATAAAGTTCATAATGATTCCCAGTTCATTTGCAGTTGCCCTTAACCCGCCCTGTGGAGAAAAGTAAAGGCCATTGGTTCCCAAAACCAGCGAAGGTAAATTTGCCGGGGGTGAAGGCATCACACCCTGATAATTGTCAAACTGGGGAACCCATCCGCCTCCTTGAAAACGGTATAAAACAGCTACATCATTGATGTCTGCTAAATCTTGTACATTATAACTTCCGGTAATCCCAAGTGGTGCCAACACCTCATTTCGCATAAACACATCAAAGCGCTCATTGCTAATCGCTTCTATGAGTGTGGCAACAATGCCATAATTCAGGTTGCTGTAAGTAAAATAAGTGCCGGGGGGCTCAGATCGAAACATATTGTTTGTATAAAAAGCACCCCCGGGAGTCAGTAAGTTTGCAAGTCCGGGTACAGGATTTTGACTGTAGGTTGCATTTAAAAACCCATTATACCCTGATCCATCCTGAATACTGGAGGTGTGGGTCAATAACATCCTGAAAGTTATATCAACCAGAGGAAACGACGGATTTTGAATTGTAAAACTCAGATAATCATTGATGGGGTCATCAAGTTCAAACAAACCCTGATCATACAATTTGAGCAAACCAAGCGCAGTAATCGATTTAGAAATAGAAGCTATGCGGTACTTGGTGTTTTCATCCATTTCAAGGTTTCTGGTAAAATCCTTTAATCCGAAATGAAAATATTGTTCTTCCCCATTTTTATCCACCCAAATTGACATCCCCATCAACTGGAAATCAGAAAATACCTGTTCAATATTTTCTTCCAAGGTTTGCGAATTCAAAGGGTTAAACAAAAAAACAAAACAAAAAAAATGAATCCATAGTGGGTTCACTGAAGCAGGAAAACAAGAAAGCTGATGCATAGGAAAGTAGATTTTGATATAACTTTAAATATATTAAAAAAAACCTGAACATACAGTACATATTTATGTATTGAGTTGAAAAATAGATTATGCCCCCCGCTAAAGTCTCCCAGCCCTCAGCAAGTAAAGTGTTCAACCACCACAGTAGCTTTCGTAAGCCTTAAGTCATCCCACCATCTCCCAATCACCTTGTCTCCCTATCACCTTGTCTCCCTTCCACCCTATCTCCCCATCACCTCCTCTCCGACCTCTCCACTTATAAATTCAACACTTTTAATTTTGAAGCAAATAAAGTATCTTTGAAAGAGTATCCAAATCATTATTAGTGATTTAAACACTTGAAACTGTTCCATTGTTCCACTTAAGAAACACAACAGATGAGACGAAAATTATTTGATACCATCCTTCAAATCATTCCGATTATGATTGGGGTTTACTTGGGATTTGTAATTTCAAACTGGCAGGACAGCCAAAAAAGAAACACCCAATCAAAAGTCTTGATTGAAAATATCAAAATGGAAATTGAAACCAATAAGAGCACCATTGAAAGAGTCATTGATTACCACAAAATGCTCCGTGACAGTACCCGCTATTATTCCAATGCAGAGACCGTCTCCACAATGCCAACTTTTTTCCAAGGGACAAGAACCCAGCAATTTTCAAGCAGTGCCTACAATACCGGTATTCAAACCGGCATTATAAATGAACTTCCGTTAAACAAAATTCAGCTATTGAACAAAGTCTATAACTTTCAGGAATTTAGTAATGACTATAGTAAAATGTTGATGAATGGCCTCATTACTATGGATTTTTCAGAAGACCAGGCTAGCTTAAAAAGAATAGCAAACTACCTCTCAGTCACCATGACAGACATTGTGATTCAAGAAGAACGTTTACTTGAACTTTATGACGAAACCCTAAAAAATCTGAATTCCCCCAAATGATTCTTTTGATTCAATAAAAACAGATATATTTGAATTATGAAAACCTTTCTTTTATTATTGCTTTCACTGTTAAGTCTCACCTTAATATCCACTGAAGAAGAATCCACCATTGATGCATACTCATCAGAAACCATCATTAACATCAGGCTCAACGATGGTGAAAAATGGTCGGCAGATGAAGCCACAACAAAACACATACACACTATGCAGTCACTTTGTGAAAGCCAACTTTCAGAAAAAACCATAGACGACGAACTGTTGCGAGAGCAACTCAACACAGAGGTTGACCTCCTGAATCGCAACACAAAAATGACCGGTGATGCACGTGCCCAATTGCACAATTACCAAATGGGTATTCGCAGCCGCATCAACACCATTTCACAAGACAGGGAGTCTGTAGTCTGGCTTAAAGACTACCTGAAACGGTATTTTGAGTATTTTGAATAAAACGTTTCGCTATGCAAATAAACAACCTGCAAAATCAAAACTCAATCCTAAACAACTACATTGCCCAACTCAGGGACATCAACATCCAGAAAGATTCGATGCGTTTCCGCAGAAACATTGAACGCATTGGCGAACTACTTGGCTTTGAACTCAGTAAAACCTTAAACTACACTACAAAAGAAATACAAACCCCTTTAGGGATTTCAGCAACCAACTTAACTGAAGAGCAACTGGTCATTTGTTCTGTACTAAGGGCAGGACTGCCTTTGCATCACGGTTTGCAAAACTGTTTTGACAATGCTGAAAACGCATTTATATCAGCATACAGGCACCACACCTCAGCAACCGATTTTGAAATCAAAGTAGAATATTTAGCAGCTCCTTCACTGGAAGGAAAAACCCTAATTCTTGCCGACCCTATGCTGGCCACCGGCCGAACATTTTTAAATGTTCTTGAAGCCATAAAACATCTGGGGACACCTCAAATGGTACATCTCGTTTCGGTAATAGGTTCACAAGCGGGTGTTGATTTCCTGAATCGGGAATTGCCTGACAATTACACCCTTTGGATTGCAGCAGTGGATCCGGATCTCAATGATCAAGGTTACATCATTCCCGGTTTGGGCGATGCCGGTGATTTGTGTTTTGGAATTAAAATGCAGGGTTAGCTGTGAGAGGTGAATTCTTTGCTAAATGGTATTTTTAACCATTCAATTTATCATAACCCATACAAACTAAAATAAAACTTTTTTGATATATTTATAAATGGTTTTACCAAACACAGGCAAACATTTGTAACAAAAAAATAAAACCCTGACCGACCTATCCATGTCGGTTCATATTATATCCAATGGCCAACACATATACACAATTATACGTCCAAATCGTTTTTGCCGTACAGGGAAGAATCTCCTTAATTCGTCCAAATTGGGAAGATGAATTGTATAAATACATCACCGGTATTGTGCAAAACCGAAAACACAAAATGCTTGCAATTAATGGAATGCCTGACCATATACATATTTTCTTGGGTATAAATCCAAACGAATCCATTTCAGAATTGGTTAGGGAAATTAAAAAAGCTAGTAATAGCTATATCAATGAAAGAAAATTAAGCAATTCTCCCTTTCAATGGCAATCCGGTTATGGGGCATTTTCATACAACCGTGCAGATATTGATACTGTGGTTAAATATGTGATGAATCAAAAAATACACCATTCAAAAAAAAGTTTCAAAGATGAATATATAGAGCTTTTAAAAGATTTTGAAATTGAATTTAAAGAACAATACCTGTTTGAATGGTGAATTTTTGTTTTTTAATTTGAACCGCTTTTGCGGTTTGGTAATTCTTGGATGTATATGTCGTGATTAAATGTGTGACCCCTAACGTGGTCAAAATTTTGATTTTTTTCCGTTTACAATGATCTACAAATGTGTGACCCCTCTGGGGTCAAAATATTGAACTTTCCTTTTACAATATTCTACAAATGTGTGACCCCTCTGGGGTCAAAATATTGATTTTTTTCCTTTTATAATATTCTACAAATGTGTGACCCCTCTGGGGTCAAAATATTGATTTTTTTCCTTTTATAATATTCTACAAATGTGTGACCCCTCTGGGGTCAAAATATTGAACTTTCCTTTTACAATGATCTACAAATGTGTGAC
>ERZ869909.428-NODE-428-length-51320-cov-23.535527_pt1 | contig 51320 bp, 43 predicted proteins | sample MGYA00520892_ERZ869909 | MGnify/ENA primary metagenome ERZ869909 (study PRJEB32215, sample SAMEA104723947) | bioreactor metagenome | biome: bioreactor; feature: anaerobic bioreactor; material: water | place: China | collected 2015-03-12 ... | reverse complement strand
TCCGTAGAGTTCATAGATACTCTTTCGTTCTAAAAGGAGTGTATTCCACATTTTTCTGACACAGCCAAATGTTTGATTCATGAGATCCGTTTGTTTTTGTGTAGGTTTGAGTCTATAGACATAACCTTTCATGGTTTCATTCATATTTCATACCCCCTTTTACATCGATTTATTATACTTATATTATATCATTTAATGATATACGAGGGAATGTTAATTATAGATGTTTTAAAGAAAAAAATTGGTTTCATTCATCTCCCACTTAATTCTTTGAAGAGGGAGTTTTCTGAAACGATTAGATAAAAACACCTTTTTACCAAAAAAAGCGTCTTTAAAAGGATAAAGAAGCTTTTTATTCCTTGATCATAATCAGATTATTATCTAATAATCGTTTTTTTGTTTTTATTCATGTACATATAATCATCGGCTATTTTCATAACATCTCTTATGGTGCTTTCTTCATTTTCTTTAATAGCATAACCTAATGCTACTGATAGTCTATTGCCTTTGACAATGCGATGATTAAATGATTCAAGTAGTTGATATTTAAGTGCATACATTTCTTCTTCAGAGGTATTTGGACTTAAAATTAAAAACTCATCTCCGCCAATACGTGCTATAGTATCTTTTTTTGCAACAGACTCAGTCAAAGTATCTGCGACCAGTGTGATTAATTCATCACCAATATGATGACCGTGAACATCATTCATTCGCTTTAAACCGTTGACATCTAACATCATCACACCTACAGGAAGGTAACTTGGATCATCGTATAAGTCTAGTGAATCTTCCATATATCTTCGATTATATAGACTAGTCAAATAATCATGATGAATGAGCCATTCAACCTCTTGTTGTTTTTGATGCTTTTCTGTTTGATCTCTAAGGATAAGAGAAAAGCCTTCAATTTGATTTTTCTCATTTTCAATCGTGCTCATAACACCTTCCATATAAATTGAACGGTTGGTGATGTTGCCTTCTACATATACTAAAGATTTGAGTTGACCTATAATTTTCTCTCTTATATCTTGAAAAGAAACTTGTTTTTTCATTTTCATTTGCTCTAAGACTTTATTGATGTGCTTCAAGCACACTTCATTTTTACAAAATAATGTTTTAGCAATTGGATTCATGAAGATAATATTACCTTCATAATCAGTTGATATGACACCATCTCCTAAGGACATCAATGTCTTTTGAAGCTGCTCTTTTTCTTTTAAAATGGCTTGTTTGTATAGTTTTTCATCGGTGATATCTCTTGCAGATCCAGCAAATCCAATTGGATTTTGATGATCATTAAGAACAAGCGTTGCATTAGTAGTAAACCATCGAATGGATTTATCTTTGTGAATCAGTCTATACTCTAGCACTTCTTGTCTTTTGCCTGATTTAAGAACTTCCTCAAAAAAATGAATGATTTTAGGTAAATCTTCATGAAATATATATGGTTCGAAGGAATTATTCAAGCCATCTTCTAAAGAATGACCAAGTTTTTCAGTCCATGTGGGTGATAAGTATGTCATTTTATAATTTAAATCAACAAAATAGACAATGTCATAACTACTATCTAATAAATTTCTATAATATGCTTCTTTTTTGATGAGCTCTATTTCTAGTTCTTTTTCTTTAGTGACATCAATATGTGTGCCAACCATAATATGTGGTTTCCCATCTGGCAACCAGCTAATCACCTTACCTCGATCACTAATCCATACATATCTACCATCTTTATGCTTCATCCTAAAGGTAGCATCATAATATTCAATCTTTTTAGTAAATACATCTTCTAATATATTAGTTGCATGCTCTAGGTCAATTGGGTGTGTTAGTTTCTTCCAAGTTTCTAAACTAATGGGCTCTAATTCATTAAGTGTATATCCAAGCATATTTGCCCATGCTTCATCAAAGCTAGTCTCATCTGTTTGGATATTCCACCACCATGTAGCTGCTTTAGATGCTTTTAAAAAATTTTGATACATCTCTTTTTCTTTTGTCAAAGATTCTAATGTATCTTGAAACTCACTAAAATCGATACTAACACCAATCATCTGAATTGGTTGATGATGTTCATCTCTTACAATATACGCCTTAGTATGTATCCAAATAAAATCACCTTGTCCATTTTTAAGACGATGTACTACTTGGATGTTTCTTTCTTGACTGCGTACAGAACTTAAAAGAGCATCCTTTAAGATTTCCTTTTCTTCAGGGTGCCATTTTGTCATCCATTCAGTTGTACTATAGATCGTTGATTCATTTTCTATACAAAGCATACGCTGTAAAACAGATGAAATTTCTACATATTCACTTTGAATGTACCATATCCACATACCCATATTCGTAAAATCCATGAGGCCGTGATAAAGCATAGGTTCAATCAGTGGTTTGGTTTGAAAGGATTTTTCCTTCAAAACTCTCATTTAATTGCCCTCTCATTTTATTGATTAGATTTATTTTATCACATGTTTATATTCATGTTTATTTCATAGATTCTTAAGTTTTTCTTAAGTTAAATAAAAATAAGCCCTTTTGATAGAGCTTACCTAGAATTAAATGCTTTTTTAACAACTTTTTTTGACGCAAAGATCGAAATTGCTTCTTTAACAACCTTGATAGTGATATTACCTTTGGTTGCAAACTCACCATCTGCATTCCAATCAACATCTGGATTCGTTTTGATTTCAAAATGATCGGATACCAGATGTAAATCCTCTCTAAGTTTCTTACCCCCTCTTAGAAATGAGGATAATAGTCTAAATCGCCAAAAGGATTTAGTTCTTGTGAAAAGTCTTAATTCAAAGAATCCGTCATTAAGTCTAGAATCAGAGAAATTATAGAGTCTCATACCACCTACACGGTTTGATGATAATCCAAGAACCATCACACATTCACATGTGATTTCCTTATCATTTGTTTTAATCGTAATAGGATACTTATAATCATGTGCAAAATCTTGCATGGCACGAATCACATAAGCTAAATATCCATATTTTTTAATATGTCTTCTTGAGACATCGTAACTCACTCTAGTCAAGATGCCTGAAGCAGCAGTATAAATGAAATATTGATCATTAATCATGTTGATATCCATTTTATTTGGTTTTTCATTCATGTAGATTTTAAGTGATCGCTTAATATTTTTGTTAATTCCCAAGATTGCAGCAGTGTCATTTGCAGTACCACTTGGAAGTAAGCCTATATGAGGTCTTATTTCAGACTTCATGATGCCATTTAAAACTTCATTTAATGTACCATCGCCACCGGCAACAAGAAAAACATCATAGCTTGATGCTTTATCATAAGAGACCTTAATTAAGTCGTTTGCTCGCTTGGACTCATAGACATCTAACGTGTGTTCAGTTTTACTAAATATTTTTTGAATGGTTGAAATGTGCTGTTTAAAATTTGTTCTTCCGCTTACCGGATTGTATAAAAGTAAATATTTCATATCATAACCCCTTGTGGGTATTTTAGCATAATTTGGTGATTTTGAATAGATTATAGCGTCTTTTCTTTGTTTTGAAAAAACAAATAACGACTTGTCATGATAATTAAAATAAAGGAAATCGCAAGAACAAAGAGTGGATAGTATACGATAGATACATGATCAAAAAATAATCCTGCAAGTGGTGTTAATATACCAAAGCCCATATAGCCGATTGCCATTTGCAAACTCATCATTCTTTAGACCTCATGTCTCTTGAAATGTTCATTATTTAAATACATCATATTTGGATAAACTGGAGCAGTACCTAATCCAATCAAACCAACAGTGAAAAATAGAATCACCATGTTTGAAGTATTAATAAAAAGGAGTATACCTCCTACTAGAATAAAAACTTCACCTACCATAATAAGCATTCTAGAGGATATTTTATGTGATAAAAAGCCACTTAATAGTCTCCCAACAGTAAGTGATAAATAAAAAGCGGTTGTAAAAAGTGCTGCTGTTGCATAAGATACGTTTTTTTCTATAAAGATATAACTTGCAATCCAAACACCTAACAAAGATTCTATATGAACATAGAATAAGAAAATCATGATACTTGTAATAGACCCCTTACTTTTTAGCATATCTTTAATCGGAATATGTTCATGATCGCTTTTTCTTGAATGCTCTTCTTCTTTTAACCATATTGGAAAAGATAAAAAAATAATCAATGCAATCATTAAAAGTATACTACCTACAATTATATATCCAAGTCTACATGAATCACCAAGTAATGTGTATGCCATGATACTTGGTCCAAGTGTCACACCAATACCATAGAATGCATGAAGATAATTCATGTGAGATGCTTTATAATGTTTTGCTAAATAGTGATTAAGTGAAACATCAATTGCACCTGCTCCTACGCCTAGCGGTAAAGCAAAAAAGAGCATCGTGTAAAATGACTGGATTTGACTGATTGATAATAACGCAACCCCTGTAAATAAAACACTGATTGCTGTGATTTTTTTTGTTTGAAGAAGTCTTAGAAGTCTTGGAGCGTTGAATGTAGATAAAATAGACATGATATAAACCACCACTGTCATAATACCTAAAGTACCTAAAGACACGTTCAAATCCTTTCTGACCAAATTCCAACTTGAACCCAAAAGGGCATCAGGAAGCCCTAACGCGATAAATGATAAGTAAATTATTATAAGTAATATCACTGCATATTTTTTCATAATAAACCTCTTGTAACCTTATCTATTATAGCATGAAATGAGTAAAAAAAGGGTTGCATGCTAGCAACCCTTTTGAAACATTTAATGATTCAATTAGTCTAGGACATAAACATCTTTCACTGCATCAAAACTCCATACCTGTGATGTGCTAAATGCTTGGATGTTTGTATCAAACCATGCTTGATTTACTGATGATAGATCAGCAATCATGAATTCAGATGCGAGTTGTACTGAATCGCCTCCAACTTGCATGCCTGTTGAATATTCATAAACATTTGTTAAGACTGGATCTGTTGTATTTACATCTGCATTTCTTCTACCGATGATACCATGTAATCCATCAGAGCCTGCATAATCATAGAACACATTCAAGTATACATCTTTTGCATCAAGTGTTCCATATCGATAGTATCCAACGAGGGTACCAATGGAACGACCATTAAGTTCAACATTCTCAATGATTGCACGTGTGATATTGATTGCTGCTGCTGCATTATTCGTGTATCCAACAAAAACGCTAACGCCTTGATCTGTTGATGTAGATACAGTTGAGTCGACCACTGAGTTTTCTACGTATACATCGATGATATTGACAACCTTATCTGCGCGTCCAATAAAGAGTGCAACATTCTTAGCAGAGCTTGTAACTGTGGAATTTTTAATACTTACTTGTTCAATTGTAATATCATAAGATGACATACCAACAAGTAAACCAACACCATTTGAATCTGTTGCATTAACAGAACCGTTTTCAATATGAACATTGAATATAGTTAATGCATCGACTTCAACACGTCCAGCAATGATGCCTGCACGACCAGTTACAGTAACTGATGGGTTAACAAGTGTTAAATTCTTAATCGTTGCACCTGCACCTGTTCTTTGGAAAATACCACCATAAACACCTGTGCCTGAGCCAGTGATTGTTATGTTTGAAATTGTTTTGTTATTACCATCAATGGTACCTAAGAATCTTGTTCCAGTACTTGTTTGTACCCACTCAACGCCTGTAAAATCTAAATCATTTGCGACATAGAATGTATCTGATGAACCACCTGATACTGCAGTCATGAATTCTTGTGGTGTTGTAATAGGTGTACCAACAGGTGTTGGTTCATCTGCTACCCATTTTGCATAAAGTGTAACATCAGCTGTAACGACATCATTTGCGAAATCCCAAAGTGTGACAAATGTTTCTTCTTTATACCAACCATCAAATGTGTAACCATCTTTTGTAGGTTCTCCTGGTAGTAATACTAAATCTCCAGATTCTACTGTCTGACTTGCTACAGCTGTACCTTCATTTGAATTAAACGTCACAGTGTATGTTTCTACTGGCGTGATATCACCTGTAAGAGCTATATTTAAAACGATTGATCCATCATTTCCTACTGTCCAGAAATCACTTAAGACAAAGGCTTCAAGATGTGTGTTCCACCATGCTAAATCTGTAGGTGTAACAACTTCATTAGCTGCTTGTAATGTTTGTGAATGTGGTGTGTTTTGTGCTAATGTTGTAAAAATAGTTGATTGATCAAATGTATATTCTAGTGGGAAATCTCTCCAATAGCCAACAAGTCCTGTTCTAGAACCAGTTAATGAACCTGCTAGATAAGCATCCATTAAATCAACTTGGCCAGGGTATCTGACATAACCAGCTAAAATACCGCTTGAGTTACCAATAACAGTTGTGTTTAATACGACAATACGTACACCGCTAAATAAGCTTGCAGCATGATCTCTCACATAACCAATTAATGCACCTGCACCAACATCTGATGATGCTGTACTTAATGATTCAACGGAATTATTTGCGATAAAGATATCATCTGCATAAAGAGGTGCAGAATCTACACGTCCTACAAATGCAGCAACATTTTTGTTGGCATTTGAAATCGTAGAATCAATCACGGCCACGTGATATACTTCTGCTGTTGCAGATACTAAACCAATTAAGCCACCAACACCATTGGAATCATTACCGCTGATATTTGAGTTTTTAACTAGTATATTTTCAATCAGTGCACCATTACCCATGATACGTCCAACTAATGCGCCACCACGACCACCTGTAGTTACTGAAATGTTATCAATCACAAGATTTCTAACGGTTGCCCCGTCTAATCTTGAGAAAATACCACCAAATTGGTCTGTCACAGGAGCTGGAATTGAAATTTCTATATTGCTTACTGTGAATCCTTGGCCATCAAATGTACCTTTAAATGCCGCTGGAGCTGATTCTGATACCCATGTATATCCAGTAAAATCAATATCATTCATAAGTAAGAATATGCCATCTGAACCGCTAATTGTCATTTGATAAAAAGCTTCAGCAGTGGTTATTTCTGTTGGAACAATTTCAGCCCACTTCGCATAAAGTATAGTGTCTGCTGTAATTGTATCTGATTCAAAGAGGAATAAATTAACAAATGTATCTTCTTTATACCAACCTTCAAATGTGAAGCCATCTTTTGTTGGATCTGCTGGTTCAGTAGCTAAAGCTCCTTCACCAACAACTTGAGCATCCACACTTGATCCACCATCTACATCAAATGTAACCGTGTATGTAACCGCAGGAATTTCTTCCCACTTAGCATAAAGTGTGATGTCTGCTGTAATAACTTCTGTATCAAAATTGAATAAATTGACGAATGTATCTTCTTTGTACCAGCCTTCAAATGTATAGCCATCTCTTGTTGGATTTGCTGGAGCAAGGATAAATTCATTTTCGAATGCATCTACTGGATCTACTAAAGAACCTCCTTGTGAATCAAATGTCACTGTGAAACTTTCTAGTGCTTCATATTTACCATATAATGTCACTGGAACCGTGATAACAAACGGTTCAACAATAGGTGTTGTTAATGCTTCATCTGTAAACCAACCTACAAAGTTGTAGCCTTCAACAAGAGGTGCGCCATAACCAAATGCGTTACCTTCTCTTACTTGAATGACTTCATCATATCCTTCAATATTATATTCAAGAGTAACATTGACCATAGGCTTAGATGATTCTTTATAAATAACTAACGCAAAGGTTGCATTATCATCAAATACCCAAAGTGGATTGTCTACAAATGATGGGATGTTTGTTTGCCACCAAGCTTGATTTTCAGGAATAACAGTATTTGCTAAATCTTGAGTTTGTGCATTTTGAACTGCACCTGTAAATGAGCCATAAATAGATGTTTGATCTAAATATGATGCTGTATCATTTACACGACCGATTAAACCAGCATGCGTTGGTTCACTGTGTGTAAAGCTTACTTCAACATAGACATTGGTTGCTGTAGCAGTGCCTGGAAGTCTAACATAACCAAATAAACCACCAGCCATGACTGCATTTACTTCAACATTGACCATGACAACTCTATTAAGCTGTACGACGCTTGCTAATGAGTCTCTAACATATCCAACAAATCCACCTGCAGCAATATCAGTACCTGCAGTAGCTGTTGTTACTGTTACTGAATTCACATAAACATCTTCAGCTTCTAATAAACCACCATCAACACGTCCAACGACACCACCGACATTCTTTTGTCCAACGGTTGTAACGTTTGAATCAATGATTGCAACATTCTTTAAAATGACATGATTTGCTGCCATACCTAAAAGTGCACCAACACCATTTGAGTCGGCACCTTGTACGGTAGCATTCATTAATATGACGTTTTCAATAGTAACTAATGCATTTTCTGCACGACCAATTAATGCACCAGCTCTTGCTGTTGTAACGACATTGATGTTATCTAATACAAGATCACGAATGGTTGCACCATTTGCTCTTGAGAAAATACCACCATATTGTGTTGTACTATTCATGGTTAAGTTACTAATCGTATATCCGTTACCATATAACTTACCTTTGAATGATGCATTTGTTGTATCCCAAGTAAAGCCTGTGAAATCTAAATCTGTAACAAGTGCATATGAACCACTTGTTTCAACAGATGCCATTGCATAAAATGCTGCTGGTGTTGAGATTTCAGTGACATTTTCTAAGGTAAGTGCATGACTAACAACATTGGATTGACCATTAAGTGAAATGACCACGTGAATATACGTGTTATTTCCAACAACAAGATCTTCTATCATTGTTGTGTTTGATGTTACTTCTACGGAATCACCTTCTAAAATAGCTGTTAATTCTTCCGTTTCGTTTTCTGATAATAGATAGAAAAGTGTACCTGAAGGTTGGATTGAAGACACTGTAACTGTTGTTAAGCCTTCAAGGTAACCAACTTCGGTTGATTCTACTGTTGTAATCTCATTAGGTTCACCTTCAGCATAAACGACTACCTCTTGAGTAATCACCTTAACATCTGAGGTGTTCGTTAAGTTAGTGATCGTATAGGTTACTTCATAAGTACCTGGAACTTGAGTATTCACAGGATTATCAACATCTACTTCATAATCTGTGTCTAATACAAGTGTTCTTTGCGTGCCATAAATATTTTTAACAATCGGTGTATCAACACTAAATGTACCATCTACTGGGATAGATTTAGATGCTTCAATACCTGTAACTTCACCTAAGCCTACAAGTTCAACCGGTCTTGGTAAAGCTTCAATTCTGTTTGCGATAATATTTGTGATATATGCTGGGTTTTGAAGTGTTTCTGTTGTAGAGCTACCACTTCTAATAAATAAGCTTTGGAATGCTGTGGTTCCTGCATAAGTCACTGGACCAGGTGTTACTGAAACAAGCTGACCATTTGATGCATAATAGAATACTTCTAATGTTTTATTTGTTAGATTAATTTCTGCACGTAATGTGTACCATTCATTTGGATCAATTTGAACACCAAGCATAGAACCATTGTCGACACGGTAGTAAATATTTCTACCATTTAAACCAAATGCGACAACTGGAGATGATGCTGATGATTGAATATGAATCGATGAAGTGCCGGTTGTTACCGTTTGATATAAATCGACTTCAACGACCACTAAATCATAATCATGGACAATAGGTGCTTCAATTTGAAGTTCCTTAAGGGCTTCAATCTTTAATGCTTTAGAGCCTTCTGGAATGGTTGTACCTGTGATAGAATCAACAACTGTGAATAATGAATTACCAGTTTTACCGGACACAGGACCCCAAATGGTCGCTTGACCTAAAATATCTCCATTTGCATAGTCAAATGTTTCATGGATGAGTGGTTCTGTTTCTTCAACCGATGGTAATGCTAAGACAGTTGCAGTAAATACTTTAGTACGTGTCACGCTACCTTTAGTAAGTGTCGCTGTAAGTGTTACGGTTTGATTACCCTCTTCAAAAGTAGGTTGTGTAATCACACCATTTGCTGCAATAAATGCTGTTTTATCAATTGACCAACTAATACTTACACCTTGTGCCTGATATGTTGTTGGTAAAATAAGTCTTGGTGATTGATTGGTTAAGCCTGCCAAATTACCAATATCTAACCAATCATATGTTGCATCAACTGATTGCTGATCTGTTGGTCCAACTGCAGTCCACTTTGCATAGAGTGTTATATCTGATGTAACAGTATCTACATCAAAATCCCATGCATTAGTAAGTGCACTTTCTTTAAACCAACCATCGAAAGTAAAACCTGCTCTTGTTGGTGCCGTTGGCTCATCAATGGTTGAACCATCTTCTGCTGTCACAGCTTGAACAGCTGAACCACCATTAGAATCAAATGTAACTGTGAATGTATCTTTACCACAAGCTACTAATACAAATCCTAGTAAAAGAACAGTGATTAAACCTAGTATCTTTCTCATAAATCCTCCCTTATCCTAAATATTTATTACATGTAAACCCAATAGCTGGGGCTACAACGAATAACAATTTTGCAGTTCTTGTTTGACCGTTTAGTGATAATGTCACATCAATGACAACCGGCCAATTGTCATTTAAATTTTCAAATACTTCATCACCTTGTTGATCACGAGATTCAATCCAACATGTGGTTGGCAATGTCACCACACCACTATTTGAAATAATCTCTTCATTTCTTGAGCGATAAGTAATTGTTACACCTTGATAGGATGTTGGTAATCCGAGACTGCCTGCCTGAGTAATAATTGCTTGAGTTTTTTCAGTCATACCTGATAAATCTTCTGCTTCCATGAGTAAACGATATGTGTTATCAACAATGATTGTTTCGTTGTTATCATCTGTTTTTTCTTGACACCCAACAAGTAAAGTGACTGATAATAATAAAATGAATATGTAGATTAATTTTTTCATGTCATCACTCCCAATCAAATATAGTTTTCGTGTAAACCATATTTTGTGTATAACTTCTTGTTTCTACGACGCCATCATCTGATAAAAGATAACCATGAATGTAGCCCGTATCTGCAAGATAATATGGCATATCAGAAAGTGGAATACCTCGAATGACTGCATCTAATGTAAGTAATGCAAGTGTATCTGGCATATCTAAACGGCTATAAAGCATAATTTCACTTTGTACAAAGAATCCACGATGGAACTTTTCACGAACAATGTTATTACCTATCGTTCTTGCTGCCTCTAAGTATTGTGGGTTTTTGGTTGCATCGTAGAGCTCAACCATTGCCATTAAGGCAAAAGGATCATCGATTGCATTATCAATATTAAGGTTTGGTGTTGCACCACCTAATGATCCAATATCACCAATACCAAAGGTATAAACGATATCTCTAAAGTATGACCAGAGTTTTTCTTTATCTTCATCTTCCTCTGTTAAAAGAATTGTTCTTAAAATCGGAAGTAAATAAGTCGTCGGCATATCAACATAATCTAATCTCATATTCGATGGTCCAAAATAACCGACTTCAGGTGTGACATATCCATATGTAACCGTACCATCAATAAACATTGGAATGATCTTGTTTCTGCCATCCACACGAATATAGGCATATTCTAAATAACCTTCTAGATATTGTCTTGCCCAATCTGTAAAGTGTGATTGTCCATATTTATCTGCTGCTTCTAATAACATTAAGATGTTATCGACATAGACAGCTTGCGTATTTTTCCATGCAACATTGGATTCTCTTGCAATCGATCCAAAATCTCTAAACTGACGTGCAACACGATCACCACATCCTGAATTTGTATATGCAGGGTCTGCACACTCTAGTGGAGAACGCGTAACAGCAGTTGATTTATACTGATAAACAGTCATACCTGTCACTGGGTGCGATGCACGGTTGTATTGACTCATTAAATAATTCGCCCAGTCACTAGGAATTGGATCGCCTGTATGATTTGATAAGGTGAATGCTGCATAGGCTAAATCAGTTGCAGAATTAACAAATGGTAATAGACCTGGTGAATCTGCAGGAATAATAGGCATACCATCTTCATCAAACTCAATGACATGATTAGGAATTTCTTGACCAAAAACATTGATATCGAAAGCTGTTGAATATGATCCATGACGATTCATATCTGTGGTTGCCCAATAAAAATGTGCAGTCCATAATTGCTTCATAAATCTGATGGTTGCTTCTTCATTCACTTCCATCATGAGTTCATAATAAGGCATCATGTTTTTGAGCTCATGAGGACCATTAGGTCCTTCAAATGATTGGACTTCTAAATTATCTAAGTTAATCGCACGATGTCCACCCCAATGGAATAACCCATTGACGTTTTGATAATTATCAATAAACTCAGTTAAAATACTTACTGCCTCGTTCTTGTATTTATCTGAACCAGTGACATTACTTAATGCGACTAATGTTCTAAGAAAGTTTTGCTGATTGGCCATATTAACATATGGTACTTCAGCACGATTTGGAAATGTCCATTTTGCAGGTTCACCTGTCAAGGTGTTAATCGCATCTGGAATCAAATCAGTTTCTGTATTATATGCTTTCCCATATTTTAAAACATTTTCAACATGCTCAATGACGGCATGTAATCTTTGATAATCACTATCTTTGTAAACAATTCCGTGTGTATTTGCTTGAAGATTAAAGCCTGGTAATAATATGAATGTTAAAAGCATAATTAGACCTAACACAATTTTTTTCATGTTATGCCCCCTTTCTTTCAAGGATGACATTATCCAAATATGCCCAACCTGGTATACCATCTCTTGGCATCGTCACTCTAGCTACATTTGGAACTAATATCATACCATTTGGTTCAGCATTGAATCTGTTACTAATATGAAATGGTGCTGAATGAAGTAATGTTTCAACATCATCAATGATGATATACGCAGCAACTAAATTGTCACTTGCGTCCCATGTTAGTTTAAAGCGATACCATGTATCTTTAGTTAATGTGTATGTCGTAACAGTTACATCACCACCATCACCAGTACCTGAATAGTAAAAGAATGGTCCACCTACTTTTACACTTAAACGCATATCTTGTTCAATACGAACAGAAATCGTATTGACTGACCCAGTGGCTAAACCAAAATTAACAACATAATTTGGTTTATCAGAAGGTATCATTAAATCGCCATAAAGCACACCTTTTCTATCTATATCCAAATTAAACTTTGTTGTAAAGATAAATGTAGGATTGGGTGCATTTTGTGGGAATTGTGGTGATTTTTTACCATCAGAAAACATTTCTACAAAACGATGATCATCATCACCTTGAATACGTGCAATGACACCGTTGACTGCATATTCTTGATCGCGATATAATAACCAGTTTCTTGGTGTTGAATTAATTCTTTCATCATCAAAAGTTTCTGAAATTAAGTACTCTTCTGGTGTAGTTGAAATAAAATCCAAATCATCTGAAGGTGTATAACATCCTTCAGCAAGTGGTGTTAATGCACATGGACTAGGTGTATCCGTAGGTAGAGTTACCTCGGGTTCACTATCTGTACATGCTGCTAAAAATAAGATACTTATAAGGAGTAAGATCCATAAACTTTTTTTCATAACATCCCTTCTTTCTATCCTTTAATGGCTGAATCTGCGTCATTACCAACGAAATATTTCTGTGCACTAAAGAATACAATAACTAATACAGAAACAGAAACGATGGAACGAGCAAACACATGCGCATATGTATTGATTGAATCAAGTCCAAGGAGTTGAAGTACGATAGAGAGTGGATATGTTGAGACATGTCCACGATAAATAAGTGGTCCTTGGAAATCATTGAATTGTGATATAAACATCAGTAATGCAACTGTCATAACAATCGGTTTTAAGATTGGCATAAGGACGTAAAATAAAACTTGAAACTTATTGGCACCATCCATATATGCTGCTTCATCTAAATCTCTAGGTATCGTTCTAAAGAACTGAATAAACATAAAGATTGAAAATGAGTTAACGGCAAACATGGATCCAGCCCATAAAGGTATATATGCCATGAAGGAGAGTCTTTGACCATCCCAAATATCTACAATGCCTGGACTTGTCCAAAATGCATAAAGTGGAATTCTAAAGATTGTTGCTGGCATTAATAATGTTCCGATAATTAATGCAAACACTAATTTCTTACCCTTAAAACTCATACGTGTAATGACATAGGCTGTGATTAAACATGAGAATGTGCCAAATAAAACATAAGGAATCGTGTATTGAAGTGTGTTGCTTAAGGCACGTAGTAAAGAATATCCTTCTGCAGATCCCCATCCTGGTGCACTAAATGCCGCTTGCCATCCTGAGAATGTAAAATTTGATGGCAAGAACGATATAGATGGTACTGCACTACCATCAAAGGATGCACCAATAATCCATATGAGCGGATAAAGCATCAATACTGCAGCTAAAATAATGATGGTATATTTCAAGCCTGATTTTATATTCTTCTTATAGTGATGCATCTGTATACGTTTTTGTGCGTCTGTCATATCATCACCCCTAATCCTGATAGTGAACCCAATATCTTGAAGATCTAAATATAAGGACTGTAAAGACCATAATAATTAAGAATAAGATCCAAGACATGGCTGCACCTAAATTTAAGTTCCCTTGAAGAAATGCTGTATTATAAATGAGTAAATTTAACACATTTGTTGCTTTCGCTGGTCCACCTTGTGTAATTAAGTAAGGACCATTAAAGATTTGGAATGTTTCAACAAGTCTCATCACTGCATTAAATAAAATAATTGGTGTAATCATCGGAATGGTGATTGATACAAATTGTCTCCATTTACCTGCACCATCAATGGTTGCTGCTTCATAAAGTGATTCAGGTACATTTTTTAATGCATTTAAGAAAATAAGCATCGTTGAACCAAATTGCCAAACTCTAAGCGTGATAATTGATGTCATAGCACCAGAGGAAGTCCCTAACCATTGGACTGGTTCTGCACCAAATAATCCAATAAACTGATTGATGAGTCCATCATCTTGAAATATAAAACGCCATAATAAGATGACAGCTACATTCGTTCCTAAAACAGTTGGAATATAAAATGCAGTTCGATAGAACCCTATACCCTTTAATTTCAGTGCTAACACATAAGCAATACCTAATGAAACAATTAATATGAGCGGCACTGTGATGAATACATAAATAAAAGTTGTGCCTAATGAGTTGATAAATTCCTCACCAACGGGCTCTGCACGATTAAAAATGAGTAGGAAGTTGTCAAATCCGACAAACTCAGAATTTCTACCTCTTGTTTGAAATAAACTCATCACGAATGCATTGATGAATGGATAAAGTTTAAATAGAATGAATCCGATGATCCAAGGTCCTAAAAGGACGTAGGGGACCCATTTCTTCTCACCGACCATGTGTTAAGCTCCCATCACTTTACTTAATTCAGAATTAAAACGATTTGAAATATCACGTGCAGCTTCTGAAGCTGTTCTTCTACCTAATAAGAAGTTTTCAATCGGTGCTTCATAGATTGCTCTAAACGTAATATGCTCATAATAAGGATGAATATATAAATGAATGTCATTTGATATTTGTGCTGCAAAAGATGATTGGACAACATCATGTCCTCTCCACTCAAGTGTTTGTGTAAAATCAGTCGTAGATACTGCTCTTAAAATACTTTGCGTCTCAGTGTGGTTAGATACACCACGGTCCACGCCTAAGATTTCTACAGCATCCGGATCTGTTGTCATAAATTCAATAAACGTTCTAACAGCTTCTTTTTTGGCATCCGAATTTTCAACACGTTTTGAAACTGCATATGCCATAGATACTTTCTTATACATACCAAAATTGTCTTCTTGGGAAGCTTCTTGCTGGAACATACCTGCTGCAACTAAGCCAAGACCACCATTTGGTAATGTATTTTGATATTCTGATATGGCTGTATTCCATGTCATAACACCACCATAACGGCCACTTGTCCAGTTTGGATTTGTAGGTCCATCATTGTGTGTATCAATCGTATTCGATGGAATTAAAACGCCTGAGCTTCTTAAATCAGAAATAAAGTTAAATGCGCTGACCAATTCTGCTTGTGTAAAGGCTAATTCATTATTCTCATTTATGACATTTTTCCCTGTTTGTTGAGCTAACCATGTAAACATGAGCATCGCTACTTGCTGCTGATCCATACGACCGATTGCATAATAATTTGGTCCTAGAGCTTGTTGTATCGCAATACCTGCATCCATCAAATCATCCCAAGTTTGAATAGGGAATACTTCTTGATCAAAATCATAACCTGCTTGTTCATAAACAGTACGATTTAAATAGAAAATATAGCCAGTTTCTGAAACAGATAAGCCAAGCACTTTACCATCGACAGTAAGTGGCGTATGCTCATTTGTTGGATATTTGGATAAATCTAGGCCTAACTCTGTGATATCCATAAAGAAATCTTTGCCATACATAGAATAAATCCAGTTATAGTTCACTTGAAAAACATCCGCTTCAGTTCCACGGTTTAAGCGGTTATTTAATGTGGTTTGATATCCAGCCCAAGGTGCTTGGTCAGGTTCAACTTTATATTGGGGGTACTTTTCTTCAAATAATTCGATTGCTTGATAAGTTGCGATATTTCTATCAGATGTTCCCCACCATGAAAAGCTAATGGTTTGGTCATCATTTGCTGATGAACCACCACATGCAAAAAGCATGAAAGATGTAATAAGTATTGTGATTAAAAAGATGATTTTTTTCATAAAGTTCTCCTTTTGTTTCTGTTAAGATTCAATATGTAGCCAGTTGATATTTAAATCTATAGGACCTGGCGGATATAATTCAAAGATTTGTGGTAAATAGTAAATATCATGTAAGACATAAGTATATGGCACTGTTTCATGATTTCTAAATGAAAACTCTATTGCTTCATTTTGATTTTGATGCACCCAGTAGGTAATCTTATCTGTTGATGATCCGAAATATGTGCGAGTCGCCATAACAAGCTCACTATTAATGACTTGATATGATCCAGTATATTTTGAATCAGGATTTGAGTTTTGATGATTTCTGATTGGAGTAGATACATATCTAAAGATACTATGCTCCATCAAAACTGCACCACCTTCAGTGGAAATAATTGCTTGGTTACCTATATTTAGGTTTGCACCATATTTGAGTCTTAAATGAAAGATATCTTCATTATCAAGTATCACATGATAAAGATGAACGTCACCTTTTCTTAAACGCGGTAAACGTTCCATTAAGTTTTCTACCAAAAGATGATGGAAAGTGACTGTTATGGATTCAAAGCCTTCACCATCTGTTGTATTGCCAAAATTGAAGCCTTTCTTTTGGAAACTTGCATAGATGACCATATCTTCATAAGTGATTCCCTTTTCTCGTATGCTTTGATAATAAGGATATGATTCGATGTTAGCTTCTAAGTGTACCATTTGTGCTTCAATGAAATCATTTGGTTTAAAGGATAGTTTAGACCATGAAAGTGTGATGTTTTGTCCTTCTTCTTTGATATCTATGATGCCATCGTATGCTTGATCGAAAGAAAGATGATCAAACCAAATACCATCAGATTTTTCGACTGTAAAATAGTCCCAATCGTTTCTGTCATAAGCACCTTCAGTCTCTTCGTCCCATTCCCAAATACCTGTAAAACTTAAATTCCTTATAACAAGATCTTTGACACCATCAATGATAAATGTTGTATGCTTGATAGTATGTCCTGATTTTGAATAAATCATGAGATTTTCTCTTGATATAAGTCTTATTTGTCCAATGCCTTCATTTAAAAGAATTGGATGCAAGAGTGGTTGTCTACTATGAGGTCTATAAACGGATCGATAAGTGCTTAGAAGTAGTCCATCATCGAGTAATCGTGCTTCTACATGCTTAGAACCTAGATTTAGATTGTTCTTGATTTCTATGACTCTTGCATCACTTTGCATCAGAGCATCTAAGAATTCAATTTCTGTAGATACTTCATAATAGCCTTCAGTGACTTCATTACGATTTGTTATACTTAGCGAAGAAAATCCAAATGAGTATCTAAATAGGTCTTCATCTATTTCATTTGGCTCACTTGGAATTGAATCAATAGGTTCTTCTGTTGGTTCACTTATAGAAGGGGTTTCAATAGTTTTTCGTTCGCATCCCGATATGAACAAGATTAGGATGCATAGTAGTATGTAAATAAGCTTTTTGTTCATATACTCTCCTACCGTCTATATATACAGACGGTGTTTATTGTAATTTAATTATATCATAATATAAACGTCAATGTCAACGCTTACATAAAAACGGTTCCCTAAATAACACAAAAAAACATATCCCATAAGGATATGTCTTTTTAAGTTGGATGATTTAGTATATTACACCACGTCGTTCTAAATCTTCTTTTTCAAGTTTTTTGTAGATCTTATGATGATAAATCAGATAGGCACCTGTTGGCAGTAAGCCTAAAATTAAAGCTAGATCCCTTTCTTCTCTAATAGAAGCCATCTTCATCTGATATGTTAGATGATGAAACTTAGGTAGTGTGGTCGTTTCAAAACCTGGAAAAACTGTACCATATGTTTCAAATGTTTGAGTCGTATTTAACATTTCCTGTTCTTTTTCAAAGTAATTAAAACTAAAGGCAAGAGCAATAGGTAGTAGGATGACAGACATCCATGCTGTCTTAAGATAACCTTTCTCAAAGAAGAAACGTGCTGAGATAAAAATCATAAGCCCTATGTACACTAAAAAGTAAATCTTTAAGATCACCTTAAAGGCTACACTCTCTGTATTGTAATGCACAACAAATAATAAATAGAAAAATAGCACAATTGATAATAAGTATGATATTTGTTTTAATCGTTTTTTCATATGTATCCCTCTTTAACTTCATTATATAATAAATTGATAAAAAAAAACAAAAAAGTCGCCAAAAATGACGACTTTTGAGGTTACATGTGGATTGGTTTATCAACTGCACCGTGTGCAGCTTCCATTATGATTTCTGATAATGTAGGATGTGGATGAATGGTATGTGCAATTTCATATGCTGTACCTTCAAGTTCTAATGTCACACCAATTTCAGCAATTAAATCAGATGCATTATAGGATAAGATATGAGCTCCAATAATTTCTTTATACTGTTCAGAAACGATAAGTTTAACAAATCCATCTTTTTCGTTATCTGCAAGTGCTTTACCGCTTGCAGCGAGTGGGAAAGTGGAAACTTTATATTTAAGTCCTTGAGCTTTTGCTTCTTTTTCAGTTAAGCCAATGGATGCAACTTCTGGTGATCCATAAATAGCATTAGGCACTTTTGTATAATCCATATGTGCTTTTTTATTGCCTAAAATATATTCAACAGCAACTAAGCCTTCATGGGATGCAACATGCGCGAGCATGTATTTACCATTGACATCGCCGATTGCATAAACATTTTTAACGGATGTTTCTAAATGTTCATCTGTGACAATATTTGCTCGATCCATCTTTAAATTAAGTGCTTCTAAGCCTTGTGAGTTTGCACGCATGCCTACAGAAACTAAGACGGTATCTGCTTTAATTTTTTCAGATTTTCCATCGAGCTCATAAGTGACTTCGCCACCATTAACGGCTTTGACTTCAGCATTGGCGTAAATTTGAATGCCAAACTCTCTTTTTAAGACCTTCGCATATTGAGTTCTAACGTCATCATCCATCATAGGAATGATGCCATCTAGCTTTTCAATAATCGTTACTTCTGAGCCTAATGAAGCAAAGATGGTTGCAAATTCCACACCAATGACACCGCCACCAATTATGACAAGTTTTTTAGGTGCTTCTTTGATTTGTAAGAGTTCTCTGCTAGTTACTGCAACCCCTTTTTCATAAGCTTCTTTTAACCCTGGAATCGGTGGTATGATTGGGCTTGCACCTGTTGCTAAAATTAAGTTTTTAGTTTCTAGCGTTTCTCCATTGACTTCAACTTTGTTTGGCGCTAATACTTTACCAAATCCTTGGTATACTTCAACACCATTTTTCTTGAGTAATCCACCAACACCCATGGTTAATTTTTTAACCACTGAATCTTTTCTTTTAAGCATTTCTTTCCAATCAAAACCAACTTCACCTGATAATGTAACACCATAGTCTTTGGCATGTTTGATTGTTTTATATACTTTTGCATTTTTTAATAACGTTTTTGTTGGGATGCATCCGTGATTTAAACAAATCCCACCAACTACTTCTTTTTCTACTAATGCGACCTTTGCGCCAAGTTGTGCAGCTTTAATTGCAGCAACATAACCACCAGGACCGCCTCCTAGCACTAAAATATCATAAGTTTTCATTGTAGTCACCTCAAGATAATAATAACATCATTGGGTCACTTAATAAAGACTTAATTACATTTAAGAATCTACCAGCATCTGCACCATCAATGACTCTGTGGTCTACTGATAGTGATAATGGTAATGTATAGCATGCTTTAATTTCGCCATTAACAACAACTGCTTTTTGTTCAATCTTACCAATACCTAAGATAGCAACCTCAGGATGGTTGATGATTGGTGTACCATAAGCAACGTTTGCTGCACCGAAATTAGTGATAGAAAATGTCGTGTTTTGTAGTTGTGATAATTGTACTTTACGTTCAATTGTTTGATCAGCAACTTCTCTTAATTCACGTGCTAATTCTAAGATACTCTTTTTATCAGCATCTTTAATATTTGGCACAATAAGGCCGTCTGGTGTATCAACTGCCATACCTAAATTAATGAACTTTTTAATGACCATACGATCATTTTCTTGATCAAAGCTTGCATTGAAATGAGGGAACTTTTTAAGCGCTAGAACAGCAGCCTTCATGACAAATGCCATGTAAGTTAATTTAATGTTTTGAGCTGCAGCTTGTTCTTTGACTTTGTTTCTTAATTCAACAAGCTTATCAACAACAACTTCATCAAGTAATGTCGTGTGCGGAATAATTTGTTTTGACAAGGTCATGCTCTTAACAATTGCTTTTCTTAACTTAGAAATTTCAACATATTCCACTTCGCCTTGAACATTTATTGAAACTTTTGGTGTTGAAACTTGTGGTGAAGTTGAACCCTTCATAGAATCTGCTGCTTTTTGAATATCTTCCTTCATGACACGACCGTTTTCGCCTGTGCCTTTAACTGTCTGAATGTCTACACCTAAGTCCTTAGCCATTTGACGTGCTACTGGTGTTGCAAGTACTTTTTTAGAGGCTTCAGCTTTTTTCTCTGAACCACCTTCATTAGAAGATTCCATGACATCATCAGAGACATCGATTTGACCGATAACACCTGGTGCTGCTTTACCTTCAGAAACAGGCTCTTTTTTAGACGTTTCTTTCTTTGGTTCTTCCTTCTTAGGTTCTTCTTTTTTAGGTTCTTCAGCTTCTCCACCAGTGCCATCATCGATTAAAACAACAGTTTCACCGACATGAATTGTGTCGCCTTCTTTAGCCCCTAATTTTTTAATGACACCATCAACAGGCGATGGTAACTCAGCGTTCACTTTGTCTGTTTCTACAATGACTAAAGTTTCGCCTTCTTTAACTTTATCGCCTTCTTTAAAATGCCATTTTAATATTTTACCTTCATGGATACCTTCACCGATATCTGCAAATTTAAAATCATACATAGTTTTGTTCCTCCTTAGAATTTAGCTGTCTTTTTAATTTGAGCAGCAATACGTTCTGGTTGAACAAAGTGATAGTTTTCGCCTTTTGCAAGTGGTACGGTAATATCCCAACCTGTGACACGTGCTGGTGCAGCTTCTAAATGTAAGAATGCTTTTCCATTAACGATAGAAATAAGTTCAGCACCTGGGCCATATGTTTTAACGGCTTCTTGAACCACAACAAAACGACCTGTTTTTTTCACAGAGTTTAAAATTGTTTCTTCATCGATTGGATTAATTGTACGTAAGTCGATTAATTCAACAGAGATATTATCTTCTTCAAGCAATTTCATCGCTTTTTCAACTTCTCTTACAATTGCGCCCCATGCGACAACTGTAACATCTTTACCTTCTTTAACAACCTTTGCTTTACCAAGTGGAATGCGGTAGATATCTTCAGGTACTTCTTGTTTACCTGCACGATAAATACGTTTAGGTTCCATAAAAATGACTGGATCTGGATCTTCAATTGCTGAAACGAGTAAGCCTTTCGCATCATAAGGTGTTGAAGGAATGACAACCTTGAGTCCTGGAATGTGACCAAGGAGTGTTTCTAATGATTCAGAGTGGTGTTCTAGAGCGCGAATACCGCCACCTACAGGAAAACGAATCACGATAGGTAATCCAAATGCACCACGTGTACGATTTCTAAAGCGTGCCATATGAGTCACAATTTCAGTCATACCTGGGAATACGAATCCATCAAATTGGATTTCTGCAACAGGAATTAAACCATTAATAGCCATACCAATGGCACTACCTGTGATTGCTGCTTCAGCAATCGGTGTATCAAATACACGAGCTTCACCATATTTTTTTTGGAGGCCAGCAGTGACTCTAAATACGCCACCTTCAAAACCGGTATCTTCACCGTAAACAACCACGCGTTCATCTTCAGCCATTTTTTGATCTAAGGCTTGATTAATTGCATCTAAAAGTGTTAAAACTGCCATGATTATTTACCTCCTTTCTCTAAGAAACTCTTCATTTCTTGATATTGTTCTTCTAATTGTGATGTCATTTCTTTATATGTATACTTGAAGATGTCTAATAAATCTGCATCTCCTGTTTTTTCAACATTCTTAAATGATTCACCAACAAATGTGTTGTTTTCTTCTTCCAATTTCTTATCTTCTTCTTCGCTCCAATAACCTTTATCGATCAGGTATTTCTTGAAACGAATGAGTGGATCTTTCTTTTCCCATTCAGCTACTTCATCATTTGAACGATAAATTGTAGGGTCATCTGATGTTGTATGTGCACCTAAACGATAAGTAACTGCTTCAATTAAGACAGGTCCTTTACCTGAACGTGCATGTTCAGCGGCTGTTTTAGTTGCAACATACATTGCTAAAATGTCATTACCATCTACTTGAATGCCAGGAATACCAAAAGCAACTGCTTTTTGAGCAAGTGTTTCAGCTTTGGTTGCTTTTTTTCTAGGGGTAGAAATTGCATATTGGTTATTTTGGATGACAACAACAAGTGGTGCATCATATGAAGCAGCAAAATTTAAACCTTCATAAAATTCACCATGTGATGTACCACCATCACCAATTGTTGCTAAAGCAACTTGGTTTTTCTTTAAAACTTTTGATGCATAAGCTAAACCAGCAGCATGCGTCACTTGTGAACCGATGATGACGTTGACTGGTAAAACATATGAATCTTTTGGCATATGATTACCCCACTCATTACCATACCAGTAAAGGTAGAGTGTTTCTAGGCTGACGCCACGATATAAGAACATATTTAATTCTCTAAATGCTGGTGATAACCAGTCTGTTGGTTCTAATGCTGAAATTGCACCAACTTGAGTTGCTTCTTGTCCTTTATTTGGTGGATAAGTAAGCATACGGCCTTGACGTTGATATTGAAGTGCCTTAATATCTGCAACACGTCCTAAAGCCATGGTTTTGTACATTTTAAGAAGCTCTTCTTTTTTAATTTTAGGTTCCAAATCAGGATTTACAATTTTTCCTTTTGGATCTAAAATTTGGAGCTGCTTTTTCTTTAATGGATCATAGTCTTTAAATAACATGATTCAATCCTCCTTGTTTTTGCACTCTTATTATACTTGACTAGAGTGTTTAATTCAAAAGCTTTGCTTATAGGGTTTCTAAATGAGAAATGAATGCGTTTTTATTCGTAAAATGGCATTTTTTTAGTCAAAATGAAGCAATTTTAACATATTTGATTGTTATAAGAAAGGCTTAGTTTATTATAAATAAGCATAACTTTTTATGTGAAATGCACAAAAAAAGAGGCCTTTTTATCGCCTCTTTGAATGATTATAGTTATGCTCTTTTTTCGAGATTTTTTTGTAATATTAAGACCATCTCTCGAAGTGTTTTAGCAGCGACTGCTGTAGATGCTCCTGATGGATCTAACATTGGTGCTAATTCAACAAAATCTGCACCAACAAGATGATTTAATTTCTCAAATTGATCGAATGCCCATAATAAATCTTTATATTGCATGCCACCTGGTTCAGGAGTACCTGTTCCTGGGAATACTGAAGGATCTAATACGTCTAAATCAATCGTGATGTAAACAGGTTTATCTTTAATTTTTTCAACAATGTGATCAAGACCTTGAAAATCAAACTTTCTTTGATGGATATGTCCTTGTTCTGGTTTCGCCCAATCAAACTCAGGTTTCTCACCACTTCTTATCCCAAATTGAAAGATTTTACCATCACCAACAAATTTATGAACATGTCTCATAAATGTCGCATGTGATAATTCTCTACCAAAAAATGATTCTCTTAAATCTGTATGTGCATCTAAATGAATGATGTGTAGATCAGGATATGATTCATAGCAAGCTTTTATTACAGGGTATGAAACTAAATGCTCTCCACCTACCATCATTGGTGTTTTACCATCTTTTAAAATGGTTTTAGTTGTTTGATAAACGATATCAAGTGCATCCTCAACAGCACCGATTGGTAAATCTAGATCACCAATGTCTGCTGTTTTAAACTCATTTAAATCACGTTCTCTATATGGTGAGTACCATTCAACACCAAAGGAATCTACTCTAATTGCATTACCTGCAAAACGTGTACCTGGTCTAAAGGATGTGGTTGCATCCATAGGGACGCTATAGATGACAACATCTGCTTCTTCATAGGTACTTTTACAACTTTGGAAGGATAAATCAACTTTATTCATCTTCATATAATTCGCTCCATTTTTCCCAATATTCTGTATCAATAATTTTTATATAGCCACTTTCTGTATCACTTAAGATAATTGAGCCACTTCTTTGATAGAATGCTAAGTCATCTAAGATGTCTTGACTGATGATCTCACCTGGAATCACAATAGGGATACCTGGTGGATAAATCATAATCGATTCAGCAGCAATCTCATCGACTGCTTGACTGACTGGTACATATTTCTTAGGGGCATGATATGCCTCTCTAGGACGTGTGAATGCTTCTGGAAAATTGTAAGTAATTTTAGGTTCAATTTTTGGAAGATCCATAGGCATATATTTTTCGGATAATAATTTTAAAGCATTAATAAGTGCATCTAAATCTTTTTGTTTTGTCCCGATGGAAAGTACAGCGAGCACCAAATGGGTTTCTGCAAGTTCTAGTTGAATATGATGCTCATCAAATAATTCCTTATAGGCATCAAAGCCAGAGATGCCTAATCCAGAAACTTTAATAATGATTTTAGTTTCATCATAATCATCAGCATGCTTGTTTAAGAAATACTGATCATCGCAAGCATAAAGCCCTGGGATTTGATTGATTTCTTCTCTTGTTTTTCTAGCCATATCAATCAGTTTGGGAATTTCTTTAGGTCCTTCAAAATAAATTGTTTTTCTAGCGACATCAAGACTTGCTAGAAGTAAACTTGATGGTGATGTGCTTTGAATCATATTGATGGTTGATCTTAATCTGATATGATCAACTCTTGGTCCTTGAGCAATGAGGATTGAACTTTGAGTCAGTGATCCAACTGTTTTATGTAAAGAGCAAGAACTCATATCTGCTAAAGCTTCCATAGAGGATAAGGGAAGCATATCAGAAAAAGGTAAATGTGAGCCGTGTGCTTCATCCACTAAGACCATCATATCCTTTTCATGAGCGAGTTCGACAATCTTCTTTAAATTGGATGTCACACCAAAATAGGTTGGATTAATGACGAAGACTGCTTTGGCGTCTGGATTGTCTAATATGGCTTTTTCAACATCTTGGAAATTCATATGATTTGCGATACCTAATTCTTCATCGATATATGGTTTAACAAAGACTGGTACAGCACCACTTAATATAAGTGCGTTAATTGCTGATTTATGTACATTTCTTGGTAAAATAATTTTTTCTTTTGCTCGACATGTTGACATAATCATCGCTAAAATACCCATGGTTGTTCCACCGGTCAAAAAGTATGCTTTTTCCGCAAGAAAAGCATCAGCCATCAGTTCAGCTGCTTCTTTGATGACACCTGTAGGCCTATTTAGATTATCTAAACCTCTTGGTGCGTTTGCGTCTAATTTAAACATCCTCATCCCAACATCATCTAATAAATCGTTAGGAATTTGTCCCAATTTATGGCCTGGGACATCATGTTGGATGGTGCCGCTATCTGCATATTCTTTCAATTTAGTGAAAAAGGGTGTACTACGATGATCTTTTTCCATGTTTCGCCCGCCTCTCAAAATGCATATTTATTTTAACATGTATTTATTAAAATTAAAAATGTTTATCATGATTTTTTGCAAGGAGACTTAACGCCAATAAAATATGTCAAATCATGGTATAATAATAGAAGTATGAAAGGAGCAAAGTTATGAACTTATCTATATTTTTTGCATCAACACTCACGAACTCACTTCTCACTGCTGGTATCTTAATTGGTCTTATTTTAATCTTTGTCATAGAGAACAAACTCATTAAAAATCATGAGGATACAATTTCTAAAACAACGCTTGTTCTAGTGTATTTAGTGACGTTCTTGATTGCTTTAGCAGGCATTTTAGGCATTTTTGCAATCTGGAATTTCGATTTTGTCACTTATGTGAATGAAGTATGGTCAGGTTTTCTATTGACCTTAGAAGATTCTATCGGTCGTATTATTAGTTCACTCATCATTATTTTCGTGGCCATGATGATCTTGAAAATCTCAAAAGTCACACTTAAAAAAATCGGACAAAAAGATGGTCCAAATAAACGTCGAAAAAGAACAGTTGCACGTGTCATACGGAGTATCACAAAATATGTTGTAGGTATTATTGCTATCTTATCTGTTTTATCTATTTGGGGTGTCAATGTTGGCCCAGCACTTGCCGGTTTAGGTATCTTAGGATTAGTTGTCGGTTTAGGTGCTCAAAGATTTATTAATGACTTGATTGCTGGTTTCTTTATTATTTTCGAGCATCATTTTGATGTGGGAGATAAGATTGAAGTCCAAGGCTTTAAAGGTGAAGTAATTGATATTGGATTAAAGACCACGAAAGTAAAAAACTGGAAGGGCGAAATTAGAATTATGAACAATGGTGATGTTACTAACTTGATTCAGTTTTCTAAGGAATTGTCTGTTGCAGTTATTGACTTTGGTATTGCTTATCATGAAGATGTTCAAAAAACCACTGAAGTTTTAACACTTGAACTACCAAAAATTAGAAATGAATTTCCTGAAATTGTTGAAGATCCTAAAGTACTTGGTGTTATTAACTTAAACAATTCAAGCGTAGACATGCGTGTGATATGTAAAACACTTAATGAACAGCATTATGGTGTAGAACGCGCTATACGCCAAAGAATTAAATTAATCCTTGATGAGCATGGTATTGAAATTCCATTCCCACAAGTCGTTGTTCATCAACCTAAAAAATCATAAAAAAATACGATATCGGTTAATCCTCCGATATCGTTTTTTTATCTCTAAAGCACGTATCCTTACAATCTTTAGCATACGCACATTTTGTACAAATCCCTTGATCTTGTTTTCTTGTCATTCTAAATATAATAAAGCCAACAATAAGTGCTATAACAATAACAATGATGAGATCAGTGAGTGTCATAGTATCACCTCTATGAGTCTTCCTATTTGAAAGACTAATACACCTAAAACCCAGGCAATCCCTGTTTGAAATAACACAGCTTTCCACATGCGTTTGGTTGTTCCTAACTCTTGTCTCATCGCACCAATCGCGCCAAAGCATGGTGCACTAAACAAATTAAACACCATAAATGCATACGCTGATGCTGCTGTAAAAAACGAAAATTGTGCACTTCCAAAAATTAAGAGACCTTCTGAAGTTTCTTCTGAATATCCAGCAATAATTGCCATGCTGGCTACGACTTGCTCTTTAGCAACAAGTCCTTGAAAAGCTGATACAGTGGCTCCCCAGCTAAAGGTTCCTAACATCGGATAAAATACCCATGAGAAAATATTTCCGATACCTGCTAAGATACTTTCATTTGGATCAACACCATAATTAAAATTCCATGAAAAACTTATGAGAAACCAAATGATGAGTGATGCAAGTAAAATCACTGAACCAGCACGCTCAATAAAAGCCAATGCTTTTTGTGTGACATCATAAATGATATATCTTATACTGGGTACTTTATAATCTGGCAACTCCAAAATAAAGCTTGATGTTTTACCTTTAAATAGTATTTTTTTCATTAAAAATGCAGATAGCAAGATGACAAAGATTGCAAAAAAATAAAGTGATGCAGATGCGAGTCCCGCATAATCTCTAAAGAAATAACCTGCAAATAAAGTAATGATAGGTAGCTTTGCACTACAAGGAATAAATGGTGTGAGCATAATCGTCATCTTTTTTTCTGTTTCATCATTTATCGTTCGTGCGGACATAATTGCTGGAACACTACAACCACTTCCGATGATAAAAGGAATCAAAGATTTACCCGATAAACCAACCTTTTGAAAGATACGATCTAAGAAAAATGCAATACGACTCATGTAGCCTGTTGTCTCTAATATAGAAATTAAAAGAAAGAGCATGATGAGTTGGGGTAAAAAGCTTAAAATCGCTCCAACACCCGCTATTAAGCCATCAATCACAAGTGACTTAGACCAATCTGAAGCATTTAGATTTGTAAGTGTTATATCCAACCAATGTGATAGTTTTTCCATGTATGAGCCAACAAAATCAACGGTGGCTCCGCCTACAGCACCTGCTGCTAAATAGTAAACCAAAAACATAACTAGTATAAAAATAGGAATAGCTAAGTAACGATTCAAAAAGATGTTATCTAAACGATCAGTCCATGTCAGTAAATCTTTTTTGACCTCAATCGCTTCATCCCTTATGTTTTCAATGGTACGATATCTTTCATCTGCAATCACTTGTTCCATATCACGTTGATATTTTAAAGACGTCTCTTCGATAATGCTTGTTACTTCATCACTTTGATATAAGTCAAATAGAGGATCTTTTTCTATAAGTTTGATGGCAATAAATCTTTTTTGTGGATGATCAATCAGTGTTTCAAGCTTTGATATTCTATCTTCTAATATATGATCGAAAAACTTATCGTGAATGTTTTTTCTGTAATCACCCATCTTGATATATTGGATTAAATTAAACACGTTTGTTTTCTTTAATGCAGAGATTGAAACAATCGTTGTATCTAATCTTTTTTCTAAAGTCTCAAGATGTACTTTGATACCTCTCTTGTCAGCAATATCACTCATGTTTAATGCAATAATGACAGGAATCTTAAGCTCTAAAAGCTGTGTCGTTAAATATAAGCTTCTTTCAATGGATGTTGAATCAATCACATTTAAAATAAGATCTACTTTTTCATTTAATAAAAACTGTCTAGATATATTTTCTTCTAAGCTATATGGTGATAAAGAGTATATACCTGGTAAGTCAATGAGTTCATAATCTGTACTACGAATAATCCCAACTTTTCTTTCAATTGTGACACCTGGCCAATTACCTACCTTTTGATTTGTGCCTGTTAATAGATTAAATAATGTGGTTTTACCTGAGTTTTGATTTCCAACTAATGCAATTCTCATGACATCACCTCAACATCGATGTCATCTAAATCTTTTTTTCTTATACAAAGCTCATATCCTCTGAGTTCTATATCTATAGGGTCTCCAAGTGGTGCAATCTTTTTAACTTTAACTAAGACACCTTCAGTAATCCCCATATCTAAGAGTCTTCTTCTTAAACTCTTATCTTCTGTATGCAAAAAAACGACCTTGCCTTTTTGTCCTTTTTTCAGCTTTGAAAGAGAAACAATCGTTTCTTTGTGTGTATCCTTTAATCGATTCAAATGACTCAAACTCCTTATACAATCGTAGCATTCAATTTCATTATAGTGATACTTAAAGATAAGTCAAATAAAGCTGTAAGACTTTCTAAATAAGTTTATAAAAAAAGATGATAAGTAAACTTATCACCTTTAATTCACAAGTTGTTTAGATGATTGCTTATCATCATACATCTTTCGATCTAATTTATTTAAGAAATCTTCAAAGCCAGAGTAATAGGATTCCTCATAAATGCCATAACCCATCGAAAGCTTGATTGGTATGAGATGCAATCTTCTGCGATTGAAATAATGGATGTTTTCATGAATTCTTCTAACAATATCAAAAAGTGTATCATCTTTTTCAATCTGAATAATAATACAAAATTCATCGCCACCAATACGTGAAATGAAATCATCTTTTCTAACACTTCTTTTTAATATATCGGCAATCTCTCTTAAGGTTAAATCACCCATTTGATGACTAAATTCATCATTGATTTGTTTAAAATCATCGATGTCTATCATAATTGCAGCAACTTTTTCTTTCACCTTTAATTGTTCGATTTGTTTCGATAAACGGTCAAATTCTCTTCTGTTATATACACCAGTCAAAGGATCAGTATTTGTAATCTTTGATTGAATATTAACATATATGATCAAAATAGATAATGTCATTGCTGGCCATAAAATGGTGCCACTTGGATCAAATGGCTGAATAAATGCAGCAACCATCGGTGGTAATGTAAACATAACAAGTGAGCGATAATCAGATCTAGCAAGCTCATGTCTGTGCAAAAAAACATATAAGATGGATAAGAATAGCAACACGACACTCACAACAAATATGAGGGGATATAGAGGCCCTGGAGTAGCTGAGTAAGACTCCGTAATGCTAAATACATAGCCATATCTTGGTGATAAGTGTGCAAGGATTGTATTGATAATGACATAAGGAATCATAAACGAAAGTATCGCTTTAAAATGCTTCCTATGCTCATTCATAAAGTAATTCACATATAAAAACCAAAACAAAATAATCACACTAATTAAAACAAAGTAAATTACTAACGAACCCACATATAACCCGTGCAAAAACGGGTCACTTTCACCATTGGTTAATGCTCTGACGATACTCACTAATAAAATACTGACATTAAGCCATATCAGGGCAAAAAAATATCGATTGCTCGATGTTAAGATGTTTGACTTTCCTCTTAAACTCAAGGAGATAATAATGAGCACGACAATAGAGAATACATGTAATTGGATCGTTTGACTCACATATAGCACCTACTTTTCATAAAATCATCATAACACAAAACACAAGATTATAAAACATTCTTTTTTATTAAATCTACATTTAAGCATCAAAAAAGGGGTTATCTTTTAGATAAACCCCTCATTTTTTGAGGTATTTAAATTATTGTTTGCTCTTTAACTTCATCTTACAACTAAATCAAAGATTTAACAATAGTATCTTAACCTTTTCTTAAGGATTCAATGCGGTCCACATAACGCTTTATATCAAATTTCCTCTCGAGTCCTTTATCATTCATATATCTTAGTTTTCCAAATACTTCTCTTTCCGTCCAAGGTCTATCATGTTTACCAAAACACCAAGCAACGCCTGTGTAACTATTTGGATCTCTACCATCAATAAAATACTTGTTATTTAAATAAATGATGGTTTGATATGCTTTCTCGAAAGTTTGAGTCCACTCAATGATTTTCTTTGCCCAATACATACGCATATAGTTATGCATGTAGCCTGTTAAAACCATTTCATGCATCGCTGCATTAAAATAAGCATCATGTGTTTCGCCTTTTTCAAGCGTCTCTAAATCATATAGATATGGCCTTTCATCTATTTCATGTTGCTCCATGGTAAGATAAGCCCAAGGCTCTGTCATGGTTTCAAATTGATCATAACCCTTATGATAAACCACATAATTAAATGCTAATTCTCTTCTTATAAGTAATTGTTCTATAAACTGATCTAAAGACTCGCCATCTATATGGTGCATTTCTGCATGTTTAAAAAGTCTTTCTAATATTTCAAGGGCTGAGATTTGACCAAAATGAAGATACATCGATAATTTTGATGTATGTCCTTTAGATGGATCATTGGAGTCTTGATAGAAATCCAAATGGGACGCTATAAAATCATAAAACATGTGGCTAGCTTCTTGATATCCACCTTTAAAATAAGGGCTTTTTTTTACACTGTGATCGATATTTAAAGTTGAAATAAGTCTATCTATGTCACTTAAATCATCATCTGATTTGAAGGGTAATGCTTTAGGGTATTTTAAAACTTCAAGCTTCTCAAAATCTCTAAATGATTGATATAATTTTTTGATTTTAGGTCTAATCGTATATGCGCCATATTCTGCTTTATCAGATGCTACTCTCACAGGTACAATTAAATCTGTATCTACCATATCGATAAATAGATGATCAAAACGTTTTTTACTTATCTCAAGAACATGTAAACGCCATGTGCGAGGTACCTTTAAATAGCCATAATCCATAACGAGAGCTTGTGCATCAGATAAATATCTTAAAATCATTTCCTCTGGTTTTCCTTGAATCAGTAAAAAATGAATATGCAGTTTTTCAAGTAACGCTTTTACTTCTTTTAGGCCTTCAAGCATGAAATAATAATGTCTATCATTTGCTTCAGGATAGTTATCTGATAAACCAAAAAAAACTAAAAGCGGTAATCTCATCTGATTTGCTAGCATGATCGCGTGATTCAGTGCGTGATTATAATGGACGCGTTGTGATTGCTGCATCCAGTAGATGACATATGATTTGTTTTCATCGATATATCCTTTTTTTAGATGTGATAATCTTAATGGATTCATAAAATCCTCACAGAGCAAATAATAAAACAGTCAATATGGATGAAAATAGTCCACTTAAAAAATTGACTGCATCATTTGTAATGAGTGCAATGCCAGATGCTAAGACAACTTTCTCATCAGGCAACCATTTCTTTTCAGTGATTTTTCCTGAAACAACGCCTTTATATTTTGCCTGTAACAAACCGCCCAGATAAGAATCTATAAAGCAACCTAAAAAACCGCCTATAGTAATTATCATGCCATAATATAAAAGTGTGCTTACTTCAAATGTTTGTGTGAGTGATGCTAAAACAGTAAAAACAAGTGCAATAAAGAAAGCTCCAATTAAGGATGCGAAAGTGCCTAGACTAGAGATTGCACCAGAAACACCTTTTGGTGCAAGTTTGAAATTTAAAATGTATCTTGTTTTACCCTTACTTAAAACACCAATCTCTGATGCCCATGTATCTGAGTTTGATGTAGCAATTGAAACAATTGCAGCAATTAAAAAAATTTCTAATGCTGTCACATAATAAATGATTGAGAAAATTGTTGCAACTAACCCGTTTGAAATGACTTGAATGTAATTTCTTCCTTTAGATGAACTTTGATCCTTCTTCTCATGAAGTTTTGTGAGTAAAGATGATGAAATGAAAAATGCGATGAGTGATGCCCATACTAGTATGCCACCAAAAACATAAATGAGCATACCAAAAAGGACTGCCATAAATAGACCATCTTTAGTCAGTGATTTCTTTAAGTATGCAAGTATAGCAATCAGTCCACTAATTGCCAATCCAATGATGACATCAATCCCCATCTTAAACTCCTTAAATGATTTGTGCAAGCATCAATAATACATATAATATTGCTGATGTACCAAGAGGCACAGTTAAATTATCTAAACCTTTAGGTGAATAAAGTTCAATCAGTGTTGCAAAAACTGCTAACAAGAATGCAATGTATAAATAACTTAAACTATTCATAAATAAAATGATTAATACGGATGACACAACAAGTGATGCAATAAACATAGTTACTGTGCCTTCTAATGTTTTACCGTGAATGAGTTGTTTTTTACCAAATTTCTTACCTATGACAGCGGCTAAACCATCACCGTATCCTAAAATAAGTATACCAAAAGCACCAAACTCAGGACGATTTAATATACCAAATGACAAGATGACTAAAATGAGTAGTGAAATCGGAAAATAAACAGTACCTAAATTACCTTTGCCACCACGCTCCATCGCTTTAATCAAATCAAGGCGATATGATAAGTAGTTTAAAATAATAAATGTAAATGGTGCAATAATCGCAAACCATAAAGCATTGTCTCCTTTAAAAAACAAAATCGCAATAATCCACCAATTAGAAACACCAATATGAATAAATTTACGTGCGCCTTCTTCGCCAACAATACCTTTTTTTTGCAAAACGGTTGATAAGCCAATGACTGCAAATACGAGTACATAAGATAGAATTAGTCCCCAAACATTTGTCATAATTAAACTCCTTTTGATTGTTTAAAATAATCATGAATCAATGCATTTTTCTTGTCGTCAGATACGAAATTTTTCTTAGTAAATACATCATACTTTGAATCTCTACAGCTATCTAAAATTGCACGATATAAAATAATGGATAATGCTAAAGGATCTTTTGAATCTTCTGGAAAAAGATCAATATCCTTTAATGCTTGATTGAAATATCCTTCTGCTATCTTTGCTAGTTTTTCAAACAAGTTTATAAATTCTATATTTATATTACCATGGGCAATATCTTCCTTTTTAAGATTTGCTTCTAACATTAAGTCATAAGGTAGATAGATTCTGCCCCTTCGATAATCTTCACCAACATCCCTTAAAATGTTTGTGATTTGCATGGCGTATCCAAGATCAATTGCAAACTTCTTTAATTCATCTTTTTTGAACGGTGCAAGGATTGGAATAAGCATAAGTCCCACTGTACCAGCTACATAATAACAATACTCGAGCAATGCATCTAAGGTTTTAATATCTTGAAATGAAAGATCCATTTTTTGACCTTGAATCATGTCATAAAAGGGTTGATAGTCATAATCATTACCATAGAATGATTTTGCATATCTTTTCAATGCTTTAAACTTAAAATCATGAGGTGTTTTACCGTTCTTAAAATCTGTCAAATCTTTTTCTAGCTTGATTAAGCCTTCTAAATCTTGATATTCATCTGCTAAATCATCAGCATATCTACAGAAAGCATACACTGCATATATTGCATGTCTTTTCTTTCTGTTTTTTATGTTTGAGAATGCTTTATAAAACGTAAGAGAGTTTTCGCTAATGATTTTTTCACATTGCACTAAAGGTAATCGGTACATATAAATATAAAGCATAATCCCTTGAAAAGCTAAAACACCAAGTATGATAAGTCCTGGTACTATGATGGCATTTAATATCATTCTTTATGGTCCCTTTCAATAGATTTAACAGCAAGATTACTACTCATTAAGACAATGGGTACACCTGCACCAGGATGTGTACTAGATCCTGTGAAATATAGATTCTTAACCTTCTTAAATGTTGCTTGAGGTCTAAAATAGACACTTTGACTAATCGTTGGTCTTAGACCAAAGGTTGCGCCATAAGAAAGATTAAACGTATCTTCAAATGTTTTAGGTGTATAGACGTGAGACACTTCAATATGTTTCTTAAAATCTTCAAAACCCGGAATCTCTTCAATTAAATCCATAATTTTGGCTTTATAAGACTCTATGAAGGTTTCATCCCATATGATATCATTTTTATGCAAGGATGGTGTAGGTACTAAGACATAAATGATTTCTTTTCCCTTAGGAGCAACAAAATCATCTATTTGAGATGGAGAGTATATATAAAAGGATGGATCTTCTGGTATATTTGACTCAAATAAATCATTAATATTTCGTTTGAAATCCTGTGCGAATCGAATCGAATGCACATGCGTCTTATATTTTTTAGACATGCCAAAGTATAAAATGAATGCTGAAGATGAATATGTCATTTTATCTAATTTTTTATCTTGATATTTACCTTTATGCTTAGATGCTTTAATTAAGTTTTTTACTGCCCAAGGAAAATCAGCATTTGTTAAGACAATATCGCTCTTAATATTTTGTTTGTTTACCTTTATACCAACTGCTTTTTTATTTTCAATGATAATTTCATCAACTGCTTGATTTAAATGGATTTTTCCGCCCATCTCCAAAAACCTTTTTTCCATAGCTTTTGCAAATTGATACATACCACCTTTAATGTACCAAATACCATATAAGAGCTCAATCATAGGTATGATGGTGTAAATCGATGGGCCAGCAAAAGGTGAAACGCCAATATAGAGTGTTTGAAAACTGAGAGCCTGTCTTAGTTTTTCGTTCTTCACAAATTTTGAGATTGAATGATAAGCTGTATTAAGCGTTCTAAGTCTAAGCAAACTAATCAATGATCTTATATTATAAAACTCACTTGGTTTTCTATAAGAAACATCTAAAAATGCATGTTTTGCTATGTGATATCTTTTATAGACATCAGCTAAGTAAGCTAAATAGCCTTCTGCTTCCTTTTCACTAAATGATTCAAGCTCTTTGATTAAATCAGTCAATTGACTAGAAATCGATAACTTTGTTTTATCTTTGAAGTATACTGTATATAAAGGATTAAGTAATTCAAAGGATAAATAATCATCTGGGTTGACACCTGATGATCTAAAAACATCTTTATATAATTCTGGCATCATGACAATCGTTGGACCAACATCAAACGTAAAGCCCTGATCTTTTATTTGATACATACGGCCACCAACTTGAGCATTTTTCTCGAAAATCTCAACATCATAGCCTAAAGTTTTTAATTTTATTCCTGACGCAAGTCCTGCAACACCTGCACCGATGATAACAACTTTTTTCATAAAACACCTCGAAAGTTATCTTATGTAAATTATATCATTTTTGGATTTGCTTTAAGCAAAATTAAGATTACGTTAAGATTATGTAAAATTGTCACAAACAGGTGTATTTCATTTGTTATTTCGAAATCGAAATGTTTATAATGATAGTAAATATTAAAGGAGATTATCTTATGACAGAAGCTGTGAAATTTGAAAAGTTACGCCGTTTTAACATGATTATGGGAGGATTACACCTTATTCAAGGTATCCTCATGATAGTGATTGCGATTTTCGTTATTAGTTCAATTAATCCTGCGTTCCAAATTGTGATTACGCAAAACTTCTTGAACTTTGATACCGTGAATCAACGTCTATTTTTGGATTCCAAGCCACTTTTTGATTTACCTTTTGGTATCTTAGTAGGTGTTTTCTTACTTCTATCAGCACTTGCACATGCACTGATTTCCTTTCCTAAGAAAATCAATGAGATGTACAATAGAGACCTAGAAAAAGGTATTAATAAACTTAGATGGTTTGAATATGCATTAAGTTCATCTGTAATGATCGTTTTAATTTCAACATTATTCGGTATTTATGACATTGCATCCTTAGTACTCATTTTTATTGTCAATGCAGCGATGAACTTATTCGGATTAGATATGGAACTTCTCGCATCTAAAAGAGCTAAAGACGAAAAATTAAATTGGGGACCATTTGCTTGGGGTACATTAGCAGGTTTAGCACCATGGATCGCAATCATTTTCTACATGACTGGTTCTGGTGATGTGAATCCACCATGGTTTGTATGGGCTATTATTGGTACGTATTTTGTTGCGTTTAACACATTCCCTATCAATATGATTTTACAGTATAAGAAAGTTGGCAAATGGAAGGATTATATTTACGGAGAAAGAACATACATCGTTTTAAGCTTAGTTGCTAAATCAGTTTTAGCTTGGCTTGTTCTATTTGGCGCATTCCAACCATCATAAAAAAAATGGAGCTAGAATTCTAGCTCTTTTGTTTAGAGAGGTAGCACATGTATTTTAAAAAATTATTAAACCCAGAGCTTTATCAAGGTAGAAAAAAGAAAAAGAGTTATTTTGAAGGCTGGTATTATAAGCTTGTTAGTCAAGATGAAAAATTGACTCTCGCTTTAATTCCAGGTATTTCAAAATCTCTTAATGATCCACATGCATTTATCCAAGTATTTATGTCTTCAAACATATTAGGTTCACTCACACTAAAGACATTTTATAACAGATTTGAGACTCATGATTTTTCATATCAGGATGACCCATTTTCTATAAAGATTGGCAATAATATCTTCTCTAAAACTTACGTCTCACTTGACATAAAAGTTGAAGGGTTAAGCATCAAAGGGAAAGTGAATATATCTAGCACAACGCCCTTGAAAAAATCCATATGGATGCCAAACATTATGGGACCTTTTGGTTATTTAAATTTTATGGAATGTTATCATGGTGTTGTTAGTATGAATCATATGCTCAATGGCACACTTCAATTAAATGGAAGTCCTGTTATTTTTAATGAAAGTAAAGGCTATATTGAAAAGGACTGGGGCAAATCTTTTCCAAGAGCCTATGTATGGCTACAGTCTAATCACTTTAATAGAAAAGATACATCACTCATGTTTTCATATGCGGATATACCTTTCCTAGGATTTTATTTTAAGGGTTTAATTGCGGTTCTTACTTATCAGGGTAAGGAATATAGGTTTGCTACCTACAATAGAGCGCGTATAAAAAAAGAAGACATTAAAGAACGTTATGCTTCTTACATCTTGAAAAAAGGAAAATACTTACTAGAAATAGAAGCATCTTCAGAAAATGAAATTGCTTTAGCATCACCTAAACAAGGCGAGATGATCAACCAGATAAAAGAAGGATTATCTGGTAAAATAAACATCAAATTATTCGAAAAGCAGCGATTAATTTATGAAGATACTGGGTATCATGCAGGTATCGAAATTATGAAGAAAAAGGCCTCTTGAGGCCTTTTTATTATTTATGGACGAATGATTGTACCGCTTTGTCCTTTAAAAGCTTCCACAGCTTTTTCTAAAGCAGCTATCACTGCAGGTCTACCAGTTGCTTTCACAAAAGACATACATGCTTCAATCTTTGGTAGCATCGAACCCTTTTTAAAATGCATCGCTTCTTGATATGCTTCAAGCTCTTTGAGTGTAACATCCTTTAAGGCTTTTTGTTTAGGCGTGTTAAAATCAACAAACACATGCTCTACTGCAGTTAAAATAAAGAGTTCATCAGCTCCAATAATCTCAGCCATTTTGGCAGATGCGAAATCCTTATCAATCACTGCATCCACACCAATAAGTGCGCCATCTTTTATGATGACAGGTATGCCACCACCACCTGATGCTATAACGATTTGGTGTTCCTTAAGAAGTGCTTTAATGCTTTCTTCTTCAATAATACCAATGGGTCTAGGTGATGGCACCACTCTACGATAACCACGACCTGCATCTTCAACCATCGTATATCCAAATGTCTTTTCTATGTCTAATGCTTCTTCCTTTGTATAAAAACTACCAATAGGTTTCGAAGGATGTAAGAATGCGGGATCTTTTTCATCCACTAAGACTTGGGTAACAAGTGTTGCAATTGGTCTTTTGATATGTCTTTCAATCATGATATTTTGTAAAGCGTTTTGAATATGATATCCAATATAGCCTTGGCTCATTGCTCCACATTCTGCAAATGGCATGTTAGGTGTTGATAAAGATTCACTAAATGCTAGATTAATCATACCTACTTGTGGTCCATTACCATGAACAATCACGATGTCATGATTCATTTCAATGAGTGGATAAATCGCATGTGCAACATGCTTAAGTAGTCTTTTTTGTTCTTCTGCGTTATTGCCTAAAGCATTACCGCCTAATGAGATCACATATCTACTCATTTAAACCACCTAAAGTTGCAAGCATCACTGCTTTAATGGTATGCATTCTATTTTCAGCTTCTTCAAAGACGACACTTTGTTTTGATTCAATGACTTCATCAGTCACTTCTAACTCACCTTTACTAATCATTTGGTATTGATCCTTAAAATTTTGTGCAATGTCTCTACCGATTTCTGTATCTAAGCCGTGGAATGCGGGTAGACAGTGCATAAAAATTGCTTTTTTAGATGCCATAGCCATGATATGTTTATTGACTTGATAAGGATGAAGATCCTCTAATCTTTTTTGCCATACTTCTTTAGGCTCACCCATAGAGACCCAAACATCTGTATAAATGACATCTTGGTCTTTAGCAGCTGAAACAGGATCTTCAGTGAAAGTTAATGTGGCACCTGTTGTTTCTGCAATACCTTCACAAACTTTAATAAGTTCTTCATTTGGCCATAAAGCTTTAGGTGCTGCCGCTGTAAAATGCATACCCATCTTTGCACAGCCAATCATGAGCGAGTTACCCATATTATTTCTCGCATCACCATAATAGGCAAATTTCACGCCCTTAAGTGATCCAAAATTTTCTTGAATGGTTAAAAAGTCTGCAAGTATTTGTGTTGGATGATATTGATCAGTTAATCCATTCCAAACTGGAACACCAGAAAATTCTGCAAGCATCTCGACATCTTGTTGAAAATAACCTCTAAATTCAATCCCATCATACATATGACCTAATACGCGTGCGGTATCTTTTACTGATTCCTTTTTGCCCATTTGAGAGCCTGTAGGACCAATATAAGTGACACCCATACCTAAATCAAAGCCAGCGACTTCAAAGGCACATCTTGTGCGTGTAGAATCTTTTTGAAAAAGTAACACAATGTTTTTGTTTTTCAAGTGCTTGTGCTCAATACCTTGTTTCTTTTCTTCTTTAAGTCTTTTTGCTAGATCAAGAAGATAAGATATCTCCTCGGGTGTGAAATCAAGCAATGTTAATAAATGTCTTCCTTTTAAGTTCATAAATTTCTCCCTATATTATTATTCTCTTATCAGTGGCATACTCATACATCTTGGTCCCCCACGACCTCTTGATAGTTCAGATGAAGGAATTGTTAAAACTGTAACCCCTGCATCCTTTAGCATTTGATTGGTGACGTGATTTCTATCATAAACAATCACCTTGCCTGGTGCAATCGCTAATGTGTTTGCTCCATCATTCCATTGCTCTCTCACAGACGTTATTAAATCTTTACCCCCACATCTGATGAGTGTAATTGGTGTGTTTAAGTGTTTTTCTAATATTGTTTCTAATGATCCTACAGTTTTTACAACATCGAATCTTTCACTATTTTTAGTAATTTCAAATACTGTAAGTTTATTTTCGATTCCTGGATGAATCGTAAATATACCTTGATCAACTTGAGTGAATACAGTGTCTAAATGCATAAATGCACGACTCTTTGGAATATTAAAGGCTAAGACTGTTTTAAAGGTTTTATGGGCTTCGAAGATTTTTTCTGCAAAATATTCAATTGCTCTTGGGTCTGTTCGATTCGAAATACCAATCGCGATGATTTCCTCTGTTAAAACTAAAACATCGCCACCTTCAAGTGGATATCTATTGAGTCTATTATAATAAAATGGAATATTTAGATGCTCAAATCTTGGATGATATTTAATAATATATTCAGAAAAAATATTTTCTCTTTGTCTAGCTTGAGTTGACATCTTACCCATGGCTACACCATCACCTACAGAAGAGAAAGGATCTCTTTGAAATAAGATATTGGGTAGTGGATCTGTATAAAAGGGATACTCATCTTCTAACATATCCATTATAGAATTCTTTTTGCCTAAAACGACTTCATGTGTTCTCACACCTTCAATCATCTTTAAGACCATCTCTTTGATACTTAAACTTGTGAGATATTTATAAAGACCTGTCTTAATCGTATGTGATTTGATTTTAGATTCTTCAATAAATTGATTGACGAAATTACATATCAAATCCTTTCTGTGTTCGAGTGTCTCAGTCATCATGTCCGTAAGATATAAAACTTCAACACCTTCTTTTCTTAATGTTTCTGCAAAAATGTCATGCTCTTCTTGTGCAACCTTTAAATAAGGAATGTCATCAAACAAAAGCTTTTCTAAAAAGTCTGGTGTGAGATTTTCTAACTCCTTACCTGGTCTATGTAGTAATACGGTTTTTAACTTGCCTATTTCTGATGTAACTTTAATCATATATGCCTCCTTCTATATAGATTCTTGGTATACGATATGATATGGATGTGAGAATTTCATATGGGATAGTTTGACATCTTTTAGCAACCTCACTTGTTTTGATGAGTCCTCCAAATAAGGTAACGACATCTCCAACTTTGATGGTATCATCAATTTTGATAAAGCATGCGTCCATACAAATAATGCCAACAAGCTTATATCTTTTCCCATGAATTTCAACATAGCCATGTTTATTTTTTCTTAAAAAGCCATCTGCATATCCAATCGGAATGATTGCTATTTTTTCTTGATTTTCTTTTGCCTCATAGGTTGCACCATAGCCAACCTTATCACCTTTCTTGAGTGTCTTGATGGTGACAATTTTTGATTTTAAAACCATAGCTTCCTTTAAGTCAATATTTAAATCATCTAGGGTATGCCCATAAAGTGATATGCCTAATCTAGCATGGGTTGTTTCCTTTAAATGCTGTTCCTGGTAGAAGATAGAAGCTGAATTGGACATATGAATCATGGGTGGTTTAAATTTTAAAGTGCCTATTAAATTTTGCATCGTTTTTAACTGCATAAAATAGTGCTCATTTTGGTCGTTTGCAGTTGCGAAATGTGTGTATATACCTTTGAGTACTGCCGTTTGATGGTTACTCATACGCAAAACTGCTTGATGAATGGTTAACTCGTTAGATAAGCCATATCTAGACATACCAGTATCTATCTTTAAATGACAATTTAAGGGGTATGAAGTGCTTAAAATAGATTCTAAAATGGCTTCATCATAGATTGTGATGTCGATTTTGAATTTGCTTGCAATTTTTAGCTCATTTTTTTGAATCGGTCCAAGCATTAATATCTCAATATCTTGATCTTTTTTTCTAAGTCTAATCCCCTCTTCTAAAAGCGAGATTGCAAAGATCATGACGCCATGCTTTTTTAAGTACTTCATGACTTCTATATCACCATGACCATAGGCATTTGCTTTTATGACAGGTATGATTGTTTTATCTTCTCCATGTTTTGTTGCGATTCTATAATTATGTAAGATATGATCTAGTCTGATTTCTGCCCATGAGGGTCTATAAAATTTAGACATAGATTTTCTCCACGAAGGATGCACTCATTAAAGATAAGATGCCACCATATGTTAATTTGAATGTGATCTTCTCTCCTAGCTTAAATCCATCCTTATCAACATGAATGATGAGATGATCGCTTGATGATCCTACAATATGAATGCCTTTTGGTGGTATCAAATGATCTGGGTTAACTTCTAAACGACCGATGCCTAAAATAGCGCGTGTTTTGATGCCTTCATCTTTAAATGTTACAGTTTCTCCAAATGCATTCATCCCTGTTTCTCCGTCTGGCATGGAAGGTTTCTTTTTGAGTTCAATAATTTCAGCTTCCATGGTAAAGACATCATCATGCATGTGCTCTATGTTTTTTCCATAAGCTGTTTCTCTACCACACGCAAATGCTTCTCCAATTCTTAAATTGCTAATAAAGTGAGGTAGATTGTTATCAAAGATCATCGGTAATGATGATGAGTTACCTCCACTAATCATATCTAGATGCATATTGAAGTTTTGTTCTATATGATCTTTAATCTTTTTTAGTCTTTCATAAATATTAAGAGATGGTAACACACCGCCATAACATGTGAGATTCGATCCAATACCTTTAAGCTTAATATGGTCTAATGATAAGATCGATGAAATTATTTCATCATAGTTATCTTGATAATAGATACCTTCTCTCAAGTCACCTAAATCAAACATGAGGATGATCGCATGTGTGCGCTTTTCTCTTATTGCAGCATCATTTAAAGCAATGATGGTATCAAGCTCTGATTGTAAAGATAGATCAGAAAATCTTACAACTTCATCTACTTCTGATAATTTAGAAATTCTTAATAAGACTTTAGGTTTATTGGTAATCATGTGTTTCAAATGCTCGATTCTAGAATCTGCAACATAATCGATCATCGTTTGATTAATCACCTGTATCAAGTGCTGATCAGCATCAAACACCTTTGTCACTGCCATAACTGAAAGATTTTTGTGATGAAGAAGGTTTGTTAAATAATCAATATTTTCTTTATATTTATTCAAATGAATACGTAATAACGGTTTCATCACTTTACCTCCATCCTTAGTGTTTTTTTAAGCAGTATTTCTGCTTGTTCTTTATACTTTCTTGATAAGACACCGATAGATGCAAAGATGTAATCATGGTCTTTATAGACGACCGTCTTTTCATCTGGGATCAATTTCGTTTTTTCTTTTTTTAGATAAGACCTAATAATGCTTTCTGGATCTTGGTGATTTAAGAGTGCTCCCCCTGTTAAAAAGAATGCTTTAACTAAGGATAAGTCCTTACCTTCTGGTATGACTTTATATCCGTTTGTTGTAAATACACGTTTCATATCACCAATATGTCTATTTAGTGCTTGATAGACGCATTGTTTGGTAAGCTCATCAACCATCTTTTTACCTAGATTGCTCTGTGGAATAAATGGCTCTTCTCTTATAAGATCATCCAGTTTTTCTTTAGAGATCGATAAGATATGCTCAAGTGATGGATATTTGAATGTTTGATAGACAGACATCCGATTGATAAAGACGCCTAAATCACCTTCTACAGTTCTTTTGAAGTTAGGCTCACCATCATGATATTTTAAGTATTCTGGTCTAGGTTCACTCACTGAATGTACATCCGTGGTTGCACCACCAACATCAATTGTAACAACACCACCAAAAAGTTCATTAAGTAATAGTGTTGATTCCATCACTGCACCTGGTGTTGGGATAATCACATCTTTAACCATCTCAAAAATATGTGACATACCTTTTGCGTGAATAATATGCTTTTCAAATGTCTCATATATTTTTTCTCTTAAAGGTATGATGTTAAAATCATCAACACGCGGATAGACATTTTCTACGATGGATAAATTTGGAATGTTCAATGCCTTTATGCGTTCATGATTCGTGATATTACCTGTATATATAATGGGTATACCTAAGTCTTTAACATCTATTAAGTTTTGAAAAGGAATTTCTTTTTCACCAAAATCGGTACCACCAGCGATGATAATCATATTAGGTTTGATGGATTTTATCTCATGAATGTGAGATGGTTCTAATCTATTTGCTGTGACAAGATGAATATTACCGCCTGCATTAAGTGCTGCCTCTTTTGCTGCTTTTGCAGTCATTTCATAGACAAGGCCGTGAACTGTAATCTTTAGACCACCTGCAGCTGAAGAGGATGCCAGCATCTCATCATACGACAAATCCTTAACATCTAAATTTTTCTTTAGATCGTCAATTGCTTTTTTTAAACCAATTCTTACATCACTATCTACAGTGGTTTGATACATACCACGACCTAAAAAAGCTACCTCTTTGTGTAGATTAAATGCATTAACAATGGTTGTTGTACTTCCTATTTCTGCAACTAAGCAATCAACCTTCATACATGTCTCGATGTTTTTTTACAATAAAGCTAGCAACATCTTTTCCTTTCGTTCCACGACTAAATCCTTGGTCCATACCGCATGACATCGCGATTTCTGGTGTGATTTGCGTACCTCCAGCAATTAAAATTAACTGATCTCTTACACCTTTTTCTACGGCATAATCATGAAGCTTTTGCATATTTTTATAATGGATATCATCATGAGAAATAATGAGTGATATCATCACGACTTGACTATGTGTTTCTATGGCTGCATCAATAAATTTTTCAATGGGTACAGATGTTCCTAAATAGGTATATGGTAAACCAAATTTTTCAATACCCCCGTGTTTAATATCTAAGATTTCACGCATGCCAACACTGTGTTCATCATGCCCACCTGTACCAGCGACAACTTTGATTTCATGATCTTTAAGATATGCTATGATTTCTTCTTCGGGTAGGGTTTCAATTTTTTTAGGTAATACGAGTTTTGTCATATCAATATCGAATTGAACGACGCCTTTAAATTGAATACGTGTGCCTTCACTTGGGTGTAATACTTCTTTATGAATCACTTCGACTTGTGCTAGATTCATTTTCTTTCCAACCTCTAATGCTGCTGCTTCAGCGGTTAAAAGATCCGTTGGGAAAAATAAATCAACTGTAATTGTGCCATCACCTAACCATTGAACCTCTGGCTTTAAAACAGGATCGCTTCGATATGTTTCGTTATCGTCTAAGCGATGATTTACATTATCTTCTTCATCGAGTTCATCAATGTATTGAATTAACTCTGGTTTTTCAAATGTTGAACCACCAATGAGCTTTGCTGGATCATCCTTAAAGGATGGTTCATATTGAGCAATATTGTTATAGCCATAATGTGCAGTAACAGGTGCCATGTAATCTTTATTACGCTTGATTACTGTGCCAGCAGCTAATCCACCTTCTATGGGTCTTGAGATACCATCTCCAGACCGTTCTGGATAGTAGCCACTATCTACAAACATACCCGCTTCAACAGCCTTATAATAACCACCAAGCTCAAGTATTTCCTCCATCATTAAAATCGCACGCTCTTGAATTTCTCTTTTTGTTTCAACAAGATAGCCATCTTTTTTAAATTCAAGCATGGAAAGTAAATCATCCATACCCATCATGGCTTGTTTTGCTGTGTCTAGTGCTTCTATGTTATAAACATGCCATGGCACATTTCTACCTTCATCAGGTGTGATGGTTGATTGAATATCAGCGGATGTCAATTTTGAAATTAAGAGGTTTAAAACATGTGTTACAGTGGCTTCTCTAGTCGATGAATCCATGTATTTTGTATTCATTTGTGCACGCATTTTATATTGTCCTAAAAACTCACGAAGTGCAATTGCGTAGGGTAAATTTAATTTAATATCGGGACTAGGTGGTGCAGCAGGTGGTACTGTCGATAAACAAATAAGATCCTTAGAAATACCAATACGTTCACTCATTCTGCTATTTATAGCATGTTGAACAAGAAGCTCTGGCATGACTTTCCAGGCATCTCTTGCTGTTGCATTTGCATTATGTGCACCATCAATTTGAGCCATTTTACCGTATGCCATAATTTTCTTGCTTTCAGCGGCATCAACAAAGCTTCTGATCATATTGATGTTACGATATAGCACATTATATTGTGGATCTTGATGTGCGCCGTTGACACCTTCTTCTGTAAACATCACTGCAATCTCAGGTCCTGCAACACCAGAGACATAAGAATGGTAATTAATAGGTCTACCGACCTCATCTTCAATCATATCTAAAGCTTTTCTTTGTGCTCTGACTTGTTTTCTAGTAATTGGAACACCGCCAACACCTTGTGGTGTGCCTTCTAAAAGGCCATCCATATGAGACTGTCCAGCTGTACGAATGACCATGATATGATCAGCGCCATGCCATGCAGCCATACGCATACGTCTAATATCATCTTCAAATCGACCCGAAGCGATTTCAGTCGTTATGGTTGAACTTGGTTGTGGATCAATATCATTTAAATGCTTAGCACTTGGTAGTGGTACATAATTTTTTAAGCTTGGACTTGCTTCTATATACTTAAATTGTCCTAATTCAATCGGACCTTTATCTCTCCATATCCATCCTTTTCTTCTTGGACGATAGGATTCTAAATCGCTTAGGATGTCTCTTATGTTTAATTTATCTTGTGGTTTCATTTAAAGACCTCCGCTATGTCCATCAAGTTTTTTTGATCTAATAGTGCTAGACCTGCTTCTCTAATCGATACTTTATGCATGACATGGTACTTATAAACAACATGACCAGCACCATGTCCTAAAAGATTATGTTCATTCATTTTATTGACGATTTCTTTTGCTTCTAAACTTGAAAAGCCCATACGCATAAGCACACTACGTTCAATCGCAGGTGTTGTATAGTGATAAGCCATATCTAATAGAGGATCAATGATTTGATCTGTGAGTTCTTGAAATCTTTCTTTTAGTGCTTCATCGCTTAAATCCTTTAAATGTATATGTCTTTCTTTAAAATCATCGTTTCTTTGTTTCATGATTTGCCTCCATTAATGTTTTGACATGCGTTAAAGTTGTGTTCAACTCTAGACTTAAATATTCATAATCTTCTTCAAAAAGCAATGTATCCTTATATCGTTTTAAGTATGTTTTTCTTAAATCATCTAACGGTATCTCTTTAACATCAATCATTTGCCCAGAAGATGGAAACACTAGATTTTTACCAGGAATTTCTTCTTTTGGATCACCCATTTTGAGTTCAATACCTCTTTCTTTTGCAAATGCGATTTGTGCATTGAAATGCTTCCCTGCACCTGTATATTCTGATTCTTGCACAACAATGATTTCATCTTCTTTCATAGATTGTGAAAGTTTAAATGCAGCTGCTAAGCTTGTATTACCAGCGGGACCTCTTTCCATACCTTCTAAAAGTGCTAAGGCTTGTGTGATGAAAAAGACACTACCTTGATTCACTAAGACGTATTGATCCATATATCTAAGGGGTCTTGCTGCACTTCTAGGAACATCACTTCGATCAGGATTTGTGGTAAAAGGAATTCCAAATCCTGTGTGTCCTGTCGTAAACGATTTTTTGTTAAAATCTTGATCGCTTGCCATATGAAGCCCTGTTAAATCCACACTTGCAGCAACAATTTTAGTATGTATTGCTCCACTCTTTTTTAAGCCGCGAGCTGTCCCTGTGAGATTACCACCACCAGCATTGGTACAAACCACTACATCTGGTGCTTTGCCACATAAAGATAATATATCTTTGTGAATTTCTTCACCCAGTGTTTCAATCCCCATAATGCCGTAAGGTGAATAAAGTGATGCATTAAAATATTTGGTTTCTTCAAGGAGTTTTAAGAACTCATAAAAGAGCTCTGGACCTACAGATAATTGAACCACTTCAGCGCCATACGCTTCACAGGCTCTTGCTTTTTCTATAATTTCAGGTTGTCCAATGCCTTTTGAATCAAAGCATTCTTGGACAATGATACATTTTAAGTTATTTTTTGCTGCGAGTGCTGCCACAGCAGCACCATAGTTTCCAGAGGTAGCAGCAATCACACCTTGATATCCTAATTTTTTTGCTTGATAAATGGCCATTGCTGCACGTCTAGCCTTAAAGGATCCACTTAAATTCATGGCTTCATCCTTTAAAAAAATCCTTGCACCATATCCTTTTTTTGCAAACTTTCTTGCATACTTCGTGAGTTGCTTCAACTCAACCATAGGTGTATTTCCAACTTGTTGATGATTTTGAATTCTTTTTACATCATCTAAAGAAAATCCTGCATGATCCATCAATTTTTCATAATCAAATCCAATGCCTGGATATTCAAATAGTTCATAGTCAAACTTTAATGCATCTTTCATGATGTCATTTTTCTTAAGAAGCATACGTTCATAACTACTCATGATCATGATCCTCCATTTCAAAGAGGATAATATCCTTCATGATTCTAACCTTTTCTACGTATGTACCAAAATCATGTTGATAATATGGATTCGCTTTAATAAGGATGCCTGTTTCTATTCTTTTGGTTTCTGTTTCTATTTCTACTTGATCGCCTACTTCAGCATCGTTTAATAGTCTACCTTTGATGCGCATTTCAAAAGGAACACGCTTAGTATCTTGAGGTATATGCTCTGATCTTTCATGTGGATTTAATAACACCTTGTGAATCTCGACCCATGTATCTTTTTTAATCATCAACTCACTCCTTTATACACAAAAAAAAGAACGGTTATTGAAAGCGCTTACTTAACTCTATGATAACATGTAAACATGTTTTTGTATAGGTAGTATCAAGAAAAACATGTAAAAAAATAGGAAATCAAAAAAGATTTCCTATATGTCTTCTTTTTCTAGCAAATCACGCATATCCCCTAAAATAGCACGTGGCACTGGTAAGTCAATCATCGTTTTTAAACCTGGTCTTGCATTAATGACATGCGGAATCATATTGACACACATTGCTATCGTGCCAATACCACCATTAACTTCAGGTGTAATCGCCATTTTAATATTAGGTGTGCCTTTTAGGGTGATATAATCTCCTGTTTCAGTACCTTCCATTTCAGGTTCGATTTGTTGAGGATGAATCATATCAATAAAGACGCTGCCTTCAACTAAGCCTTGACCAGTCATATTAATACCTGCAAGTGTCCCTGCTTTAGCTTCACCATAAGTGCTTACGCGATCTACATTGGTAATGATCGGCTCCATTTGCTGTTTAAAATCATCCAGTTTAACACCTAGAGCGTCAGCAATCATATGCGTGGACTCGTTAAAACCTACGTGTCCAGCAAGCTCTTTATCCATGATACGCTTATGATATTCAGAAAGTGTGATGCCTACACCTTGTTCATGCATCACAGTTGGTCCAAAAGGTGATAGTGAATTGATTCGTTTGGCTTCGATGTGCTCTACATCAACCATCGCACCTGTTAGTGCTACAACAAGTAAATCCATAATAAAGCCTGGGTTAATACCTGTACCTAACACGGTCACACCAAATGCTTTTGCTAAATGGTCGATTTGACGTGCTAAAACAGGTTCGCTTGCCATAGGGTAAGCCATTTCTTCAGCTGTGCTAATGCAATTCATTTTGTGAGAAACAATCTTTTTAATTTTATCAAATGCACCTTTAACAAAACTATCAGTACAAAGTAAAACAACATCAGCTTTAGTATATCCTAAAAGATAATCAATATCTTTTGTTATTTTTACTTCAGGATGATCTGAATCTACCTTTAATATATCTAAGAAATTAACTTGTTCATACTCAGGGTTCAAATCACAAATACCTGTGATTTCAACACCTTTTTTCATGAGTAACATTTTGGCCATACCACGGCCCATGGCACCGAAGCCCCAAATAATAACTTTAATTTTTTCCATGATACCTCCTATTGCACTTCATCAAAGTATCTTGCTAGTGTAAACAAGAAGTCAGATAATCGATTCACGTATGCAAGTGTTTCTGGATTTAAGGTTTGCTCAGAGCTTAAAAGAATAAGTTCTCTTTCAGCACGTCTGATGGTCACTCTTGCTAGGTTTAACCATGATGCAGCTTTTGTTTGATCGAGTTTAATGAATTTTGTAAGTGGTTTTAAAAAAGCATCATAGTAATCAAGTCTAGATTCTAACCAATCTACGGCATCTTTCTTTGTAATCCATTTATTTTCGTTATTAAGCGCAATCTCATGACAAATCGAAAATAAATGTCCATGAATTTGATCCAGTTCAGTATGAATATCTTTGATATGAATATAATGTTTCGACATGATAATAAATGCCATGGCTTCATCAAATGCGCCATTGACTGAAATATGCAAATCCGCTTTACTGACTCTTTTGGTCATCAAGTCTGTTTGACCTTGATCACCACGTTTTGTATAGATTTTCATGATTCTCTTGTATATTCAGTATGTAGCATTTGATTGATACTGAATATAGCTTCCTTTCTTTCATTTGTTATAATTTTTCATA
>ERZ869909.427-NODE-427-length-51438-cov-5.131520_pt1 | contig 51438 bp, 45 predicted proteins | sample MGYA00520892_ERZ869909 | MGnify/ENA primary metagenome ERZ869909 (study PRJEB32215, sample SAMEA104723947) | bioreactor metagenome | biome: bioreactor; feature: anaerobic bioreactor; material: water | place: China | collected 2015-03-12 ... | reverse complement strand
ACCGCTGACACCGTCCATGCCGGACGGCAGGATCAGTCCGTGCCAGTGCACCGAGGTGTATTCCGGCAGCCGGTTGGTAACGAATATACGCACGCGATCGCCTTCCACCGCCTCGATCGTCGGCCCGGGCGTGGTGCCGTTATAACCCCAGCAGCGGGCCCTCGAGCCGGGCGCAAATTCGTGCTCGATCTCTTCGGCAACCAGGTGGAATTCCTTGACGCCATTGTTCATCCGATAGGGCAACGTCCAGCCATTGGGCGTATGTACCGGCATATAACCCTGTTCATGACGTCGTCCGGAGGTCGCTTCGCCATGGTTATGATGCTCATGCCCGGCATCGGCCAGGGCGCGGGTCAGTGCCGCAGCAGGCAGCAGGGCGCCCGCAGCCAGCATGAAATCTCTGCGCTTCATCAGTGATGCCCTCCATGATGATGGTGGCGATGATGTTCGTGTTCGTCGTGTTCGTCGTGTTCGTCGTGTTCGTCGTGTTCGTGGTGCTCGTGCGCGGCCGCCTCGGCGTCGTGCTCGAGCACGGAGGTATCCAGCCGTGACAACGCATCAATATCGAAACGCTCGCCGCCGGTCGCCAGCACCAATCGGGCATGCAGTTGCCAGTAATCACCCAGCGCCTGCACCTGTTCCTGCCAGGCGTAGAGCTCATCCTGCTTCGCCGCCAGCAGATCAAACACCCCGTCAAACATGAAGTTGACCCGCTCCTGTCGACGCGCCACCACATCGGCCTTGGCCGGCAACAGGGCTTCTTCGCGAAGACTGATTTCAGAACCCAGTATCGCCAGCACATCGTGCAGACGACGCACGTCATGTAGCGCCGCCTGACGATACTGTTCGCGGGTCAGTTGCCACTGATCACGTTGCGCCCGGGCGGACCGCAGTGCCCCCTGGTTGCGATGGAACAACGGCAGACCGAAAGACAGGGTCGGCCCGGTCAGCCGTGTGCCATCGGTTTCCCGTTCATGGCGCACCCCCACACTGACTTCTCCCAGCCAGCGGTAACGATTGACCAGCTCGACATTCTCCGTCAGCCAGGCCTCGTCATTGTCCAGCGCCCGCAGATCCGGCCTGGTTTCCAGGGCGCGCGACATCAACACCTCCGCCGGGGGCAGTTCGCGCGGCGGCAGGGGCAGCGCCGTCGGCACAGACCAGTCGTCGTCCGGCGCGTCCAGCAGGGCCGCCAGCTCCGCGCGTCGCTGGGCGCGTTCGCGTTCAGCGGCGAGCAATGCCAGGCGCGCATGCGCTGCCTCGCTCTGCAACTGTGCCAGGGTCAGGCCGCTGATATTGCCCGCTTCGCGAAAGCGCTGGCCCAGTTCCGCCGACAGCGTGGCCGCGCGGGTCACCAGAGTCTGTACTGCCAGCGACTGTTCTGCCGCCACCAGCGCAAACCAGGCGCTCTCGGTATCAGCGACCAGCTGGTGCAGCGCCGCCACCGCGCGCTGTTGTTCACTTTCGTAGCGGGCGCTCGCCATGCGCCGCTGTGCCGGGCGCATCAGCAACGCAGACAGGTTTTGTGCGAGGCCGAATCCGCTTTCATGGCCGCCGCCTTCGGCACGCAACCAGGAGAACGACAAGGTGGGGTTCTGCCACTCACTGGCCGCAACGATCTCGGCGTGGGTGATATCCAGGCGCTGATATTCCCGTCGCGCCCGGGGGTGGTGCGTCAGCGCCCGCCACAGCGCCTGATCCAGTTCGATCTCGCCCTGCAGGCTGTCATGCGCTGCGGCGTCGGTATTCAGCCCGGACGCCTGCAAGGTCTCATCGATGCGCGCAGGCGCATCGTCCGGCGGTGCGCTTGCGCAGGCCGCCAACAACGGCAGCAGGCACACCAGCCGCCAAAGGGGGGTAAGGGTCAACACAATGCTTCTCCCTGATGAATCACGTCAATAAACGAACAGATGCCAGGTCAGGCGGTGACGTGTGCGGGAGGTCTCAGTAATGGCAGGGTGTGCGCAGGGCTGGCCGGTTGCCCGGCGGCGAGGCTGAAATGCGCCGGTGTGGCAGGCAGCCATTGCCAGGCGTGGGTGATCAGTGCACTGGCCGTGCTGCACAGGCTCAGGCAGAGCAGGTCGCAATCACTGCCATGCTGATGCGGCAGGTCAGCCGCTGACAGCGGGGCGTCCGGGTGATGGCCACCACGATGTGCTTCCTGCGTGATTTCCGGGTCGGTCATGGCCGCACTCGCAGCCGCACTCTCAGCCGCACCATGCTGCGGACAGCCGCCATCCCCCAACGCCGTCAACGGCAGGGTCAGCAGGCACAGCAACGTCACAGCCAGGCATTTCCACATGCCGCCAGCATAGCAGCACTTTTCTGTGCTGGCACCGGCTTGACCTTGCCATGCTGTCAGGGTTCAGCGTTATGCTGACCTGAATCAAGCGGAGTGCACATCATGACGGATCACACAGTGGATCTCGATATCAGCGGCATGACCTGTGGCGGCTGCGTAGGTCGTGTGGAGCGGGCGCTGTCCGGTGTGCCGGGCGTCCGTGACAGCGCCGTCAATCTGGCCACCGGGCGCGCCCGGGTGACGCTGGCCGCCGACACGGACCTCGCCAGCCTGCAAGCCGCCGTGGCCGAGGCCGGCTATGCGGCGGCGCCGGTGGAGGAAACCGGCCCGGGCCTATCCCGGGCGCAACAGGCCCGGGATGAAGACGCTGCCGCGCTGCGCCGCTCCCTCTGGTTTGCCGCCCTGCTCACCCTGCCGGTGTTCATCCTGGAAATGGGCAGCCACCTGTTTCCGCCCATGCATCACTGGGTCATGCATTACATCGGGCTGCGCAACAGCCAGTTGCTCCAGGCCCTGTTGACCACGCTGGTGCTGTTCGGCCCCGGGCTGCGCTTCTTCCGTCTGGGGGTGCCTGCTCTGTTGCGGGCCGCACCGGACATGAATTCGCTCGTGGCGCTGGGTACCTCGGCCGCCTGGGGCTACTCGATGGTGGCCACCTTTGCGCCACACTGGTTACCCGAAGACACCGCGCATATCTACTTCGAAGCCGCCGCTGTGATCGTCACGCTGATTCTGCTCGGGCGTTATCTGGAGGCCCGCGCCCGGGGTCGCACCAGCGCGGCCATCCGTCACCTGATGCAACTGCAACCGGACACCGTGCGGGTGCGGCGTGACGACCGGGACCAGGATATTCCGCTGGCCGAGGTGCAAACCGGCGACCTGGTCATCGTGCGTCCGGGTGAGCGCATCGCGGTGGACGGCGTCGTGGTGGAAGGCCGCTCATTCGTGGACGAATCCATGATCACGGGCGAGCCCGTCGCCGTACAACGGACCCACGGCGACGCGGTGATCGGCGGTACCGTGAACGAGCGCGGCAGTCTGGTCTTCCGGGCTGAAAAGGTCGGCGCCGATACCGTGCTCGCCGGTATCGTGCGCATGGTGGAAGCGGCGCAGGGCAGCAAGCTGCCGATTCAGGCTCTGGTGGACAAGGTCACCCTGTGGTTCGTACCCGCGGTGATGGTCGCCGCCACCCTGACCTTCGTGGTCTGGTTGTTCGCCGGCCCGGCCCCGGCGCTGACCTTCGCGCTGGTCAATGCGGTGGCGGTGCTGATCATTGCCTGTCCCTGCGCCATGGGGCTGGCCACACCCACCTCCATCATGGTCGGCACCGGACGCGCCGCCGAGCTCGGCATCCTGTTCCGCCACGGCCAGGCCTTGCAGGCACTGCGCGACACTGACGTGGTGGCCTTCGACAAGACCGGCACCCTGACGGACGGTGCGCCGCACATGACGGACTTTATCGTGGTCGAGGGTCAGAATCGGGACACCCTGCTGGCGCAGGTCGCCGCCGCCGAGCGGCACTCGGAGCATCCTCTCGCCCAGGCGCTGGTGCAGGCCGCCAACGAGGCAGGGCTGGAACTGCCCGCGGCGCGGGACTTCAACGCCACACCCGGTGGCGGGGTCAGCGCGGCGGTAGACGGGCAGCAGATCGTGATCGGCAACGGCACCTGGCTGACGCAGCAGGGCATTGATCTGTCCGCTCTGGAGGCGGACGCGACGGCGTTGTCAGCGCAGGCGCGCTCGCCCTTGTTCGTGGCGGTAGACCAGCAGGCCGTCGCCGTCTGCGCCGTGGCCGATGCCCTGAAGCCGGACGCCGCCGAGGCCATTCAGTTGCTGCACCGCATGGGCGTGAAAACCGTCATGATCACCGGCGACCGGCGCGCTACGGCAGAAGCCATCGCCGCACAGGCCGGCATTGATGAGGTGATCGCCGAGGTACTGCCGGACGGCAAGGTCGAGGCACTGGAAAGGCTGCGACGCCACGGCCAGCGCGTCACCTTTGTCGGTGACGGCATCAATGATGCACCCGCCCTGGCCGCCGCCGATGTCGGTATCGCGCTGGGCACCGGCACCGATATCGCCATCGAGAGCGCCGATACCGTGCTGATGTCGGCACACGTCATGGGCGTGCCGCGCGCCATCGCCCTGTCGCGTGCCACGCTGCGCAATATCCGCCAGAACCTGTTCTGGGCGTTTGCCTACAACACGGCCCTGATCCCGGTGGCGGCCGGGCTGCTGTATCCGGCTTTCGGCATTCTGCTGTCGCCAGTGTTCGCCGCGGGCGCCATGGCGTTGTCCAGCATCTTTGTACTGGGTAATGCCTTGCGCTTGCGGCGCTATCGACTGCCCGCGCGGTTACTGCAGGAGACCACAGCATGAATATCGGTGAAGCGGCCCACGCCTCCGGCGTCAGCGCACGCATGATTCGTTACTATGAAAAAGCAGGGTTGATCGACGCACCACCGCGTACGGAAAGCGGTTATCGTCATTACCGCGAACAGGATGTGCATATGCTGCGTTTTATCGCACGCGGTCGCGCACTGGGGTTTTCTATGGAACAGTTGCGCACCCTCACCGACCTGTGGCGCAACGATCAACGCAGCAGCGCAGACGTCAAGGCCCTGGCGCAGTCACATGTTCGCGATCTGACGCAGCGCATTGCTGATTTGCAGGCCATGGTGGATACGCTCAGCACCCTGGCCCGCCAGTGCCACGGTGACGAGCGTCCTGAATGCCCGATTCTGGATGCGCTGGAGAGCAACACTCAGAGCGGCCAGAAATAGGCAATCGCTGGCACCGCGACGGCAATCACCACGATTTCCAGCGGCAGCCCCATGCGCCAGTAGTCGCCGAACCGGTACCCCCCCGGCCCCATCACCAGCGTATTCGACTGATGGCCAATGGGCGTCAGGAACGCGCAGGAAGCGCCGATGGCCACCGCCATCAGGAAGGCATCCGGGTTGACGCCCAGCTGCTGCGACACACCGAAGGCGATGGGCGCCATGATCAGCGCCGTAGCGGCATTGTTGACCAGATCCGACAGGAACATGGTGACCACCAGCACCAGCGTCAGAATCCAGATCGGGGACAGCGCGCCGGTCACCTGCACAATACTGCCTGCCACAAGATCGGTGGTCCCTGTGGTTTGCAGTGCCTGCCCCACCGACATCATGCCGCCCAGCAGCACCAGCACCGGCCAGTCGATATCGCGGTACATTTCCCGCACCGGCAACAGGCCGATCAGCACGTACACCACCACCGCCGCCAACAGGGCGACCGCCAGCGGCAGCACCGTGGCGCCCAGCGCCAGCGCACCGGCAAACACCACCAGCCCGGTGATCGCGCGCATCGGGCGGTTGACCTTGATGTCCCGCTCAGCCAGCGGCAGCAGCCCCAGATCACTGACACTGTCGTCAATGCTGTCGGGCTCGCCCTGCAACAGCAACACGTCACCGGCGCGGAAGGTCTGATCACGTAGCCGTGTGCGAATGGAAGCGCCTTCCCGCGCCATGGCCACCAGGCTCACCGTCTGCCCGGTGCGGCGGCGCAGATAGCCGCTGTCCCGGCCCTCCAGCACCGAGCGCGGCGGCACCGTCGCTTCCACCAGACGGAGGTCTTCGGCCTTGATGTTTTCCAGGCCGCTGAGCTTGCTCGCCACCAGTTCCAGCCCGGACTTGTCCAGCAGCGGTCGCAGGGCTTCAGGGTCCGTTCGCACGATCAGCAGGTCGCCCTCTTCGAGCACGCGCCAGGGGTGCGGATGCAGGTAGCGGTTCTTGCCGCGCACCAGCCCCACGGCCATGGCGTCATCAGAAAACACCTCGGGCAGTTTGCCGACACGCTCCCCGATCAGCGGGCTCTCGGCCACCACACGCAGCTCGCAGATGTAGCTGTCGATTTCCACATGGCTGCTGTCACTGGCGCCGACCCCGCGTGGCAGAAAACGCCAGCCCACCAGCGTCAGAAAAGCGATACCGACCACCGCCACCAGACCGCCCACCGGGGTGAAATCGAACATGGTGAAGGCCTGACCGGTGACGTCCGCGCGATAGGTCGCAATGATGATATTCGGAGGCGTGCCGATCAGCGTGGCCAGGCCGCCCAGGATCGAGCCGAACGCCAGCGGCATCAGCAGCAGTCCGGGAGAGCGCTCGCGTTTGCGTGCCGACGCGAGTGCCACGGGTAACATGAGCGCCAGCGCGCCCACGTTGTTCATGAAGGCGGACGCGAAGCCGACCACCAGGCACAGCGAGCCGATGTGCGCATAGCGCGGCCCGGTCAGCGGCATCACCCGGGCGGTCAGCAGATCCACGGTGCCGGCATTACTGAGCGCGCGCGAGATGGTCAGCACGGCCGCCACGGTAATCACCGCCGGATGGCCGAACCCGGCCAGGGCATCATCGGCATTCACCCAGCCGGCCATGACCACCGCCAGCATGCCCATCAGCGCCACCACGTCGTAGCGCCAGCGCCCCCAGGCAAACAACACGAGAATCGCCAGCAACAGGGCCAGCATGCCGATCTGGGCCGTCGTCATCATTCGGGCTCTTGTTCACATCGTGACCCAAGCATGACGTCCTGCGGCGCAGTGGTCGAGATACCCGCCCAATCAATTTACACTTGTGTGGAGCCTACGGGAGTGTTGTGCATGTCATCGAACACATCGTCAAAACAGTTGCTGGTGGTCGCCCATGCCCCGTCGCCGAACACTCGCAAGCTGGTGGACGCTGTGCTGCGCGGCGCACGCCATGAAGACCTTCGCGGCGTTGACACCCGCTGGGTGGCTCCGCTTGAGGCGGGCCCCGAAGATATCCGCCGCTGCGATGGCATCATTCTCGGCACCACCGAAAACCTCGGTTACATGAGCGGCGCCCTGAAGGACTTCTTCGACCGAAGTTATTACCCCGTGCTGGAGGAAAAGCAGGGCCTGCCCTGCGCCGTGTACATTCGCGCCGGTCATGACGGCACCGGCACGCGGCGTGCGCTGGAAAGCATTCTCACCGGGCTGCGCTGGAAGCTGGTCCAGGACATCGTGGTCTGCCGCGGGGACTGGCAGGACCAGTTCACCGACACCTGTGAAGAACTGGGCCTTTACATGGCTGCAGGCCTGGACGCCGGTATTTTCTGACACGTTTCCGTCACTTACAAAACCCACCGAAAATATAGCCGTTTTTTACACTCTGCGCTGATTGATGGCGGCATCATGAAGAGGCCTTGCAGGCAGATGGCGGCAGCATGCCGTCGGGACCCGGGAGCCCTTCACGCGGCATCGATGATGTACGTTCGTGCTTGTGCCCCATCACTTTTGCAGACGGAGTTCTGGTATGAAACGGATGCTTCCTATCATCGTATTGGCCGCCGCCGCTGGCGCTGCGCAGGCCCAGACCGCCTACTGGGTCGACAGTAATGGCGAACTGGTGCGCGACGGCTATGGCAATTGTGTCCGCACCGGCAGCTGGAGCGAGAGCCAGGCGATTGTCGAATGCGACCCTGATCTGGTCCGGGCGGAAACGCCCCGCGCCGAGCCACCACCGCCGCCGCGCCCGGCCGCACCGGCACCCCGTCTGCATCAGGTCACGCTGGCGTCCGGCACCACCTTTGCCATCGGCAGCGCCACATTGAATGACGACGGCAAGCGCGAGCTGGATGTGCTGGTCGAGCAGCTCAAGGCGCCCGGCACCAACGTAACGGCGGTCACCGTGGAAGGCCACACCGACAGCACCGGCAGTGAAGCCCTGAACCAGCGACTGTCCGAACAGCGTGCCCAGGCCGTGAAGGATTACATGGTTGAAAAAGGCGTGGACGCTGAACTGATCACCACCGTTGGCCATGGCCAGTCAAAACCCATCGCCGACAACAACACGACCCAGGGCCGCGCCCAGAACCGTCGTGTCGAGATCAACGTCGACGGCACCGTACGACGCTGATCCCGGGTTACATCGCCGCGCCCATTCCGCCATCGATGCGGAACTGGGCGCCGGTGATGAACCGGCTCTCATCCGACGCCAGAAACAACACCATGCTGGCGACATCCAGCGATTCGCCATAACGGCCCAGCGGAATTTTCTGCTCCAGCATCGCTTTCGCCTGCTCGGCATGCCCCGGATCGAAGCCTTCCTCCAGCGAACGCATCATGCGGGTATTGATCGGCGACGGGTGCACGGAGTTGACCCGCACTTGTGCCACGGCGGCTTCCAGCGCGGCGGACTTCGTCATGCCCACCACAGCATGTTTTGAGGTCACGTAAGGTGCTACCCCCGGGCTGCCGGACAGCCCCGCCACCGACGACATATTGATGATGCTGCCGGAGCGCGCCTTCATCATCTCGGCGAGCACGTACTTCATGCCCAGAAATACGCCGCGCACATTGACGGCCATCACGCGGTCAAAATCCGCTATCGACTGCTCGATCAGCGGCGCCACGCGACCTTCAATCCCGGCATTGTTGAAGAACACGTCCGGCTTGCCAAAATGATCCAGCGTGCTCTGCACATAATGCCGCACGTCCTCTTCACGGCTCACATCGGCAGCCACCGTCAGCAGGGTGTCCCCCCCGCCCAGTTCTGCCGCCGCCTGATCCAGCGCGCCCTGGTCTATATCCACCAGCACCACCAGCGCGCCCTCATCCAGAAACAGCCTCGCCGTCTCCTTGCCGATACCCCCGGAGCCTCCGGTGATGATCGTCACCTTGTCCTGTAAGCGTTTCATGTCCGTCACCTCCATTGCGCCACGTTACCGTCATCCTCGCGCAGCCGGTGCGGCCAGGCATTGCTCCAGATCAAGAAGCGGCCCTGCGGTCTTTTCCGCATTTTTACGTTCCCCCGGAGGCCGTGTGGTGGCGGGCCGGGCGGATGTTGGCAGGCCCGGCGAGGCCGGGCGAAGCCGGAACCCGTGCAGCAGGCCTTTGTCCATGCTGCTGTCAGGAATGCAGGGAGAGAGTGGATGCATCAGGAACAGGCCCTCCGGCACGCGCGCCCGGTGTCACACTGGACCGGCTGGGGACAGTGGCTGGCGCTGCTGACCATGACCATTGATCACATGAGTCGCCATGTGCTGCCCGCCGACCATGGGCTGGAATGGACTCAGGTGACGCTGGGCCGAATCGCCTTCCCGTTGTTCGCGGCCATGGTGGCCTGGCATGGCCTGTTCAATACCCGCGACCCGATGCGTTATGCGCGTCGCATCCTGATCATCGGTCTGGCGGCACAGATTCCGTTCATGCTGATGCCGAGGGCATCGGATGCCCTGCTGCTGAACGTCTGTTTTACCCTGTCACTGGGTCTGATGTGGGGGGCCTGGTTGCGCACCCTGCTGGCCCGCTACCGCGATGACCAACTGGCGCCGGTTGCGCTGCTCCTGGCCGTAGCCGGGTCAACGCTGGCCATGTTCCTGGCCGGCCAATGGGTCGAGTACGGCCTCTACGGTCTGATGCTGATTCCGTTGATGATGCTGGCCCTGTACCAGTTGCATAACGCGGCCAGCGATCCTGGCGGTCGCGCCCTGGCGCTGCTGAGCACCCTGCCGGTGCTGTTTGCGGCCGGACAACTGAATGTCTCCGACGTTGCCAAGGGGTTTACGGTGGCCACCTGCGTGCTGGTGTTGCTCCTGGCCGCTGGCGCGGCGCGACGCGTACCGCCGGTGGCATGGGTGATGCCACGCAAGCTGTGGCTGAGCTGGTACCCCGGCCACTTTGCGTTGATCGCGGTATGGCTGTGGTTCGTGGGTCGTCTCTGATCTGGCCTCAACCCTTGACCAGCATCTTTTTGGCGTCACACGCCACCACGCCGCGCCCGGACAAGGTGAGGCGCCAGCGCTGGGCCGCCTGTTGGTCGCCAGTGGCGTCCCGCCTCACCAGCAACAGATTGAAGAAGTGATGCTTCTCGATGGTGTGCTGTTGAATGCTTTCAGGTGTCGGCGGGAAGGTATCACTGACCAACAGATGATCCCGGGCATCGTTGATCATCTCGCTCAGGGCATGGCAATCCAGGCCCAGACTTTCCTGCACCTGATCATCCACCATGGCCTCTTCATCCAGCGTGGTTTCCACGCGATAGCAGACCACCTGGCGCTCTTCGCTGATGTACCACTTGCCACGGTTTTCCCGCACCAGTTCAGGCAGCTCCGACAGCTTCTTGTAATCCAGCCAGACACGCTGGCGCCCCATGGATTTACTGGTGTAGGGCCGCAGCAGACTGATGCGCCACTTGGGACGGCCACGGCGCAGCCGCCGCGTCACCGCCTTGATCAGGTCCTCACGCAGAATGTCACGCAGCGCATAGATAAACGCGATCATCAGCAGCAATGCCAGCGTCAGTTCGTGGGCAGACTCGCGCGTGCGGAAAATCAGCAGCGTAAACAGGCTCATCACCAACATGGTGGTCGCCGCTTTCACCAGCTTCTGCGTGCCGGTGCCCAGCTCCGTCACGCGCGGCCGCAGCAGCACCGGATACTCGATCAGCTTGCTGTAAAGGCGCATGCGGTTCCACACCTTCACCGGGTCGCCTTCATACTCCGGTTCGTACTTGTTGGCTGATCGTCGAGCACGCTCCTCCGCCAGAAAATCAAGCACCGGCTGACGCGTCTCGGCCTCCAGGGCTTCCCACCCTGGCAATGTCATGGCACGCAGGAACCACTGCTCTGCATACCAGGAAAAGTACACATCCAGATGACGGAAATAACGATCCTTCTTTTCATCGTCCAGGTGCGAGGTGCGCAACCGCTGGGCAAACCGTTCTGTTTGCCGCATGGCCCGTTCCAGCACGCTGGCCAGTTCTTCCTGGTCATCCAGCCGCACCCGCAAACGGTCCATGGAGGCCTTGTAACTGGCAAACCAGGTGCCAAACGTCACTTCATAATAGGGTGACAACAACGACGCCGAAGGGTCTTTCGCCGTCGCCCGATCACGCGCCGGCTGGCCCACCAGACGAAAACGATGGCTGAGGCTGGCATGAAAGAACTGCTGCTCGGGCAAGGTCTGTTCCGTCAGGTCCAGATCGTGCGGCACAAACAGGTACATCTCCACCTGATGCGGCCCCGGCTCCTTGAGGATCCGCGTGAAGCGAATCCGGAAGTCCCCTTCACGTCTCAGAATGAACATGGCATCACCAGTCCCTCAACGCGCGCTTTGCCTGCGCAGTCATTTTCTGTTGTACACGCTGAAGCACGGCGTGCTCACCAAAGCGCTCCGTAAACGCCGCATGCCAGACCGACAAACCCGCATGCAGCTGTTCTGCCATCTCAAGCGCGGTATTGACGACAAGCCGCTTGCCAACACCCAACTCTGCGGCCATCACCTCCCAATGGGTGCGCCGCAATAGCCCGGGGTCGGCAAGTTGACCGACCGGCAGCGCCAGCCGATGGCTGATGCCCCGGATCGCCTGGGTGCAGATCAGGTCGTAGCACGGCGCCAGTCGATAACGCCGCCCATGACGAGGCCGCAGCAAGGACAGATTCTTCAGGTGTGCATCCGCATTACCCAGCAGGACATTGCCGATCTGCCATCGGACCAGGTTGCGCAAATCCAGCGCGGGCACTTCGCAAGCGGCCCTGATCACCGCCGCCATGTCCGCCAGGGTCGCCCCTTCATCAGCGTATTTCCGGGCACTGCTTCGACCCAGCGCCTGACAGAAATCCTCCTGGTGCAGCCGCTGGACCCGGCCTGCCTCATCGCGATAGCGATCATAGCGCTCGCTGATCGAGCAGATATGTTTACCGATCGGGAACGGGGTCACTGGCGCCACATCCAGTCCGAGCCGGGCCGCCATGAAGGTGGTATAGGATTCGTACAGTGGTACATGCCGCAGGTCCCGCACCGGCAGCTTGAGGATATGCGTGGACGCGCCCTGCCCGACGGGCAATGCCAGTCGGGCACCCTCTCCGTCGTGCATCCTGACCGCGATCTTGTCCTGCGCGCCCGCCAGGGACAGGCGCGGTGCCTGCCGCCCCCCCCGAGGGAAAACGGCACTGCCGGACTCAATGGCGTTGATGACATCCGCCTCATCCAGGGGCTCAGAGGCATCGCCGCCCGGTTCCGGCTCAACGCCCTCCGGCAGCAATTGCAGCGCGCCCGCGCAATCGCCTCCCAGAGCGGTCAGCAGCGCAAAATCATCATCTGCAATGCCCAGCGCCCGGACCAGTCGATGGCGCGCATCCCCCTCAGGGAGCAGATTGGAAAAAAAGAAATGACCGCGCATATCCGGCGGCAGAAAATCCCCGGTCTCGTTCAACGGGAGGCTGTGAGAAATTTCGAAACCATCCTCAAGCCAGGCGCTGTCGTAGCAGAACGCCATGCGACGGGAGGCATCCAGTATCAGATCGCCCACACGGCGCGCTTCGAACCAGACCCCCAGCCTGCGCTCAACCGGACTCACGGCAAGACTCCATCCAGCACATCGCTCGTTGGCCAGGTCACCGTGATCTCCAGCCCGACCAACCTTGCCACGTGCAGTGCCAGCCCCAGTTGCACCGTCTCCTTGCCGCGCTCGAGCTCAGAGATGAAGCGGGCGCCCACGCCCGCCGTATCAGCCAGATCCTGCTGGGTCAGCCTCAGCCCCTTGCGGGCAGCGCGCACCGCCCGGCCGAATGCCCGGGTGTCTGTCAGCGTTTGCGCTATATCATTCTGAACCATACGCCACCCACTATTACCGATCGGTAATATATAGCGCATGTACTACCAGTCGGCAAATTTTATTACCGATAGGTAAAATTTCGACAGTTTGGCGTGCGCGAGGGCACAATATTACCGATCGGTATTATGACATCGGCACTATTTGAGAATACGCGGTGCGGGCAGCCATTGCTCCAGCGTGGCGATATTGTCATCGAGGGCAGCCATGGTTTGCCCCGGCAGCACGTTGGCCACCCAGGCGGCCAGGCGCAGGCCGCTGGCGCGGATGGCGTCGGCGGTGAGCAGGGCGTGGTTGAGGCAGCCCAACCGCATGCCGACCACCAGGATCACGGGCAAGTCGAGTTCAACGGCCAGATCGGCCAGGCTCTCGCGGTCATTCACCGGCACTTTCCAGCCGCCCGCGCCTTCCACCAGGAGCAGGTCCGGGTCCCGCGCCGCCTCGCTGAGCAGGGCGCCGCGCACATAGCCCGCCAGCCGCGCCACGTTCATTCTGCGGCCTTCCTGCTGCGCCGCAAGGTGCGGTGCCATGGGGGCCTGCAGCAGCACCGGGTTCACCTGGTCGTAAGGCAGCTTGATGCTGGAGGCGGCCATCAGGGCCCGGGCATCCTCGTTGGTCGGTCCGTCATGGGTCCCGCAGGGTGACGGCGCAGGGTCCGCCCCGGCGGCCACCGGCTTCAGGCCCAGCGTGCGTAACCCGGCTGCGCTGGCCTGTTCCAGCAGGCGGCAGGCCACCCAGGTCTTGCCGACTTCGGTGTCGGTGCCGGTAATAAAAAAACGTCCTCGGGGTACACGTCGGTCCGTCATCGGGCTCTCCACCTCAGGCTCTCCGTTCAAGCGCCACGCCGCAGCAGCAGTTGGCCGATTTGCCAGGTCAGGGGCAGGCCCTGCGCTGTGCGTTGCTGTTCATAGGCCTGCATCATCGCGCGCAGTCGGGCGCGACCGGTGAGGCCAGCCGGTTGTTCGCGAAACACATGGTGCGCGCCGGTGGCACGCAGCATGGTGCCGATGGCGCGCACATCCGGGTAGTGCTGGCGCACCTGCCAGTGATGCTGCGCTTCGAGCTGCCAGCCCTGCGTGGCGAACGCCGTCTGCCAGCTGGCCAGATCGTGGAAAGCATTCACATGCGGGCTCTGGTCGGCCTGCGCCCAACTGTCACGCAGCTCCTGCAGGGTGCCAGGCAACGGCACACACAGCGCAAACCAGGCGCCCGGGCGGCTGACACGGCTGAGTTCCGCCGCCAGCGGCGCCAGATCGCGGCACCATTGCAGCGCGAAGGACGAAAAGATCAGATCCAGACACTGGTCCGCCAGTGGCAGACGCGTGGCGTCGGCGCACAGGCCACGGTAGTGATCATTCAGCCGCCCGCGCTCCGCAGCCTCTGCCAGCATGGGCAGGGCCAGGTCCAGACCCAGCCAGCGGACGTCGGGGAAGCGGGCTTGCAGGCGTCGCGCCATGGGGGCTGTGCCCGCGCCCAGATCCAGGGCGTGGCGCGCAGACACGCCCTCCGGCAACAACGCCAGCAAGGCCCGGGCGACACTGAGCTGCAAGGTGGCATGCTCGTCATAGGTGCGTGCCGCGCCCCCAAAATGACGTGCTACCGGATCGCTGCCCGGCGCCATAGGGGGCGACAAAGGCGACGGCGACGCAGGCCGGTTCAGACTGCCCATGTCAGACCTCGTCCTCCCAGGCCACGATGTTCTGCTCGCGATAGAAATCCAGCACCGCCTGCAGATAAAGATCCGGCGCCGAGATGAACGGCACATGCGCCATGTCGGCCAGCAGGGCCCAGTCCATCTGCGGATGGAGCGCCTGAATATCGGGAATCACAGCGGCGGGCACCAGGTTGTCGTTTTCGCCAAACAGCATCAGCAGCGGTTGCCGGATGGCGGCCAGTTCGGCCCGCAAATCCGACTCACGCAGGATCGACAGCCCACCCCGCAAGGCGCGCCCGGCGGGCAGGCCACAAAAATAAAGGATGTCCTTCAGGCGCCGTACATCCTCGCGCAGCGTGGCACTGCCTTTACAGTTGAGCGCGAGAAAACGGATCAGGGTGCCTTCCTGATCCTCTTCGAAGACTTCGGCAAACTTGCCCAGGATCTCCGCCGGCATGGCGGCAGGCCAGTCGTCGCTGGCCGTGAAGCGCGGCGTGGTGCCGACGGTGACCAGCGACAGCACGCGCTCGGGATGCGCATTGGCCAGAGCGATGCCCACCAGGCCGCCAAGAGACCAGCCCATCACATGCGCTTTTTCCGGCATCACGCTGAGCATCTGGTTGACCAGAAAATCGAGCGCGTACTCGTCATTGGGCAGCGGGCTTTGCCCCATGCCGGGCAGGTCGATCACGGTGACGCGGAAATGCGCCAGCAGCCCGGGCATGATGTCGTCCCAGACGATCGAATGCAGGCCCCAACCATGCAGCAGCACCAGATCCGGCGCCTGCTCAGGGTCCCCTGCGGTGCTGCGATAGATATTGTGGAACGGCTTCAGGGCACTCATGGGGAGGCCTCCGGTATCAGATCACGCGCGTCGGCCAGCGCCGCCAGCAGTCGCTCGACATCTTCGTGCTCATGGGCCGCCGACAAGGTGATGCGCAGTCGCGCAGTGCCCTCCGGCACGGTGGGCGGGCGAATGGCAGAAATCAGGCAGCCGTGCTGACGCAGCCGCTCGCTCAGCGCCAGGGCGGCCGCATCGCTGCCCACCACCAGCGGCTGAATTGCGGTGGCCGAGTCCATCAGTGTATACCCCAGGGCCGCCGCGCCGTGACGAAACTGGTCGATGCGTGCGGCCAGCTTGTCGCGGCGCCAGCTGTCCTGCTGCATCAGCGCCAGGCTGACGCCCGTGGCGGCGGCCACCGCCGGCGGCAGCGCCGTGGTGTAGATATAGGGCCGCGCAAACTGGATCAACGTCTCGATCAGTTCGTCGCTGCCCGCCACAAAGGCCCCGAAAGTCCCGAGCGCCTTACCCAGGGTGCCCATGTACACCGGGATGCGTCCGGCCACGCCTTGCGCCGCCGGGGTGCCCGCACCGCCCGGCCCGAGCACGCCGAAACCGTGGGCATCGTCCACCATGACCCAGGCGTCGTGCGCCTCGGCGGCATCGCACAGTGCCGCCAGGGGCGCCGCGTCGCCGTCCATGCTGAAGATGCCGTCGGTCACCACCAGGCGGCGCCGGGCAGCGCTGCTTTTTTCCAGTTGCGCAGTCAGGCTGGCCGGGTCGTTATGCCGGTAACGGCGAAAACGGGCACCACTGGCGAGCCCGGCGTCGATCAGGGAGGCGTGATTCAGGCGATCTTCCAGCACCGCGTCGTGAGCGCCCATGAGCGCGCTGATCACGCCCAGGTTGGCCATGTAGCCGGTGGAAAACAGCAGCGCGCGGGGCTGGCCGGTGGCCGCCGCCAGCGCGTCTTCCAAAGCCTGATGATGGCGGCTGTGGCCGCACACCAGGTGTGAGGCGCCACTGCCCACGCCGTACTCTGACGCCGCAGCCTGCAGGGCCTCAATCACCGGCGGCGCCGACGCCAGCCCGAGGTAGTCATTACTGCAAAAGTTCAGCAGGGTGCCATCGCCCAGCCGCGCCTGACGGCCCGCGGCCGCTTCCTGGGTCAGACGTTGCCGGTAGCGGTGCTGCGCACGCCGTTCGGCCAGGGCGGGCGCCAGATCAAACGGCATGGCATTCAGTCGAGCGCTGCATCAGGCACTGCGCTTGTTGAGCACAGGCTTGGGCGCGCTCTTGTTCATGGCGTTGTAAAACTGGCCCTGTTCCTCGGCAGCCTGCTCGGCGATTTGCTGTTGCAGCGCGGCTTCGGCCGCTTCATCCGAATAGTCGCCATCCAGGGCCAGCGGATGAATGCCCAGACGCTTGAACAACTGGCGGTCGTGATCCGCCTCCGGGTTGTCGGTGGTCAACAGGCGCTCGCCGTAGAAAATCGAGTTGGCCCCGGCCATGAAGCACAGCGCCTGGGTCTGGTCGTTCATTTCCTGGCGCCCCGCGGACAGACGCACGAAGGATTCCGGCATCAGGATGCGTGCCACCGCGATGGTGCGCACGAACTCGAACGGGTCCAGATCATCGACTTCCGCCAGCGGCGTGCCTTCGATTTTCACCAGCATGTTGATCGGCACGGATTCGGGGTGATGGGGCAGATTGGCCAGTTGTTGCAACAGCCCGACGCGGTCCTGGCGGCCCTCGCCCATGCCGACGATTCCGCCACAGCAGATTTTCATGCCGGCATCGCGCACATGCGCCAGCGTGTTCAGGCGGTCGTCATAGGTCCGCGTGGTGATGACCTTGCCGTAGTATTCCGGCGAGGTATCCAGGTTGTGGTTGTAGTAGTCGAGCCCGGCCTCGGCCAGTGCGTCGGCCTGCTCCTTGTCGAGCATGCCCAGGGTCATGCAGGTTTCCATGCCCAGCGCCTTCACCTGACGCACCATTTCCAGCACATAGGGCATGTCCTTGCCGCGCGGGCTGCGCCAGGCAGCGCCCATGCAGAAGCGTGAGGCGCCCTTTGCCTTTGCCTGCTGGGCCTCGGCGATCACCTTCTGCACTTCCAGCAGTTTTTCCTTCTCCAGCTCGGTGTTGTAGTGGCCGGACTGGGAGCAGTATTTGCAGTCTTCCGGGCAGGCGCCGGTCTTGATCGACAGCAGCGTGGACACCTGCACCGCATTGGGATCGAAATGCGCCCGATGCACGGTGGCCGCCTTGAACAGCAGGTCGTTGAAGGGCAAGGCGAACAGGGCCTCGATTTCATCACGGCGCCAGTCATGGCGTACGCCAGCGTGGGCAGATGTCGTCGGTGAACTGGCGGTAATGGCGGTCATGGGGCCTGCTCCGGAGCGGTTAGTCTGATCGCAGACTAGGTAGCCGCCCCGGACATGTCAACCAGATGAACATCTCAAAAGTTTACGAGTGGACAATTTTTAACCTGATGGCGCCACAATGCCCCCTTTGCACGCTGCCTGCCCAGCCGGACAGCGGCCTGTGCCCGGGCTGCGCGGCGGACCTGCCTGCCCTGCTGCGCCCGGGCCAGACCCTGTGCCGCTGCGGGCTGCCGCTACCCGGCGCGCCACCGCCTGCGGGCACCCTGCCGTCCCTGTGCGGCCGCTGCCTGCATCGGCCACCGCCGTTCGAACGCGTGGTGGCACCCCTCGCGTATGCCTTTCCGCTGGACCATCTGATCCTGGGCCACAAGCAGCAACGACGCCCGGCACTGGAACGGGCCTTCCTGTGGTTGTGGCGCCAGCAGTTGCCCCTGCAGGGCGCCCAGCGACCGGATCTGCTGGTGCCGGTACCGCTGCACTGGCGCCGCCTGTGGTGGCGCGGCTTCAACCCGGCGGCTCAACTGGCGCACACCGCATCCGTTGCGCTGGATATACCGATACAGCCGGTATTGGCCCGGCATCGCGCCACGCCCTCCCAGCAGGGGCTCAGCGCGGCGGCGAGGCGCCGCAATCTGGCTGCGGCACTGCGCGTCACTCACGACATTCGGGGGCGGCATATCGCGCTGATTGATGATGTCGTGACCACCGGCAGCACCGCCCGCATGGCGAGCCAGGTACTGCGTGATCAGGGCGCCGCCCGGGTGGAGGTGTGGGCGCTGGCCCGCACGCTGCCGCCGGACTGACCGCCGCCCCTCGCCTCCTGCCCGCCAGGGCAGGCATAATGCCGTCTGTGCGGGCTGGCACGGAGCCGGTCCGGTTTACCGGGGTGCGACCATAATGAAAACAATAATAACCGCCATCGTTTCGCTGGCCTTGCTCAGCATCAGCACAGGCCTGCAGGCTGCCGACCGTTACGAGGGAGTACATCTGATTCGCGGCACCGTGCTGTCCATCGGCCGCGTCGATCCCAGCGCCAGCGTGGGCACCGGCTTTTTCGTTGACGCCAATTACACCAGCGTGGCCCTCAACGCCGGGGTGGCGTCCAAGAAGTTCGGCGAGTCGCCGTTCCGCAGCGGCGGGCCCACCGAAGAAGATGAACGCGTATCAGAAAAGCGCGTGAACAATGTTTACGCCGGGGTCGGCTTCGGCCGCATCATCCAGTTCCAGGGCGGCTATGGGAATCAGGGTGAACTGCTGCGCCTGCGTTCGGACTTCAATTTCCGCTCGATCGTGGATTTTCTCAGCCAGCAGAGTACACCGCCACAACGCATGACGCTGGCCGACCGGATCACCTTCACCATTTCGGTGGAGCGTTACAGCGGCAAGGATGATGTGTTCAACAATGCCACCTGGGGCGTCGGGCTGCTGTTCTGAGCCTGCCGGGTGGCGCGATTCATCGAGGTGCATGTTGCAGATCGAGATTCACCAGGGGCATTACCCGCCACCCAACCCCGACGGCATTACCGTCATCATTGATGTCATCCGGGCGTTCACCACCAGTCATTTTGCCTTTGTCGGCGGCGTCGACCGCATCCTGCCGGTGGAAACGGCCGAGGAGGCCTTCAGCCTGCGGGCCCGGCATCCGCAGGCCTTGCTGGCGGGCGAGATCAACGCCCTGCCGATCGAGGGCTTCGACTTCGGCAATTCCCCCTGGGAGGTGGACAACGCCGACCTGGCAGGCCGCACGCTGATCATGCGCACCACCAACGGCATGAAGGCCACCCTGCATGCGCGCCCCTGCGCCGGGCTGTTCGTGACCGGGCTGGTCAGCGCGCATGCCACCGCCCGGGCCGTCCTGGCGCGCCGCCCGCCGAAAGTGCTGCTGGTGGCCTCACACCCCACCGGCGATGAAGACGTGGCCTGCGCCGAGTACCTGCGCGGCCTGCTCGGCGGTTCGGGTATTGATGCGGATACTGCCGAGGCCCGCACCCGTCAGGCCCGCGCGGCCATCAAGTTCATGGACGGTCGCAGTGCCTATCTGCGCGCAGCAGATATCGACATGGCCGCCCGCTGCCTGGATACCGGCTTCGCCATGGAGGTCCGGGGCGACGACCCGTTGACCATACTGCCCTGCCCGGTCTGAGTGTACGTTCCGGTCATGTGCCTTCACGGGCGGCTGCGGTACGCTGTTGATCAAACGGTTGTTTGATTACTGACAGACGAGGCCTCTCCATGATCGAGTGGAACGAACAACAGCGCATGATTCAGGGCATGGTCCGTGATTTCGTGCAGAAGGAAGTCGTGCCGCAGCTGGACGATATCGAATACAACGGCGTGCCGCCCTACGACCTGCTGCGCAAGATGATCAAGACCTTCGGCATGGACGTCATGGCGAAGCAGAATTTCGACAAGCAGATCGCCCGCGAAAAAGCGGCCGCTGCCGGCGAACCGCAGGAAGAAAAGAAAAAGAAAGACGGCCCCTCCGCCGCCGCAGGCGAACAGGCCGCCATGACCATGATTCCGATCATCGAGCTGTGCCGCCATGCCCAGGGGCTGGTCACCGCCATGGGCGTGTCCATGGGACTCACGGGTGGCGCCATCATGAGCAAGGGCACCACGGAGCAGAAGGAGCGCTGGGCCCTGCCGCTGCTGACGCTGGAAAAGGTCGGCGCCTGGGCCATTTCCGAGCCCAACTCCGGTTCGGATGCGTTCGGCCAGATGAAGACGCTGGCCAAGCGCGACGGCGAAGGCGGCTACATCATCAACGGCAGCAAGACCTGGATCACGAACGGGCCCTATGCGGACACCATCGTCCTGATCTGCAAGCTGGATGAAGAGGGCGTCGCCCCTCAGGATCGCAAGATTGTGTCCTTCATTCTGGACAGCGGGATGCCGGGCCTGGAGCAGTCGAAGCCGTTCAAGAAAATGGGCATCGGTTCCTCGCCCACCGGCGAGCTGTTCCTCAGCGACGTGCGAGTGGGCGCTGATCGCCTGCTCGGCGGCAAGGAAGACGGCTACGGCCGTTCCGGCGCCAAGGCCACTTTCATGCAGGAGCGGGCGGGCGTGGCCGCGATGGCCCTGGGCATGGTGGAACGCGCGCTGGAGCTGTCCACCCAATATGCCAAAGACCGGGTGCAGTTCGGCCGCGCCATTGGCCAGAACCAGCTGATCCAGCTGAAGCTGGCGAAGATGGAGGTCGCGCGCCTCAACCTGCAGAACATGGTGTTCCGCTACATCGAAACGGTGGCGGCGGGCAAGCAGATGACCATGGCCGAAGCGTCGGCCATGAAGCTGTATGCCGCACAAACTGCGATGGAAGTCGCCACCGAGGCGGTACAGATCCACGGCGGCTATGGCTACATGCGCGAGTCCCGTGTCGAGCAGCTGATGCGCGATGCCAAGATCCTGCAGATCTATGCCGGCACCGACGAGATGCAGATCATCGCCATCGCCAGGGACCTCCTGGCCAGGGACTGACCCCCACTGGCCCACGACCGCTCTGCCCGCCCGGCGGGGCGGTCCGGCGCTGGCAGCCCGGCGCCGGCGTGGTATGCTTGCCCGGCTAACAAGACAAGTCAGGGTGAGAATAATGAAAACAACCCACACCCCCCTGTGGCTCCTGCTGTGCATGGTGCTGACCGGGTGCCAGACACTTCAGGGCGAGCGCGACGGCGATACCTACTATTCGCCGGCCGGGGCCTACGCCATTGATCTTTCCGTCAATACTTTCCGCGGCCAGGTGGCACTGGAGGAAACCTGTAACCCCCATGCCGGTTCCACCACCTTCTGGGATGGCAGTGGTCGCATGTTCCGGGTGGATTACCATCAGGCCGAGGGCAACCCCGAGCTGACGGTGCCGCGCTTTGCCTCGGACCTGACCCTGTTCAACCTGGTGCTGAACAATTACCTGCGCGATCGCATTGCCCCGGCACCGATGGTCACCTCGGTGGAGGCGGCCCACCGCGAGTTTCTGCAGGACGCCGACCCCCGTGCGCTGTTTGCCATTGTCAGCCTCGACGTGGACGCCAGCCGGGAGCCTTCCGAAAACGCGGTCAGCGGAACCCACTACTACGGCTTTCTGCTGTTCAAGCGGGGCGAATTCATCTACGTGGTGCAGCACCGCCAGCCCGTGCTGATGCCGGAAAAGATGAAAGCCGTGCTGCTGCGACTGGCGGACGCCATGGAGATCCCTGGCCGCACCCGCAGCGAGACCGATCTTGAGCGGCTGCGGCGTGTGCTGGCGCGCATGGCCCCGGGTGGCAGCCGGGAGCCCGTGCGCCTGTGCAACGCCAGTTGAACAGGTACACTGTGGGGACTGGAATCGAGTTGACCGCAGGAGGGCTATCATGCCGCTGGCAAAGGAAACCTGTGACGCCTGCCGCGCCGATGCGCCGCAGGCCACCGACGCCGAAATCCGCGACTGGCGCCGGGAGCTTCCCGACTGGAAGCTGATCGAAGAGGACGGGGTCCAGAAGCTGGAACGCCGCTTTCCATTCGATGATTTCGCCGCCGCCATGGCCTTCACGCAGCAGGTAGCCGATCTGGCCGAGGCCGAGGGGCACCATCCGGCGATCATCACCGAATGGGGCCGGGTCACGGTGGTCTGGTGGACTCACAAGATCGGAGGGCTGCACCGCAACGACTTTATCTGCGCGGCGAAGACCGACGCCCTGGCAGGCTGAGCCCCGGGGCGTCCGTCGGCCAGTAGATGCCGGACAAGAAGTATTCACCTGACGAGATCGCCTGATTGAAACGTTTTCTGCTGACGCTGCCCGCCCTGCTGGCGCTGGGCCTGATCGCCCTTGCGCCGACACTGATCCTGCATTGCCAGATTCAGGTGAGCTACGAACCGGAACCCGAGGAACCGCCGATCTGGCCGATCCCGGATGACGAGACCGAGGCGCGCAAGGCCGTGTTCATCAATATGCTGTTGCCTGTCGTACAGGCGCAGAACCGGGAGTTGCTGGCCCTGCGCGAGCAGGCTCAGGCGCTGCGCGTACGCATCACCGACGGCACCCTGACCGACGCCGAACTGCGCTGGCTGCAGGCACGCGCCGACGAGTACCGGCTGGCAGCACCCGATACACTGGATGAAATGGGGGAGGCCTGGCTGGACACCCTGTTGCGACGGCTGGATATCGTACCCGCCGACCTGGCGCTGGCGCAGGGTGCGCTGGAGTCCGCCTGGGGCACCTCGCGCTTTGCCGAGGAAGCCAACAACCTGTTCGGTCAGTGGTGCTTCCGCCCCGGCTGTGGCGTGGTGCCCGCCAGACGCCCGCTAGGCGCCCGCTACGAGGTGCAGAAATTCGCCACGGTGGAAGACGCTGTGGCCAGTTACATGCGCAACCTGAATACCCACGCGGCTTACCGTGAACTGCGGCTGCTGCGCGAGCGCCAGCGGCGCGAGGGCGTCAGACCCTCAGGTCGCACGCTGGCCGCCGGCCTGAGTGGCTACGCCGAAATCGGGGACACCTATATCAGCCATATCCGCGCTGTGATTCGTGCCAACAATCTGGAGGCGTTCAGCGATACCTGATCAAAGGGCTATTCGCTGTACCAGCCGCTGCTGTCGCGGCGCATCCACAGGTGCGAGTACCAGTAGAAACGTCCCTCTCCGGCACTGGCGGTGCAGTTCACCAGGCTGCGCCCGGGCGCCAGATCGCGGGCCGGACGTACACGCACCTGATCGTGTTCATCGCCCCGGGTCCAGTCGAGCTCTGCCGGAGCACCCCGGGCAAAGCAGTTGAGCCCGCGCCGGTGCCAACCTGCTGGCAAGGTCAGGGTGAAGGTGGGGCGTGCGGCCTCTGTGATGCCACTCTCTGGCGTCACGCCCCGGGCAGGCATGGGCAGCGCCCGCACCTTGTCCCCCAGCCCGTTCCAGTCCGCAAACTGACGGTTCACCGGGATACGCGGCACATCCAGCCAGTCCACCTTGTCGTCCACGGCACCACTGCGCTGGGAGAATCCCTTGTAGCCCATCTCCGCCAGCAGCGCCCGGACATCGGGGTCATGCTCGCCATACGGATACGCAAGGTACTTCGGCAGCGATTCGCCGACCCAGTCTTCCAGCAGTTGCTGGGCGCGCTCGATATCACTGCGCAGCCGCTGGCGCCAGGCACGCGCTGATTCACCCTCGCGGCGGCGCACCATATGCAGATGCGTATGGCTGTGATTGACCACCAGGTGGCCACGCTCATGCAATGACTTGACCTGGTCGATGCTCATCATCGGACGACGGCGCTCCACCACCGGCTCCGTGGCCACGAACACCGTGGCGGGCCAGCCGCGCTCCTCCAGCATGGGAATACCGTTCTCGATAATGCTGACATAAGCATCATCGAAAGTGATGCTGGCCAGCCGCTCGCGCGGATCCGCACCATCGCGCACGCGTTGCACCAGTTCGTCGAGACGCACCACCTCGAAGCCTTCCTGTTCCAGGCGATCCAGATGCTCGCGAAACTGGTCCGGCGTCACCGAGGTGGCTGCGGGCGTCTGTTCGCTCACATGGTGATACAGCAGGATCACCGCAGCCTGCGCCGGACTCACCAGCACAAGCGCCAGCATCAGCGCCAGCAGGCATGCCAGTCTCAGTTTGATGGTTTGCATCATGCACCTGTCAGTTTCGGTTAGTGTGGCGTGCCGTGGCCGGGTGCTAGCATCCTGTGCACACCCGAAACCCGAGCAGCATAATCAGTCTGGAGCCTGCCATGTCCCTGAGCAAGGAACAACTCGACACCATCAAGACGGCGGCCTCCACGCCGTTTCCGTTCGCCACCCGCTGTGGTTCCACGGTGGAGGAACTGGAACGTGGCTACTGCCGGATGCGCATGCCGTTCGAACCCAACGTCAATCACGTGGGCACCATGTACGCCGGTGCGCTGTTTACGCTGGCCGAACTCCCGGGCGGCGTGATCTTCCTGTCCAGTTTTGACACCCGCCACTACTACCCGATCGTCAAGGACATGCAGATCCGCTTCCGGCGCCCGGCGAAAACCGACATTACGGTGGAGGTGCGTATCAGTGAGGAAGAGGTCCAGCGCATCCAGGCCGAAGCCGACGCCAATGGCAAGGCGGATTATGAATGGGAGTGCGAGTTGAAAGACGCCAGTGGTGAGGTCGTGGCGATCTCTCGCAACCTGTATCAACTGCGCAAGATCGGCATGTAAACTGATGGCTGACTATCGCCCCGCCCCACCACCCTGGACCCTGACCGGACGCGCCTACGCGATCCCTTTGCGCCTGCCCGATACCCAGCGTATCGCGCAGTCCGGTGTGCCCGAAACGCTGGGCACGCCACGCGGGCGCTACAGCGTGATGATGTTCGTGGATTACAGTGATTCCGATGTGGGGCCCTACCACGAATTGCTGTTCATTCCCGGCACCTGTGACCTGGGCCCGGGTGAGGGCGGTCGCCGTGAGCGCCATCGTTCCATCGGCCGTATCTATGTGTCCAGCCACGACAGCGTCATCAACGGTCGACTCAACTGGGGCATTCCGAAAGATCAGGCGGAGTTCAGGGTCGAGCAGGCGGGGCGTGTGGAACACATCAGCGTGGCGCGCGAAGGCAAGGTCTTCTGTCGACTGACGCTGAAGCGTGGCCGACTGGGTGTGCCGCTACCCGGCGGCCTGATCCCGGCCCGGCTGCGGACGCTGGGCCAGGTGCGTGACGGCAAGCGGTTCCTCTACACTCCCGGCGCCAGTGGTCGGCTGGGCCTGGGGACACTGCTCGATGGCTGGGCCGATGGCGAACACTTCCCCGAGATTCAGGCGGGCAAGGCGCTCACCGGCGGTTACCTGTCATCGTTCCGGATGACGTTCCCGCTGGCACGCATCAGCGACTGGCCCACCTGAGCGAGGCGACGGGCTCAGCGGGTGCTGAGCTCGTTGACGGCTTCGATGAAGGCCCCGGCATGGGCCGGGTCCACCTGCGGCGTAATGCCATGACCCAGATTGAAGATGTGGCCGTTGTGCGGTCCGAAGTCATCCAGAATACGCTGCACCTCTGCGCGAATGGCAGCAGGTGAGGCATAGAGTACAGCCGGGTCCATGTTGCCCTGCAAGGCCACCCGGTCACCGACACGGCGGCGCGCTTCACCGATATTGATGGTCCAGTCGACGCCCACGCCGTCGCATCCGCTGGCGGCAATATCTTCCAGCCACAGACCGCCGTTCTTGGTGAACAGGATCACCGGCACCTTGCGACCATCGTGTTCACGAATCAGGCCATCCACGATCTGCTGCATGTAGCGCAGGGAAAAGACCTTGTAGGCTTCCGCCGACAGGGCACCACCCCAGGTATCAAAAATCTGCACCGCCTGGGCGCCACTGCGAATCTGCGCGTTGAGGTAATCGGTCACCGAACGTGCCAGCTTGTCGAGCAGTTGATGGGCCAGCTCCGGCTGACTGTAGACCATTGCCTTGAGGTGGCGGAAATCCTTCGACGAACCGCCTTCAACCATATAGGTCGCCAGCGTCCAGGGGCTGCCGGAAAAGCCGATCAGCGGCACCTGGCCATTCAGTTCACGACGGATGGTGCTGACCGCACGCATCACGTAATCCAGATCACGCTCTGCATCCGGCACCGGCAACGCAGCGACATCCGCTTCAGTACGCACGGTCTTGCGGAAGCGCGGACCTTCGCCGGTTTCAAAGTACAGCCCCAGCCCCATGGCATCGGGAATAGTCAGAATGTCGGAGAACAGGATCGCCGCATCCAGGGCATAGCGGCGCAGGGGCTGCAGCGTCACCTCGCAGGCCAGCTCCGCATTCATGCACAGATCCATGAACGACCCGGCCTGCTCGCGCGTGGCACGATACTCCGGCAGATAACGGCCGGCCTGACGCATCATCCATACCGGCGTCCGGTCCACAGGCTGGCGCATCAGCGCGCGCAGGAAACGATCGTTCTTCAGTGCAGGAAAGCTCATCATCGTGCCTCAAGTGCAAAACGGGCCTGCATGGCAGGCCCGTGAATCAGGATCATCGGTGACGCCGGTCTCTCAGACGTCCAGGTAGTCGAGAATGCCCTTGGCCGCTTCGCGGCCTTCCCAGATGGCGGTTACCACCAGATCAGAGCCGCGCACCATGTCACCCCCGGCAAAGATCTTTTCGTTGCTGGTCTGGAACGGGAACGCCTGCTGCTCGGCCGCCACCACGCGCCCGGCATCGTCCATACCGATCTGCTTGCTTTCGAACCAGTCCGCCGGGCTGGGGCGAAAACCGAAGGCGATGATGACTGCGTCCGCCGGCAACACTTCCTCGGAACCCGGAATCGGCTCCGGCCGACGACGGCCGTTGGCGTCCGGCTCCCCCATGCGGGTTTCCACCACCTTCACACCGGCCACCTTGCCGCCTTCGCCGACGATTTCGATCGGCTGGCGGTTGAACAGGAACTGCACGCCTTCTTCCTTGGCATTGGCCACTTCGCGGCGTGAACCCGGCATGTTCTCTTCATCACGGCGGTAGGCACAGGTAACGCTCTCTGCGCCCTGGCGAATGGAGGTGCGGTTGCAATCCATGGCGGTGTCACCGCCACCGAGCACCACCACACGCTTGCCGGCCATGTCGATAAAGTCAGCCGCGTCTTTCTCGAAACCGAGATTGCGGTTCACATTGGAAATCAGGAACGGCAACGCCTCATGCACACCTTCCAGCTCTTCACCGGGGAAACCACCTTTCATATAGGTGTAGGTGCCCATGCCCATGAAGACGGCGTCATACTCTTCCAGCAGTTCATCAATGGTGATGTCCTTGCCGATTTCGGTGTTCAGGCGGAACTCGATGCCCATGCCTTCGAACACTTCACGGCGCTTCGCCATCACCGGCTTTTCCAGCTTGAATTCGGGAATACCAAAGGTCAGCAGACCGCCGATTTCCGGGTAGCGATCAAACACCACCGGCTTGACGCCGTTGCGCACCAGCACGTCGGCACAGCCGATACCGGCCGGGCCCGCACCGATCACCGCGACTTTCTTGTCGGTCCAGACCACCTTGGACATGTCCGGCCGCCAGCCCATGGCCAGCGCGGTATCGGTAATGTACTTCTCGGTGGCACCAATGGTCACCGCACCGAAGCCGTCATTGAGCGTGCAGGCACCTTCGCACAGGCGATCCTGCGGGCACACCCGGCCACAGACTTCCGGCAGCGAGTTGGTCTGGTGGCTCAACTCCACGGCTTCCATGAGGTTGCCTTCAGAGATCAGCTTCAGCCAGTTCGGAATGTAGTTATGAACCGGGCACTTCCACTCGCAATACGGGTTGCCGCAGGCCAGGCAACGATGCGCCTGGTGCTCGACTTCGCGCACCTCGTACGGGTAATAGATTTCCTCGTACTTCTCGCGACGGTCCTCTGCAGGCTTTTTCTTCGGGTCCTGACGCGGTACATCGAGGAACTGGAAGCTGTTGTTCAGACGCTCAGCCATTGTCTACCTCTTACTGTCTATCAGGCCGGATTGGCTCGGGTGCTCTTGAGCAGGTTCTCAAGGCTTGCGGCCTTCGGCTTGACCAGCCAGAACTTGCGGCTCATGGCATCGAAGTTGTCGAGAATATAGTGACCCCATTCGCTGCCGGTCTCTTCCACATACTCACGCAGCACACTGCGCAGGTGACTGCGATGTGCCTCGGTCGCTTCGGTGCTGATGCGATGCAGTTCGATCAGCTCCGGATTGATGCGATCAAAGAACTGGTTGTTCTGGTCCAGTACGTAGGCGAAACCACCGGTCATGCCCGCACCAAAGTTGTAGCCGGTATCACCCAGCACGGTGACACAACCGCCAGTCATGTATTCGCAGCAGTGATCGCCCGCACCTTCAACCACCGCGTGCGCGCCGGAGTTGCGGACACCGAAGCGCTCACCGGCACGCCCTGCGGCGAACAGCTTGCCGCCGGTCGCCCCGTACAGGCAGGTGTTGCCGATAATCGACGTGTCCTGGCTCTTGAAGGGGCTGCCCTTGGGTGGGCGGATCACCAGCTTGCCTGCGGCCATGCCCTTGCCGACATAGTCGTTGGCATCACCTTCAATGTACATGTGCAGGCCACCGGCGTTGAACACGCCGAAGCTCTGCCCGGCGGTGCCCACGAAGCGCACGCGGATCGGGGCGTTCTCCATATCCAGATTGCCGTAACGACGGGCAATTTCACCGGAAATGCGCGCACCGATGGAGCGGTTGCAGTTGGTGATCTCATAGTGGAACGAGCCGCCACTGCGGTTCTCGATGGCCGGCAGCATGTCCGCCACCATCTGCTCCGCCAGCTCGCCCTTGTCGAACGGCTCGTTACGACGCACCTGGCAGTAGTGCGGCTTGTCTTCCGGCACATTGTCGTTGCGCAGGATAGGCAGCAGATCCAGTTTTTTCTGGCGCGCGGTCTTGCCTTCAAGCATGGCCAGCAGGTCGGTACGGCCGATCAGATCCGCCAGTGATTTCACGCCCAGTTGCGCCAGCAGCTCACGCACTTCCGTGGCCACAAACGTGAAGTAATGAATCAGCATTTCCGGGGCACCGATGAAGTGCTCCTTGCGCAGATCATCACGCTGGGTCGCCACGCCAGTAGCGCAGTTGTTCAGGTGACAGATACGCAGGTATTTGCAGCCCAGCACGACCATCGGCACGGTGCCGAAGCCGAAGGACTCGGCACCCAGAATCGCGGCCTTGACCACATCCAGGCCAGTCTTCAGGCCGCCGTCGGTCTGCAGACGGATCTTGTCACGCAGATCGTTGCTGCGCAGTGCCTGATGCGCTTCCGACAGGCCCAGCTCCCACGGCGAACCGGCATAGCGGATCGAGGTCAGCGGGCTGGCCGCGGTGCCGCCGTCGTAACCGGAAATGGTGATCAGGTCCGCATAGGCCTTGGCCACCCCGGCGGCGATGGTGCCGACGCCGGGCTCGGACACCAGTTTCACCGACACCTGGGCCTGAGGATTGACCTGCTTGAGGTCAAAAATCAGCTGCGCCAGATCCTCGATGGAATAGATGTCATGGTGCGGCGGCGGCGAAATCAGTGTGACGCCGGGTACCGAATGACGCAGGCGCGCGATCAGTTCATTGACCTTGCCACCGGGCAGCTGGCCGCCCTCACCGGGCTTGGCGCCCTGAGCCACCTTGATCTGCAGCACCTCGGCGTTGACCAGGTAATGCGGGGTAACACCGAAACGACCGGAAGCAATCTGCTTGATCTTGGAGACGCGCTCCGTGCCATACCGGGCCGGGTCTTCGCCACCCTCACCGGAATTGGAACGGCCGCCCAGGCGGTTCATCGCCGTGGCAATCGCTTCGTGGGCCTCCGGCGACAACGCGCCCAGGGACATACCCGCCGAATCAAAGCGCGGCAGAATGTTCTCGATCGGCTCGACCTCGTCCAGGTTGATGGCCTCGACATCGTCACGCAGCGCCAGCAGGTCACGCAGGGTCGCCACCGGGCGATCATTCACCAATGCGGCGTACTTTTTATACGCCTCATAGTCACCACTGTTCACGGCATCGTGCAGGGTGTGGATCACGTCCGGATTGAACGCGTGGTATTCCTTGCCGTAGATGAACTTGAGCACACCACCCGCATCAATCGGCTTGCGCTGCTTCCAGGCATCTTCAGACAGAATGCGGAAATCGTCTTCGAAATCACTGAAGTCCGCGCCGCCGATGCGGCTGGTCACGCCACGGAAGCACAGGTCCACCACTTCACGGGCCACGCCCACGGCTTCGAACAGCTGCGCGCCGCGATAGGAGGCGATGGTGGAAATCCCCATCTTCGACAGGATCTTGAGCAGGCCCTTGTTGATGCCCTTGCGGAAGTTCTTCTGCAGTTCTACCGCGTCGCCGAGCAGCTCGCCGGAATTGACCATGTCGCCAATCACGTCGTAGGCCAGGTACGGGTAGACCGCCGTCGCACCGAACCCGAACAGCACCGCAAAATGATGCGGGTCACGGGTGGTGGCGGTTTCCACGATAATGTTGGCATCGCAACGCAGGCCGCGTTCGGTCAGGTGATGATGCACAGCCGCCGTGGCCATGGCAGCGTGAATCGTGTACTGCCCCTGCTGGATGCCGTAATCCGACAACACCATCAGTACTTTGCCGCCGCGCACGGCGGCTTCGGCCTTCTCACACAAGGCTTCGATGGCCTGTTTCAGCCCGGTTTCCGGCGCATAGTGCAGTGACAGACGCTCATGCGCGTAACCCGGCCGCTCGATCTTCAGCAGGTTGGCAAACTTGGAGTGCGACAGGATCGGCGTCGACAGGATGGCACGATCCGCATGGGCCGCATCTTCTTCGAACACATTGCGCTCGGCACCGACACAGGTTTCCAGTGACATCACGATCGCTTCGCGCAGCGGGTCGATCGGCGGGTTGGTCACCTGGGCAAACTGCTGGCGGAAATAGTCATACACCGGGCGCACGCGGGTGGACAGCACCGCCATGGGCGTATCGTCGCCCATGGAGCCCACGGCTTCCTGACCGGACTCTGCCAACGGCCGCAACACCTGGTCGCGCTCTTCAAAGGTCACCTGGAACAACTTCTGGTACGCCAGCAGTTCGCTCTGTTGTACCTCGTCGATGCGCTCGACTTCGGTATCGTAGTCGGCCTCGATGCGCAGGCCCTTTTCCTTGAGCCACTGGCGATACGGCTGACGCACCTTGAGCTTGTCGTCGATCTCGTTGGTGTGCAGCAACTCGCCGGTTTCGGTGTCCACCGCCAGAATCTGGCCCGGTCCGACACGCCCCTTGGCGACCACATCCTCGGCAGCATAGCCGTAGACGCCGATCTCGGAGGACACGGTAATAAAGCCGTTTTTGGTGATTACCCAGCGTGACGGGCGCAGGCCGTTGCGGTCGAGCATGCACACGGCGTAGCGGCCATCAGTCAACACCAGGCCAGCGGGGCCATCCCACGGCTCCATGTGCATGGAGTTGTATTCGTAGAAGGCACGCAGGTCGGCATCCATGGTTTCCACGTTCTGCCAGGCCGGCGGCACCATCATGCGCACCGCGCGGAACAGGTCCATGCCACCGGCGAGCAGGATTTCCAGCATGTTGTCCATGCTGGAGGAATCCGAACCCGTGCGGTTGACCAGCGGCTTCAGTTCATCCAGCCCCGGCAGCAAGTCGTTGGCGAACTTCGGCGTCCGCGCCACAGACCAGTTGCGGTTGCCCTGAATGGTGTTGATCTCACCATTGTGGGCCAGGTAACGGAACGGCTGCGCCAGCGGCCAGCGCGGCATGGTGTTGGTGGAGAAACGCTGGTGGAACACGACGATGGCGGTTTCCATCGTTGCGTCGCCCAGGTCCGGATAAAAGGCCGGCAGGTCCACCGGCATCATCAGGCCCTTGTAGGACACGACGGTCGACGACAGCGAGCAGATATAGAAATGCTCATCAGCACCAACGCGCTGTTCGGCATGGCGGCGGGCGAAGAACAGGCGGCGGTTCAGTTCAAGATCGGACAGGCCATCGACGCCGACCAGCACCTGCGCAAAGCCGGGCAGGCTTTGCAGTGCAATCGGACCCAGGCAGTCCGGATCAGTCGGGACATCACGCCAGCCCAGCACGGTGACATCCTGGCGCACCAGTTCTTCTTCGACGATCTTGCGCTGCTCGGCGGCGCGCGCCGCATCCGGGCTCAGGAACAGCATGCCCACGCCGTAGCTGTCCGTCAGGCTGATGCCCAGCGTATCGGCGACCTTGCGGAAGAAGGAATCCGGTTTCTTGAGCAACAGACCACAGCCGTCACCGGTCTTGCCATCAGCATTGATGCCACCCCGGTGTGTCATGCATGTCAGTGCTTCGATTGCGGTCTGCAGGAGCTCATGGCTGGCCTGGCCCTCAGTATGGGCGATCAGACCAAAGCCGCAGTTGTCCCGGAATTCTCCGGGCTCATAGAGACCCCGCACCAGCGTTGAATTCTGCTGCATCAAAACCTTTCCTCTTGAAAATTCAGAGACTTAGACGAAGGCGATCTGCGACCGGCAAAACGGCGACGGCAAAAAGGGCGATCATTTTACACACTGGACCCATGACCGACAAATAGCGCACAGCGTGAAGTCCGGGCCGGGCCCGGGCGGACATCAGTCCGCCCGGTCGCCCAACTCGTCGCGAATGGCGCCGATCTGGCGCGGAAAAGGCCCCGCGGAGGCCAGATCGGAGGGAAGATCGGCACGACCTGCGGTGGCCGCTTCGCGGCTGGCGTAGGGACCCGCCAGAACGATGAAGACATTACGCTCATTACGGCGCGCGCGATAGTAGGCACTGCGCTCCGTGCCCAGCCTGTCGGACAGGGACCGGGCGGCATCCTCGGTGGTCGCCAGGGTGACCTGCAACATCCACTGGTCACGCGGCGCAGTCAGCAACCACTCCTCGCGACGATAGCCCAGTTCCGCATCCATGCCGGACATGGCCGGGGCCGTATCCGCACGGACTACAGCGGGCGCGGACGGCTCTGGTTGCGGTTCAGGCTGCGGTTCGGGTTGCGGCTCGGGCTCGGGCTCCGGCTCCGGTTCGGGCTGGGGGCGAGGCGCTGGTTCCGGCTCGGGCCGGGGTTGAGGCTCGGGCTGGGGCGTGCGCGCCTGATCCGGCTCTGGCTCCGGCGCCTGCTCCCGGACGGGCGCGCGCGCGGGCCGCTCATCGGGGGCAGCCGTCACGGCTTCCGGCACCGGCCGCACGGGCAGCGCCAGCGGCACATCCTGCTCCGCGCTGCGATCTCGGGGCCAGAGGATCACCACCACCAGAATCAACCCGCCCACCGCTGCCACATGCCGCCAGGGCAGGGCAAAACCAGACAGCGGGCCAGGCTTCAGGGTCGGGGGTGGTACGGCGGCCATCAATTCACCGGGCCAGGCGCCGCCGTCCACGCACAGCGCCTCCAGTTCATCCTCGTCCAGCGCGACCGCTGCCACCTCTTCCAGAAACAATGCGGCCTCATCCTGATTCAGCGGCGTCAGCTCCAGATCGTCGGTCAGGGTCAGCCCGGCCTCTGCCAGGCGCGCGGACAAGGCTGGCGAGCCTCCGAGCAGCACGGCAAACCCGGCCCCCAGGCGCTGACGCAGTGCCTTCAATGTGGTCAGGGCTTCATCACCCAACTGCTCTGCTTCATCAACGATCAGCACCAGAGGCTCGCTGGCCAGCGCACGCTCCAGGGCCGCCGCAAACTCATCCTTGCTGACCCCGAAGTGCAGCAGGAGCGCCGACAGCAGCGCATTGCGTGATGGCGTCTGACTGCCGTCGACGCGCACCACGGCGGCGGCATCCACCAGCCGCATGGCCGCTTCACCCAGCAGCGTCGAAACCCCGGCCCCCTGTGGTCCATGCAACGCCGCCAGACCGCCGCGCAGCCCGGCATCGCACAATACGTCCAGTGCCTCGCCACGGCCGGCACCGCTGAAAAACGTGATGTCGTCTTCTGCGCTCAGTGACACATTGTCTCCAACAGGCGCTTCAGCGCGGCCTGATCAAAATCCGCCGTAACCACGGCCTGCCCGATTGCCTTGAGCAATACCAGCCTCAAGGTGCCATCATGCACTTTCTTGTCCAGCGCCATCAGTGAGGCAAAATCCTGCGGCGCCATACCCGGGGGGGGCGCCACGGGCAGATCCGCCTGCCGCAACAACTGATCCAGTTCGATCACCGCCGCCTGCGGCAGCCAGCCCAACTCGGCAGACAAACGCGCCGCCATCATCATGCCCGCGCCCACCGCCTCACCGTGCAACCACTGGCTGTAACCCGTCCAGGTCTCGATCGCATGACCGAAGGTGTGCCCCAGATTAAGCAGCGCCCGGTTGCCCTGCTCGGTCTCGTCCTCGGCGACCACCTCGGCCTTGTTGCGGCAGCTGACCAGAATCGCCTCGGCCAGCAGCGCCGCGTCGCGCGCCATCAGCCCATGCATGTTTTCCAGCAACCATTGGTAAAAAGCCGCGTCGCGGATCAGTCCGTACTTGATCACCTCCGCCAGGCCCGCACTCAACTCGCGCGCCGGCAGGGTGTCGAGCACCTGCGTATCGATGATGACCGCTTTCGGCTGATGGAAGGCCCCGATCATGTTCTTGCCGCGCGGATGATTAACGGCGGTCTTGCCACCCACCGAGGAGTCCACCTGGGCCAGCAGTGTGGTGGGCACCTGGATAAAATCGACCCCGCGCTGATAGCAGGCTGCCGCAAAGCCGACCATATCGCCGACCACGCCGCCGCCCAGCGCCACCAGCGTGGTGGTGCGGCTGTGGCGCTTCGCCATCAGGGTGTCGAAAATGGTTTCCAGCGTAGCCAGATTCTTGTGCTGCTCGCCATCGGGCAGCACCAGCGTGTCGCATTGCAGACCATCCAGGCCGTCGAGCACACGCTGCAGGTAAAGCGGCGCGATGGTCTCGTTGGTCACCACCAGCACCTGGCTGGCCCGCACATGCTGTCGCAGCAAATCCAGGCCCAACAGACCCTCACCGATGTACAGGGGGTAACTGCGCGCGCCCAGCGCCACATCCAGGGTCTGCATAGGATCTCCGGTGAGGTTCAGCAATCAGGGCTCATTATCCATGGCTCGACCCCTGACGGACAACCGTATCAGCCCGGCTGCGGCGATTCGAGCAACTCGAGTATCTGCTCGGCAATACGGCGCAGATTGCCTGAGGCGGTAGGTACGATATGGTGGGCTGCCTCGCGATAGAGCGGATCACGCACCGCCATCAACTCGGTCAGCACCCGCTCCGGGTCAGCGGTTTGCAACAACGGCCGATTGCGGTCGTGGCGCGTGCGCGCCAGCTGCACCTCCACCGGGGTGTAAAGATAGAACACCCGGCCCCGGCCATGCAGTGCCTGACGGTTGGCGGCGCGCAGCACCGCACCACCGCCTGTGGCGAGCACGATTTCCGGGAGCTGGGTCAGTTCGTCGATGATATCTTCTTCACGGCGCCGAAAGCCTTCTTCCCCTTCCATATCGAATATCCAGGGAATATCGGCGCCCGTGCGATCGACAATCACCTTGTCGGAATCATGGAAAGGGCGACCCAGCTGCTGCCCAAGGTAGCGCCCCAGGGTGCTTTTACCTGCACCCATGGGGCCGATCAGAAAAACGGAGGCAAGTGCCGGGTCCATGCCGCCTCAGCTGCCCGCAAAGGTGTCACGAAGCAGGCGCGGCGTAATGAAGATCAGCAACTCCTGCTTGTCATCAGAGCGGAACTCGCGGCGGAAAAGGCGACCGATCCAGGGCAGATCGCCCAGGAAGGGTGTTTTCACGACACCTTCGATGCGCTGCTGCTGGAAGATACCGCCCAGCACCACAGTTTCACCGTCATTGACCAGCACAGTGGTCTCTACACGATTGGTGTTGATGCTGGGAATACCGGCAATCACCTCACCCACGGAGTCATTATTGATCTTGAGTTCCATGATGATGCGGCCATCCGGAGTAATCCGCGGCGTGACCTCCAGGCGCAGTTCAGCGTCGACGAACGATACCGCCGTGGCGCCACTGGACGTCGCTTCCTGATAACCAATCTGGTTACCCGAGGCAATCAGGGCCGGTTGCTGGTCTGCCGTCAGCACCTTGGGGGTTGCCACCAGCTCGCCATAGCCCTCGGCGGCCAGCGCAGAGAGTTCAAGCTCAAGGATACCGGCAGCGAGATCGACGAAGCCGAGAGTGAAACGCGTCGCCTGCGGATCCGTCACACCAAGGTCAACCACCAGTTCCTGCGGCGTTTCAATCTCGATGTCGTCAGCATTGAACACACCAACACCGAAGTTGAGGGCGTTCTGGGCGCGGCCAGTGCCTACGAATGCCCTGCCATCCCGCGCCAGACGGCCGCCTTCGAAGGCCAGACCACCCCAGCGCACACCCAGTTCGTTGGTCAGATCAGAAGTGGCAATCACAACGCGTGCTTCAATCAGCACCTGCTGCACAGCGATATCCAGCGTGCTGATCACTTCGCGAATTTCGTCCAGTTTGCGATCCGTATCCTGAATGATCAGCGTGTTGGTGCGCTCATCAACGGTAATGGAACCACGGGCTGACAACAGTGAGCCTTCGGTCTTGATCAACCGTTCCATGTCAGAGGCACGGGCATAGTTGATCCGCACGTATTCGGTGCGCAGCGGCGCCAGCGACTCGATCTGACGCTGACTTTCCAGTTCCAGTTGTTCGCGCGCTGCAATCTCATCAGCCGGCGCCACCAGCAGTACGTTGCCGATCTGACGCTTGTCCAGGCCCTTGGTCTTCAGGATCAGATCCAGTGCCTGGTCCCACGGCACATTCTGAAGGCGCAGGGTGATGCGCCCCGTTACCGTGTCAGACGCCACCAGATTGAGACTGGTAAAGTCCGCAATCAACTGCAGCACCGAGCGCACTTCAATATCCTGGAAGTTCAGAGAGAGTTGCTCGCCGGTATACTGGAATGCATCACGGCGGCGGCGCGATTCCTCTGCCTCGGTAATGGGCTTGACGCTGATACTGAACTCGCGATCCGCCTGATAGGCCAGATACTCCCAGTTGCCGCGGGCTTCCACCGTGATAACCGCTGTTTCACCTTCCTGGCGGGCATCCACAAACTGCACCGGCGTTGCGAAATCCGTGACATCAAGGCGACGACGCAACTCTTCAGGCAGACGAGCCCCCACGAAACGCGCAACAATGCGATTGCCTTCTTCTTTCACATCGACCGGCGTGGAAGCACGGGACAGATTGACCACAATACGGCCATCACCCTCACTGCCACGGCGGAAATCGATCTGACCCAGACGACTTTCACGCGCCTCGCGGATGGCTTCCGGGCGTGCCGCATCATCGAACACGGCCTGCTCGGCCTCACCTACGCCCAGACGCACCACCAGGTCATTGCCGTCCACCACGGTCGTATAACCGGTCATTTGGGCAAGATTGATAATCAGGCGAGTTCTGTCCCGGGCTTCTACAACGGTAACGCTACGTGCGTTACCCATACCCAGGTTGAAGTTCCGCTCGCTGAGGCCGCTGCTGGTATCCATCAGATCCAGGGCGATCCGTGCCGGACGCTCGATACTGTAGCTGTGATTCTCGGGTGGTGCCCCATCAAAGCTCAGACGCACCTCCACCCGGTTTCCCGGAAGGCTGGTGTAGCTGAGATCCTGGAGCGTCGCCGACGAGGCCGCCGCCGAGGCCAGCATGGCCACGATGGACAGCATGATGGCGGCGACCTTGTGCCCGGTTGTTATTGTTTCGCGCAAGCTTTTCATCACGGCTTCCCCAGCATCTTTATTCCGAGAGCGAAATGGCACGCGGGCGCTCGACCCAGCCATCGTGCCCGTCCGGTACGATTTCAATCAGTCCTACTCGTGTCTCGGTGACCGAGATCACGCGTCCAAAATTCCTGCCCATATGATTGCCAATACGCACGCGATTGACGGCACCACTGGGGTCCTCCATCAGCGCCTCCAGCTCCTGCCCGGGACGCGTGATGGTACCCACCATGCGCAAGGCGTCCAGACTGTAGCGCTCCAGATACTCACGCGGCCGCGTCATATCGGGCTCAACCTGCCGCCCCTGGGGCGCCGTCACCTGCGATTCATCAACAGGCGGCGAGAAAGGCGAGCGCAACTGGTGCGCAGCGTAAGAGAAGGTCGCAATGGGCTTGAATTCCGGTGGCGGCTCGATACGCCCCCGCGGGCGCGCCTTGATTTCAGCAATACGCGCATCAAGTTCGGCAATGTTGGCGCCGCTGCTGCAACCGGTCAGACCGCCGGCGCCTGTAGCTACCAGGGCTGAAAATGCCAGGGCCTGGAACAGAGATCTTGTTTTCATCGTCCGCCCCCCTTAGCGTCGCCGACGTTGATTGGCTGGCCGCTGCGGCTGCGGAGGCGGCGGCGGGCGAGATGCGTAGCGGTAAGTCCTGGCGGTGATATTCATCGTCAGCAAACGCTCACCATCGCCACGCTGTGCAGGCACAATAGTGAAATCGTGCAGGGTCACAATACGCGGCAAGCCGGCCACACCACTCACAAAGGCTCCGAAGCCGTGATAGTCGCCCCGCACCGTTATCTGAATGGGCAATTCCGCATAGAACTCACGCTCAGTTTCGGAAGCCAGCTCGATACGATCAAACTCAAGGCCGCTACCCAGGCCCGTATGCGTAATATCCTCAAGAAGGCCAGGTACTTCTGTCTCGCGAGGCAGCTGCTGCAGCAGGGAACCGAAGGTTTCCTCCATCTCCGCCAGCTGATCACGGTACTGATCCAGATGATGGGCACGGTGTGCTTTCTGCTCCAGCTGCTGCATCAACGTCGATTCCTGACGCTGGGAGCGCTCCAGCTGATTGTTCAGGTCCGTGATGCTGAACATGTAACCCAGCACCATCACCACCACGAATACGATAATCGCAGCACCGATTTTTACCGGCATCGGCCAGGAGCCGATATTTTCCATATCCAGGTTCTGGAGCTTCTCCAGCATCTCCTGGACATCCAGATTCTTCAGCTCATCCATTTTCATTCGGCGCCCTCCGCTTCACTTCGAGGCGTACCCTGCCGGGCAGTCAGGGTAAAACGGTTTGCCTGGGAAGAGCCGTCTACAGCGGTAACCGTAAGCAGCGTGGGATCGGTAAACCAGGGCGAATCGCCCAGGTTACGCATCAACCTGGAAATGCGGTTGTTGGACTCGGCGATTCCAGTGATGGTGAAGAGATTCCCGGTACGGCGCACCTCCGTGAAGTGGACACCGTCGGGCAACTTGCGCACCAGTTCATCAAACACGTAAACAATGGTCGGGCGATTACCCTGCAAATCCTGAATCACGCGCATGCGCTCGACCAGCTCGGCACGGCGCTGCTCAAGCTCCTGAATCTCGCTGATACGCTGATCCAGCTCCGTGATTTCTTTCTCGATATGCCGGTTGCGGGCGTTCTGGTTGGTGATGCTGGACTGCACAGCCCCTTGCCAGGTCCACCAGACAAAGCCAGCCAGCACGGCCGCCACCACCAGCAGCAGGACAAATTCCTGCTGCCGTTGCTTGCGGCGCTCTTCACGCCAGGGGAGGAGGTTAACGTAGGTTGTTCTCATTCTTCGAAACTCCTCAGCGCGAGGCCACAGGCGATCATCAACGCCGGGGCATCATTGGCGATGCCGCTGGCACTGACCTTGCTCGCCAGAGCCATATCCACAAAGGGGTTTGCGACAGAGCAACCTGCGCCAATCTTGTCCTGCACCAGATCAGGCAAACCGGCAATGGAGGCCGAACCGCCAGCCAGCAGAATGTAATCCACCTCGTTGAACTGGGTAGAGCCATAAAAGAACTGCAGGGACCGGTTGATCTGCTGAACCACCGCTTCCTTGAACGGCTGCAGCACTTCGGCTTCATAATCGTCCGGCAGCTCACCGGTCTTCTTGGCCAGCCCGGCCTCTTCCATCGAGATGCCGTAGCGGCGCTGGATTTCTTCGGTGAGCTGCTTGCCACCAAACAACTGCTCGCGGGTGTAGACGTTACGCCCGCGATGCAACACGTTGAGGGTGGTCATGGTGGCGCCGATATCAAAGACGGCCACCGTTTCGAGATCGTCAGCATTGGGCAACTGGGGATGCACCAGCTGGAACGCGCGCTCCATGGCGTAGGCCTCGACGTCCACGCCACCGGCCTTCAGGCCGCCGATTTCCAGACAATCGACGCGCATCTGCACGTTTTCGGTGCGCGATGCCACCAGTAGAACTTCCACCCGATCCGGGTTGTCTTCTACCTGACCGAGCACGCAGAAGTCCATGCGGACTTCATCCAGCGGGAACGGGATGTACTGATCAGCCTCGACCTTGAGCTGGTTTTCCATCTCGTCTTCGTTCAGGGAGGCGTCCATCTCGATGACCTTGGTGATCACCGCAGAACCGGCCACCGCCACGGCGGCGGCCTTGCTGCCCGGGCGGGCACGCGACACCAGCCGGGAGATCGTGTCACCGACACTCTCCACGTCATTGACGTTCTTCTCGACTACTGCGTTGGCCGGCAGGGGCTCCACACCGTAGCTGTCTACCCGGAAACGATCCCCGCTTTTCGACAGCTCCAGCAGCTTCACGGCTGTGGTACTGATGTCGATCCCCAGGACCCTCTGGGCCTTTTTACTTAGGAAAGGCAGCACTTTCGTTGTCCCGACTGGTTATTATTAAAGTGTTTTCCCAGAAGAAAGATACACTTACAGCGGATTCATGTCTAACCACTTTAGAATCAAGTAATAACAGAAAGGCTGTTAGATCACAACAGCCTTTCCGACGTATAATGACGCGCTTCACGCACCACTAGCCGATTACCTGCCAGAGCCCCCTATGCTGTTGAAGAAAACCTGGTTCCGACTTCTCCTGGCCCTGATCCTGCTTGGCGCCAGCGGTGTCACTCTGGTCATGACCGCCAGCTTCCTGTACCTCGGGCCCCAGCTGCCGTCCGCAGCCCAGCTTCGGGAGGTCACCTTCCAGATCCCGCTGCGCATCTACAGCCGCGATGGCGACCTGATCGGCGAGTATGGCGAACAGCGGCGTACGCCGATCGCCTACGAGGATATTCCGAAGCCCTTCATCGACGCCATTACTTCTGCCGAGGATGAGCGCTTCTTCCGTCACAACGGTGTGGACCTCAGGGGGCTCACCCGCGCGGCGACGGAACTGGCCCGGTACCGGGAGATTCGCTCCGGCGGCTCCACCATCACCATGCAGGTGGCACGTAACTTCTTCCTCTCGCTGGATCAGACTTTCATTCGTAAATTCAATGAGATAGTGCTCGCTCTGCAGATTGAGCAAGTGCTCACCAAGGAAGAAATCCTTGAGCTCTACGTCAACAAGATCTACCTGGGCCACCGCGCCTACGGCATCGAAGCCGCCGCCCGCGTCTATTATGGCAAGCCGCTGGCCGAACTGAATCTGGCCCAGATGGCCATGATTGCCGGCCTGCCCAAGGCACCGTCCGCCTACAACCCGCTCAGCAATCCGCAACGCGCGGTGATTCGCCGTAACTGGATTCTCGACCGGATGCTGGAGCGGGGCGTGATCAGCGAGGAGGAGCACGACACCGCCCGCAACGCCAACATTACCGCCCGCTACCATGGCTCGCGGCCCCAGGTCGAAGGCTCCTATATAGCCGAGATGGCACGTCAGGATGCCCTGCAGCGTTTTGGCCCGCGCATCTATACCGACGGTTTCCGCATTGTCACCACCCTCGACAGCCGCATGCAGAAAGCCGCCGTCAGCAGCCTGCGCCACAGCCTGCATGCCTATGACGAGCGCCACGGCTGGCGCGGCCCCGAGGCACGCATCAGCATCGATGGCTTGCCCGCCCTGCCGAGCGCCGTCAGCGAGGCGGACGCAGAGGCCGTAGACGCCGCCAGCGACGCTGCCGACGAGCCACCACAGGCCGTGACCCTGGCGGGCATCCCCACCAGCGTCGCCGAATGGGCTCGCACCCTGCGCGGTTACCGCCGCATCGGCGATCTGGAGGCAGCGCTGGTCGCCGAAGTGCATGACGACAAGGTGCGTCTGGTACTGCCCGCCGGCCAGGTCGCATCGCTGCCCTGGTCGCAGATGCAGTGGGCCCGTCCTTATATCAACGCCAGCGCGGTGGGCCAGGCGCCCCAGAAACCGGCTGACGTGGTGAAGCCCGGCGACGTCGTGCGCCTGCGCCCGGTGGTCGATGATGACGGCCAGAATGTCTGGCGTCTGGCCCAGCTGCCCGCAGCCCAGGCGGCGCTGGTGGCCGTCGACCCCGATACCGGTGCCATCCGTGCGCTGCAGGGCGGCTACAGCTTTGCCCAGTCCAACTACAACCGGGCGCTGCAAGCCGAACGGCAGGCAGGCTCGGCCTTCAAGCCGTTTGTCTATGCGGCCGGCATCGAGCGCGGCATCACCGCCGCCACACTGATCAATGACGCCCCCATCGTCTTCCAGGACAGCCAGCTGGAAGCGGCCTGGCGTCCCACCGGCGCCAGCGATCGCTTCTATGGGCCGACGCGCGTCCGCGAAGCCCTGTACCGATCGCTGAACCTCGTCTCGATCCGGCTGCTGCAACAGGTCGGTATCGGCAACACCATGGCGTCGCTGAACGAATTCGGCCTGCCATCGCGCCGCTTTGCCCGCGACCTGTCACTGGCACTGGGCAGCGCCACCCTGACGCCGCTGGAGATGACCAGCGCCTATGCCGTATTCGCCAACGGCGGCTATCAGGTGCCGCCCTGGTTCATTGAGCGGATCGAGGATGACGACGGCGAGGTCCTCTGGCAGGCGCCGCGCGTACAGCGCTGCGACGCTGACGCCTGCGAGGTGGCTCACGAGGGACTCCCTCTGGATCTGGAGACCCTCACCGAGACCGCGCTGGCCGAGGACGAGAGCGTGGCGCCCGAGGCGCCGCCGCTGATCGCCTGGCGCCCGCGCACCGTCGATGCGCGCACCATCTGGCTGATGGACTCGATGATGAAGGACGTTGTCCAGCGCGGCACCGCCACGCGGGCCCGGGCGCTCAACCGCAGTGACCTGGCGGGCAAGACCGGCTCCACCAACGAACACCTGGATGCCTGGTTTGCAGGTTATGCCCCGGGCCTCGCAGCCGTCGCCTGGGTGGGCTTCGACAGCCCCGCCACGCTGGGCCGGGGCGAGTACGGCGGGCGGGCGGCCCTGCCCATGTGGATCGACTTCATGGCTGATGCCCTGGTGGAAGTGCCAGAGCGAAGCCTGCCCCAGCCCCCGGGCATTGTCTCCGCACGCATCAATCCGGAAAACGGGCGCCGGGCGCGGCCCGGGGCGACCAACGCCATTTTCGAGTACTTCCGCGAAGAGGATCTGCCTGACCTGGACGACAGCCCGGCCATGGGCAGCGGCGAAGAAGGTGAACAGATTGCGCCGGAAGAGCTGTTCTGACTCTCAACATATAAAATGGCATGCATAAAAAAACCGCTCATTTGAGCGGTTTTTTTATGGGCAGCGAAAGCCTCAGATCTCCGGGAAAATATCATCCACAGTTTCAAGCGGATAGTGGGACGGATACCCCTTGCGGGCGACACCGGTATCCACTGCCGCACGCGCCACTGCCGCCGACACCGCCCCCAGCAGACGCGGATCATTCGGTTTCGGAATGATGTAGTCCGGACCAAAGGTGATCGCCGCACCGCCGTAGGCCTTGAGCACGCTCTCCGGCACCGGTTCGCGCACCAGACCGGCAATGGCATGCACCGCCGCCAGCTTCATTTCTTCATTGATCGCACTGGCGCGCACATCCAGCGCCCCGCGGAAGATATAGGGGAAACCCAGCACGTTATTGACCTGGTTCGGGTAATCCGAGCGGCCAGTGGCGATAATCAGGTCCTTGCGCACCTGATGCGCCAGCTCCGGACGAATTTCCGGATCCGGATTGGCCAGAGCAAACACAATCGGATGTGGCGCCATGGAGGCCACCATTTCCGGTGTCAGCATGTCCGGCCCGGATACGCCGATGAACACATCCGCACCGGCCACCGCATCGGCCAGGGTGCGTTTATCGGTGTCATTCGCGAACGCCGCCTTGTACTGGTTCAGGTCGTCACGGCGCGAGTGAATGACGCCCTTGCGGTCCAGCATCAGGATGTTTTCCTTGCGCACCCCGAGCTCGATCATCAGACGAATGGAGGCCACGCCCGCCGCACCGGCGCCCACGCAGACCACAACAATGTCTTCGATCTTCTTGTTCTGCAGGGCCAGCGCGTTGATCAGGCCCGCACACACCACGATGGCCGTGCCGTGCTGATCATCGTGGAATACCGGTATATCGCACTGCTCTTTCAGAATGCGCTCGATCTCGAAGCACTCCGGCGCCTTGATGTCTTCCAGGTTGATACCGCCGAAGGTGCAGTGAATGCGCCGCACAGTATCAATGAACGCCTGGGAGCTTTCAGCTTCGACCTCGATGTCGAACACGTCAATGCCAGCAAAGCGCTTGAACAGGATCCCCTTGCCTTCCATAACGGGCTTGGAGGCCAGCGCCCCCAGATCACCCAGCCCCAGAATGGCCGTGCCATCGCTGATCACCGCCACCAGGTTACCCTTGGACGTAAAGCGATAGGCCAGCTCCGGCTCGCGCGCGATCTCGCGCACCGGCTCCGCCACACCCGGGCTGTACGCCAGGGTCAGGTCACCGCTGGTTTCGGTCGGCTTGGTGATCTCAACGCTGATCTTGCCCGGCCGAGGCTTGGCATGATAATCAAGCGCTGCCTGCTTGAACTCATCCGACATGGGTTTCTCCACTCGATCCTGCGCCACTCTATCCTGCATACAACGCAGGTTATACATACTGTTCAGGGGCCCATAAACAAGAAAAGCACCCGCCGGGTGCTTTTCGAGCTGCGTTCAGGTACGCGGGAATCAGCCCTTCTTGCGGGAGCTGAGCACACCAAAACGCTGTTTGAACTTGTCGATCTGGCCACCGGTCTCGGCCTGCTTCTGCGTGCCGGTATAGAAGGGGTGGCATTTCGAGCACACGTCCACCAGGAAGTCTTCACAACGGGTGGAACGGGTCTTCATGACATTCCCGCAGCTGCAGGTAATGGTCACGTCTTTATATTCCGGATGGATCTCTGCTTTCATGGCCTGACTCCGTACAGTGTCGCTACCCGAAGGCCTCTCGGGCACCACACATTGGCTTGCGCCGGGCAAAAGGGAGTGCGAATACTACCAGCTTATCCCGGCCATGCAATACTCAGGCGCCATATAAGCTACGATACGCCCCTGAGCAACCTGTGGAGTTCCGTGATTTGACGACCCGGACAGTGCTCAGGGTGGCCGTTCCCGTCCCCCTGCGGCAGCTTTTCGACTACCTGCCCCCGGCCGGCCCCCTGCCCGAGCCGGGTTGCCGCTGTGAAGTGGACTTCGGCCCGCGACGGCTGGTGGGCGTCGTCTGGGAGGTCGGTCCCGCCGTCCACGAGAGCGGCAAGATCCGCCCGGTGCGGCGCATGCTTGACGACCACCCGGTACTGGATGCCGACCTGCGCACCCTGTGCCAGCGCGCCGCCAGCTACTATCAGCACCCCATTGGTGAAGTCCTGCAAACGGCGCTGCCGGTGCTGCTGCGCCAGGACCAGAGCGCCGAGCGGCCCGGCGAGTTGATCTGGCGCCTGACCGCAAAGGGACATTTCGCCGACCCGGCCAGCCTGACGCGCGCGCCCCGCCAGCAACAGGCCCTGGACATCCTGCGCGAGCACCCGGATGGCCTGAGCCGCCCGATGCTGACCAGCCTGGGCCTGAGCAGCCCGCCGCTCAAGGCGCTGGAGAGCAAGGGCTGGGCCGAACTGGTCACTGACACCCCGGCACCACTGCCTGCGGCAGCGGGCAACCCCCTGGCGGAACCGCATCTCGCCGCCAGCCCCGAACAGGAAGCTGCCATCCGCGCCCTCAACCAGCAGCAGGGTTTTGCCCCCTTTCTGCTGGATGGCGTCACCGGCAGCGGCAAGACCGAGGTCTACCTGCAAGCCATGGCGCAGCAACTGCAGGCCGGGCGTCAGGTTCTGGTGCTGGTCCCGGAAATCGGCCTGACCCCGCAGACCATCCGCCGTTTCCGCAATCGCTTTACTGTCCCGGTCACCGTGTTGCATTCAGGCCTCAGCGACCGTGAGCGCCTGCAAGCCTGGCACGACGCCCGCGAGGGCCGCGCGGGCATTGTGCTGGGCACCCGCTCCGCGATCTTTACCCCGCTGCGCACCCCCGGCCTGATTATTGTCGATGAAGCCCACGACACCTCCTTCAAGCAACAGGACGGCTTCCGCTATTCCGCCCGCGACCTGGCCGTCTGGCGGGCGCAATTGCTGGACATCCCGGTGGTGCTCGGCACTGCCACCCCAGCGCTGGAAACCCTGTATCAGGCTGAGCAGGGGCGTTATCGCCACCTGCGCCTGACCCATCGCGCGGGCCCCGCCCGGCCGCCAGTGATCCAGATCGAAGACTGCCGCCACCTGCCCGCCGACACGCCACTGAGCCCCCGCAGCCTCGACGCCCTGAAGCAGACCCTGGACGCCGACCGCCAGGCCCTGGTGTTCATCAACCGGCGCGGCTACGCCCCGATGCTGATGTGCCAGGATTGCGGCTGGCAGTCGGAATGCGACCGCTGCGACGCGCACATGACCTGGCACCGCGCCATGGGCGAACTGCGTTGCCATCACTGCGATCACCGCCGCCGCGTACCGCGACACTGCCCGCAGTGCGGTTCGGCCCACCTGCGCGATATGGGCGCCGGCACAGAGAAGCTGGAAGCCCTGCTGGCCAAGACCTTCCCCGACACGCGCCTGATCCGTATCGACCGCGACAGCACCCGGCGCAAGGGCAGCCTGGATGCCGGGCTGGCGGACATCCGCAAGGGCGGCGCGGCGCTGCTGGTCGGCACCCAGATGCTGGCCAAGGGGCACCATTTTGCCCATCTGGACCTGGCGGTGATGCTGGACGCCGACGCAGGTTTCCTGAGCGCTGACTTTCGCGGCCCTGAGTACGCCGCCCAACTGGTGTTGCAGGTGGCCGGTCGTACCGGTCGCAGTGATCGCGCCGGGCGTCTGCTGATCCAGACCCGGCAGCCGGACAACCCCCTGCTGCAACTGCTCAGCCAGGGCGACTATCACCGCTATGCCCGCCAGTTACTGAGCGAGCGCCAGGCACTGGGCCTGCCGCCCTATGGCCATCTGGCACTGCTGCGTGCCGAAGCCATGGACGCCGGCACCGCCATGACCCTGCTCAGCGACGCCCGCGACCGCCTGCCACTGGACAGCGGCCTGCACCTGCTCGGCCCCGCACCCGCCCCCATGGAACGGCGCCAGGGACGCTACCGCGCACAACTCCTGCTGATGGCCCCCGCACGCGGCACCCTGCACCGGCAATTGCCGACCCTGCTGGAGGCGCTGGCCCAGCACCCGCTGCAACGCAAATGCCGCTGGCACCTTGATGTCGACCCGGCGGACCTGCTTTAAGGCGGACCTCCTTTAAGGCAAAGCCGATTCATCTGGCGTACAATCCGCGCCACACCCCCAGCCAGTACCCTCAGGCCCAGCATGAAAGAACAGATCATCGCCCTGGTAGAGCAGGCCCTCGACACGTTACGCGACGCTGGCACCCTGCCTGCGGAGCCGCGCCCCCCGGTGCAGGTGGAGCGCACCCGTGACAAGCAGCACGGCGACTTTGCCACCAACATTGCCCTGATGCTGGCCAAACCCGCCGGGCGCAAGCCGCGCGAGGTCGCCGAAGCCCTGGTGGCCGCCCTGCCCGCGAGCGATGCTGTGAGCAAGGTGGAGATCGCGGGCCCCGGCTTCATCAATTTTTTCCAGGCCGGAGACATGCTGAGCCAGGCCATCAAGGCGGCGCTGGCCGACGAACAACTCGGTGTACCGCGCGCCGAACCTGCCAGCACGGTGGTGGTGGATTACTCCTCCCCCAACCTGGCCAAGGAAATGCACGTTGGCCATCTGCGCTCCTCGATCATTGGCGACGCCGTGGCCCGCACCCTGGAATTTCTCGGCCACACCGTGATCCGCCAGAATCATGTCGGTGACTGGGGTACCCAGTTCGGCATGCTGCTGGCTTATCTTGAAGAACAGCAGGATCAGGCAGAACTGTCCGCCGAACTGTCCGATCTGGAGCAGTTCTACCGGGCCGCCAAGCAGCGCTTCGACGACAGCAGCGAGTTCGCCGACCGGGCCCGCTCGCTGGTGGTCAAACTGCAGTCCGGTGACCCGCACTGCCTGAAACTCTGGCGCGACTTCAACCAGGTGTCCCTGAGCCACTGTTTCGAAGTCTACGAACGTCTGGGCGTCAGCCTGACCCCCGCCGACGTGCGGGGCGAGAGCGCCTACAACCCCGACCTGCCGCGCATCGTCGCCCACCTGGAAGAAGCCGGACTGCTGGTCGAAAGCGACGGCGCCCGCTGCGTATTTCTCGACGACTTCAAGACCCGCGACGGCCAGCCCTTGCCGGTGATCGTGCAGAAGGCCGATGGTGGCTACCTGTATGCGACCAGTGACCTCGCCGCGCTGCGCTACCGCAGCCAGACCCTGGCGGCCGACCGCATCCTGTATTTCGTCGATCAACGTCAGGCCCTGCATTTCCAGCAGGTGTTCGAAGTGGCCCGCCGCGCCAACCTGGTCAAGCCGGGCACGCAGATGGAGCACATGGGTTTCGGCACCATGAACGGCCCCGACGGCCGCCCGTTCAAGACCCGCGCCGGCGGCACCGTGAAACTGGTGGACCTGCTCAGCGAAGCCGAAGACCGCGCCCTGGCCCTGGTCAGCGAGAAGAACCCGGAACTGGATCAGGACGATCTGGTCGACATTGCCAGCACCGTGGGCATCAGCGCCGTGAAATACGCCGACCTGAGCAAACACCGCACCAGCGACTACATCTTCAATTTCGACCAGATGCTCAGTTTCGACGGCAACACCGCGCCGTATCTGCTGTACGCCTACACCCGCGTGGCGAGCATTTTCCGCAAGGCCGGGATTGACCCGCGCACCGTGGATGCGCCGATAATACTGGAGCAGGAACGCGAGGAAGCACTTGCAAACCAGCTCCTCCAGTTTGCCGAGGTGCTGCAACAGGTGGCCGACAAGGGCCTGCCGCACCTGCTGTGCAGCTACCTGTATGAACTGGCCGGCCAGTTTTCCGGCTTTTATGAACACTGCCCGATTCTCAGTGCCGGGTCCGACGACCTGCGCGACAGCCGCCTGCAACTGGCCTGGCTGACCGCACGCACCCTGAAACAGGGCCTGGCCCTGCTGGGCATTCGCACACTGGAGCGCATGTAATGGCTCGCAAACCCGCCGCCCGCCGGGGCGCCAGCAAATCCGCCGCCAGCCAGCGCATCGTGCCGGGCTGGGTATGGCTGTTCACAGGCGTGGCCGCTGGCCTCTTCATTGCCTTCCTGTTCCACCTGGGCCAGTTGCAACTGGACACCGAACGCACGCCGCGCACCGCCAAGGCACCGGAGGCTGAAGCCAAGCCGCCGAAAGACAGCGACAGCCGGGGCCCGCGCTTCGACTTCTATGCCGTGCTGCCGCAAATGGAAGTGATCATGCCCAAAGGGGATGATGACACCCCGCAGCCCGCCCGCCCCTCGCGCGGCACGCCCCCCCCGGCGGACAACGGCACCGACGACAGCCAGGTTGCGCATCGCCACAGCGAGCACTTCCTGTTGCAGGCGGGCAGCTTCCGGCGCTCCGAAGATGCCGACCGACGCCGCGCCGAGTTGATCCTGCAGGGCCTGGACGCGCGCGTGCAGCCCGTCAGCCTGGAATCCGGTGATACCTGGCACCGTGTCATGATCGGCCCCTTCACCAACGCCAATGCCATGCACCGCGTGCAGGACCAGCTGGTGGGCGTGGGCATCGAAACCCTGGCCATCCGCGTGCGCGATCCGGACGCCTGAGTCCACGCGCCTCCCCGGGCCCGGTCATACCGGGCCTTGAGTTTCCTCGCCGCTCCCCCATATCCCCCACATCGCCCGAAATCCAAGGAGCTTTCCTGCATGGAACAGTATCGTGGCACCACGATTGTGTCCGTCCGCCGCGGCAACCAGGTCGTCATCGGTGGCGACGGCCAGGTCAGCCTCGGCAACACCGTCATGAAGGGCAATGCCCGCAAGGTACGCCGCCTGCACCACGGCAAGGTCATCGCCGGCTTTGCCGGTGGCACCGCCGACGCCTTCACCCTGTTCGAGCGCTTTGAAGCGCAACTGGACAAGCATCAGGGGCAGCTGGTGCGCGCCGCTGTGGAACTGGCCAAGGACTGGCGCACCGACCGCGCCCTGCGTCGACTGGAAGCCCTGCTCGCCGTCGCCGACAAGGAAAACTCCCTGATCATTACCGGGAACGGCGACGTGATCGAACCGGAACAGGATCTGATCGCCATTGGCTCCGGCGGCCCCTTCGCCCAGTCCGCCGCCCGCGCCCTGCTGGAAAATACCGAACTGCCCGCCCGGGAGATTGTGGCCAAGAGCCTCGCCATCGCTGGCGATATCTGCATCTACACCAACCACAATCACACCTTTGAAGAATTGTCCTGGTGACCCCTATGCCCGCAATGACACCCCGCGAAATTGTTTCCGAGCTCAATCGCCATATTGTTGGCCAGGATGCTGCCAAGAAGGCCGTGGCCCTGGCCCTGCGTAACCGCTGGCGGCGCATGCAACTGCCACTGGAACTGCGCAACGAAGTGGCACCGAAGAACATCCTCATGATCGGTCCCACCGGCGTCGGCAAAACCGAAATCGCCCGCCGCCTGGCACGCCTGGCAGACGCGCCCTTCATCAAGGTTGAAGCGACCAAATTCACCGAAGTCGGCTACGTCGGCCGCGACGTGGAATCCATCATTCGCGACCTGGTAGAAATGGGCGTAAAACTGCTGCGCGAAAAGGAAATGCGCAAGCAACAGTCGCGCGCCGAAGACGCTGCCGAAGAGCGACTGCTGGATGCCTTGCTGCCCCCGGCACGGGGCGATCAGCCCGCCGACAGCAGCACCCGCCAGCTGTTTCGCAAGAAACTGCGCGAAGGCGAGCTGGACGACCGCGAAATCGAGATGGAGCTGTCTGCCCAGCCGATGGGCGTCGAGATCATGGCGCCGCCCGGCATGGAGGAAATGACCAGCCAGCTGCAACAGATGTTTTCACGCATGGGCGGCGCCAAACGCAAGACGCGCAAACTCAAGGTGCGTGACGCCCGCCGCCTGGTGCGCGATGAAGAAGCCGCAAAACTGGTCAACGAAGACGAGCTGAAAACCCGTGCCGTCGACCTG
>ERZ869909.426-NODE-426-length-51486-cov-5.491607_pt1 | contig 51486 bp, 42 predicted proteins | sample MGYA00520892_ERZ869909 | MGnify/ENA primary metagenome ERZ869909 (study PRJEB32215, sample SAMEA104723947) | bioreactor metagenome | biome: bioreactor; feature: anaerobic bioreactor; material: water | place: China | collected 2015-03-12 ... | reverse complement strand
CGTATTTCACATCATGCCAGCTGGCTGGATGCGGTGATGGCTGGTGATCACCAGCTGATTGCAGAGCAGACTACGCAAAACCGCTTTGTCCCGCCGGGCACGGCTGATTTACCACAACTTTGTGCCCGACTAAACTTCTAAGCCGTGTTGTGCTATCCCCCGGCGGTTAAAAAAGTCCGGTAGCTTTGGTTGTCACTGACCAGCCGGTATTCGTAGCCGAGGTTGTTTAAGTGCTCGGCGATGTCGTTGTGTTCCGCGACTTCAAAGCCAGCCAGCACATCGCCGGTGGCAGCACCGTGGTTGCGGTAGTGAAACAGCGTAATGTTGCGATGCTCGCCCAGTGTATTGAGGAAGTTCATCAGCGCGCCCGGGTACTCCGGGAAGCTGAACTGATAGACCTGCTCGGTCAGCGGTCGCGGTGGCAGGCCGCCGACCATATGGCGGACATGCAATTTGGCCAGCTCATCGTCGGATAAATCCAGAAAGTCGTACCCGGCATCCTGCAGCGCCTGCTTGACGGTATTCAGCTCCTGCAGGCCATGCCGCAATTTGATACCGACAAAGATATGGGCCTTGTGATCGCTGGCGTAGCGGTAGTTAAACTCGGTGATAGCGCGCCCGCCCAGTGTCTGGCAAAAACGGCGGAAGCTGCCGGTCTGCTCCGGGATGGTCACCGCCAACACCGCTTCTTTTTTCTCACCCAGTTCACAGCGCTCGGAGACATAACGCAAGGTATCGAAATTTAGATTGGCGCCGCTTAACACCGCCGCCAGTTGCTGGTTGGGCGCGGTGCCGGCCTGCTGGCTGTATTTCTTTAACCCCGCCAGTGCCAGGGCGCCAGCAGGCTCAGCCACCGCCCGCAAGTCATCGAAGATGTCCTTGATGGCGGCGCAGATTTCATCGCTGCTAACGGTGATGACATCATCGCAGAACTGTTGCGCCAGTTTGAAGTTTTCGCTGCCAATGCGTTTTACCGCCACACCATCGGCGAACAGGCCAACCCGCTCCAGCGTTACGGGAGCACCGGCTTTAAGCGCCATCTGCAAACAGTTGGCATCGTCCGGCTCGACACCTATCACCCGCACATGCGGCAGTACGGCCTTGATGTAAACCGCCATACCTGCCAGCAGGCCGCCACCGCCGACCGGAATAAAGACCGCATCCAGCTGATTGTGTTGGGTGAGCAACTCTTTGGCCACCGTGCCCTGGCCGGCAATCACATCCGGATCATCAAAGGGCGGGATGTAGATAGCGCCTTCGGTGGCTGCCAGCTCGATGGCGAAGCGGTTGGCCTCGTCAAAGCCGGTGCCGTGTTGTACCACCTGGCCGCCGAGCGCTTTGACGGCGGCTACTTTAATTTCCGGGGTGGTGATTGGCATCACTATGGTGGCCTGCAGGCCCAGCTTGCTGGCGGATAGCGCCACGCCCTGGGCGTGATTGCCGGCCGAGGCACAGACCACCCGCGCATCCGGGCTTTGCTGTTTTACTTTGTGCAGTTTGTGAAAAGCCCCACGCAGTTTAAAGGAATAGACCGGTTGCTTGTCTTCCCGCTTCAGCCAGATCTGCTGGTTTAGCCGTTGGCTTAGTTTGACCATTGACTGGGTTGGGGTTTCTACGGCTGCCTGGTACACCGGCGACAGCAAAATCTCGCGCAGATACTGCTGCATCACATCGGTATCTGTCAGTGTTGTTTGTGCTGTTGCCAGGTTATTCATTATTACTCCGTTGACTAAATGACTGCTTACTAACTATTTTTTGACTATTTTTCCCCATCGCTGCACCAATGTCTCAAGCGGAGACAGGGAGCAACTAAGCGGGGCCTGTACGGCATGGATGCCGGACAAGAGGGTACAGGGAAGTATTTACCCCGTCCCCGCGTGTTGCTGCCTGTCTGCGCTTTGCAGAGCCCCGGCTGGTTACACAGAACTCTTTGGCGAAGACCACAAGCTGCTAAACAAGGCGTCTACAGCATGGATGCTGGAGCCGAGCCTACAGGGATGTATTCACGGCGTCCTTGTGTGCAGCTTGTGGTTGCAGCCTGCTCCGATCTTGCTGTCGGTCGATGATCAGCCTTCCAGCTTCGACAAATCCCGCACCGCGCCCTTATCGGCACTGCTGGCCAGCATGGCATAAGCTTTCAGCGCATTGCTAACGACCCGCTGCCGGTCTACTGGCTTCCAGGCTTTGGCACCTTTGGCTTCCATCGCTGCCCGGCGCTGTGCCAGTTCATCATCGCTGATGGCAATGGCAATGGAGCGGCCCGGAATATCAATTTCAATGCGATCCCCTTCCTGCACCAGAGCAATGGCGCCACCACTGGCTGCTTCCGGCGACACATGGCCAATGGATAAACCGGAGGTGCCACCGGAGAAACGACCATCGGTGATCAGGGCACAGGATTTGCCTAGTCCCATCGACTTCAGATAGCTGGTGGGGTACAGCATTTCCTGCATGCCGGGGCCCCCTTTCGGGCCTTCGTAGCGAATAATCACGGCATCGCCGGCCACCACTTTGCCGGCCAGAATCGCCGCAACGGCGTCGTCCTGACTTTCAAAGATCCGCGCCCGACCGCTAAATACCAGGCATTCTTCATCCACCCCGGCAGTTTTGACGATGCAACCATTGGGTGCCAGATTGCCGCTCAGTACCGCCAGGCCGCCATCTTGCGAATAAGCGTTTTCTTTACTGCGGATGCAGCCTTGCTCGCGATCATCATCCACGCTGGGGTAGCGGCAGTTTTGTGAAAAGGCCTGGGTGGTACGGATACCGGCCGGGCCGGCCATGTAAAACTGCTTCACCTGGTCGTCCTGGCTGGTTTTGATGTCCCATTTGGCCAGTACATCGGCCATGCTGCCACCACAGACATGGCCGGTGCTGGGATCCAGCAGGCCGGCGCGGTTTAGCTCGGCCAGAATACCAATCACACCACCGGCGCGATGCACGTCTTCCATATGGTATTTCTGGGTGGAGGGTGCCACTTTGCACAGGTGCGGGACCATGCGTGACAGCCGGTCAATATCGGCCATGCTGAAATCCACCTCGCCCTCAAGCGCGGCTGCCAGCAGGTGCAGCACGGTGTTGGTCGAGCCGCCCATGGCAATATCCAGCATCATGGCATTTTCAAAGGCGGCCTTGCTGGCGATGCTGCGTGGCAAAGCACCGGCATCGTCCTCTTGGTACCAGCGGTTGCACAACTCCATAATGCGGTAGCCGGCCTGAACAAACAGCTCTTTACGATCGGCATGGGTAGCCAGCAAGGAGCCATTGCCGGGCTGGCCCAGGCCCAGTGCTTCTACCAGGCAGTTCATTGAGTTGGCGGTAAACATGCCAGAACAAGAACCGCAGGTTGGACAGGCGCTGCGCTCAATGGCTTCGCTGTCGCTGTCGCTGACCTTAGGATCGGCCGCTGAGACCATGGCATCGACCAGATCGAGCTTGATGATCTGATCCGATAGCTTGGTTTTGCCGGCTTCCATTGGCCCACCGGAAACAAAAATCACCGGCACATTCAGCCGCATGGCGGCCATCAGCATGCCGGGGGTGATCTTGTCGCAGTTGGAAATGCACACCATGGCATCGGCGCAATGGGCATTGACCATGTACTCGACCGAGTCGGCGATCAGTTCGCGCGACGGCAAGCTGTACAGCATACCGCCATGGCCCATGGCGATGCCATCGTCCACCGCTATGGTATTGAACTCTTTGGCGATACCGCCGGCTTCGGCGATGCTGGCGGCGACCAGCTTGCCCAGATCGCGCAGATGCACATGGCCGGGAACAAATTCACAAAAAGAATTCACCACCGCGATGATGGGTTTGCCGAAGTCGCTGTCTTTCACGCCGGTCGCGCGCCAGAGCGCCCGGGCTCCAGCCATATTTCTGCCTTCGGTGACGGTGGCGGATCGTAGTTTTGGCATTGCGTGGATACTCCCTGATGCCGCTGGCATCGTTAACATTAGCAAAAAAGTTGAAATCAGGCCCGTAGCGACGCCAGTTGCTCGCTGTGCAGTTCCAGTTGCTCGACATCGACCAGTTTGTTTAGCTGACTGGTCAGCAGATGAATCGGCTTGTCGCTAACAATGGACAGCGTCACCAACAGGCCAGCCTGGCTGCCCTGAGGTTTCATTTCCAAGCCGGTGAGCTGAAAGCCGCGGTAGCGGGTGACCTGCAGCAAACGCTCCAGCACTACCGTCTGGTTTTTGGTATGGATGGTCAGTACATGGTTCATTGCGGTCTCTCCGTTAACATGTCTTCATTGGCAGCCCCGGGTGGTACCAGTGGCCAGACGTTGTCCTGTTCATCAATCCGTACATGCAGCAAATAAGGGCCTGGCCAGGTCAGCATGGCCTCAAGCGCATCCGCGACTTCATCTTTGCGGGTAATGGTGTGGCCCGGGATGGCAAAAGCGGCGGCCAAAGCAACAAAGTCCGGGTTGTCCGACAAATCGGTTTCGCTGTAACGCTCATTGAAGAACAGCTGCTGCCACTGCTTCACCATACCAAGGCGTTGGTTGTCGACCACCACGATTTTCACCGGCAGCCGGAAGCGCTTGATAGTACCCAGCTCCTGCACATTCATCATAAAGGAGCCATCGCCACTGACCGCCAGCACCGTATCCTGCGGCCGGGCCAGCTTGGCACCGATAGCGGCCGGTAAACCAAAGCCCATGGTGCCCAAACCACCACTGCTTAAATGATTGCGTGGGTGGTTAAAGCGCATATGCTGTGCCACCCACATCTGATGCTGGCCAACATCGCAGCACACCACGCTGTTATCCGGCAGCCGGTCGCTCAGCTGCTTTAAAAACAGCGGCGCATAAATGCGCTCGCCCGGATGATCGTACCGCCAGCCGTGTTGCTGCTTTAGTGCCAGGCAGTGCTCAAGCCAGGGCTGGCAGTGAGTGGCTGTGCTGATGGCCGGCAACACCAGCTTCATATCGCCCAGCATGGCGCAGTCGGGCCGGCGCAGTTTGTTGATTTCGGCCGGGTCGATATCCAGTTGAATCACCCTGGCATGGGGCGCAAAGCTGTCCAGCTTGCCGGTGACCCGATCATCAAAGCGGGCGCCCAGGCACACCAGCAAATCGCATTGTTGCACCGCCAGGTTGGCCGCCTGGGTGCCGTGCATGCCCAGCATGCCCAGGTAATAAGGGTTGTTGTTGGCCACCGAGCCCATGGCTTTTAAGGTGGTGACCGATGGCATCTGGCTCTCGGTTAAAAACAGCTGCAGCTCGGCGATGGCATCGGCCATATGCACCCCACCGCCTATGTAGGCGATCGGCTTTTTGGCGGCGGCGATCAGCGCGCGGGCTTGCTGCAGCTGAGCCGCGGCGACTTCAGGCAGCCTGGCTTCAGGCACACTTAGCACCGGCTTTAAGCTGCAGCTGACATCGGCCAGCTGAATGTTTTTTGGAATATCCACCAGTACCGGGCCAGGACGACCACTTTGTGCCAGTGCAAAGGCCTGATGCAGGGTCTCTTCCAGTGCGTCGATATGCTCTACCAGAAAACTGTGTTTGGTCACCGGCAGGCTTAAACCCAGCACATCGATTTCCTGAAAAGCATCGGTGCCCATTACGCCTTGCGCGACCTGGCCGGTGATGGCTACCAGCGGTACCGAGTCCAGCAAAGCATCGGCTAATGAGGTAATCAGGTTGGTGGCGCCGGGGCCAGAGGTCGCCAGACAGACGCCAACCTTGCCAGAGCTGCGGGCATAGCCAATGGCAGAAAAAGCGCCACCTTGCTCATGCCGGCACAGGTAATGCTTGATTGGGCTTTGGTAGATGGCATCGTAAATCGGCATGATAGCACCACCGGGGTAACCGAATATGCTGTCTACCCCGTGCTGCTCCAGCACTTTCATCACCAACTCTGCGCCTTTCATTGTGTTTCCTCTGCACTGTTTGAGCCCGCTTTTTGCAAGGCCAGGAAACGAAAAAACCCCCGGTCCTTGCGGAGCGGGGGTTTTTTGGAATCTGGTTATTTAGCTGGTAAATTCCAAACGCAAGCCCCCGCAGCGACTAATAATCACCACGACTACGAGGACAATACTGTTCAGAACGGTTGCTAAACGCATGTTGTAATTCTTCACTAACTCTAACGGTTAATTGGGGCTGCGGTTAAAACCGCGCCAGTTGCCTATATAAATAGCCGTCTATCAGTCTGAAGTCAACGTTTTTTTGGCTTCACTCGTCAATAAGCGTAAATAAAGTGACGATTCGACAATTTGCACCCGATCCACCGAGCGGAGTACACTGCATGCATCGGTCATTTATTTGGGTTGCAGATGGATCAGTTAGAGCTGTTTGAGCTGCCTAACCCCTGCATCGGGGTCTGCGAAAGCGATAACCGTGGTTATTGCAAAGGCTGCCTGCGCTCGCGCGACGAGCGCTTTAACTGGCCACAAAAACCGGCAGCAGAAAAAGCCCGCATCCTGAAACTGCTGGCGCAGCGGAAAAAACGGCGCGAAGCGAAGCATAGCGGCAGTGAGCAGAGCGCTCACCCCGCCGAGCCGGATTTATTTGATTAAGCGCGGTTCAGGCTTTCTTATTAATCAAGCTAAGTAAAAACAGCAGCACCACAGCGCCAATGGTGGCCATAATCAAAGTGCCAAGCAGGTTGGTTGGACCAAGCCCCAGTGCAGAAAACACCAGGCCGCCGATAAAAGAGCCCACTACCCCGACCACAATATTGACCACCAAGCCAAAGCCCCGGCCTTTCATCAATTGTCCGGCCAACCAGCCTGCTAAAGCACCAATCAATAAAAAGATAATAAAGTTCATGCAGTTGCCCTCATTGTTGTTTTTTTAAGTTTAGCCGTGATTTGGTAAAAGTCACATCGTTACCAATAACGACTGTAGGACAGTGTCCATTGTGTAGCGTCTTGGATAGTGTCCACCGAGAGCCGGATATCCCAATCAGGACTCTGACCAAAGCGGTTGTGCCAGCGGTACCAGCCATAACTCTGATAACCAGATTGAGTGTAACTATTCCAGCCCAACTCCAGTTGGCTGCGCCAGCCTGGATGGATATCGACAATAGCACCAAGCCTGCCAACAGCGCTAACCAAGTTCAGTTGTTCTCCGGCAGGGTGAAGCCGTCCATCCAGCATGGCATAGACAATCCCATACTCTTGGAAGCGAATGGCTTTTCCCAAACCACCTTCGGCATAAAGATGCCGGCAATCAGAACAGTGACGGATCAGCGGCCGGTAGCCAAGTGCAACTTTCCAGGCAAAACCAGAGTCGGCAGGTAAGCCTGTGGCGGATAAATTCATTTGCTCAATGCGAAGTAGCTCAAACTGTTGGATAACGAAACCTTGCTCTTCTCTTGCCAAAGTGACATCAAACATGCCTAAAGCAGAAAAAGGTGGCTGGCCCGTCTGAGCGGTCAATAAATCGTAATAGGCCGCCCGGAATCGCACACCGGGTATAAATTTGTCGCTTTTATGCGAAGCTTGTAGTTGCCACATGGAAGGGCGCGTACTTTGATGAGGAAATTGCTCTGGTTGTGGAAATGGAGCTAGTGGTAGCACTGGCAGCATTAGCCTTGCTTGCAGCAGCCCTTGTTTTTTTTGCTTAATAACCTCAGGTTCGCCCAAATAAGCAAATTCTATATAGTCGAATAAGGCTTCCAATACTTGAGCTTGCTGCTCCGATGATGGCAACGGCTCTAAAAAGCCATGCACCCTAAAGTCATGATGGATAATGGCTGCAAGAGCTTGTTGTTGAACAGCATTCAGTTGCTGATACTTCTGGTAGAAGCGGTGTTGTCTGGATGGATGGAGTTTGATTGCTTTGATCAAAGGCTGCCCGTGATGCTCTGTGCCAGAAACTGCGTGGAATACGGAAATCGGCATGGCCCAAGGTTGCAGGTCTGGCTTTAACCTGGCATCAATAATTAGCTCCAGCAACTGAGCCATGCGAAAAGCACAATTTTCTTTAAGAAAATAATAGGTGTGGTGGCGCCCAATCAACTCCCAGGCATGGTAGGTGAGTTGCAAGACTTCACCCTCTGTCAGGTTTAACTGATATTCCCATAAGTCTCTGAGCTCATGCTCACCGTACGTCAACGAGTTTTTATAAAACTCACCGTATGAGAAGGTGGACTGATAACCGCCAAAAAGTCCTTTGACAATGTAAGCAACGGGGTTCTCCTGGTCTGGCACTGCTGCACCATAATTCAGACTTTGGTGCTGCAGGTGGGTCTTGACTGGGTTGTTGCTGTTCAGTTTTAGGAGAATATGGCCATAAAATGAAGCCGGATTGCCCAAGTAACCACTGGCAAATACTAAGCTCACGGAGTCCAGATACTCGGGTTCTGCCCACTGTTCAAACAAAGTACAGGCAGAGCGGGGGCGCACTTCTGCTAAGCCAGTGAGCTTTTTTTCAAGCCAATGAGTACGGGCAATAAATCGGCAGCTGGCATGCTGATTTGGGTCTTCGTTGATGTCTTGGAAAATTGCTGCCAAAGTCGCTTGCAGCTCGCTGGCGGGGTTGGTACGCCCATCCGATGCAAGAAAGAAATCGTCATCCAGAATTTCGCTACGAACACGCTGTGTATTCAGCCGGTGCTTTTTATAATGGAGTAATGCATGCCAGTAGGGATCATGGTGCAATTGCAAGCTATCAGCTTGTTGTTGAAAATGCTCGAGGACTGAGGCTTGTGCTAGGCTTAGGGAGCTTGTTAACAAAAAAATGAGAAGCCATATTCTGATCATCATAGTATTACTACAGGCAAATAAGAAAAGCCCGCATAAAGCGGGCAAATCAAGGCTGGAATGTGCTTAAATTACAGCGCACTGGGCTGCGTAATTTACTGCAATAGAGGCTTCCAATTGTGTGAAATAAGTCTCAGCTTTTGCCTCGGTATTCAGATCCAGCTGTGAACGCATCTCACCGATTAATGCCGGATGCACGGCCGCATCACAACCCATCAGGTTCAATACTGTTGTCAGGTGCACACCTTCACCAATGACGGTCTCTTCTTCAACCTGTGCGATGGTGTCTTGCAAAAATTGAGCGGCTGCAACACGCTGGCCTTTACAAGCATCTTTGGAGGAAATGTTGGAAGACACAGCGGTGGTACCTAAATCCCAAATGATATTTGAAATGGCTGCAGCAGTGGCATTTTTATCAAAAATCATGGCGCCAATACCGCAATGAGTCCATGGGTTAATTTGTTCTTCTGCTTGAATTGTCGTCGATACAGTTGCACTGGCTACAATTAAAGAAGCAACAGCTAAAAGCTTTTTCATAAGATCTCCATAATCATTATTTTTATGCGCTTTGCGCTGGCTGAAAGTACTCAAAGATTACAATTTAGTCAATATGGTAAATAAGCGTTTGTTAAATTTATTTTTTCACTGTTTGTAGCTGGTGCTTTTCCTGCTCTGTCAACAACCGATACTCCCCTTCAGCCAGGTCCTCCGGCAACTGAAAATCACCGATTTTTTCGCGGTGCAGGCGCACCACCTTGTTGCCAAGGGCAGCGAACATGCGTTTGACCTGATGGTAGCGGCCTTCGTGGATGGTGAGCAGGGCTTCGCGCTCGGCAATAACGTCCAGCTGGGCTGGCAGGGTGGGATCTTTCTCGCCGCGCAGCAGCACGCCTTCGGCAAAGCGGTCTGCGGCATCGGCTGGTATGGGATCGGCCAGCCAGACCCGGTAGGTTTTTGCCACATGATGTTTTGGCGAGGTGATGCGGTGCAGCCACTGGCCATCGTCGGTGATTAGCAGCAGGCCGGTGGTATCCAGATCCAGCCGGCCCACCGGGTTGAGTTTCTCCAGCGCAGGCTCATCCAGTAGCATCATCACCGTTGGGTGCTCCGGATCGTCGCTGGAGCAGACATAACCAGCTGGTTTGTGCAGCACCAGATAGCGCAGGCCGGGCAAGCTGAGCTCATCGTCATCCAGTGCAACACGGTCTGCTGACGCCAGTTGCTGCGCCCCTTGTTTGCAGAGCTCGCCATTGACCAGAACCCTACCCTGGCGAATGACTTTGGTGGCCTGCGAACGGGTCAGGCCGGTGCAGTTGCTGATAAATTTATCCAGACGCATACGAGCTCGTGGTAACAGGAAATTATCCGTACAGTGTACTGAATCAGGATGAAAAATGCTTGTTCAGGTTCAATTAAGCTCAGAGCGCTAGGCTAAAAGCTGACCATTCATCCGGAGGATGCAGCATGCGTTTCACCTTATTGGTATCAGCAGTCGCTACTGCTTTAAGTTTTTCATCAGTTGCCGCAGACTGGCCAGGGCATCGTTTTGTCGAAGCCAGTTTTTTATCCTTTGAAGATAAGTTTGAAGGTGAGCGCAATGATTACAGCGGCTACGGTTTAAAGGGCTCTTTTTTAATCAACCAGCATTTATTTATTGCCGGTGAGTACAGTCGGGTAGAGGATACGGTACGGTTTGCCGATGGCTATGACAATTACCGCCTCTACAATCGGGCCATCGGCCTGGGCGTCATTACGCCGGTAGCACCTAATACGGTGCTGGATCTGGCCGGCTATTTTGGCAATTACCGGCTGGAAGATAACATCGTTGCAGGCAATGTGATGTTCCAGGATCGGGATAAATACGATTATCTGAAAGTGGAAGGTACTTTGCGCAGCATGATTACGCCGCAGGTTGAGCTGTATGGCCGTTTAGGCTATGAATATCTGGATGAGTCGGATATTGTGGATAAAAGCCAGTTTACTCAGGCCGTCGGCTTGCATTACTTTATAAGCCGCAATCTGTCCTTTTTGGCTGAGTTTGAACGCGGTGATTTCTTAGGTGGCACCTATACTCAGGGTCGCTTAGGTGCACGTTTCAGTTTTTAACATCTGAAGCGCGCTTTTGCAGCTAAAGCGCGGACACCAGAAAGTTGGGGTTTAGCAGCTCTTCCCGATGATAAGGGGCATTGCCAAGCCCCTCAAACTGTACGCTAGCACCGGCTTCTTCGGCCACAATATGACCTGCGCCGGTGTCCCACTGCATGGTGGGACCGAAGCGTGGGTAAACATGAGCCTTCCCTTCGGCTACCAGGCAGAATTTTAGTGAACTGCCGACCGGCACCATGTCATAGCGCTCGAACTGCTCAAGATAGCCTGCCAGCTCCGGGCTGGGATGGCTGCGACTGCCAACCACCCGCACGGGCTCACCTGGCTGCGGCCGGCTGATATGAATCGAGTACTGCTCGCCCTGATACTGCACCAAAGCGCCTTCGCCTTTCAGTGCCGCCCAGGTTTTTTTAAGCACCGGCGCATGCACCACCCCGAGCACCGGTTTGCCCTGCTCAATCAGCGCAATATTGACGGTAAACTCACCATTGCGTTTAATAAATTCCTTGGTGCCATCCAAGGGGTCAACCAGCCAGAACCGTTGCCAGTGCTGGCGCTCTGGCCAGGGGGTTGCGGCGGCTTCTTCAGATAACACCGGGATATCCGGTGTTAGCTGATGAAGGCGAGCGCTAATAACCTGTTGGGCAGCCAAGTCGGCATCGGTCAGTGGCGAGTCGTCTTGCTTGGCATGAATACCTTGCGCGGTAACATCACGCTGATAAACCTCGAGGATGGCATCGCCCGCCTGTTCAGCCAGCTGAATGATTTGTTGCAGCAGTAGTTTCATCGACTTCATTCCATCAAAGGGTGGTGCTCTGTGCTGCTCTGATCCAACCACGCTCAGCCAGCAGTTGCAACAGTTGTTCGATGCTAACCCTTAGTTCAGTGCGTGAAGTGTCGATCACCAGATCGGGGTTGTCCGGTGCCTCGTAGGGATCGGAGATGCCGGTAAAGTGACTGATCTCGCCTTTACGGGCTTTTTGATACAGGCCTTTGACATCGCGCTGTTCGCAGATGGCCAGAGGGGTGGCAATGTACACCTCCAAAAAGGACTGCTGCGGCACCAGGCTGCGCACCAGAGCACGCTGACTGCGGTAGGGTGAAATAAAGGCGCTGAGCACCAGCAAACCGGCATCCACCATCAGGCCAGACACGGCGCCAACCCGGCGCAGGTTTTCGGTGCGATCCTCGGCACTAAAGCCCAAATCGGCACAAAGGCCATGGCGCACATTGTCGCCATCGAGCAAATAGGTATGAAAACCACGGGCGGCCAGTGCTTGCTCCAGCGCATTGGCCACGGTGGATTTGCCTGAGCCGCTCAGGCCGGTAAACCAGATCACGCCACTGCGATGACCGAACAGTTCGGCCCGCTGCGCGCGATTGGTGTGGTGCTGTTGCCATACGATATTGTCAGTCATGTCAGTGTCAATCCGAGAGTTAGAACGGGTAAATATGCGGCAGGCACAGCAGTACCACCGTCGAGTACACCAATGCCATCGGAATACCGATGCGGGCATAGTCTTTCAGCTGGTAGTTGCCGGCACTGTAGACCATCAGGTTGGTCTGGTAGCCAAAAGGGGAAATAAAACTGGCGGAAGCGCCAAAAGCCACGGCCATAAAAAAGGGCAGCGGGCTGGTACCAAGCTCAAGCGCCATCGCGTAGGCGATAGGAAAGGTCAAGGCGGCCGCAGCGTTGTTGGTGACCACCTCGGTAAAGAGCCAGGTGGCAACAAAAATGGCAATCAGGGCGCCGTAGGGACCATAGCCTGCCACCAGTTGATTCAGGCCAGCGGCTATCATGCCAGCCACGCCGGACTGGATCATCAGTTGCGCCAGGCCAATGGCTGAGCCAACAATAATAAATAGCTCCAGAGGAAAGCGGCGTTTCAGCTCATTGACGCTAATCACCGAGCTGGCCAGGTAGAGCACCAGCAGCACCGGCAGGCTTTTTACCAGCGGCACCAGCTCCAGCATCGACAGCACCAGCGTTAGGGCGAAAGTGCCCAGCACCCAGTGACTGCGCTTGGCCGGCAGCGGCTGGCTGATAGCCAGACCATTGACGTAAATAAAGTCCTGCCCCAGTTCATTTTGGCCCGGGAAGTCCTTACCGGTGGCCAGAATCAGCACATCGCCGGCATGCAGCACCAGATTGCCGAGGCCGCCATTTAAACGCTCATGGCCACGGCGCACGGCGATCACCGCCGCATTGTACTGCTCGCGAAAGCGCACCTGCTTCAGGGTTTTGCCAACCAGTTTGGAGCTGTAGCTAATCGCCGCTTCCATCAGCTCGCCGCTGTGCTCGGCTTCACCGGGCACCAGCGTAAGGCCGGGAACATTGTGTAGTTTGGACACCGCCTGCAGGTCGCCGACAAAATGCAGCTCATCGCCGGGTTCTAGCACCGACTCGGGCTTGACCGGACAGATCAGCTGCTCACCACGCTGGATTTCGGCCAAAAACAGTTGCTGTAGCTCACGCAGGCCGTTGTCGCTGACGCTTTTGCCAATCAGCTGACTGCCGTCGGCGACCCGGGCACTGACGTAATAAGGCGCAGCCGTCTGCTCGTCTTTGCCGGTGTCGGGCAAAAAGTGCGCCCCCACTATCAGCACCAGCAAGCCGGCGCCAAAGGCAATCAGACCCAGCAGGGTAAAATCAAAAAAGCCCAGACTGGCATGGCCGGCTTCTTCGACAAAACCATTGACGATCAGGTTGGTGGAAGTGCCGATTAACGTCAGCATACCGCCCAAAATAGCGCTGTACGACAATGGGATCAGCAATCTGGAGGCGGCAAAATGCGGGTGCTGGCGTAACGACGCCATCAGGGTGGAGACCACAGCGGTGTTGTTGACAAAGGACGACAAAAAACCGCTGGCCAGGCTGAGTCTGGCCACCACCAGACTCAGGTTCTGGCCGGAAAAGCTGCGGCTCAGCCAGCTTACCAGCTGGGACTTTTCAATCGCCAGCGAGACCAGCAGTAACAACATCAAGGTGATCAGCGAGGGGTTGCTGAAGTTGGTCAGCGCTTTTTCCAGCGGCTGCCAGCCAACCAGGTAGCTCAGCAGCAAAGCGCCGCCAAACCACAAGGCCGGCGAGCGTTTGCTAAAGATGAGACCTGCGATCAGCGCCAGCAACAGGCCAATCACCCCAAGCTGCTGCAGCGTCATGACCGATCCGGGGCCGACAGCGCCTGACTCAATGCCGATAAATCGGCCGCTTGCCAGTGCGGGAAGTGTTTGCGGATCAGGGCGTTGAGCTCCAGTTCAAAGGCGGAGAAATTGGCCGGCACACTGGCTTGCTCGGTGGCCAGCACGGTTTGTACCAGGCCTGCGGCGACCGTCGCATTGCTTAGCCTATCGACCAGAATAAAGTTGCCGGTCCCTGGGTGCTCACTGGCGGTATCCAGCGGCAGCACTTCGGTCAGCTCCAGTTCCACCAGCGCGATATCGTTCATCTGCACTGTTTCGGCGTCGACCTTTTGCAGTGTATTGATATTCATCTTATGGTCCAGCTTGCTGATGCTGGCCGAGCTTTTGCGGCTGGCCAGTTTCAGATCGTACAAACGGCCCTGTTGCAGCGGCTGCTCGTTGAACCACACCAGATAGGCCAGCGCCCGGTTGCTTTGGGTAATGCTTTCTTCCACCGGCACCAGCCAGTCGCCGCGGCTGATGTCGATTTCATCCTGCAGCGTCAGGGTGACGGCTTCACCGGCCTGGGCCGAAGGTTGGCTACCGGCAAAGGTTTCAATGCTGCGAATGGTGCTCTGCTGGCCGGAAGGGTAGACTTTCACCGTTTGGCCTACCGCCAACCGGCCACCGGTCAGCGTGCCGGCAAAACCACGGAAGTTCAGATCCGGCCGGATGACGTACTGCACCGGGAAGCGGCTGTGCTGACCGCTTCGATCCGGCACCGGCAGTGTTTCCAGCAATGGCAGCAACGGCTGTCCCTGGTACCACGGCATGCTGGCCGACAGGGTCATGATATTCTCGCCTTTCAGTGCACTGAGTGGCACCACATCGACTTGCGGCACCTGCAACTGGGTGGTAATGGCCAGGATGTCTTTTTTGATGCGGCTAAACTCGGTTTCGGCATAGCCAATCAAATCCATCTTGTTGACCGCTACCACAAAGTGCTTGATGCCAAGCAAGGCACAAATAAAGCTGTGACGCTTGGTCTGGGTCAGTACCCCATGGCGGGCATCGACCAGCAAGATAGCGACATCGGCATTGGACGCACCGGTGGCCATATTGCGGGTGTATTGCTCATGGCCCGGCGTATCGGCCAGAATAAACTTGCGCTTGGTGGTGGAAAAATAGCGGTAAGCCACGTCGATAGTGATGCCTTGTTCCCGCTCGGCCTGCAGGCCATCTACCAGCATCGCCAGCTCCAGCTCGCCTTCACTGTTACGGCCTTTGTGATCGCGCTTTAGCGCATCCAGCTGATCATCGTACAGCTGCTGGCTGTCGTGCAGCAGGCGGCCAATCAGGGTACTTTTGCCATCATCGACGCTGCCACAGGTTAGTACCCGCAGCAGGCTTTTATCCTGATGCTGTTGCAGGTAGCCGCGAATACCGAGCTCGTTTAACTGCTGTTCTAAGCTGGTGTTTTCCAAAACGGTGCTGCTCATCAGAAGTACCCCTCGCGTTTTTTCAGCTCCATACCGGACTGATCCTGATCAATCACCCGCCCCTGCCGCTCGGAAGTGCGGGCGCGTAACATTTCTTCGACAATGCCTTCCAGCGTATTGGCGGTCGACTCAATCGCACCGGTCAGTGGGTAGCAGCCGAGGGTACGAAAACGCACCGATTTCTGTTCAATCACCTCGCCGGGCTCTATCGGCATGCGGTCGTCATCTACCATAATCAGGGTGCCATCGCGCTTGACTACCGGGCGCTCTTTTGCCAGGTACAGCGGCACGATGTCGATGTTTTCCTGCAGGATGTAGAGCCATATATCCAGCTCGGTCCAGTTGGAAAGCGGAAACACCCGGATGCTTTCGCCTTCGTTGATGGCGCTGTTGTAGATATTCCACAGCTCCGGCCGCTGGTTTTTCGGATCCCAGCGGTGATGCTTATCGCGAAAGGAAAACACCCGCTCCTTGGCACGGGACTTCTCTTCATCACGGCGGGCGCCACCAAAGGCGGCATCAAAACCATACTGGTTCAGCGCTTGTTTTAAGCCCTGGGTTTTCATAATGTCGGTGTGTTTGGCACTGCCATGCACAAAGGGGTTGATGCCCATCGCCAACCCTTCCGGGTTTTTGTGCACCCGCAAGTCCAGCTGGTAGTCGTTGGCGATGCGGTCGCGAAAGGCAATCATTTCGCGAAACTTCCAGTCGGTGTCGACATGCAGCAAAGGGAAAGGGATCTTGCCCGGTGCAAAGGCTTTACGGGCCAGGTGCAGCAGCACCGATGAGTCCTTGCCAATCGAATACAGCATCACCGGCTTTTTAAACTCGGCGGCGACTTCGCGGAAAATGTGGATGCTCTCGGCTTCCAGTTGTTGTAAATGCGATAAAGCCATCAGTTGCTCCTAGGCTGCCTGGCTGGCGCTTGGCTCAGCCACAAATGTTTGAAACCAGTGTAAATTCGGTGCCAGTGCTACCACTTCACCGACAATAATCAGCGCCGGGCTTTTCACCTGATGCGCCGCAATCAGTTCGGGCAGCTGCGCCAGAGTGCCGGTGATGCTGCGTTGCTCGGGCCGGGTGCCATTTTCAATAATGGCGACCGGCGTATCACCACTGCGGCCATGGGCAATCAGCTGCTGGCTAAGGGTGCCGCTGTTAATCAGCCCCATATAGACCACCAGGGTTTGCCGGGCCTTGGCCAGCGATGGCCAGTCGGGTTCATCACCATTGGCGCGGCAGTGGCCGGTAACCAGCTGCACGGTTTGGGCGTAATCGCGGTGCGTTAGCGGAATACCGGCATAGGCGGCACAGCCAGCAGCGGCAGTCACACCAGGCACCACACTGTAGCGAATACCCGCTGCGACTAAGGCTTCGCATTCTTCGCCTCCACGGCCATAAATAAAGGGATCGCCACCTTTTAACCGGCAAACCCGTTTGCCTTGCTGTGCCAGCCGCACAATCAACGCATTGATTTCCTCTTGCGGCAGGCTATGAAAACCGGCTTGCTTGGCCACGCAGATGCGTTCGGCATCGCGCCTGGCCAGTGCCAGCACATCGGTGCTGACCAGACCGTCGTACACCAGCACATCGGCCTGCTGCATGCATTGCATTGCTTTGATGGTGAGCAGCTCTGGATCGCCCGGGCCAGCACCGACTAGCCAGACTTCGCCCTGATTGGGCACAAAATCCTGCAGTTGCTGCTGAAACAGCTGTTCGGTTTGCTTGGTTTTGCCAGCTGCCAGCAGCTGCTGGGCCGGGCCGGCAAACCAACGCTCCCAGAAATCCCGCCGCTCACTGATGGACGGTAGCGCTGCTTTTACCCGATGGCGGCACTCGGCAGCGAAGCGGGCGATCAGGCTGACCGACTGCGGCAGTAGCTGCTCAATGCGCTCGCGCAAACGACGGGCCAGCACCGGGGCATTGCCGCCGGAGGAGATGGCCACTACGATGGGGCTGCGATCAACAATGGCCGGGAAAATAAAGTTGCCGTGCTCAGGATCATCAACAGCATTCACCCAGATATTGGCGGCGTTGGCGGCCTTAAATATCTCGGCATTGACCGCTGGCTTATCGGTGGCAGCAATAATAAGTTTGTAGTGGGCAATGCTGTACTCGCCAAAGGCCGCTTCAATGCAGGTTAGTTGCTCCCCTTGCAAAGCTTGTACTTCTGTACTGATGCGTTTGGCCAGCACCGTGACCTGGGCGCCGGCGGCCAGCAACAGCTGAATTTTGCGGTAGGCCACAGCGCCGCCACCGACCACCAGCACGGGTTGCTGCTGCAACTGAGTAAAAATTGGTAAAAAATCCATCACACACCTCAGCCCACACTGGCCGCTGACAATTCATGCCCAGCCATGGTTGGCGTGGGATCTTCATGCTGGCAGAATAGCCGTCTGTATGGCTTTCATAAAATAATGGTTCGCGCTCAGATATAACTAAAAGGAATTAGTGTTCTTTTTTCTATGCTTTAAGTATCAGATTTGCCCCCGGAGGGAGCTCCCTTGCGGTTTCGATGGCACTGGCAACGGTTTTCAGGTATCCTGCCCGGCCGCCGCTCTGGCGAATCTTTGTACAACAAGTGAGAGTTTATGAGTTTTGCCTCCCTGGGCTTATCGGCCCCTTTGCTTGCAGCCATTCAGGCTGAAGGCTACGACACCCCTTCACCTATTCAGGCTCAGGCGATCCCTGCTGTGTTGGCTGGCCGCGATCTGATGGCCGCTGCCCAAACCGGGACCGGCAAAACGGCGGGTTTTACCCTGCCTTTGTTGCAGCGTCTGGCCGAAGGTAAACCTGCCTCAGCCAATCAGGCGCGGGCTTTGATCCTGACGCCCACCCGTGAGCTGGCGGCTCAGGTTGGCGAGAGCGTGGTGCGTTATGGCAGTCGCTTGCCGCTGCGCTCGACCATCGTGTTTGGCGGGGTAAAAATTAACCCGCAGATGCAAAAGCTGCGCAAGGGCGTCGATATTCTGATTGCCACACCCGGCCGCTTGCTGGATTTGTACCAGCAAAATGCGGTGCGCTTTTCCGAGCTGGAAGTGCTGGTGCTGGATGAGGCCGACCGGATGCTGGATATGGGGTTTATCCGCGATATTCGCAAAATCCTGGCACTGTTGCCCAAGCAGCGGCAAAACCTATTGTTCTCGGCGACCTTCTCAGACGATATCCGTGCTTTAGCCAAAACCATGGTCAATAATCCACTGGAGGTCTCGGTCAGCCCGGCCAACAGCACGGCCGAGCGGGTTGAGCAACTGGTGTATCCGGTGGATAAAAACCGCAAAGCCCAGTTGCTGATTGATTTGATCGTTGATCAAAACTGGCAGCAGGTGCTGGTGTTTACTAAAACCAAGCACGGTGCCAACAAGTTAACCAAGCAACTGGAAACGGTGGGCATTCAGGCTGCGGCCATTCATGGCAATAAAAGCCAGGCGGCCCGCACCAAAGCACTGGCCGGCTTTAAAAGTGGAGAGGTGCGGGTGCTGGTTGCTACCGACATCGCCGCCCGCGGCCTCGATATTGACCAGTTGCCACAAGTGGTGAATTACGATCTGCCCAATGTGCCGGAAGATTATGTGCATCGCATTGGTCGCACCGGCCGGGCTGGTGCCAGTGGCCATGCGGTATCACTGGTCTGCGCCGACGATGCCAAGTTGCTGCGCGATATTGAGCGGGTGATCCGACAAGCGATACCACGGCATCAGCAACCAGGATATGAGCCGGTGCACTCGCTGCCGTCCTCCGGTCCGTTGCAGCCACCGAGCAAACCTCGGCGGCCAAAAAAACCGAAAAAGCCAAGCGAGCACCGCGATGGTCAGCGCGCTGAAGGTTCTGCTCAGGCCAAGGCCCGCAGTCAGCATCGCCGACCTGCCAGAGCGCCAAGCGCCGGCTAGCTGGCCTGACCGATTTGGCCCCGGCGGCCAAATCGGCTAGTATGCTGGCCTTGAATGGTTATTTCGAGGCCCGGCATGCATTCAATGCTTTTCTTTTCTCACTCTGCACGCTCCTTAATGCTTAGCAGCCTGGCTGCCCTGGCGTTGGCTGGCTGTGCTCTTCAGTCCAGCAGCCCAGAACCATTGGCAGGTCTGGATAACTGGCTGGAGCAAGGCCGGCAGGACTGGCAATTGCCGGGGCTGGCGGTGGCGGTGGTGCACCGTGATGAAGTCATCTACGCCCGGGGCTTCGGCCAGCTAGGATTAAACTCAGAGCTGGCAGTCAATGAACACACTCTGTTTGGCGTGGCTTCTACCACCAAGGCGATGACAGCGACGGCGCTCGGTATCTTAGTGGATGAGGGCAAGCTCAGCTGGGACGATAAAGTCATCGATCACCTGCCGTATTTTCAACTGGCCGATGACTGGGTGACGCAAGAAGTGCGCATTCGTGACTTGCTCACCCATCGGGTTGGCCTTGGCCGCATCACCGGTAACCGCATCCAGTTTATGCCCACCGCCAGCCGCGAGCAGGTGATCCGGCAGATGCGCTACCACGACTTTGAGCAGCCTTTTCGCTCCGGATTTGTTTATCATAATGTGATGTATTCGGTGGCCGGTGAAGTGGTGGCGGCAGTCAGTGGCCAAAGCTGGGATGATTTTGTGCGTGAGCGGCTGTTCCAACCGCTTGGTATGCAGCGCAGCAATACCTCCATTACTCAGTTTGCGCCGGACGATGCTAATATTGCTTTACCACATCAGTACATTGAGGGCGCTGTGGTCGAAATCGCCCGCCGCAACTTTGATAATGTCGGCCCTTCAGCGTCGGTCAATAGCAGTGTTTTCGAGATGGCGCAGTGGCTGCGGTTAAATCTGGGCGAGGCTGGTGTCTACCAAGGGCAGCGGCTGGTCAGTGAAGAGGTAATGGCCGAGATCTTCAGTCCTCAAATGGCGCTAAACCGCACCAGCCGGATCGAACCGGTACGGGCCTATGGCCTGGGCTGGTATCTGGAGGATTACCGTGGCTATCAAACCGCCAGCCATGGTGGTGCGACCGATGGTTTTAATACGCTGGTGACTCTGGTGCCTGAGTTGGAACTGGGCATCGTAGTGATTGGCAATACTTTTGAAAACTTCAGGCCAGCGGTTACCCATACCATTATCGATCGTATCGCCGGCTTACCGCCACACGATTGGCATACCGACTATTTGTCGCAGTATCAGCAGAACTTCGCCAAAGCCAGTGAGGCCCGCCAGCAGATTGAGCAACAGCGTAGGCCAGATGTGGCTGCCAGTTTAAGTACAGCGCAAATCAGTGGGCGTTATCAGCATTCGCTTTACGGTGATGCCGAAGTCGCGCTGGCTGACAATGGCGACTTGCTGCTGCAGTTCTGGGGGGATGGCGTGTCCAGCTTGACGCTGGAACATTGGCAGGGTGATACCTATCGGGCGCACTGGCACAACAAAGCCCAGCGAGAGAAGTTTGTCCATTTTGCTAAAAATGCGGATGGAACCATCGAACTTAGCGTGGAGTGGACATTGAGGCCCCAGTTGCTGCAGGTTGGCATTTACCCCACACCCTATAGTCGCACCGCTGTCTTTCAACAGCAGCAGTAAAGCAAAGACATATCCGCTTACAAAGTTTGCGTACCGCTTGCTGGTATGCTTAGCTGGCATTTTATAGGATAAAGCCAGTAAATTTTACCTGGCCGTTACCAAGGAATGATAAAATGAAGAAGTTGTTTGTTGTCAGTGCCATTGCATTGGCTGTGATCACCGGTTGTGCCCAGCAATCCTATCCTCGGCCCGATACCGCAGCACAACAGCAACAGGCCGCTGCTATTGTGGTGAGCCCCAATGATCAGCGTCAGTACAAAACCCTTACCCTGCCAAATCAATTGGAAGTGATTCTGGTGTCTGATCCAACGACGGAAAAATCGGCTGTCTCGCTCAGTGTCGGAGCTGGCATGTTGCAAGACCCGATGACGCAACAGGGCCTGGCGCATTACCTGGAACACATGCTGTTTATGGGCACAGAGAATTACCCGGATCCGGCCGAGTATGCGGCATTCTTTAGCCAACACAATGGCGCTTACAACGCTTATACCTGGCTGGATATCACCAACTACATGTTTGAAATCAACAACCGTGTCTACGATGAAGCGCTGGATCGTTTCTCCGATTTTTTCAAATCGCCTAAGTTTTATCCTGAGTACTCGGACAAAGAGCGCAATGCGGTCAACGCTGAGCAATCAATGCGCCGCGAGCAGGATTTTTTGGCTCAGTTCGAGCTGATGCGCCGGATGTTTGGTGACCATCCATCGAATCGTTTCCTGGCGGGTAGCCTGGAAAGTTTAAGTGATAAGCCAGGCAGCATCCTGCACGAGGAAATGCTGGCCTACTACGACCGCTATTACTCGGCCAACAACATGAAGCTGGCGATGATCAGCAATCGGCCACTGGCGGAGATGGAGCTGCTGGCGCGCCAGCATTTTTCTGGCATCGAAAACAAAGACATTGCCACACCAACGGTGACCGCCGAGCTGGACAATAGCCTGTTTGGTGGCAAGCGTATTCACTATGTGCCAAATCAGGATGTGAAACAGCTGCGACTGGATTTTACCATTCGTGATAACTCCGAGCAGTATGCGGTCAAACCCAATGAGTTCATTGCCTACTTGCTGCGCTCGGAAATGCCGGGCACTGCGGCAGCGCAACTGATGGCATCTGGCTTAATATCCAGCTTTAATGTGTCGGTCAATCCGGACCTGTACGGCAACTACGGCAGTCTGAGCATTGACATGAGTCTGACCGATGCCGGCATGCAGCAGCGTGAGGCCATCACCGCGATGGTGATGCAATACCTGGATCTGATCAAGCAACAAGGCGTCGATGAAAAATACTACCAGGAAATCAAAACCAGTCTGGCCAACCAATTTCAGTTTCTGGAAAAAACCGATGGCTTTGGCTATGCCTCAAGCCTGACAGCCAGCATGCTGAAGCGCCCGGTGCAGCATGCCATAGCCGCACCTTTTATCTACGAGCGTTTTGATGCAGCAGCCATCGAGCAGGTGCTGGCGCAGCTGACACCGGATAACCTCCGGGTCTGGTACATCAGTCAACAAGAGCCGCACGACACTGAGCTGGTGCGTCATGTTGGCAAGTACAAGATTGTTGATATCAGTGCAGAAGAAATGGCGGCCTGGCAACAGCCGCAGCTGGTGCTGAACCTGCCGCAGGTCAATCGCTTGTTGCCGGAAAATTTTGCCATTAAAACCCGGGCCGAGCAGCAAAAACCCGAACTGGTGGTCGAGCACAACGGCATTGCTGCCTGGTTGTACCCGAGCCAGGCGTTTAGCGACCAGCCACGAGGCCGGTTGGACATTGTGCTGAACAGCCCAGCGGCTCAAAGCGACATCAAGGCCCGGGTTGCTTTTGCACTGTGGCGGGATTTGTACAATCTGGAGCAAAGTGCGCTTCGCACCGAAGCCCGGGTTGCCGGCATCGGCGTCTGGTTAAGCGATGGCAATGGCTTAACATTGAACCTGGATGGCTTTACCGACAAGCAACCCGAGTTGCTGGAGCAATTGCTGGCAGGACTGACTCCAACCATTACTGAGACTGGTTTCTCACAGGCGGTTGATCGTTATGTGCGGGGTCTTGCCAACCAAAGTCGTCAGGTGCCTTTCCGTCAGGCATTCTGGGCTTTTAACAGCCTGTATCGCGGTGGTAATTACAATCCTGAGCAGCTGATTGCCGCGGCTCAGGCGATGACGTCTGACGACCTGGCTGCCTTTATGGCCGAGACGCTGAGTGCCAATCAGGTGCGGGTGTTTGCCTTTGGCAATTACGATCAGCAGGATGTACAGACGCTGGTGAGCAAGCTGGATGCTGCTCTGCCAGTCAACCGGTCCACCACGCCTTACGCTCAAAGCCCATTTTGGAAACCAGCCGCGGGTGAAACGCTGGTGCTGAACCGCGATATCCATGTGACCGATGTGGCGCTGATCGATATGCATGTGCATCCGGAGCAAGGCATGGCGGTGCGTGCTGCTGCCAGCGTGTTGGCATCGCACTTTTCCAACCAGGCTTTTGATACCCTGCGCACTGAAGAGCAGTTGGCCTACGCCGTGGGTGGCACCGCCATCGATCTGAATGACTACACCGGCTTTGGCTTGTACATTCAGACCCCGGTCAAAGGCCCGGCCGATATGCAGCAGCGTTTTGAGGACTTTAAGCACCAGTACTGGCAGCGCTTGCAGCAGGTCACGCCGGAGCAATTTTCAGCGCTTCAGCAGAGCTTGCTGATCAGCTTAAAAGAGCCGCCGAAAAACCTGCAAGAAGAAATGCGGCCCCTGGTCAGCGACTGGTACCGCGAGCGCTTTGACTTTGATAGCCAGGAGCGTTTGATTGCTGCCGTTGAGCAGGTAACGCTGGATGATGTCAAAGCCTTCTACCAGCAAACCTTACTGAACCCGGAAGCGGCGCGGATTTCGGTGCAGATGCGCGGCACTGCTTTCAGTGAGCAACCGTTTGCCACCTTGCCAAACCAGCAGCTGGTAACTGATCTGGCTGAATTCCAGCGCCGGATGGCAACGCAGTAAGTGTCTTAGAACCAGTGAGACGTAATGACAACGCCGGGATTCCCCGGCGTTTTTTGGAACAAAAAAACGGCAACCCGAAGGTTGCCGCAAAGGGGACGCGCTTTAAATTTAGTGACGGATCAGATAGTCAAAGGCACCGAGTGAGGCATTGGCGCCGCTGCCCATAGCGATGACAATTTGTTTGTACGGCACGGTCGTCGCATCGCCGGCAGCGAACACACCTGGCAGCGAAGTCTGGCCGCGTTCATCAACGATGATCTCACCGCGTGGGCTTAGCTCTACCGCGCCGCGCAACCATTCGGTATTTGGTACCAGACCGATTTGCACGAAGATACCGGCAAGCTCGATGTGGTGGCTGTCACCGGTGGTGCGATCGGTGTACTGCAGGCCATTCACCTTGTTGCCATCGCCGGTCACTTCGGTGGTTTGGGCTTCGGTAATGATGGTGATATTGCCCATGGAGTTGGCTTTTTTCACCAGTACCGCATCGGCGCGCAGCTCGGCAGCAAATTCCAGCACTGTGACATGCTCGACAATACCGGCCAGATCGATGGCCGCTTCAATGCCGGAGTTGCCACCGCCAATCACGGCAACTTTCTTGCCTTTAAACAGCGGGCCGTCGCAGTGCGGGCAGTAGGCCACGCCTTTGCCGCGGTATTCCTGCTCGCCCGGCACATTCATTTCGCGCCAGCGGGCACCTGGGGCCAAAATCAGGGTTTTGCTTTTCAGCACAGCGCCATTGGCAAGCTCCAGCTCGACTTGCTCGGATTTGCTGAGCTTAGTCGCACGCTGGTTGTTCATAATGTCGACCTCGTACTGACGGACGTGGGCTTCCAGCGCATTGACCAGTTTCGGGCCTTCGGTGTATGGCACCGAGATAAAGTTTTCAATACCGACGGTATCGGCCACCTGGCCACCAAAACGCTCGGCCAATACGCCGGTGCGCAGGCCTTTACGGGCCGCATAGACCGCAGCAGATGCACCGGCCGGGCCACCACCGACCACCAGCACATCAAAGGGATCTTTTTGTTTCAGCGCTTCAGCCTGACGGGCTTCGGCATTGACATCAATTTTCTGAATAATCCGCTCCAGCGTAATGGCGCCCTGCGAGAACTGCTCGCCATTTAAAAACACGGTGGGTACTGCCATCACATTGCGATCGGTCACTTCCTGCTGGAACAGGGCGCCGTCGATCATCACGCTGGTGATATTGGGGTTAATCGCTGCCATCATATTCAGCGCCTGCACCACTTCCGGGCAGGTCTGGCAGCTTAATGAAATATAGGTTTCAAACTCAAAACGGCCGCTTAGCTGACGCACCTGCTCAATCAGTTCGGCGTCAATTTTAATCGGGTGGCCACCGGAGTGCAGCAATGCCAGCACTAAAGAGGTAAATTCGTGGCCCATTGGCACACCGGCAAAGGTAATGACGGTGCCTTTATCGGCCGAGTGCACCTGCATGGCCGGGGCGCGCTTGGAAGCGCTGTCGTCGCGGCGCAGGCTAACCAAATCGGACAAGCTGGCAATCTCAGTCGCCAGGCTATGTAATTCCTGAGCTTTGGCGCTATCGTCCAGAGATACGACCAGCTCTACCTGGGATTTCAGGTTCTGCAGATAGCTGCTTAATTGTTGTTTCAAATTGGTATCTAACATTGAGTCTACTCCATCTCTTGACTGGGTCTTAGCGCGCTGTTTCAGGCAAAGCCCATAAGTTCAGGCAAAGCTTGAGAGTAGCCAGCATCCGATGATGCTGGCTTGGTACCGTTTCTACAAAGCAGGGGGAGAAGCTGAAACCAGCTTCAGTCGTGAGGCGTGGTTTCAGCATCCGCTGCCGGGCAACGGTGGTGTGGCATTTAGATTTTGCCAACCAGGTCCAGTGATGGAGCCAGGGTAGCTTCACCTGGAGTCCATTTGGCCGGGCACACTTCGCCGTCGTGGTTTGCGACGTACTGAGCCGCTTGCACTTTACGGAACAGCTCAGCAGCGCTACGGCCGATACCCAGGTCATGGATTTCAGCAACTTTGATTTCGCCTTCAGGGTTGATGACGAAAGTACCACGCAGGGCCAGGCCTTCTTCTTCGATCATCACGCCGAAGTTGCGGGTGATAGCGCCAGTCGGGTCACCGATCATTGGGTATTCGATTTTCTTGATGGTCTCAGACGCATCGTGCCATGCTTTGTGGGTGAAGTGGGTGTCGGTAGACACAGAGAACACTTCCACACCGATGTCACGGAACTGCGGGTAGAAATCAGCCAGGTCGCCCAGCTCAGTTGGGCAAACGAAGGTGAAATCCGCCGGGTAGAAACACACAACAGACCACTTACCCAGTAAGTCCTGCTCGGTTACTTCGATAAATTTACCATTTTGAAAAGCAGTGGCTTTAAAAGGTTTGATCTTGGTATTGATAATTGAAGACATCGTCTTCCTCCATTTCAGTTAATAACATTGGGTGTTTCGACGGGGGCTACTCTAACAAGTGGCACCCATTATGCAAAATGAATAAAATAAATAGCTTTAATCAATTTAATCGATAAAGTGTTGCTGTACTCCAGCCGAACCATCAATCCTTCTGAACAATGGGGGCTTTGGCGATAAATTCAACCAGTGGATGCACTTAACACCGGGAAAACCATAACCGGACAGTGTTCCTTAGTGCTATCCTGACATAAGATAATGACCAGAGCATGAATCAACCACAGAGGCCGATGGCATTGAATGCAGTTTCGAACCAACTGGTGTTGCCCTGGTGGCGCTGGCCATTGGCGGGGTTACTGGGTATTTTACTGGGTGCCGCCAGCCTGAATTACAGTGCCGATGGCCGCCTCAATGTGCTGTTACTCTGGCTGCTGTGGGCCGGTTTGCCCTTAGTGGGCAGCCTGCTGGCACTTGGGCTGATGCTACGCCCTGGCCGGCCCTGGCTGGCTCGTTTCAGCCAACAACCGCTGTACTGGCAGCCGCAGCGTCATCAGCAGTGGTGGCTGCTGGGCCAACTGAATTGGCTGTGGTGCTGGTTTGGGCTGGGGATTGGGCTGGTCTTTTTGCTGCTGTTATTGTTGTCGGATCTTGCTTTTGGCTGGAGTTCTACCCTGCTGCTGGAACAAACGGCCGTGTTTCAGTTAACCCAGTGGCTTAGCTGGCCCTGGCACAGCCTTTGGCCTGCTGCGGTGCCAGATGCAGCGTTAATTGAGCAGAGCCGCTTTGCCCGCATTGAGCAGCAATCGGTGCTGCTTGCGCAAACCAGCGGCTGGTGGCCCTTTTTGGCCATGAGCCTGCTGTGTTACAACCTGCTGCCGCGGTTGGCGCTGGCGCTGTTTTGCCAGTGGCAAAGCCGGCGCAGCCAACCGCAGTTGCAAATCCAGCAAGCCAGCCTGGCGTCATCACCCAAAGCAGAACCAGCTGCAGAGCTTACCACCACTTCGTTGGCACAGTGGCAGCAGGCCAGCTTGCTGCACTGGCAATTGCCAGCCAGCGAGGCGGCGCTGACCTTGGGACAACACGACTGGCAGCAGGATAACGATGCTTTTTGTGCGCTGCTGGCAACCAAGCCGAAGCAACTGCTGTGGCGGGTGCCGGCCAGTCGCAGCCCGGTGGCGGAGCTTGCCGACTGGATGGCGCTGGCCCGAAAGCAGGGCATTGCCCAGGCACTGTGGCTGCAAAAAGATGACAGCAACGCACGGCACAGCGCCAGTTGGCAGGCCTTTGCCAGGGCAGAGCAGCTGGCCTGGCTGGAGGAGAATGCATGACAACAGCACCGCAATTTTGTGTGGTCGGCCATCCGAATCAGGGCAAGTCGTCGATAGTATCTACCCTGGTAGAAAACGACGCGGTGCGGGTTGGGGTGGAGTCAGGCACCACCCGTGAAGCCGAGCGCTTTGAATTTGTGTTAAATGGCAAGGTACTGCTGGCGCTGACCGACACCCCCGGTTTTCAGCGTGCCCGTCAGGTGCTGGCCTGGTTGCAGCAGGTGCCGGTAGCGCCGGCTGAGCGGCCGGCCCGGCTGCGGGCTTTTTTGGCTGAACCTGCGCACCGGCAGCAGTTTCCGGATGAGGTGGCGCTGTTAAGCCCCATTATGGCGGGCAGTGGTATTTTGTTTGTCACCGATGCCAGCAGCCCGGTCAGTGCCACCGACGAGGCGGAGATGGAAATCCTGCGCTGGACCGGGCAACCCCGGATGGCGCTGATCAACCCGATAGCTCCCAGCAATCACAGCCAAAGCTGGCAGCTTACCTTGAATCAAAGTTTTCAGTGGGTGCGGGTGTTTAACCCGATGACCGCCACCTTGCCGGCCCGCCAGGCACTGTTTCAGGCGATGGCAGAGTTGACACCCGACTGGACCTCGGCCTTAACCGAACTGAACCGCCAGTTGCTGCAACGTGAGCAACAGCGGCTGCAGCAGGTCAGCATTGACCTGGCTGGCTACTGGTGTGCCCAGCTGAGTTTTCGCCAGCCCTTGTCGTTGCTGCCGCCTTCGTTGTTCAAGCAGCCGGAAGTCTGGCTGCAGCAACAACTGGATCAAGCTGAGAGCCAACTGTTCGAGCAGTTAGCCCACAGCTGGGGGCATGGTCAAAGCGAACTGGCCCGTCAGCTCGACTGGCCAATTGAGCGCGACCGGCTGATGAATACCGAAACCTGGTACCTGTGGGGTTTAAAACAAAAGGAGTTGCTGCTGGTCAGCGGTGGCGCTGGTATGGCCACCGGGGCGATGCTGGATCTGGGCCTTGGCGGCAGCTCGCTGATGCTGGGGGCTTTGTCGGGCGGCGTGCTGGGCTCGGCCGCCGGTTGGTTGGCCATCAAGCAGTTGCCCGGCAAGAAACTGGGCTGGTTGCCGCTTAGTCAGCAGCGGCACTATATTGGCCCGGTGCAGCACCCGAATTTTCCGCTGGTGCTGATGGCGCGGGCGCTGACCTTTGTGCAGCTGTTGTGGTTAAGGCCACACGCCGAGCGCAGCCGGCTGGCACTGACGACGCAGGCCAGCGACTGGGATAAAAAAGCACAGGTGCAGCTGTTGCAATGGAGCAAGCAGTTGCAGCAAGGTAAGTGGAAGGCAGCGCACAGTCAGGCGCTGACCAATTGGATCCAGCAGCAGCTGCAGCAACGGCTGCACGATACGTTGCAGCAGGAACAACAGCAAAGTCTTCGCTAGTTCAATCAATTATCCGTAGTTGTCAGGCCTTCAATCCGCAGCTGACGCAAATCCAGCCCGCTGGGGTGCTGGTACATCCGCAGGCCAAACTCCGGCAAAATAGCAAACAAGTGGTCAAAAATATCCGACTGTATGCTCTCGTACTCGACCCAGGCTACGGTATTGGTAAAGCAGTAGACTTCGAGCGGCAGGCCATCCGGCGTAGGTGGCATTTGCCGCACCATCTGGATCATGCCCTGATGCACCCGCGGATGGCTTTGCAGATAGCGCTGTACATAGGCACGGAAAGTCCCGAGGTTGGTAATGCGACGGGTATTGACCGGCTCTTTACCCTGCTCTTTCAGTGCCTCGTTCCAGGCTTTAATATCGCGATCTTTTTCCGTCAGATAGTCTTTCAGCAACCGGAACCGATCCAGATGCGCCCGTTCTTCCGGGCTTAAAAAGCGTACACTTTGCTGATCAATCATCAGGCTGCGCTTTATGCGCCGGCCACCGGATTGCTGCATGCCGCGCCAGTTCTTAAAGGGATCGGTCATAAAACGGCGGGTTGGGATGGTGGTGATGGTGCGATCCCAGTTTTGGATCTTGACTGTGTGCAGCGCTATGTCAATCACATCGCCATCGGCGTTTAATTGCGGCATTTCGACCCAGTCGCCGACCCGGATCACGTCGTTCGAAGCAATCTGCACACTGGCCACCACAGATAAAATGGTGTCCTGAAAAATCAGCAGCAGTACCGCCATCATGGCGCCCATGCCCGACAGCAAGATCAGTGGTGAGCGGTCGATCAGCATCGCCACCATCAGCACAAAGGCGACGGTGAACACGATGATTTTCAGCAGCTGAATGTAGCCTTTAATCGGCTTGGTTTTTGAGTCTGGCCTGCGCTCGTACAGGCTGTTGACCATGGTTAGCACATTGCTGAGCGACATAGCGATGGTCAGCACAATAAAGGCATTGCTGACATTGCGCACCACCTCAACTACCAGATGTGGCAAGCCTTCAATCAAGCCCACCCCGGCCGCCAACACCAGCGCCGGTACCACATTGGACAACCTGGCAATGATGCCAAAGTTCTGCTGCAGGGCATTTTGAGCAAAAGGGGTGGCATTAAAGGCTTTCGAGACCGCCCGCACCAGAATGTTCTTGGTGATCCAATTAGCCAGCCAGGACACCACCACCAGCAGCAGCAGGCTGCCAGCCATAAACAGCTCGGGGGATAACTCACGCCAATGATGAAGTGTAGCAAGCCAGTCGGTCATATCCGTTCTTTAGCAAGAGGAAGATGTCGCTAGTGTAACCGATTCCTGGCTATGAAAAAATGACGATGATGCGGCAGCGAAAAAGCGATGGCTAGATGCCATCGCCATCGATATGCAGGCCGCATTCGCGGCCAAAGCCGTTAAAGCGGGTGTCTTCTTCGCTCATACCGGGTTCGAATTTCACCGTGGAGTGGGTATCACCCACCGAGATATAGCCTTGCTCCCACAGCGGGTGGTAGCTAAGGCCATGTTCTTTTAAGTAATAGAACACGTCCTTATTGCTCCAGTCGATGATGGGTTGTACTTTGATCACACCGCGACTGATTTCCACCACCGGTTTATCGGCCCTGGTGCTGCTTTGGCTGCGGCGCAGGCCGGTAAACCAGCAGCCGACATTGAGCTCACGCAGGGCGCGCTGCATCGGCTCGACTTTATTCAGCTGATTGTACTGCTTGATGCCCTCGGCACTTAGCCAAAGCTGGCCATAACGGGTCTCCTGCCAGGCTGGCGAGAGCTGGGCGCGGTAGACTTTCAGGTTTAGTCCCAGCTGCTCAGTCAGCTGATCGATAAACTGATAGGTTTCCGGGAATAAATAGCCGGTATCGGTCAGCACCACCGGGATATCGGCTTGCTGCTGCGTCACCAGGTGCAGCATCACGGCCGCCTGAATGCCGAAGCTGGAGCTTAGCATGGGTTGCTGTGGCAAATGCTCCAGCGCCCAGCGCACCCGCTCTGCTGCACTAAGGGGCGTTAGCAGCGCATTGATTTCGGCCAGCCAGTCCTGCCGGGTGGCTTCATCCTGCGTCAGGATCTGTTGGAATTTGCTCATTCTGGCCTCACTCAGGCATGAAAATCGGTTTTGGAGACTTTGACTTCTGCCACCACGCCAGCGCGGATCACAAAATCACCAAAGCACTCATTGGCCAGCCGCTCTATGGCCCAGCGGCCAATCAGCTGATCCAGCGCGGTTAAAATCTCGGCTTCCCCGACATTGTCCAGATACAACTTCGGTACCCGGCTACCGACCCGGTCACCACCCAGATACAGGTTGTACTTGCCCGGCGCCCGGCCGACCAAACCCGCCTCGGCCAGCATGGCGCGGCCACAGCCATTGGGGCAGCCGGTGACCCGCAGCACGATATGCTCATCGGCCAGCTGGTGTTTGCCAAGCAAGCCTTCCACCTTGGTCACCAGCTCCGGCAGATAGCGCTCGGCTTCGGCCATCGCCAGCGGGCAGGTGGGAAAGGCGACACAGGCCATCGAGTTCTTGCGCTGCTCGCTGTGACCATCGTCAATCAGGCCGTATTTTCGGGCCAGCTGCTCAATCTGGGCTTTTTGTTCGCTGGGTACCCCGGCGACAATCAGATTCTGATTGGCGGTCATGCGAAAATCGCCCGAATGCACTTTAGCAATTTCGGCCAGGCCGGTTTTCAGTGGCCTGCCCGGGAAATCCAGCACCCGGCCGTTTTCGATAAAGAGCGTCAGATGGTGTTTGCCATCGATGCCTTCGACCCAGCCAATGCGATCGCCCCGGTTGGTAAAGGTATAGGGCCGTACCGGCTCGAACGGCACGCCCACACGTTGTTCGACTTCGCGGCGGAAATTATCCAGCCCGATTCTGTCGATGGTGTATTTGGTTTTGGCGTTTTTGCGGTTGACCCGATCGCCGTAATCGCGCTGCACAGTCACCACATGCTCGGCCACTTGTAAGGTGTGCTCCAGCGGAATAAAACCCAGTTCATCGGCGCGGCGCGGGTAGGTCGAGGTATCGCCAAAGGTCATGGCCAGGCCACCACCCACCAGTACATTAAAGCCAACCAGCTGGCCGTTTTCGGCAATGGCAACGAAGTTCAGATCGTTGGCGTGCACGTCGATGTCGTTGTCCGGCGGGATCACCACCGTGGTTTTGAATTTACGCGGCAAGTAGGTATCGCCCAGAATGGGTTCCTGCTCGGTGGTTTCGACCTTTTCCTCATCCAGCCAGATCTCAGCGTAGGCGCGGGTTTTGGGCAGCAAATGTTCGCTGATTTTCACCGCCCACTGATAGGCCTGCTGATGCAATTCCGATTGCACCGGGTTGGAGGTGCAGAGCACGTTGCGGTTGACGTCGCCGGCGGTGGCGATGGAGTCAATACCAATGTCATGCAGGAACTGGTGCATCGGTTTGATATTGGGCTTTAACACGCCATGAAACTGGAAAGTCTGGCGGGTGGTCAGCCGGATACTGCCGTACATGGTTTTCTCGGCGGCAAAGCGGTCGATGGCCAGCCACTGGGTTGGGGTGATAATACCGCCCGGCATCCGGGCCCGCAGCATCACATTGTGCAGCGGTTCCAGCTTTTGCGCGGCCCGCTCGGCGCGGATATCGCGGTCATCCTGCTGGTACATGCCGTGAAAACGGATCAGCATAAAGTTATCGCCGTTAAAACCGCCAGTGATTTCGTCCTGCAAATCGGTAGTAATGGTGCCTCGCAGGTGATCGCTGTCGGCTTTTAAGCGCTCGTTATCAGACAGCTTGCCCTCGGCAACAAAAGCTGGGTTGATCGGATACTGGCTCATTAATACACATCCTTCTGATAACGTTTGGCTTGCTTCAATTCATCTAAATACTGTTCGGCCTGCTCAGGGCTTTTGCCGCCGTGCTGCTGAATAATGGCCAGCAGCGCCTGATGTACATCTTTTGCCATCCGGTTGCCATCGCCACAGATATACAGGTGAGCGCCGCGCTCCAGCCAGGCAAAGACGTCGCTGCCTTGTTTTAACAGCTTGTGCTGCACGTAAATTTTCTCGGCCTGATCGCGGCTAAAAGCCACATCCAGCCGGGTGAGCAGCCCTTGCTTCAGATACCGCTGCAACTCAACCTGATAGAGGAAGTCCTGAGTAAAGTGCGGGTTGCCAAAGAACAGCCAGTTATCGCCGCTGGCGCCGCGCTGCTCACGCTCCTGCAAAAAGGCACGGAAAGGCGCGATGCCGGTGCCTGGGCCGACCATGATGATGGGGGTATCGTCGTTGACCGGCAGGCGGAAGTTGTCGTTTTTCTCGACAAAGACCCGCACCGTATCGCCTTCAGCCAGCCGCTCGGCCAAAAAGCCGGACGCGCCGCCTAAGTGGGTGCTGCCAAAGGCATCGTAGCGCACCACGCCAACGGTTAAATGCACTTCGTCTTCCACCTCGGTTTGCGATGAGGCAATCGAATACAACCGGGGCTGTTGTTTGCGCAGTGCATCCACCAGCTGCTGGGCACTTGGCATGCCCGGGTGCTCGCGTACGATGTCGATGATTTGCCGCAGCGCCAGATAATCCCGCAGCGCTGTTTTATCCGCGGCCAGGGCCTGTAAGGCCTCGCTGCCAATGGCAGCGGCGTACTTGTCGACAAAGGCGGGGTAGGACTGGGTCAGCTCCAGCTGGCTGGTCAAGGCCTCGGCGATGGTCAGACGCTGCTCACCAAGCCGCACCGGTGCGGTGCTGGCAATGGCGGTGATCTGCAGCAGCTCGCGAACCAGCGCCGGATCATTGTCGAAATAGACGCCAAGCGCATCGCCCGGCTGGTAACTCAGATCCGAGCCCGCCAGTGAGATTTCAATATGACGAACATCTTTGCTCGAATCACGGCCGGTAATTTTCTGATTGGTGTACAGCTCGGCGGCAAACGGCTGTTGCTTGTTGTAGCTGCTGGCAGCGGCGGCGGTTTGGCCCGGCCAGGCAATGACCTGAGCGCCACTGGCTGGCGCCGCACTTTCTTTGAACTCGGGCTCCAGTACCTCAATTAATGCCTGATTCCAGCTGCTGGCGGCGCTTTCGTAATCGACATCCAGATCCTGCCGGCCTTGCAGGGCTGTCGCGCCCAACTCGGCCAGTCGCTGGTCAAAATCCTGCGCTGTTTTGCAGAAAAATTCGTAACTGGTGTCACCCAGGCCAAGCACGGCGTATTTCAGCTGTGGCAACTTAGGGGCTTTTTTGCTGAACAGGAACTTATAGAAAGCTTCAGCATTTTCCGGTGGTTCACCTTCGCCATAGGTGGAGGTCACTATGGTCAAAAATTGCTCGTTCTTCAGCTGATTGGCTTTGTAATCGGCCATATCCAACAGGTTCACTGCCCACTGTTTGGCTTTAGCCTGAGCGGCCAGTTGCTCGGCGACATGGCGGGCATTGCCGGTCTGGGAGCCATACAGAATGGTCAGGGTCGCTGCCGGGGCGGCACTGGCAGCGGCTTGCTGCGGCAAAGCGCCACCGGCCAACTGGGCACTGGCGGCCAGATAGCCACTGACCCAGGCTTGCTGAATGGGATTAAGCTGGCTAACCAGCCCCTGCAACTGCTGCACCTGCTGTTCAGTCAACGGGCTGGCCTGGGCGACAAGAGAAGACAAAAGCATAACGACACCTGTTCGATGATAAGGCCGCTAGCATAGCCGTCTATATGGATGCGCGTAAAAGAATAGATCTCTCTTTTTTATTCTTTTATGGAATTAAAAAGCGACCAGGTTGTTTTGCCAAAAGGACTACTTTTTGGTCAATTTCCTGATTTGCGCCAATGCTGCAGCTGGGCTTTAAATGAAAAGCCTGTAAAAACAATGCATTAAAAGTTGGCATTCGGATTGCAATTTGTGTTGCAGATTAAAGTGCTATGAAGCGTTGCAACGAACGTGAGACGCAGATCAGCTAAGCAACACGATAAAAGAAGGAACAACACCATGAGCAGCATTTTACTAACCACCGTCCTGGCATTAAATATCAGCAGCGGCAATCTGCAGCATCAGCAATGCAATTTCCAATTGCAGCATGATCTGAGCATGACACCGCAGCAGCTGACCTTATCCTCCGGCGGCACCGAGCTGTGGCGCATCGATCAGCATGGACAATTCTGGCTGCAGCAACAAGCGCAGCCTACCACGCCAGCGCAACGTGCCCAGTTGATGCAGTACCGTGAAGGCGTTTATCAGCAAGGCCAAAGCACAGTACGTATTGTGGTCGAAGCGATGGATCTGGCCTACAGTGCGGTGGACCAGGTACTGACCGAATTGACCGGTCGGCCATTGGCACAGCACAAGGCGATGCAGAGCGCCATGCAAAAAGTGGATGAGGCCAGAAGCCGGATTATTTCTGAGCAGGGCGATCAGCTGGTGATCCGCGGCAGTCAGTTCAATGCGCTGGATGAAGCCTTTGGCCCGGAGTTTGAAGCGGCCATTGAAGAGGTGGTGAAAAGCTCGATGGGCAGTATCTTCTGGCAGCTGGGCAAAGCCTTTTTCAGCGGTGAAGGCAACTTCGAGCAGCGGATGGAAGCCTTTGGTGAGCGTATGGAAAAATTCGGCGAAGAGCTGGAAGCCAGCATGAACCTGCAAGCTGCAGCTTTGGAGCAACGCGGTGATGCCTTATGCGAGCAGATTCAGCAACTAACCCTGCTGGAGCAAAGCCTGATCAGCGAGCTGCCGCAACTGGCCCCTTATGCGCTGTTTCAGCAGGATGCCCAGGCCATGCGCCACTAAAGCGTTCTTTGTGACAACACGGTTCCCAACCACAGCCTTGGCGCCTTACTCCGGATGGATAAGGCGTCTTTTTTATTTGACAGTATGCATTTGCACGGCTGCTGTTCGCTAAGAAAAAAGGTAAGATATTCCCATTCTGATCGATGGGTGTTGGGTATGAAAATTGGTTTTAAGCCTATCCTGGTGACGCTGGGATTGCTGGCCGGGTTGGCATTTGCAGTGCAGCAATGGGGCTATCCCGCCTGGCAAAGCTGGTTAACGGAGCGCGAGGCTGCCCGGATTGAAGCATTAAAATCCATGCCGTTGCCCGCTGCTGAGTTACCCGGCCGGCTGGATAGTGACCGCATGATGCAGGATCTCAGCTGGATGGCACACCCGGAGCGCGAAGGACGGGAATCCGGTCAGGCTGGTGCGCTGGCAACCCGGCACTGGCTGGTGCAGCAGTACCAGCAGATTGGCTTGCAGCCAGCCGGTGTGGATGACTACCTGCACGAATACGAAGTGCAGGAGCATATTCAGTTCAGCGGTGTTTTTCGCCAACGTCAGCGGCAAATTGAAGCCATCAGCAATGCAGCCAATGTACTGGGTAGTCTGCCAGGCAAGCAACCGCACTTACCTGCCATTGTCATTACTGCGCATTACGACCATTTAGGCGTTCGTGACGGCCACATTTTTCACGGTGCCGACGACAATGCCTCGGGTGTGGCGGCCATGCTGGAGCTGGCACGCTACTTTGCACAGCACCCAACCGAACACCCCTTGTTGTTTATGGCGCTGGATAGCGAAGAAAAAGGCCTGCAAGGGGCGGTCGCCTTGTTTCGCGATCAGGCGGTACAACCTTCGCAACTGGCCTTTAATGTCAATCTGGATATGTTAAGCCGGGATACCGAGCGTCAGCTGTTTGCGGTGGGTACTTACCAACACCCCTGGCTGCATCCGCTGCTGGACCAGGTGCAGCAACAAAGTTCGGTGCGGCTGATGCGGGCGCACGACCGGCCCTGGTGGCGGGCAGGACGTACCGAGAACTGGGTCAACAGCTCGGATCATGGCGTGTTTCATCGCCATGGGGTGCCTTTTATCTATTTTGGCGTGGCTGACCATCCGGATTACCACACGCCACGGGATACCAGTGACCGGGTCGATGCCGCCTTTTATCAGGCGGTTACAGAAACCGTGCTGGACTTTATTGTGAAGCTTGATCAGCAGCTGGCCGCCAGGCAGAGGTGACAAGCCGTTAGCTTTGAGTATACTGAGCAGATTGAAACAACTGAGCATGCAGTATGAGTGAATCGGTAACCCCAGCCAAACCAGCCCGCAAAAAAGGCGGCTTTTTTAGCAACCTGGTGTTTAACATCATTATTCCGGTGGTGATTTTAAGCAAGTTCAGTGGCGATGCGCACTTAGGGCCGATGTGGGCTTTGGTCGTCGCGTTGGCTTTTCCTGTGGTGTACGGCAGCTGGGAGTTTGTACGCAGCGATAAAGTGAATTTCTTCTCGGTGCTTGGGGTGATTAGTGTGCTGCTGACCGGCGGCATTGGTTTGCTGCAGCTGGATCCGGCCTACATCGCCATCAAAGAGGCGGCAGTACCGGCCGTGCTGGGTATTGCGGTGATCCTGACCCACAACACCCGCTATTCACTGGTACGCAAACTGTTGCTGAACGACGATTTGATCCGCACCGATAAGCTGGCGGAGGCGCTGGCAGCCAAACAGGCCACTGCTGCTTTTGAAGACAAAGTAAAAATTAGCACCTACCTGCTGGCCAGCTCCTTTGCCCTGTCGGCCGTGCTCAATTATGTGCTGGCCAAGTGGATCGTGGTCAGCCCGGCCGGCACCGAAGCCTTTAATGCCGAAATTGGCCGTATGACCGCACTAAGCTTTCCGGTGATTGCCATCCCCTGCACCATCATTATGATGGGCGCCGTGCTCTATCTGTTTAGCCAAATCGGCAAATTAACCGGCGAAGAGCTGGATCAGTTTTTGGTCGGGGCACCAGACAGCTAAGGGCGCTCACCTGATCTGTTATGGCCATCAGGTTGACGATGGCCAATAGCTCCCTTGTCAGTTGTTAAATCATACATTTCAATCTTCTGCTCCCTGTATTTTGTTACAAATAAAGTGTATTTGTGAGAATTTTTTCATATCTATTGGTGTACTATCAGAACTCATCGAAAGCGGAGGTCTTAGATGCACCTAAAATTTACTGGCGCTGTGTTTGAGGCACTGTGTGGCCGGCGGTTATGTACGATAGAAGAAGCCACTCTTGGTACTGGAATCACGGCTTTGACCGGCCATAATGGTGCTGGCAAGTCGACAGTATTGCGTGCGATTTTTGGTTTGCACCCGCTGGCAGCTGGCACTATCAGCTTGGATGCTATCGACAGTCGAAAGCACCGCCAGCATTTTCTTGCTCATGCGGTATTCCAACCGCAAAATTTTAGCACCTACCCTGATCTTACCGGGCTGGAGTTTCTACATTATTTTCTTCGTCTTCGAGGGGTTCGCCGAAAGGAGGCAATGAATCACGCTGCACTGTGGATAGATCGTGTAGGCCTTGCCGAGGCCGCCAATCGCCGGACATCGGACTACAGCCAAGGCATGCTGCAGCGGTTAGGGCTCGCGTATGCCCTACAAAGCGGTGCAAAGTTGTGTGTTCTTGATGAGCCATTTGCCGGAGTCGACCCCAAGGCACGTGCGCAGCTTAGTGATTTGCTGGCAGAGGTGGCCAAGGACAGAATCATTCTGATTTGCACGCACCATGTTGAAGAGATGAAAGAACGTGGAGCAACGATGGTTGCTATTAACCATGGCGCTTGGCAGGCCGGTGTTGCAGCATGATGATGCGGGCAGCGGTTACACAGATTCAGAGCAGCTTGATCGCAACCACTGGCGCCGAGTTGGCGGTTCGAGCCCGCCAACGCCTTTCGTTGTTGCGTCTGCTCACACTGATTGTACTTTGTGCGGCTATGGTGCCACCGCCAGAGGCGGGTTACGCTATTCTGCACATCAGTGGCCGTGCCCCATTGATGTCGGCAGATACTGCATTGCAAGCTGCCGCGGTTGTTTTAGGGATCATTGCACTGATCGTTTTTGGCTTACTGCTTGATGTGGGGCGCATTCGTGACCAGCGTCAGCAGCTGCACGTTTTATTTGCGGTCCAACCCACGAGCATTCGGGGGCTTGTCCTTGGACGCCTTTTCGCCAACCTTGCTTATGCCTGTGGGGTGGTTGTCATTGCTACAGTTGCTATTACCACCACATTATTGGCGCGTTTTGGCACTTTTCCTGGTTTTGAAGCTTTTATACTATTTGTCTGCATCGTATCACCAGCTGTTGTTACAGCGGTAGTGATAGGACTCTTGGTTGATTTACTGCTGCCAGAACAGCCTTGGCTGCGGGTGGTGGGTGTATTTATGGTAGTTCTGACTCTTGCAATGTTAGCGCTGTTTAGCCCGCTGGATATGATCGGTATCACTGTGTTGAAGCAACTCATTGGTAATTCAGACATTGCTCCGCAACTGGCAATTGGCTTTATCAAGTCCGACACCAACACTGGATTTAGCTGGCTGGAATTCGCTGTACCTTTTCAACAAGTGATTGTACCGCGCCTTGCCTTGCTGGCAGCGGTGCTGAGTATCGGTATCCTTGGCGGGCTGCTATTGGCTCCCATGCTGGTTAAAAAGTCTAACCAAAGAAATAAGCGGCAACTGGCTTTAACTCAGGAGAGCCTGAAGCCATCCAGTGAGTCAGCGGAAATGATTGCAGGAGGAGGACATGCATCTCTGAGGACGGTATTCATAATCGCATTTGCTCGTTTTGTTCTCCGCTCAAAATTTGCCATGCTACTTCTTGCCACGGCGTTTCTCATTGGCTTATTGGGCGGCTCTCCCGGTTTTTCGCTAACACTTATTTTGTTTGTCCCTTTTATTGTGTTTGCTAATACGCAACCGGATGAGCTGCGGGTAGCCGCTTCGATTGAACAATGTGAGCCAGCTTTATCACGACCCGGCCCACAATTTATGGTGCTCAGTGTCATCTTCTTGCCAATGCTTTTGGCGGCAGCGCCAGCGCTACTTGGGTTTGAGCTGCAGCAGGCAATGACAGCTTTGTGCGGTGTAATCGCCATAAGCGCCTGGCTGATATGGACGCACCGTGTGCATGACTTCCCGGTTTTGGGTGTGTCAGTGGCCGGGATTATTCTCTATGCGAATGCTTTTAACGAGGTTCCGCCTGCGATGGATGTGCTGGGCCTGTGGCACAGCCACCCCTTTGCTCTGGCAATTTCAGCATGCATGGCAGTCGCGACAACGTTGGCGCTTTTACCTAAAAAGCTTCGCTAAAGGTATGCTTTTCTTAGGCCGTCACTTCTTTCAGCCGCCAGGCGAACAGAACGCCGAAAGCGCTCATGGCGGCAAACAACACCAGCACCGCAAACAGTGACCAGCTGGCGACCACAGCGCTGACCAGGCCGGTGAGCAATAACAAAGCACCGATCACGGTATTACTTACCGAGACATAATCGGTGCGTTTGTTGCCTCCTGCCATATCGAGTAAATAGGTTTTGCGACCGACCCGGACCCCGGCATGCGCAATGCTGAGCAGCATAAACAGCAGCGGGTAAAACCAGATGCTGGCCACCAGCGCGCCATCCAGCTGACTGGCAATGGCGGCGATAAAGCAGAATGCTGAGGCCAGTGCCGCTGCCAGCAAGAGCACCCGACGACTGGACCAATCGGCCAGCCAGCCCCAGATGCTGGAACTCAGCAAACTTGCCAGGCTACTGGCCAGCAAAAAAGCCCCCAACATAGCGCCCGAGCTGCTGTGCTGCTGTGCCAGTACAATCAAAAAGGGCGTGGCCAGTGCCGAGCTGAGTAGCAGCGCCCGGGTGATGACAAAGTGGCGAAACAGCACATCGTCCCGCAGCAGCGCTAAATTGGCAAAGGCTTGTTGCATGGCATTGCCTCCACCGCTGGTTTCACCAGGCTCTTCCTCAATCTGACTGAACAAGGTGGCCGCACCAAACCACAGCATGGCAGCCCCCAGCAGCAAGAGCACATAGACCAGCACGCCGGCTTCTTTGGCACTGCTCAGCAGCCAAATGGAGACGCCGGTGGTCAGTAAACCAGACAGAGTGCTGGCCAATCCGGTCAGACGGCCGCGGCGTTGTTTGGGGATGGTTTTGCCCTGTACATCTTTCATTGCCACCGAGTTCAGGCCCCGCCCCAGGCTAAAGACCACCAGCAAGCCGAGTATCGCCAGGCCAGCACTTAGCCCCTCAAGCCAGAGCACCGCCAGCACCATGCCAAACAGGCTAAGTGCCTGGATGATGGCGCCCAGTACCAGAAAGGGTTTGCGCAGCGCATGCTGGCGCACCCAGGCGCCAATCAGCAGCTGCGGCAGCAAAGATCCCGACTCACGAATAGGCACCAGCCAGGCAATCAGTGCTGCAGGGGCGCCAACTGCGGTCATCAGCCAGGTCAGTACGGTTTTTGGGCTGGTCAGTAAATCGCCCAGGCTGGTCAGGGTTTGACTGATTAAGATTAAGAAAAAATTGCGCGGCACTTCGGTACAGGCTTGCTCCGAAATATCCTTGCAGGCACGGGCATCTTCCTCGTTGGCTATCAGGCTGTACAGCTTGTCTACTTTTTCCTGGGATGGGGTCACGCTACCTCCGGATGGTGATTCTGACGAAAAAAGTCGCCTTTAGACTTCAATCGCCTTAGTCTAGCAGGCTAGTGTATTGAATTTTAGTCATTTTTATTCTGGCACTGATATTGCTGCACTTATCGTGTCTTTTCTCAGCCAAGGAGCTTGTATGCATCTGCCCGCCTGGTCCCAACTCTGGTTGCTTAGCCAGATCGAATGGCAACGGCTTTTTTTAACCCGAAGAGGCTGGTTAACCATTACCGCTTCTTTTCTGCTGTGGTTTGTGTTGCTGCGCTATCTGGTGATGCCACTCAGCCAATGGATGCTGGATCCGGCCATTATGGAAGGGGCTGAAATGGTCGCGGGCTGGGTCGATGTGCGGCAGTTATTGCTCTGGCCTCGACCGGAGCTGAGTCTGTTTTGGTTACTGGCTTTGGTGTTAAGCCCGATGGCGGCAGTGCTCTTTAGTGCCGGACAGATTTGCCGCGACCGCAGCCGCGGTACTTTACGCTTGTATTGCCTGCGTATCAGCCGGAGTAGCCTGCTGCTGGGGCGTTTCCTTGGCCAGTTGCTGGTGCAGGGGACTTTGCTGGCACTGACTCTGGTAGCCAGTCTGGCGCTGGCCTTTTGGCAGGGAGCGGCTTTGAGCCTTGAGCTGTTAAGTGCGGCCTTGTTTTGTTGGGTTTTCGTGATGCTGTGCTTACTGCCATTTACTGCTTTGATGAGTCTGATGTCGGTGTGGCTGAACTCCAGCCGGGCTGCCGTTAGTCTGGCCATCTTAGTGCTGAGTGTCTTGCCAGCGGTGTTAGGGGTGCTGGCCTATTATTGGCCCGGTGTGCTGCCGCTATTTGGCTGGTTGCCTGGTGCTCAGATCCCGGCATTGATGAACAGCCTGCCCTGGCAGTCCTGGGCACCTTTGGCCTTGCCGGTTGGGCAAGCGCTTTTGTTGCTGGCACTGTCGTTGTATAGCTTTGAGCGGAGGGGAATATGACGGTATTGGTGGATTGTCAGGGGCTGAGCAAGCATTTTGGTCACAAGGCGGTATTGCAGCAGCTGGATCTGCAGATTCACGTCGGAGCTCCGGTTGCGTTGGTTGGCGCGAATGGCGCCGGTAAAACCACCTTGCTGAGTGTGCTTTGTGGCTACATTCAGCCCGATCATGGCAGGGTGGAGGTGCTGGGGCATCAGGCTGGTAGCCCTGAGCTGAGTGGGCGCTTAGGTGCTCTGCCACAGGATGCGCAGTTTGATCCGGACTTTGGCCTGGCCAGGCAGTTGCAGTGGTTGGCGCGTTTGCAAGGGATGTCAGTGGCAAAATCCCGGCAAGAAACGGAGCGGGTGCTGGCGCTGGTGGATTTAACGGCGGAAGCGGGTTCAAAAGTAGCGCAGTTAAGCCACGGCATGCGCAAGCGGCTGGCGATTGCCCAAGCTCTGCTGGGCGAGCCTGAGCTGGTGTTGCTGGATGAACCAACGGCCGGCCTGGATCCGCTGCATGCCAAAGCCTTACGTGATTGCATTCAGCGGTTAAGTGCCCACTGCACCTTTGTCATCAGTTCGCACAACCTGTTTGAGCTGGAGCAGCTGTGCGGCACTGTGCTGATGCTGGAACAAGGCCGGATCCAGCAGCAAGTAGCCCAAGTCAGTCAATCAGGTGTGCTTCGCTTGCAGTTGTGTCAGGAAAATTATCAACCACTGCTTCCTTTGTTGGAGCAACTGCCTGGCCTGGTGTCGTTACGCAAAGTGAGCAAGCTACAGCTGGAGTTGCAGTACGATGCCGAGCGGGCAGTCGATTTTGATGTCCTGCTGCTGCAATGGCTACACCAACAGGGCATTGACTATCGGCAGTTAAGCCGTGGACCGTCGCTGGAGCAACAGTTGTTTCAATCCGGCGCTAGGCCAACAAGCTGAAAAGTGTCGGTTTTTTTGCCATAGATCAGCTTGTTCTAGCTACGGCTAGGGCTTAGAACATGAACGTATAAAAAATAAACGTCGGTAAAACAGCTGTTAATGTGCCTGCTTAAACTTTAGGCACATTTTTTGCTTTCATTAAGTTGTCAATGATCAAAAAACTCCAAAAACGGATCCGTTGTTTGGCTAGCGTCGTAATTTAGGGAACAATTTTATGAAAACATCGTTGTTTGCAGGGGCTGTTGTCCTGGTAACTGGTTTGGTGTTCTCGGCTCATGCTGCTTTAATTGGTACCATAACGCATGATTATGGGATTGATAAGCATGCCCCTTCGCATATGAGCTTTGGTGGGTACTGTGGCAGTCTGCACGCAGACCACTTTGAAGTTGTTCGTCCCAGTCTTTCAACCTGTGCCACTGGTAGCTCATTTCACGATGCTTTCGATTTTAGCCATCTTGCATTTGAAGAGATTACATCCTTCGAGCTGACTTTGAACCATCAGTTTAGCAATGGTGTTTGGGTTGTACGGCCGGGGGCTAGCCGATTTGCCGCCAGTGATGACATTAACCTCTTCAATGCCTTTTTATCGGATAGGCGCTTATCGAGCAGTCAGCAAATAGTGACTTACACCTTCACGAGCTCGCTGGATGTATTCGATGATATTGTCAGTTCAGGCAGCTTCTATCTCTGGTTTTCACGTTTCAGCGGTGCCAATAATTTTAATCTACACAGTGCGACTCTAAGTGTCTATGGTACACCGGCTCAAACGACCACACCGGTACCAGCGCCAGCCACATTGGCCTTGCTCGGTTTGGGTTTGCTTGGTCTGCGCCTGCGCCGACGTTAAACTTCAGTCACTCCTGTTTTTTGTAAAAAGGCCTGCTGCAACAGGCCTTTTTGCTATTTAGTTGACTTGTTTTCCACCCTTCACCACCACCGGAATGGCTTCCAGTAGGCGGATATTTTGCAAGGGGTTGCCTTCAACCGCGACCAGATCGGCATAGGCACCGGGCTCAAGCAGGCCTACATTCAATTGCCCTTGCTCGTTACGCCAATCCAGCAGGGTAGCGGCATGCAGGGTCGCGCTTTGAATGGCTTGCAGCGGCGTCATGCCCCACTCCACCATATAGCCAAACTGGCGACCATTCTGACCATGGGTATAAACACCAGCATCGGTGCCATAGGCCATATTGACACCGGCAGCGACCGCACGGCGAAAGTTTTCCCGCTGCAGCTGGCCAACCTGCCGCTCTTTTGCTAATGACTCCGGTAAGATCCCGGCCGCTTCGCCTTCGCTTAAAATATAATCGCTGACATAGATGTCCATCACCAGATAAGTGCCGCGCTCGGCGGCCATGGTCAGTATTTCGTCATTTAAAAAACTGGCATGTTCAATCGAGTCGACACCGGCTTCAATGGCTCGTTTCATACCATGCAATCCATGGGCATGAGCGGCCACTTTGGCACCACGGTCATGCGCTTCAGCCACCAACGCCTGCATCTCTGCCAGACTGAACTGGCTGGCATTGACATCGGTGTTGCGCGACAAGACGCCGCCGGTTGCGGTGAATTTGATTAAGTTGGCGCCATACTTCATGTTCTCCCGTACCCGGGTGCGTACCTCATCCGGACTATTGGCGACGCCAAAACCAGTGGCAGCATAGGTATGTGGCAGTAAGTTGTTGTCGCAGTGACCACCGGTAATGCAAATGGAATGGCCGGCTACCCGCATCCTTGGTCCCTGGATCTCACCTTCATCAATGGCATTACGCAAATCCACATCGGCAAAGCCTGCTGCTCCGACATTGCGCACTGTAGTAAAACCGGCTTTTAGGGTCACTTCGGCCGCTGTCACCCCAAAAATGGCCTGGCGTGCTGGTGTGCTATTGAGCCGGCGGAAACCATGCTGCTGAGGGTTGGATGTAAGATGGACATGCATATCAATCAGGCCTGGTAGCACGGTATAGCCGGATAAGTCCAGCGTTGGTATAGCGCGCTGCTCAGCGGATAACTGACGTACCGGCAGGATCTTCATGATGCGCTGGTCTTGCACCAGAATGGCTTGATTGCGCTTTAGCTCACCACTTTGTACATCCAGCAATTGGCCAGTCAGGATCAGCTGATCGGCAGCATGAGTTACTGAGCTGCCAAGCAACAGCAGCGCAGACCACAGAAGTTGAGAGGTTTTCATTGCATTACTCCTGATCGGAGCTGGGTGGAGCAGCTTTAGGGGCCGTTGGCTGCTGAGCCGCGATGATGGTTTGCACCTGCAGTTCCAGCGCTTCAACTTTTTCGCGGGTGCGGGCCAGCACCTGGCGTTGCACGTCGAACTCTTCCCGGCTAATCACATCCAGATCGGCCAGCTTTTGTTGTAGCACCACTTTGATTTTGCTTTCAATATCATCGGCAGCTTGCCGTACTTTGGCTGGGATCACAGCGCCAATTTGTTTGGCCAACTCTTCCACTTTTTTTGGATCGATCATAGGTGCCCCTGTGTAGGTTTTTGCTTTCATCCTAAGTTGGTTTGAGTATAACAAAGCTTGCGCTGCTCTTTTAGTTGATTTTCCGGTAAACTGGCCGGCCGATTTACCTCAGCCTGCATGGAGCTTTGCCAGTCCCCGATGAAACTCAACCCTCAGCAAAATGAAGCGGTGCATTATATCTCTGGCCCTTGTTTGGTATTGGCTGGCGCAGGCAGTGGCAAGACCAGGGTGATCATCAATAAAATTGCGTATCTGATAGAGCAGTGTCAGCTGCCAGCCCGCCATATTGCTGCGGTCACTTTTACCAATAAAGCCGCCAGGGAAATGAAAGAACGCATTAGCTTACAGCTGCCAAAACCTGCCTGCCGTGGGCTGACTATTTCCACCTTTCATACGCTGGGTTTGACCATTCTGAAAAAAGAATTCCGGGCATTGGGTTACAAGGCAAGTTTCAGCTTGTTTGATGATCAGGACTCGATGGCTTTGCTCAAAGAGCTGACAGAAGCAGATTATTTAGGTGACAAAGATTTGCTGAAACAGCTGCAAAGCAAGATTTCAAACTGGAAGAATGACCTGATGCTGCCTGAGCTGGCGCTGCAGCGGGCAACCCAGCCGGAAGAGTTACTGCAGGCGCAGTATTATCAGCGCTACAACCAGTTGCTAAAAGCTTACAATGCCTTTGATTTTGATGATTTAATTCTGCTGCCTACGCTGTTGATGCAACATCAGGCGGAGGTGCGTGAACGCTGGCAGCAGAAAATACGCTACTTGTTGGTGGATGAATACCAGGATACCAACACCAGCCAGTACCAGCTGGTGAAGTTGTTGGTGGGCGAACGTCAGCGTTTCACTGTGGTGGGGGACGATGATCAGTCCATATACTCCTGGCGCGGCGCCAGACCGCAGAATCTGGCTTTGTTGCAACAGGATTTTCCCAATCTGAAGCTGATTAAGCTGGAACAGAATTACCGCTCTTCCGAGCGGATTTTAAAAGCGGCTAATATTCTGATTGCCAATAACCCGCATGTGTTTGATAAGCAGCTGTTTAGCGAGATTGGTTATGGTCTGCCGCTAAAAGTATTGCCGTGTAAGCACGAGGAAGACGAAGCCGAAAAAGTAGTGGCAGAGATTATTTCGCATCGCTTTACCAACCGCACCCACTACAAGGATTATGCCCTGCTGTATCGCAGCAATCACCAGGCAAGGATTTTTGAAAAAGCGCTGATGAGCAACCGGATCCCTTACCGTATTTCGGGCGGTACTTCCTTTTTCTCGCGGGCTGAAATCAAAGATGTGATGGCCTACCTGCGGCTGCTGGTGAACCAGGATGATGACAATGCACTGCTGCGTATTATCAATGTCCCCCGCCGTGAAATAGGTGCCGCCACCCTGGAAAAGCTGGGTACCCTGGCGCATGAGCAGCAGATCAGCTTGTTCGAGAGTTGCTTTGTACCTGAGTTGTCACAGCGGCTGCCGGCCCGAGGCTATCAGGCGGTGCAACACTTTGCCAACTGGATCTTGGCGTTAACCGAGCAGGTAAAACGTGCAGAACCCGCGGAGGCCATTCGGGACTTGATCCGGCAAAGCCAGTTCGAGGCCTGGCTGTTTGAAAATAGCAACAGCCCAAAAGCAGCAGAAATGGCGATGAAAAACGTCAACGAACTGTTTCGCTGGATTGTCGAAATGCTGGAAGGTAAGGACGATGAAGAGCCGATGAGCTTGCCAGAGGTGGTCAGCCGGTTAACGCTGCGGGATATGATGGAGCGCCAGGAGCAAGACGAACAGTCCGATCAGGTGCAACTCTTGACCTTGCATGCCTCCAAAGGCTTGGAGTTTCCCTATGTGTTTATGGTGGGCATGGAAGAGGGTATTTTGCCGCATCAGGGCAGCATTGATGAAGATAACATCGAAGAAGAGCGCCGGCTTGCTTATGTCGGCATTACCCGGGCACAACGTGAATTGTTTTTTACCTACGCCAAAGAAAGACGTCAGTATGGGGAAGTGATCCGGCCGGAGCCAAGCCGGTTTCTGTATGAGCTGCCACAAGATGATCTGGACTGGCAGCACAGTACCGTCGCTAAAACCGCCGAGCAAAGGCAACAAACGGGCAAAGCCAATATTGACAGGTTACGGCAACTGTTGAAAAAGCCGGACTAACCGTTCGCTATCCGGCCGCGTTGTTTCATCAGGGACTAACTGGCTTTAGCCGTTTTTTTTTGCGTGACGGCAGAGCTTGGCTCAGGTTGCGGCTTTGGGTCAGATGCGACCAACATATCGGCATTAAAAATCACAAAACGGTTGCTGCCAAGCGATTTGGCCTGATACATGGCGGCATCAGCATCCCGTAGCATTTCATCCGGGCTTTGGTAATCGTTGTGGTAAAGCGCAATACCGATACTGGCTCCGGACAGCACCTGGTGCTGCTCAATAAACACCGGTTGCCGAACGGCTTCGATGATGCGGTCAGCAACATCTTCCACATCGAGCTGCTGCTGGATATCAGTTAACATAACAACGAATTCATCACCACCCAGTCGAGCTACCAAATCATGCTCACGAATGGCTTGTTGCAGTCGTTGGCTGGTTTCCATCAGATAGTGATCACCGACGGCATGGCCAAGGTTATCATTTATCGCTTTAAAGCGATCCAAATCAATAAACAGCAGGGCCAGCTTGCCATCGGTTTGACGCTTGCGCTGGCGAAACTGTTGCTGCAGCAATTGCAGGAAGCGAGGACGGTTGGATAATCCGGTTAATGCATCATGATTGGCTTCATGGAACAGTTTTTCTTCAATTTTTTTGCGCTCTTCCACTTGCAGCCGGAGGAACAAATTGGTTTGACGTAGTTCACGGGTACGCTCAAACACTTTACGTTCCAACTCTTCCTGTTGTTTGCGCTGTTGCTCAGTGGCCAGTTTTCGCTGGATGGCGACAGCGATATGGCGCGACACAAAACGAAGAATTTTCAACTCCTGCTCACTGTAATCGTACTGGTAGTCATAAGCCTGTAAGGCAATCACCCCAATCACTTCCTCTTCCAGCAGCAGCGGCGCTCCGAGCCAGCTGGTAGAGTGACGGGTGGTACGTAATGAGCTGACCATGCCGCGGGTAATTTCACCTTGTTGATGGAGCTTGGCAGCTGCAGCCCCATCGATGAGCGCAGCTTCACCACGGCGGATGATGTATTCAGTAAAACCTTTACCCAGTGGCCGCTTAGGAGCTGCCGGTGTGTACTGGTCACGGTAAAATGGGAAGCTCAGTGTGCTATCGCTGCGATCCAGCAGGGCAATGTAGCAATTTTCTGCATACATCAGCTCGGACAACACCTGATGGATATCCCGATAAAAGCTGTGCATATTGCGGCTGCAAGCCGACAACTCTGAAATTCGGTACAGCGAGCTTTGCAGTTTTTCTGCCGCGATCCGCTCTTTGATTTCTTTTTGCAGTTCCTGATTGGTGAGTTGCAGCTGGCGGGTGCGTTCACGAACGGTCTGTTCTAACAGTTCCCGGCTTCGTACCCTGTCGATCGCTGTAACGGTATGGTTACCAAGGTGACAAAAAACATCCAGCGCTTGTTCGCTGTAGTGTTTATCCGGATCATAACTTTGGATAGCCATGACACCGATCACTTGCTGACCACGTTTTAGCGGAATGCCCATCCAATGAGTAGGCATGCTGCCCTGAGCCTGAATATCTCCGCTTTGAATCAGCTGTTCAAACAACGCCTGATTGCACAACAAGGGTTGACCTGTACGAAATACATAACCGGTCAGGCCGCTGGCAAAAGCATCGGAGGGAACCTGCAGAATAACTTGTTGATCTTTTTCGTCAGAAAAATATTCCAAGATGAATTGATCGGAACTTTGCTCGTGTAAGACGACATAAAAATTTTTAGCGTGCAACAGTTCAGCCACCATCTTGTGGATGGAGGGGTAGAATTCCTTCATATCTGCAACGGTACTGGCAAGCTCCGATAAGCGCAGCAAAGCACCTTGAATGGTGAATGCTTGCCGGTAACGGTCCGCCATGTGCTGCAGCCGTTGCTTCCTGGTTTCTGCACGTTGCAGCGCACGCCTTGGGTTCGTTAAATCCTTCAACTCAGTCTCTTATAATAATTTTGGGCTTGGTGCATGAAACAAATTTATTATGCACAAAGTTTGCGCAGAGTGGAATCTTCGACGGAGGAAAAGCGACGCTTATTTATACTATTTTAATATAAATAATTAAGAAAGGACTGAATGTTGTTATGAATAAGGGGGGACTACCAGCCCACACAAGGTGTAGGCTGGTCTGGATGAAATCATTTACAGATCTTTGATCATAAAGCGAATCGCTTCAGCAATCTCGTCTTCTGAACAATTCATACAGGTACCCATGGCTGGCATGTTGCCAAAGCCATCGATGGAGTGACGCAGCATCACATCAAAACCCTGGTCTATCCGAGCTTGCCAGGCAGAGGCATCACCAGGCTTAGGGGCATCCAGAGCGCCGGTACCATGACAGGCAAAACAAGCGGTTTGATACACCTGCTCACCACTTCGAGGACCAGTATCGGCAGCGGCCCGTACCGGAGCCTCGCCATCCAGATAGACCTGCCCAACCGGAGCAATGCGTTTACGCAACTCTTCGTCAGCAGCAGAACTTGTGGCCAGGCCAGTGAACAGCAAAGCACATGCAGCCGTTGCTACAAGGTGGATTTTTCTCATCGTTATGGGTCCTGTTTCAATTTTGTACAAATCTTGCGCCATTATAACGAGCCAGTTGACATTGGGGAAGCCCCGTTAACTCGGCGTGTAAAGAGCCTATGCCAGTTCAAGCAGTGCTGCAATTAACTTATCAATGCCTTCACTGGCTTCAGTGACCGACTGGGCCAGCATATAGGCAGGTGTAGACACGACTTTGGCCTGGTGATCGATCACAATATCCTGAACCTGACACTGCACATGCAAGGCGCCCATCTGCTCAATGGCTGCGGCGGTATCGGCATCGGTGCCTATGGTCAGGCTGACCGGCGCTGGATAAATCAGTGGGATCATGGCCGGAGCGATGCAGATAAAACCAACTGGTTTGCCATTCTCTGCAAATGCCTGCAGGCATTGTTTCAGCTCTGGTAATACCTGAGCACCGGCGCCTTTAAACGCAAAATCGGATAAGTTTTTGGCCGCACCAAAACCACCTGGCAACACCACGGCATCAAAACCTGCAGGGCTTAACTCGGATAAAGGTTTGATCGCTCCCCGGGCAACTCGGGCTGCCTCGACCAGCACGTTACGCTGTTCTTTCATGTCATCACCGGTGAGATGGTTGATGACATGATGCTGGTTGATATCCGGAGCAAAGCACTGGTAACTGGCATGATGCCGCTCAAGGTGGAGCAAGGTGAGCACTGACTCGTGGATTTCGGCACCGTCATAGACACCGCAGCCACTCAAAATAACTGCTACTTTTTTCATCTTAGCCTCCTCTGAACCATGATATTTGTTGGCTTATAGCAAAGCATTCTTAAACCGATTTTTTTAAGCAAAAATTATTTAAAAAAATGACTGGCCTGAAGCTCTTTCTGTGATAGTCTACACAACCGCTG
>ERZ869909.425-NODE-425-length-51594-cov-10.493332_pt1 | contig 51594 bp, 43 predicted proteins | sample MGYA00520892_ERZ869909 | MGnify/ENA primary metagenome ERZ869909 (study PRJEB32215, sample SAMEA104723947) | bioreactor metagenome | biome: bioreactor; feature: anaerobic bioreactor; material: water | place: China | collected 2015-03-12 ... | reverse complement strand
ACAAAAGTCTCTCCGGATACCGTTAGCGACCGATAAACGAAAACTCCTAGTAAAATAAAGTTACACAGTATGTTCAAACGGTTGAGAACAAACTGTTTTTGTCTTTTTTTATATGAAAAAATAGCTGCTATAGCCAGTACAATTGAAAGCAACATTAAAATTAAAAACAAAGGCTCATTCAAAGAATACAAAGCATCACCCGCTGTATCTTTAACATCGGGAAACCATATAAACAGTGCGCCTATTAAAAGCACAACTATTATCATATATACTGTTTGAATGCGTTGAATCATCTCAAATGTCTGTTTCGTGACGCAAAAATAATGTTTCTTTTTAAAAAAAATCCTATCAAAAATTAAAATATTGTTGTATACTTGCATCAGTAATTCGCAACCCATTCAACTGCGGTTGGTTATCTTCCGGATAAATTCAAATTACCATCTTCTTATAACTTATTTGTAAAAACTATTACAACAACATAATTCCATATTATTCATGTTTGAAATTTCAGAATTAAAAGAGCAGAAGCTACCTGAACTTCAGGAAATTGCTAAAACCCTTGGTGTACCTAAGTATCGTTCATTCAAAAAAGATGAACTTGTTTACCAAATTCTTGACCAACAGGCTGCCAATCCCAAGGCTGTTGAAACTCTTGCAAAAGAGACAAAAGACGATGTCAAAAAAGATGTCAAAGACGAGGTTAAGCCTCAAAAGCAGCAAGATCGTAATGATCGAAAAGACCCAAGAAATAGCAGGCCTCAAAAACAAAAGCATCCAAAAAAACAACATAATGAAGCCAATAAAGATGCAGCACCTGTAGATTCTAAAGAAAACGAAATGCAAAAAAGCAATCCTGAGCGTAAGGAACAGCACCAGCAACGCCCTCAGCACAACCGTCCTGCACATCAAAAGAGTCAGGAAACCCAAAAGCAAGAAACTGCCGAGGTAAAAACGGAATCTTCTGAAACCAAGACTGAAAACAGACAGCATTCTCAGGAAGGACAAAACAATCCGCAAAAAAATCAAAACGGTCAAAACGGCAATGTGCATAAAGACCAGCAAGGAAATAAAGACAAGCGTAACCGCTACCGTGAGCCAGACTATGAGTTTGATGCCATCATACAAAGTGAAGGTGTGCTGGACATCATGCAGGACGGCTACGGGTTTTTACGCTCCAGCGACTACAACTATCTTTCGTCGCCAGATGATATTTATGTGTCACAATCGCAAATACGGTTGTTTGGGTTAAAAACCGGAGACACAGTTTTAGGTGAGGTAAGACCTCCTAAAGAAGGTGAAAAATATTTCCCTTTAATTAAGGTAATCAGAATTAACGGTTTAAGTCCCAATGTGGTGAGAGACCGTATTTCTTTTGAGCATTTAACACCGCTTTTCCCACAAGAAAAATTTAAACTGGCTGAAAAACAAAGCACCGTTTCCACCCGGATTATGGACTTGTTTTCACCCATTGGGAAAGGCCAGCGCGGTATGATTGTATCACAACCCAAAACGGGTAAAACCATGTTGCTGAAAGATATTGCTAACGCTATAGCTGCCAATCATCCTGAAGTTTATCAAATGATTTTATTAATCGATGAACGCCCAGAAGAGGTAACTGATATGCAACGCAATGTGAGTGGTGAAGTAATCGCTTCTACTTTTGATAAGGAAGCCAACGAGCACGTGAGAGTGGCCAATATTGTACTTGAAAAAGCCAAAAGATTGGTTGAATGTGGTCATGATGTGGTGATACTTTTAGATTCTATCACCCGCTTGGCAAGAGCATACAATACTGTGCAACCGGCATCCGGAAAAATATTGAGTGGTGGGGTGGACGCCAATGCGCTGCACAAGCCCAAGCGTTTCTTTGGTGCTGCTCGTAATATCGAAAACGGCGGTTCGTTGAGTATCATAGCTACTGCCTTAACGGAAACAGGTTCTAAAATGGATGAAGTGATTTTTGAAGAATTTAAAGGAACCGGAAACATGGAGCTTCAACTGGATAGAAAAATTGCCAACAGACGAATCTTCCCATCGGTTGACCTGAACGCATCCAGTACACGTCGTGACGATTTGTTGCTTGACGAAAAAACACTGCAGCGTATGTGGGTAATGCGCAAGTATCTGGCCGATATGAATCCCGTGGAGGCTATGGAGTTTATTCACGACCGAATCAAACAAACCCGTAACAACGAAGAGTTTTTAATCTCTATGAATGGATAAAATCCATCTCAAAATATATAAAGTCCTGATTGAATCAGGACTTTTTTCATGTGGTAACTTTATATGTATCTTAGCAAAAAAATCTAAATGAGCATTGTTTTTATCCTGATTGGATTGGCTTTACTGGTGGTTGGAGGCGAATATTTAGTTCGCTCTTCTGTGGGAATGTCAGTCAAGCTGAAGGTTTCCAAGATGGTGATAGGTTTAACAGTGGTTTCATTTGCAACTTCACTGCCCGAACTGGTGGTAAGTGTTCAAGCGGCACTTAAAGGGTTTTCAGACATTGCCTTGGGGAATGTGATTGGCTCAAACATTGCCAATATTGGTTTGGTAATGGGGCTCACGGCGCTTATCTCACCCATCTTTTTTGATAGAGATTTTTACAAATTCAACTGGCCGGTAATGATGTTGTTTTCGGTGTTGTTGTACATTTTTCTTTCCAATGGAAATATTTTGACTCTTTATGAAGGGGTTATTTTAATGGTGCTTCTGGTTGTTTATCTTTTCTTTTTGGTAAGACGATCCCGCAGGCAGGTGATTGCTGCAGAAAATGAGGATGATTTAAATATTGAGGATGTTGAAATACCGGACCGTATTTCCAACTTTAAAATAGTTGTTTGGCTGCTCATTGGGGGTGTAGCCCTTTGGGTAGGCTCAGAGCTGCTTGTAAAAGGGGCAGTTGAGTTAGCTACTTCAATGGGAGTATCTGAAAGAGTAATTGCCGTAACAATGATTGCAGTGGGTACCAGCATTCCCGAATTGGCAGCATCCGTTGTCGCTGCTTTGAAAAAAGAAAAGGCCATTTCTTTCGGAAATTTAATAGGCTCAAATATTTTTAATATAGGTTCAGTATTGGGATTAACAGCCATTATACATCCCATAGCAGTTCAAAGTTTAGAAGTTTTGACCAGCGATATATTTTGGATGTTGGGCTTTGCAATTGTTTTACTACCGCTTGCTTTTTTGCCCAAAGCATTCCGTCTGGGAAGAACAAAGGGACTCTTGCTCTTTGGGGGGTATATAGCTTTTGTTGTGTTAGCTTTTGTGAATTAAACGCGCCAATTAGGGGGTGTCAATATAAAAATCAACAAAATGTTGATAAGTGCCCCTAAAAAAATAGGGGTATATTGTTGAAAAGTAAAAAATAGTTGTAGTTTTGCCCTGTGAAACTTCAAAATTAATTTTTTATGTCAACGCTTCGCTTTCGTGCCATTACTGAAACCCTGAACAGAAAACCCCTTCCTATTGAAGAAATTGAAAGACGTTCCAACTTATTTGGAAAAAATGTCTTTAATGAACACGCCATGCGTCAGTACCTCACTAAAGAGGCCTACAAGGCGGTTATGAATGCTATGGAACACGGCACAAAAATTCCCAGAGATTTGGCCGACCATATTTCAACCGGAATGAAAGAGTGGGCAATCTCAAAAGGAGTTACCCACTATACACACTGGTTTCAGCCTTTAACAGGAGCAACCGCCGAAAAGCACGATGCCTTTTTTGAAACCACATCCAATGGTGCTGCTATTGAAAAATTCAGCGGAGACCAATTGGTGCAGCAAGAACCTGATGCATCGAGTCTGCCCAGCGGTGGTATAAGAAACACCTTTGAAGCTCGCGGTTATACCGCCTGGGATCCCACATCTCCGGCATTTATTATCGGAACCACATTGTGTATCCCCACGGTTTTTGTGTCTTACACCGGTGAAGCACTGGATTATAAAACTCCCCTTTTAAAAGCACTTTCTGCTATTGATGAAGCGGCAACTGCCGTAGCAAAATATTTTGACAAAAACGTAACCAAAGTGCACGCTACACTGGGTTGGGAACAGGAATATTTTTTAATTGATGCTGCTTTAGCGGCTACCAGACCCGATCTGATGATGACAGGCAGAACCCTGCTTGGACATACCTCGGCTAAAGGACAGCAATTGGAAGACCACTATTTTGGCTCCATTCCATCACGGGTTTTGAACTATATGCGTGATTTGGAAAGAGAATGTATGCTTTTGGGAATTCCGGTGAAAACCAGACACAACGAAGTAGCACCCAATCAGTTTGAACTGGCACCCATTTTTGAAGAAACCAACCTGGCCGTTGACCACAATTCCTTGTTAATGGACGTGATGGGCAAAGTGGCAGAGCGACATAATTTTGTGGTTTTGTTTCACGAAAAACCCTTTAAAGGGGTAAATGGCTCCGGAAAACACAACAACTGGTCATTGGCAACAAATACAGGTGTAAACTTGTTGGGCCCCGGCAGCACCCCGATGAGCAACCTGCAGTTTTTAACTTTTTTTATCAACACTATCAAAGCGGTTGATGAATATGAAGAACTCATCAGAGCAAGTATTGCCAGTGCCAGCAACGACCACAGGCTGGGGGCCAACGAAGCACCACCGGCAATCGTTTCAGTATTTATTGGCGAGCAGTTAACCAAGGTGCTGAACGATTTGGAACACGTGACCAAAGGAAAACTTTCGCCTGAAGAAAAAACAGATTTGAAATTGAATGTGGTGGGTAAAATCCCTGAAATTCTTTTGGATAATACAGACAGAAACAGAACGTCGCCTTTTGCTTTTACAGGAAATAAATGGGAGTTTCGTGCCGTGGGCTCCAAAGCCAATTGTGCACACCCAATGACGGTTTTAAACACCATTGCAGCCAAGCAATTGAAAGACTTCAAAGTAGCCGTTGATAAATTAATTGACGAAAAAGGCATGAAAAAAGATGATGCTATTTTCAATGTCTTGAGAGAATATATAAAAGAGTCTAAGCGCATTCGTTTTGAAGGTGATGGCTACAGTGAAGCCTGGGAAAAAGAAGCCAAAAAGCGTAAGCTAAGCAACTACAAAACCACTCCGGAGGCACTTAAAGCAAAAGTTTCTAAAAAAGCAATTGCCTTGTTTGAAGAGATGGATGTAATGAGTCCCGTGGAATCAAAAGCTCGTTATGAAATCGAGTTGGAAGAATACACCAAACGCATTCAGATTGAAGGAAGGGTATTGGGAGATATAGCCAGAAACCACGTAATTCCCACCGGAATCAGATACCAAAATATGGTGGTAAACAACGTGAGAGGATTGAAAGAAATCTACGGAAACAGCTTCACCAAAATGGCAGAACAGCAGTTGGAAATAATTGAAGCTATCAGCAATCACATAGAGAAAATCAATCAAGGAGTAACTGAAATGACCGAAGAGCGAAAAAAAGCCAATAGTCTGGAAGATTCAGAGAAAAAGGCACATGCTTACTGCGAAAAGGTAAAACCTCATTTTGATGTTATTAGATACCACTGTGATAAACTGGAACTATTGGTTGACAACGAGCTTTGGCCGTTGACCAAATACAGGGAATTATTATTCACCAAGTAAAATTCATCCCGTTCCTTTGGAGCGGGATTTTTTTATTGCCTATTTTTGCAACTCAAACTTTTACAATGAGTCAGGATATCAGTAAACGATACAGTCAGCGAGGTGTTTCTGCCGGAAAAGAAGATGTGCACAACGCTATTAAAAATGTAGATAAGGGGCTTTTTCCCAAAGCTTTCTGTAAAATAATCCCCGATTATTTAACCAATGATGATGATTACTGCCTGATTATGCACGCTGATGGAGCCGGTACAAAATCATCACTGGCCTATATGTACTGGAAAGAAACCGGCGACCTTTCAGTCTGGAAAGGCATTGCTCAAGATGCCTTGATAATGAATGTTGATGACTTGTTGTGCGTGGGAGCCACTGACAATATACTGCTTTCATCCACCATTGGAAGAAATAAAAACCTGATACCCGGCGAGGTAATTTCAGCCATCATCAACGGCACCGAAGAATTGATTGAAGAACTGAAATCATTTGGGGTTACCATCCATTCCACCGGAGGTGAAACTGCCGATGTGGGCGATTTGGTTCGCACCATTATTGTAGATTCCACCGTAACGGCGAGAATGAAACGCAGCGATGTCATTGACAATGCCAACATCCGCCCGGGCGATGTGATTGTTGGATTAGCTTCGTTTGGACAAGCTGCTTATGAAAAAGAATACAACGGCGGGATGGGCAGTAACGGGCTCACCTCTGCACGTCACGATGTTTTTTCAAAATACCTCGTCCAGAAGTACCCTGAAAGTTTTGACGCCGCAGTCCCTGAAGAATTAGTCTATTCCGGCAGTAAAAATTTAACCGATGCTGTTGAGAATAGCCCGTTGGATGCCGGAAAACTGGTGCTTTCGCCTACGCGAACTTATGCGCCGGTAATCAAAAAAATACTTTCAAAATACAACGCTGCAGACATTCACGGAATGGTGCATTGCAGTGGGGGAGCGCAAACCAAAATACTTCATTTCATTGATAATCTTCATATTGTAAAAGATTCGCTTTTTGAAGTGCCACCCTTGTTTAAACTAATACAACAGGAGTCCAAAACCGACTGGAAAGAAATGTACCAGGTGTTCAATATGGGACACCGCATGGAAATTTATTGTAACGAATCTATTGCTGCAGACCTCATAGCAATTTCGAAATCTTTTAGTATTGACGCACGTATTGTGGGCAGGGTAGCGGCTTCTGAAGAGAAAAAGCTCACTATCAGGAGTGAACACGGTGTTTTTGAGTATTAAAAAACTGCAGTGTTTTTTTAGTTTACTTATTTGTTTGTGTCGCTATAATTTTGTTTGTAGAAAGACGTGCTTGAAATATCATTTGATTTTTTTTATGATTTATTTTCTCAGCGGCCTTTGCGAAAACTTGGCGCTCTCTGCGGTTTATAGGGTTTTTAATTAACGGCAATGGACACAAAGAATGCGCAGAGTACGCAATGAAAAGGTAAAAGCAGATAAAAATTACACCTTAAAAAAATAATTAACCCTATTTTAGTTACTTCAAAATTTAATTCTATTTAATTACTAAATTTGCACCACTCAAATACAGAGGGAGTTTATGTTAGAAAAATTGCAAATTGTTAAGCAGCGCTTTGATGAAGTGAGTGATTTAATCATTCAGCCGGATATAATTTCAGATCAAAAAAGATACGTTCAGTTAAATAAGGAATATAAAGATTTGCGTGCTTTGATGGAAAAGCGCGACGAATATGTTTCTTTAACAAACAGTATAAAAGAAGCCGAAGAAATTATTGCAGATGGAAGCGATGCCGAAATGGTCGAAATGGCCAAAATGGAAATGGAAACTGCCAAAGAGCGCATCCCCAAACTGGAAGAAGAAATCAAGTTTATGCTTATTCCCAAAGACCCGGAAGACGCTAAAAACGTGGTGATGGAAATCCGTGCCGGAACCGGGGGTGATGAAGCTTCCATTTTTGCAGGCGATTTATACCGTATGTACACCAAGTATTGCGAAAGCAAAGGATGGAGCACCCACGTGATGGATTTTAGTGAAGGTACCAACGGCGGCTATAAAGAAATTCAGTTTGAAGTAAACGGCGAGGATGTATATGGCACCCTTAAGTTTGAAGCCGGCGTACATCGTGTACAACGAGTACCTCAAACAGAAACCCAGGGCCGAGTACACACCAGTGCGGCGACTGTAATGGTACTTCCCGAAGCCGAAGAATTTGATGTTCATATCGAACCTAAAGATGTTCGCATCGACTTTTTCTGTTCGTCAGGTCCCGGTGGGCAGTCAGTGAACACCACTTATTCTGCCGTGCGTTTGACACACATTCCCACAGGAATTGTAGCACAGTGCCAGGATGAAAAGTCGCAGCATAAAAACAAAGACAAAGCATTTAAAGTCCTGCGTTCCAGATTGTATGATATTGAGCTTGCCAAGCGTCAGGAAGAAGAAGCTGCAAAAAGAAACTCACAGGTGAGCAGCGGTGACCGAAGTGCAAAAATCAGAACCTACAACTATCCGCAAGGACGGGTGACAGACCACCGCATTGGCCTTACTTTATATGATTTGGGTAATATTATCAATGGCGATATTCAACGCATCATAGACGAACTTCAGCTGGTGGACAATACAGAAAAGCTGAAGGTAAATAGTGATGTGTTTTGATAGATATTAGACGTAAGAAATTAGACATTAGACTTTAGAGTTAATTATTTTGACAAGGGAAAAACTTATAGAACAAATCAAGAAAAAGCAATCCTTTCTTTGTATTGGGTTGGATGTTGATTTAAATAAAATCCCAAATCATCTCCTAGAAACTGAAGACCCTATTTTTGAGTTTAATAAAGCTATTATTGATGCTACACATCAATATGTTGCAGCCTATAAGCCCAATACGGCTTTTTATGAAGCTTACGGTCTAAAAGGGTGGCAGTCACTTGAAAAAACCATTCAATACCTCAATCAAAACTACCCGGAAGTCTTTACCATTGCCGATGCTAAGCGTGGTGATATAGGCAATACTTCGGCGATGTATGCCAAAGCATTTTTTGAAGACCTGGCTTTTGACGCTGTCACCGTGGCTCCTTATATGGGAAAAGATTCTGTTGAACCATTTTTAGAATTTAAAGATAAATTTACCATACTGTTGGCGTTGACATCCAATGAAGGAGCTTATGATTTTCAAACACTAGAAACGGAAAATAAACCACTCTACAAGCAAGTTTTAGAAACCTCCAAAAATTGGGAAAACGCTCAACGGCTAATGTATGTAGTAGGTGCTACTAAAGCCGAATACTTTAAAGAAATCAGAAAAATTGTCCCTGACAGCTTCTTGTTAGTGCCCGGTGTAGGTGCTCAGGGCGGCAGTCTCCAAGAGGTTTGCCAATACGGTTTAAACAAAGATGTTGGATTGCTCATCAATTCTTCCAGAGGAATTATTTATGCTTCACACGAAAAGGATTTTGCTGAAAAAGCCGCAATTGAAGCCCGATTTCTAAAGGAAGAAATGCAGAAGATTTTACAAAGCAACTTTTAAGCCTCTTAGATAAAAAATCCCATAATGAACCTTAACCTCCCTGCCTGACCAGCGGGCAGGTTAATGGTTTAAAAAAATATTTAGTTTTTGTAAATGATTTTTACAGACCAGCTCCATAGAAAAATTTACCTTACTAAAACACCTTCCAGAATCATTTCACTGGTGCCTTCACAAACTGAATTATTGGTAGATTTAGGCTTGGAAGAAAAAATAGTGGGTGTCACCAAATTTTGCGTTCACCCTTCTCATCTGCGAAAACAAAAAACGGTTGTTGGCGGTACCAAGCAAGTGCACTTTGATAAAATCAGACAATTAGACCCGGATTTTATTATCTGTAACAAAGAAGAAAACACCCAAGAAATGGTTGCAACACTTGAAGCCATTGCTCCCGTGTGGATAAGCGATATTGAAAACATATCAGATTGCTTAGCGATGATTCAGTCGTTTGGTGCTATTTTTTCTATAGAATCCGAAGCGAATACTATTACAGAATCTATCCTGAAAGGATGGACAGCTTTTGAGCAAGAAATGGTAACTAAAAGCTTCGTGAAAACGGCCTATCTCATTTGGAAAGCCCCCTATATGGCTGCCGGAAACGATACCTTTATCAACACGCTGCTTGTATTGAATAAATTCCAAAACATTTTTACAGACAAAGATGAACGTTATCCCGAAGTTTCTGTCGAACAACTTAAAGCAGCAGATATAATATTGCTCTCCTCAGAGCCTTATCCGTTTCAGCAAAAGCACATCGACGAATTGGCTGAGAAAATCGGAAATAAAAAAATACTCCTCGTTGACGGGGAGTATTTTAGTTGGTATGGTTCAAGGCTTGTAAAAGCTTTTGACTATTTCAGAAATTTACAAACAGAGTTAATTAGAAAAAATTAATCATTTATAAACTCCCCCTTCAGGGGGTTGGGGGCTTACATGTCTTGAAGCGCAAAAACTCTACGTAATAAATCAGTATTGCGCGAAGAAATATTATTTCTGATTTCCTTTTCTTCAACGGCAATCATTGTAAAGACTCCCTTTAAAGCTTCCTGTGTGACATAATCAGGTAAATCCGGATTTACATTATTGGTTAGCGGAAGCGAATTGTATTGGGTAATAATGGTATTCCAAACCTGAGTGGCACCCACTTTGTCCAGCGAGTTGGATATTACGGGGTTAAACCTGCCATAAAGTTCTTGTGTGGTTCTGCTTGACAGATAGTTAGTAGCGGCATTGTCCGGTCCTAAAAGAATATTTCGGGCATCGTCAAAAGTTATCTGCCTAACGGCATTGACAAAAATGGGAGTGGCTTCTTTAACGGCATCTTCAGCGGCACGGTTTAAGACTCTCAAACCTTCATCGGCTAGATTACCCATTCCAATATCCCTGAGGGTCCTATCAACACGCTGTAATTCTTGCGGTAGTAGAATTTTCACCAGTTCGTTGCGGTAAAAACCATCCGTTTGAGTAAGTTTAGAAACCTGCTTTTCAATGCCATTATTTAAAGCCTGTCGCAATCCGGCTGCAATATCGGCATTAGTAATACCGCCATTTTGAGGTAAAGTGCTTACTGCCTGTTGTAGTTCGGCACAGGAAAATAATCCAAAAGCCAAAGCTAAAATGAGTGTCTTTTTCATTGTGTGATTTTTGTATAAAGATAAAAAAACATCCCGTTCGAGAGTTATCAGGAACGGGATGCCAAAATATAATTTTATAAAAGATTATTTTACAATCTTAACGGTTTTTTTAGAGTTTCCAATGGTTACTTCCACAAAATACACACCCGATTTAAAAGTGCTCATATCAATGGAAGGTGAAACTGCGTTTGGTGCACTTTGGTGAACCAAGCTTCCCAAAACGTTGTAGATGGCAACATTGCTTACAACTTCGTTTGAAGAAATGTTTAGGTTGTCTCTAACAGGGTTTGGAAATACACTAAATTCATTTGCTGAAAAGTCATTTGTTGATAAAACATTACCTTCAATAAGCTTAAAGTCATCAATGTAGTATCTGTTATCTGAGTTAACAGAGAAAAAGTTAACTGCCCCAAGCATAAAAGAGATACCGGGGTTAGCTCCTCCGGGTTCAAAACCAAGATAAGGGACTTCGTCAATTAGACGTGTACCATTAATATCAACTGTGTGTGTGGCTAAATTAAGATTTATCACGTGAGTTACACTGAACCACTGATCATCGGGATAAGGTGCACTTACATTTTCGTTTTGGTCAAAAGTAATATGACCGGCCATACTATGAGGAAGTGAAGTTACACCAGCGTGAAACTGACCGTTCCATCTAGGGACGGGAGATGTATTTTCGTATTCCTGTATGTTCCAATACCCTACTTTACCAGAGGGGATATACATCATCCAAGTTACAGACCAGGTGCCTGAATTACGATTTCCAAGATTCACCAAAATATCGTCAAACGAAGTTGAACTCGGCTGCTCTCTTAGTACTATTGATTGGGTTCCTGAAAATGCCTGCTCATTGGTAACTTGAGCATCTGTAATTGTAACGCCAGTTGAAGGTGGCCACAATTCTATATGCGGAGATTGCGGGCTTACATCACCCAGATTCATGTTGTCAAAGTCAATTTCAAACTGTGCATTAGCACTAAAAGTAATTAATGCAAATGCTAAAAAGTAAAGTTTTTTCATAATTAAGATTGTTTTTTTAAAGTATGTAAATTTAAAATTAAGAACCAAAATAACAATACTTTATTTAGTATAAAAAAAATTAACATTCAATTTATTAGATTTTAACTTTATTTTTCAATTCAAGTTTCTTTATAACATCCTTTTGATTTTTGTAAATTGCACCTCTTTTTAAATTACTGCCAAATGAACAATCAGTTACCTTATAAGCCTAAAAACAAAGTAAGAATTGTCACTGCAGCATCGCTGTTTGACGGTCACGATGCAGCCATCAACATTATGCGCCGTATCATTCAGGCAACCGGCGTGGAAGTGATTCATCTGGGTCACGACCGCAGTGTGGAAGAAGTGGTCAATACCGCTATACAGGAAGATGCCAATGCAATTGCAATGACTTCTTATCAAGGAGGACACAATGAGTACTTCAAGTATATGTATGATTTACTTAAGGAAAAAGGAGCCGGGCACATCAAGATTTTTGGCGGTGGCGGTGGTGTAATCCTTCCGGAAGAAATCAAAGACTTGATGGATTATGGCATCACTAGAATCTATTCTCCTGATGACGGTCGTGAACTCGGGCTTCAGGGAATGATCAATGATTTGGTAAAGCAATCAGATTATCCGGTCCCCTCACCAACCCTCCCTAAAGGCGAGGGAGTTATAAATGCTCTTAAAAATAAAGATGTTAATACCATTGCAAGGCTCATTTCAATTGCAGAAAATCGCCCTGAAGAATTTAGCGAGATTTTCTCCCCTCCTTTGGAGGGGTCGGGGGAGGACACTCCCGTTTTGGGCATCACAGGAACGGGCGGAGCCGGAAAATCATCACTGGTGGACGAATTGGTGCGTCGTTTCCTCATTGATTTTCCCGAAAAAACAGTAGGGATTATTTCTGTAGACCCTTCCAAAAGAAAAACAGGCGGTGCATTGTTGGGTGACCGCATCCGAATGAACGCCATCAATAATTCGCGGGTGTATATGCGTTCGCTGGCTACACGTCAGTCCAATCTGGCACTTTCAAAATATGTAGCCGAAGCTATTGAGGTGTTAAAAGCCGCCAAATATGACTTAATTATTCTGGAAACTTCCGGAATCGGGCAAAGCGATACAGAAATAATTGAGCACAGCGATATGTCACTGTATGTAATGACTCCCGAGTTTGGTGCTGCCACTCAGCTTGAAAAAATCGACATGCTCGACTTTGCCGATATCGTGGCCATCAACAAATTTGATAAACGCGGTGCTTTGGATGCCCTTCGTGACGTAAAAAAGCAATACCAGCGTAATCACCAGTTGTGGGATGCCAAACCGGAAACCCTTCCCGTTTTTGGAACCATCGCTTCTCAGTTTAATGACCCCGGAATGAACACCCTCTACAAAAAAGTGATGGACGTTTTGGTCGAAAAAACCAATGCCGACCTGAAAAGCACCTTTGAAATCACCGACGAAATGTCTGAAAAAATATTTGTCATTCCGCCGGCACGCACACGATACCTCTCTGAAATTTCAGAAAATAACCGTGCTTATGATAAAAAAGTCAATGAGCAGGTGGAAGTGGCTCAGCGGCTATACGGAATCTATAAAACGTTGGAATCGGTTTCAGAAACTAAAATCAGGATTTCTTCAAACGGACTGGAGTTTGAAAACGAAAAAGCTTCCGACAAGGAACTTTCTAAATTGCTTTTGGCCGAATTTGACCGTCTGAAAATGGATTTAGACCCCTACAATTGGGAAAAAATCGTCAATTGGCAGGATGTGATTGAAAAGTACAAAGGTCCTGTTTATCGCTTTAAAGTGCGCGACAAAGAACTTAAAATCGAAACCCATACCGAGTCACTTTCGCATCTGCAAATCCCCAAAGTAGCCTTGCCAAAATACCAGGCCTGGGGTGATTTGTTGAAGTGGATGCTGCAGGAAAATGTACCCGGTGAATTTCCTTATACTTCGGGACTTTATCCATTCAAGCGTCAGGGCGAAGACCCCACGCGTATGTTTGCCGGTGAAGGCGGACCGGAGCGTACCAACCGTCGTTTTCACTATGTAAGTCTGGGAATGGATGCCAAACGACTTTCCACCGCTTTTGACAGTGTAACCCTCTACGGAAACGACCCCGATTACCGCCCCGATATCTATGGAAAAATCGGGAACGCCGGAGTGTCCATCTGCTGTCTTGATGATGCTAAAAAACTGTATTCGGGCTTTGATTTGAGTCATCCCATGACTTCGGTGAGTATGACCATCAACGGGCCTGCACCGATGCTGCTAGGCTTTTTTATGAACGCCGCCATCGATCAGAATTGTGAAAAATACATCAAAGAAAACGGCCTCGAAAAAGAGGTTGAAGCCAAAATCGCAAAAATTTATAAAGACAAAGGTGTTGAACGTCCAAAATATAACGGGACACTCCCTGAAGGAAACGACGGTCTTGGCTTAATGCTGTTGGGTGTCACCGGCGATCAGGTATTGCCCGAAGAGGTGTATGGAAAAATAAAAGCCGAAACCTTAACACAGGTACGCGGGACCGTTCAAGCCGATATATTAAAAGAAGACCAGGCACAAAACACCTGTATTTTCTCTACAGAATTTGCCCTGCGATTGATGGGGGATGTGCAGGAATATTTTATCGAAAACAAAGTGAGGAACTTCTATTCGGTTTCCATTTCCGGATATCACATTGCAGAAGCCGGAGCCAATCCGATAACTCAATTGGCGTTGACACTTTCTAATGGATTCACTTACGTGGAATACTATTTAAGCAGGGGAATGGATATCAACGATTTTGGACCCAACCTCTCGTTTTTCTTCTCCAACGGAATCGACCCCGAATATGCCGTGATTGGCCGTGTAGCAAGACGTATATGGGCAAAAGCCCTGAAAGAAAAATATGGTGCCAATCCGCGTGCACAAATGCTGAAATACCATATTCAAACCTCCGGAAGATCACTGCACGCTCAGGAAATTGATTTTAACGACATCAGAACCACGCTTCAGGCCTTGTATGCCATTTATGATAACTGTAACTCACTGCACACCAATGCTTATGATGAAGCCATCACAACACCCACTGAAGAATCGGTGCGAAGAGCGATGGCGATTCAGTTGATTATCAATAAGGAACTAGGTTTGGCGAAAAACGAAAACCCCATTCAAGGGGCGTTTATCATAGAAGAACTTACCGATTTGGTTGAAGAAGCCGTGTTACTTGAGTTTGACCGCATTACTGAAAGAGGAGGTGTGTTAGGTGCTATGGAAACTATGTATCAGCGCAGTAAAATTCAGGAAGAGAGCTTGTATTATGAAACCTTGAAGCATACCGGCGAATTCCCGATAATTGGCGTGAACACCTTCTTAAGTTCCAAAGGTTCCCCAACTGTGATTCCTGCTGAAGTCATAAGAGCAACAGAAGAAGAAAAGGAATTTCAAATTCAAACCTTGAAAAACCTGCACAAAGCTTATGAAGACAAAGCTGAAAATGCACTTAGTAAAGTTCAGGAAGCCGCTATCAACAACCGCAATATGTTTGAGGAATTGATGGAAGCTACCAAGGTCTGTTCATTGGGACAAATCACCAAAGCCCTGTTTGAAGTAGGCGGACAGTATAGAAGAAATATGTAAGCAGAGAGCCGTCCCGACATTTGTCGGGACGTGCGAATCGCTTATCCCGATGACCCCGATAGTTATCGGGGGAATATCGGTATTTTTTAATAGATTTTTTGGTTATTGAAATCCCGAATCACTTTTCACCCTGAATTCAGCAACTGTATAATAAGTCTACCCGTGGAGCATTATATATAATTACATAAAAGATTCAAAGTTAACAACAAAACAATAGAGCCTGATAATATCACCCGCCTTTGGCGGGTTAACTATTTTTGTGTTTATTTTTTATTTTACAATTATTTCACCCTTTCAGGGTTATTTATAAAGTCCGAAGGGCTGAGATTATTATAGTAAATATCAATATGTTACAATAATAACCCCGAAGGGGTGGCATAATACACCACGGGTTAAGTCTGTATTTTATTATATTTGGTCTTTCAATTAAGTTTTCATTATGCGCCAACCATTTTTACGTTGCTCTTTTTTATTCTTTTTATTTACAATAGCAGTTTTCGGTCAAAACCGAAGTATTCCCATTGATACTACCATCATAACTCAAAGCCGGGTTGCCATTAATGGCACTGTTGTTAATTACACCGTAAACACCGGCACGCAGCCCGTTTGGGATGAAGCAGGAAAGCCCATTGCTACCTTGCATTATACATACTACACCCGCAATAATATTCAAAATAGGGCAGAGCGCCCGCTGGTGATTTCATTCAACGGGGGTCCGGGTTCGGCATCGGTGTGGATGCACTTGGCTTATACGGGACCGCGTATATTGAATATCGATGATGAAGGCTATCCCGTTCAGCCATATGGGTTTAAAGAAAACCCCTATTCCATACTCGATGTGGCTGATATTGTTTATGTAAACCCGGTGAATACCGGCTATTCCCGAATGATTCCGGCTGATGGGGAAGGGGTGGACCGCAAAAAGTTTTTTGGTATCAATGCTGATATTACTTACCTGGCCGAGTGGCTCAATACATTTGTAACCCGCCATAATCGCTGGCTTTCGCCCAAATATCTTATAGGTGAAAGTTATGGAGGAACACGAGTTTCCGGATTGGCACTGGCATTGCAAAATCGCCACTGGATGTATCTCAACGGCGTGATTTTGGTTTCACCGGCCGATTATAAAACAGTGCGGAGCGATAACCTGGAGGCGCATTCACTCAATTTACCCTATTATGCGGCAACGGCCTGGTATCACAAACAGCTGGCTCCTGAGCTGCAGCAAAAAGACCTCTATGACATTTTACCCGAAGTGGAAGAATTTACCATCAACCGGTTGATGCCTGCCATTGCCAAAGGCGGATTTATTTCTGATAGTGAAAGAAAAGCCATTGCAGCAAAAATGGCTTTTTATTCCGGTTTAACCGAAAAAGAAATTTTACAGCACAACTTGGTAGTGCCTGCACCTTATTTTTGGAAAGCTTTGTTGAGAGACCAAGGTTACAATATTGGAAGGTTAGACTCCCGATACTTGGGTATTGACCGTCAGGAAGCCGGAGTAGCTCCTGATTACAGTGCTGAACTTACCTCGTGGTTGCATTCATTTACGCCTGCTATTAATCATTATTTTCAAAATGATTTGGGTTTTAAAACCGATATTAAATACAATGTTTTTGGCAACGTAAGACCCTGGGATATGGAAAACGACAATACCCGCGACGACTTGCGCCAGGCGATGGCCCAAAATCCATATTTGAATGTACTGTTTCAAAGCGGGTACTATGACGGCGCCACCACTTATTTTCACGCAAAATACACCAAATGGCAAATGGACCCGAGCGGCAAACTTAAAGACCGGTTTGAATTTAAAGGCTACCGCAGTGGGCATATGATGTACCTGCGTCGTGAAGATCTCAAAAAATCCAACGATGATTTAAGGGAATTTATTCTAAGAACCAGTAAAAAGGGAGCGGTGGCTAAGTATTAGTTTTCATTTTGATTAAGCCTGTTTTTTACAAATTCTATTTCCGTTTTTCCGTGAGGTTTGGGTTTGCCGTTTTCGTCGAGACCCACCATGACAATTTTGTCGATGGTAATAATGGTTTCCCGTGTCATTTTATTGCGCACTTCACAACACAAGGTGAGTGAAGCCTTGCCAAAAGCGACCACGTCCAGCCCAATTTCAACAATATCGCCCGGGTTGGCTGAGCTTTTAAAATCAATTTCGCTCATAAATTTGGTGACCGTTTTGGGATTTTCCAGTTGGATAATGGCATAGAGTGCTGCCTCTTCATCAATCCATTCTAAAAGGCGGCCGCCAAACAGGGTTCCGTTGGGGTTGAGGTCTTGGGGTTTAATCCATTTTCGGGTGTGGAAGCGCATGGTTGGTTAATAGTTATTCGTTAATAGTTAAAAGCTAACATAGGTTTAAGAAAAAGCTTTAACGTGTTATTCATTTGGATAAAAGTCAATGCGTTTTACTTTTACTTCGGGTGCTTTTTCATTTACCAATCGTTCAAAAGTATCCACATCAGAAAAGCCTTCACGCCCTCGGTAGTGATAGGGGACGACGGTTTTTGGTTTAAAGTCAGTTACCGCTGAAGCTGCGCTTTCGACTGTCATGGTAAAGGGCAGGTTCATACACACAAAAGCCAGATCGATATTTTGCAGGTTTCGCATTTCAGGGATGTCTTCGGTATCGCCGGAAATGTAAACACGGTAATCGTCTTTTTCTATGATATAGCCGTTGCCGCGTCCTTTTTCGTGAAACTGCAGTGCTTCTTCCCTTAAATTATACATAGGCACTCCGGTAAAAGCAAAACCGAGTTGCTCGGTGGTTTCATCATTGGCTAAAACGATGGTTTTTTTAATTAATTTTTCTGAAAATCTTTCTGCAACTGCAGCCGGTGCAATGATGATGGAAGTTTCGCTAACAATACCTTCAAGTGTTTCCACATTTAAATGGTCGCCGTGAATATCTGTAACTAAAATAATATCAGGTAAAGGTTGACCTTCAAATGCTTCTGCTCCCCCCACGGGGTCTGTATATATTACAGCTTCATCCCATTCCAAAACCATCGTAGCGTGTGAAATGGGAATGATGTTTATTACGGGGGTTGATTTTTCATCAATGGGTTCTGTTTTTTCTTGTTTTTCTTTACAGGAAACAAAAAATAGGGAGGCAGCAAAAAATAAAAAAAGAGTGGGTTTCATAGCCGTTGGTTTAAAGACTACAAATTACAATATATCTGTAAATCTTGATGTTAACTAACTTATAAAATCAATGATGAGATAGGAAAGTAGCTTGCCTACACGTTTTTCTTCATCGGTACCTTGTTTGGGTGCAGCTTCGCATAGATGCAGGTAGGCAATGTTTTCTTTTTTGGAAAAAAAACTCACATATCTTCTGGCTTCATTTACGCTGAACCCGCTGGGGGTAATGGCACTGCTGGGAATGTCCTGAATGCTGTCCAAATCGACTTCAATGCCCAATCGGTTTGAGGTGTCTGTAAATGTTTCAGCTTCTTTTAAAGCTTGCCCAAAGGTTTTTGATTTTTTAATTGAAATACATTCATAGAAGTTGTATGAAACATTTTTGGATTTGGAATTCATATCTTCTATGACATTTTGAGAGTTGTAGTTTTTATGTAAGCCAAATACATAGTATTTGTTTAAATGCCCTTCTGCAAAAGCATACGAAAATCCGTTGCCGCTATGTCTGTGCTCCAACCTTCTAAAATCTGAATGCGCATCAAAATTGACTACATTGACCGGTTTTTTAAATGCTTGTGCACAGCCTTTAATAATTCCATAGCTGTTATTATGACCGCCACCAATGAAAATGGGTGTTTTGCCTTCTTTAATAATAAATTCGGCAACTGAAGTGACTTTTGTGTCAATTTGTGATACTATTTTACCTAACTCTTCAAAATAGTGTTCGTCTTCTTTATCCAAAGTGCCGGCAGCTTTTAGTTCAATGCTGCAGTCAATTTCACCAAGTAAAATTAAACTTTGTGGGTTTGTAAACTCGTTTGCCTGAATATTCAGCAGTGATTTTAAACAGGCAAGCCAGGCGTTTTTTGTTCCCGGAACCCCATGATTGGCTAAAACTCCTACGTCTTCGGGAATACCTACTAGCACAAATTTTGCGGGAGAGGTTTTTAAATCGTTCAACTCGTGAATAAAACCGATGGATTCTCCAAATTTGGTTTCTCCATCTCTTTTTGATATGTATTTATGAATGTTTTTTGAGGAATAAATTTTTAAAGGGTTCATTATCAGTTTGGTTGTTTTAGGGATGATATTGGTTTTTGAAGCCTCAATTTAAAACTAATTTCCGGAAACGTTAAAAATCTATGTGAAATTTTATTTATTCAAATAAACCCATCCAATAAAAAGCTCATAGTCGGGGTGATTTAGATTTAAAACATAATAATAAACTCCTGCCGGAACAGGGCCTTCATACAGTAAGCCGGTATTTGCTTTCCCGTTCCAAAACCCGGTTTGGTTGTTGCCTTTAAAAATCAGGTTTCCTTTGCGGGTATATATAAAAATTTCGTGATTGGGGAAAATGTTCAGTAAACCTGAAATTTCAAAAAAGTCATTGATGCCATCGTTGTTTGGCGAAAAACCATCAGGAATCCATGGAGGGCAATCAATAGTTGATATTTGAAAAGAAGCGATTGTGAAACAAATGTCATTATCCAGCCTTATATAGATAGTCTGAGGGTTTGCAGTACTTTGATAGCTGTATGGATAAATAATAGGGTTTGACATGTCCAAGGCATCTTCAAAGGAAGTGTAAAAACTGATTTTATCACCGTCTTGAGTTGGTATAGATCCGTATTGCTGTGTTAAATCAAATAATGCAAAACCAAAACCTTCATTGCACAATTCCATATCCGGAAGTGGCGGTAATTCGGGGATACTTTGAAAATTAACTGTCGTGATGTAGGTATTATTGGTTTCATCGAGTTCTTCCACAATTCCGGTGCCATCGCCAATGTCGTCAACACTGAGTTTTAGTTCAAATACATCGGGAACATTTTCAGATAACTCAATTTTTGTATTCATATTGATTTGCCCGCCAATTGGGATTTGAATGGGTGTATAATCTGTTGCATAAAGCACCTCGTCAATATAAAATGCAATGGGTGTTTGAGCAGGTAGAGGTGCTGTTCCCAGTGTATTGGCTACGATATAGTTTACGTCCAGTAACCTTCCGCGGCAAGCGTTTAAATCGCTTATAAGTTCTATAGTAGCATCAGGAAGCGGACAAAGAATTATTTCTATAGTAAAGCTACCCACCAGGTGACAATCGCCATTGTCAACTCTCACATAAATGGTTTGCGGGTTTTCAAAAGGTATATATTCTTCCGGATTTTGAATGGGGTTGACATTGTTCTCAGCATCTTCCTGAGAGATATGAAAAGTAATAGTATTTATTATACTAATTTGTTGTGTCGAAAGAGTAAGGTCAAACGATTCAACTCCCACTGCATCACATTTTTCCTGATTAGCTAGTCCGGTGATTTCCGGATAGTCAATAAGTTTTATTTCTATACTGTCTTCATTGTTAGTTTCGTCAATTTCGTTGACAATACCGGTGCCATTTCCAATATCGTCAACTGCAACGGTTAATGTAAATTCATTGGGTATATTTGCGGGAATTGTTAAAGTAATTTGCTGTGTTTCAAATCCGTCAATGGGTATTTCATTGATGGTAGCGGCAGTGCCAACGAGCGTACTGTTGGCATAAAAAGCAATGGGAGTATTTGCAGGAAGTACATCTGTACTGTTAATGTTATAAACAGTGTATTCTAAAAAGACCTCCCTGTTACCACAATCTTCACCGGCGATGACATCGTCGATTTCAACGGTGGCGTCCGGCAGCTGACTGTTTAGTACTGTCACAATATTATTAACCATAACAAAATCCTGACCTGAGGTGAGTGTAATAGTTGCCTGAGTATCGCCAATCTGGATATTGTTTTGGATGTCATAAACATCAATGTCCATATTCCAAAGTTGATTGCTGTTTGTAAAGCTATTGGTGCTGTTGAAAGCATTGTTTGCAGGATTTAAAGGGGGATTGCTGATAATGTTTCCATTAATCTGTAAGGTTTCGTTTACGGCAATTGAAGCGTCTCCTTCCCAAGCAAGAAAGCCTATTTTTGCGCCTATATTGTCAATTACATTAATGTTTTCGAGCTCGATAGAAAGGGATGTATTAAAGGCAGATACACTTTCCAAACCATCATACACGTTAAGTTGATTAAGCGGTAAATTGGGGTCCTCATAAATTAGAACAATTGCCCAACCCGCAAAATTTGTTCCTGTAGGACAATAGGGGGCAATAATACTTGTCAAATCCAAATCAGAAAGTGTATAAGTGCCGTTTCCGGTGGATTGAACTTGTTGGGTTACGTCTGTAAAAGCAGCAAAAAATTCTCTGTTAGCGTCCAATTGGTAGTAGAATGTTCTGGCTGCTATTATAGGGGTATTGTTAAGGGTAACGTTAAAATCACCCGGTCCGGAGCCGGCCCAATACAAATAGGCTGCTGTTACGGTTTGAGAGGCTTGGAGTTGTAAGCTGGCAGACGATTCGGTTAAAATTACGCAAGGAACACCGGGTCCATTTTCCTGAAGATTCATGGTGTTTCCGATAGCGATATAATCATACCTACCATTAAATTGCTGAAATAATTCAATATCCTGCGAAAAAATAGAACCGTGAAACCACAAAAAAGCAGTAAGTAAGTAATAAAGTTGAGGTTTTAATCGCATTGCAAAGAAATGAATGATAAATATACAAAAACCCTTTGAATCTGTTTTTATTCACAAAAAAAGTCCCTGCTTTCACAGAGACTTGTATTCTGGGTGGAAGATCCGCCTTCATTTCATTTCGTCGGACAAGCCGGTTCTCGACTTATTTTATTTTTAATTCAAATTACCCCCACAAAAAAAGCCCCTGCAAATGCAGAGGCTCTGGTTTTGGGTGGAAGACCGGTCTCGAACCGGCGACCTCTAGAACCACAATCTAGCGCTCTAACCAACTGAGCTACAACCACCATTTTTAACTCTTGAGATTCTCTCCCAAGAAGCGGTTGCAAATTTAATTCAATTTACAGTCAATTTCAAAACAATTTTCGGTTTATTTTATATCAAACAGTGAATCAACAGCCGGGTAGCGTTCAACCGTAAATCCTTCAGCATAATCTACACCGGTTAATCTGCCCAAATCACGCGCTCTGTATGTGAGACTGTCCAGAAAATTTTTGCTGCTTATAGGTGTTTCAGGTTCGCTGGTGTTAGGGTCATAAAACTGACTTTCATAAGCCAAAATAGCTTCCATTTTTTTATCCATAAAGCCGGTAACATCCACCACAAAATCGGGTTCTATGTTTTTCCATTGAATGTAATGATACACATTTTTAGGTCTCCAAGCTTCCTGTTTATTGCCTTCAAAAATAGTTTCAATTTTTCGCAAACCACTTAAAAAACAGGCGTCGGCAGCCATTTTACTGGCTTTAGGGTGGTCGATGTGCCGGTCATCTATTGCATTGCAAAGCACAATCTCAGGTTTGTATTTTCTGATAATTTTTATGATTTCAAGTTGTGAAGCCGGGTTATTTACAAGAAATCCATCTAAAAACTCCAGATTTCTCCGAAAAGCAACACCTAAAATTTCGGCGGCTTTTGCAGCTTCTTTATCCCTAATTTCTGCAGTGCCTCTCGTGCCCAATTCCCCTCGGGTTAGGTCTAAAATGCCCACTTTTTTTCCTGCAGTAACTTCTTTGGCGAGGGTCGCCCCACAGCCCAGTTCAACATCATCCGGATGTGCGCCTATGGCAAGTATATCTATTTTCATATATCTAATATCCGCAAACCTGCCTGCCGGCAGGGGTGGGGATCTCGTTAATTTTATTTCAAACCTTCCAGCCTGAAGCTGGTTTATTATTTCAAATGGGTCATTTCAAATCTTTCAATCCAAACAACCTATTTCAGACTTTTATTTTTACTCTTAAGTCTTACGTCATGTAGCCTGCCTAGCCGAAGACAGGTCTTACATCTTATTTACAACCCTCCAACGCCTGCTCAATATCTGCAAATAAATCTTTTTTATCTTCAATTCCAACTGAAAAGCGCAATAAATTTTCTGAAATGCCTTGTTTTTGTCTTTCTTCCAAGCTTAATAAAGCATGTGATGTTTCAGAGGGAAGCAGTATGGTGGACTCCACTCCGGCCAGACTCATAGAGGGTTTGATGAGTTTTAGATTTTTCATAAACTTTTTGGCATCCAGATTTTCATCCAGTTCAAAAGAAAGTACACCGCCAAAACCTTTCATTTGATTTTTGGCAATTTCATAATCAGGGTGGGTTTTTAATCCGGGGTAAAAAACTTCTTTTATATCAGGGTGACTTTTCAGAAACTTAGCCATGCGTTTGGCATTTCGGTTTTGGGTTTTTACCCTTATCCCCATAGTTTTTATGCTGCGCTCCAGCAGCCAAACTGTATAATCACTCAGATTGCCGCCCAAGTTTTTTCCCAGATGAAAAATGCGGTCAATATGCACTTGAGAAGTCGCTACTGCACCGGCAAGTATATCGCTGTGTCCGCCCATATATTTGGTGGCGCTGTGAATGACAATATCAATTCCAAAATCAATAGGGTTTTGGTTCACCGGCGAAGCAAAAGTATTGTCAATCATAGTAACAATTCCGTGTTTTTTTGCCAGTTTTGAAACCATTTCCATATCAGTAATCGTCATTAGCGGATTGGAAGGGGTTTCAATATAAATTACTTTAGTGTTGGGTTGTATTTTTTCGGCGAAAGCTGCCTCCGATAAATTTTCAGTAAAGGAAAAATCAATGCCAAATTTTTCAAACTCTTCAGTAACTAAATTAAACGTGCCACCATACAAGGTTTTTTGAAGCAAAACGTGGTCGCCTTTTTGTAAGAATGCCAGCAACGAGGTGCTTACTGCTGCCATACCGCTGCCAAAAATAAGTGCCGCATCGGTGTTTTCAAGAGCTGCGATTTTCTGTGCCAACGCCTGCTGGTTGGGCGTGTTGAAATAACGCGGATAACGCTTGATGTCCACATCAGTAAAAGCGTATGACGAAGCCATAAAAAGCGGTGAAACTGCTCCGTGAAACTGAGTGTCTTCAAGTTCACCGGCGTGTGTGCAAATCGTGTTGATACCTTGGTATTTTTTGCTGCTCATTGCTTGAAATTTGGGAAGCAAGTTACTAAAAACCGATGCTTTTTCAGCACCTTAACAAAAATATAATTTTGGATGGAAGCTGTAAGTAACAGCGGGATAAAGCACAAATAAAAAGAAAAACATTCGTGCATTTGCGGCATATTTCTAACTTTGTAATTCTAATAAATCAAACCAACACCCAGCTTCCGGCATCTAACATCTAACATCTACAATGTCTCATCTATACACAAACATCAAAGAGCTTATTGGAATTACAGACCAACCCATTTTACGCGGAAGCGAAATGAAAACCTTGAAAACGATTAAAGATGCTTTTTTGGTGGTTGAAAATGGGAAAATTCTTGATTTTGGCGAAATGAAAAGCCTGAACCCTGAAGGGTACTCTCAGGTAACCGATGTTTCAAATGCACGTGTGCTTCCGGCCTGGTGTGACTCACACACACACATTGTCTATGCCGGAAATCGCGAGCAGGAGTTTGTGGACCGCATTAACGGACTTACATATGAAGAGATTGCCAATCGGGGAGGAGGTATTTTAAATTCGGCTAAAAAACTTCAGGAAACTGATGAGGATGCGTTGTATCAACAAAGTGCCAAGCGACTGGAAGAAGTGATGTTTTTGGGAACCGGAGCTGTCGAAATTAAAAGCGGTTATGGGCTTACCACCGAGGCTGAGTTAAAAATGCTGCGGGTTATTAAAAAGCTGAAACAAAATTATCCCATTGCCATAAAAGCTACCTTTCTGGGAGCACACGCCATTCCGGCTGAATATAAATCAAACAGAACAGGGTACATAGATTTACTGCTTAACGAAATGCTTCCAAAAATCGCCGAAGAACAACTGGCTGATTATATAGATGTGTTTTGTGAAACGGGCTACTTTACAGTAGATGAAACCATTCGCATCATGGAAGCAGGAAATGCTTTCGGGTTGAAGTCTAAAATTCACGTGAATCAATTTACCGCTATCGGCGGAATAAAGGCAGCTGTTGAACACGGAGCATTGAGTGTGGACCATCTGGAAGTTTTAAACCCCGAAGATGTTGAGGCTTTAAAAACCGGAAATACTATTCCGGTGGCATTGCCGTCCTGTTCTTATTTTTTGAGTATTCCTTACACTCCGGCAAGAGAGTTGATTAATGCCGGATTACCCCTCGCTCTGGCAACCGATTTTAACCCCGGTTCAACACCCAGCGGAAATATGAATTTTGTGGTTTCAACCGCTTGCATCAAAATGAAAATGACTCCGGAAGAAGCTATCAACGCAGCAACGATCAACGGTGCAGCTGCTATGGAGCTTTCAGAAACACATGGCAGCATCGCTAAAGGAAAAACAGCCAATTTGATTTTTACCAAAGACATCCCTTCTTATGGGTTTTTGCCGTATTCTTTCGGAAGTAATCATATTGATAAGGTAATGTTGCAGGGAGAATTCCTGCGAAGGCAGGAATCTTGTTAATGAAAGGGTTAGAATACTACAAATCCCTTTTCTTCACAATCACATAAGAAAGCCAAATAAAAACAACTGTCCAGCCAATGACGATAAGCGTCGCACTAACCGGTACTTCATAACTTTTTTGAAAACCTTCGCCCAATTGGGAAGCGGCAGTTTTTATGGCATTCAATCGGGAAATAGGTTCAACGATAAGGTTTGACATTGCTTGAAGCGGAAAAAATTGAGCAATGTTATTGGCTATGTCGGTTCCTTTAAAGAATTTCCATTTCATTAAGCCAAAGAGGATGCTTTCGGCGATGTACCAAACAAATAAAAACCCCAAAGCAAATGCAGAACGCTTGACCAAAATTCCCAAAAACAGACAGAAAGAGAAAAACCCGACGAGTTTGATGAAATAAGCCAGCAAGTATTCCATATCGGAAAAAATGATGCCTAATTCATTAAAATCTGAAAATAGAAGCCCTAAAATCAAGGAGACCACAAATACAAAAAAGGTAGAAATAAGCGCAAATCCCACCACTGTGAAAAATTTAGACAGCACAAATTCTTTTTTGCTCAATCCGTCAATTAGGTTTTGTTTCAGGGTGCGGTAGCTGTATTCATTGGCCATCATCGACACGATAACAATAGCAAGAAAAATCTTTAAAATGGCAGCAATATAGGTGTTGAAATGCCAGATATACGGGAAGTTGAAAATACCCTGATCGGCAACTCTGAAGTTTACAGAACCAAATTTGAATTCGATTGAAGCAATGAGAGCTATAAAAGTGATTAAAACAAAGTAAACAATGGAAATTGCTTTAGCTGAGCGGTTGTATCTCAGTTTATGGAGTTCTATGGATAAAAGGCGCAGCATATCAGTTAAGTGATTTAGTGAGTTGTAAAAATTGTTCTTCCAGACTTTCTTTTCGGTGAACCAAATGAGAAAGCACAATGCCTTGTTCAAAAAGTTGTTTGTTGAACAAAGCCGGATCCACAGGGTTTTTTAAATAGGCCAGCAAATGGCCGTTTTCTTCTTTTACTGATTGAATGTCTTGGTGATTTTTCAGTAAAGTTTTTAAGGTGTCCATATTTTCGCTTTTCAGCGTAAAAAATCCATGACTGGCGTTCATTCCATCCACCGTTCCTGAATAGAGTTTTACCCCTTTGCGTAATATCACCACGTGACTGCATACTTTTTCCACTTCGTCCAGCAGGTGGGAAGCCAAAAGTATGGTGGTGCCGTTTGAAGCAATTTTCCGGATAATTTCTCTTACTTGGTGTATTCCCTGAGGGTCGAGACCATTGGTGGGTTCATCGAGAATTAGAATTTCGGGGTCGTTAAGCAGGGCAGAGGCAATAGCAAGACGTTGTTTCATTCCCAATGAAAAGGTACTGAACTTGCTGTTTTTTCGCTCCAGCAAACCTACAAGCTCCAGTTTTTCATCAATTTTTGAAGTGTCCACTTCTTTGATTTTACATACCAAAGCCAGATTTTGCACCGCCGTCATAAACGGATAAAAATTAGGGCGCTCGATAATGGCCCCCACTTTTTTAAGTGCGTTGTGGGTAGAATCGCTTCCGTCAAACCAATAAAAGTCACCCGAGGTTTTATTGACAACATTAAGCACCATCCCCAATGTGGTGGATTTTCCGCTTCCGTTAGGGCCTAAAATGCCATACACATTGCCTTTTTCTATGGTAAAAGACAAGTCCTGCACTGCCTTGATGGGACCAAAATGCTTGGTAAGGTTTTGTATCGTTAAAATAGTTTCCAAAATATAAAAGGATTGTTAATTGTTTGTATTTGACACAATATGGTTTATATTGTTACAACAAATTTTGGTTCTATGTTAAATGAAATGGGTAATAGTTATTTTAAACACCTTTGCTTTTGACAGTAAATTTATTTTTTTTGGTTTGATGTTGGGTGCTGGGTGTTAGATGTTTTAAGTTAAATTTTATACTTCCCGCACCCGGCATCCCGCATCCCATATTTATAAAGTTAGCTAAAGGTAATTTAGTAAACTAATCATTCAAAAAAATAGCCCAAAATTTTAAATATTTTTACTATGGAAGAAAAGTTAATATCCAAAAAGAAACCCTCATTTCCCACAAAAGATTTTTTAATTCAGTATTTAAAAAAGTACAATCGCTATATCACGATTCCTGTTTTTTATGATGATTTGCTCAGGTTTTCGGGCTCAGTAGCTGTGTATGATAAATATGACAACGACACGCTTTGGGTGAGTGTTTACTATTCAGATTCTGAAAAACAGGAACTGGATTTTAACTTAAAACGCATTTACACCATTCTCTTTTCGGATGGTGATGACGATATTATTGAGTTTTTAAATGTGGATGCCATTGACTACTGCACTTTTGGAAATTCTAAACCCTTTCGGGTAAAAATCAGAAACATACTCAACGACAATTATACTTATTTCTACATAAAAAGAGCCGATGCATCCCGCATTTACGGGCTGGAACTGGAACATATTCTTTCGCCCAACCGGATTAATTTTTTGGTGCACGGCGATACGTTGATAGAAGAACATATTCCCGGGATTCCCGGTGATGTTTTTATCGAAAAAGAATTTAAAAAACTGGATGCCAACGGAAAAACCCAAATTGCCAAGGAGTTTGTAAAATTCAATGAACGGTGTATGATGTTGCTTTTGGGCGATATGCGGGCTTATAATTATGTGATTATTCCAACCCACGATTTTGATCAAGTGAAATATAAAATTAGGGCCATCGATTTTGACCAGCAATGTTATGAAGGAAACCTGAAAGTGTATCGTCCACAGTTTTTTAAAGAAAACTACAAAATGGTGCAACTGGTTTCAGACCGTCTTCAGGAAACATCCATAGAGCAGTATCGCAAAGAAGAACGCTCACTTTTGGCTAAACGAATTATCTCTTCACAAACCCGTTTGCGTGCCATTGTGAGATGTATGATGATGGATCAAATTTCGTCAACTTCCAATTTAAAACAACTGCGAACACAGCTTTATGAGCTTACCTATGATATGAAATTCAAGCGATGCAATTCCATGGGGCAAATTGTTAAAACGGCGCTGGAGTTTATCAAACGAAATTATGAAAACACCGCCACCCGAAAACTAGCTGAGATGAACACTAAGACCTAAGCTTTCTGCTCCTTATTAAAATAAACCAGGTAGTAATACATTTGTTTTTCCTCATCCCAGCCTTTTTCAATAAAACGATCGGCTGAGTCGGGGTTGATAAAATCGAGCTTAATCTGAATGTTAGTGTCGAGGTTTATCACATTTTTAATGCTCTTTCGGGCGGCAGTTACCGCATTGTTGGCAATCGGGAAGCTGGAAATATCTTCAATGTGGTATTTGGGTGCTTTTTCCTGCTTAAAGTGTCTGAATTCCGGATGCAAATCAGGGTTATCAATCACCTCGTTCATAAAGTTGGTTTCTTCAAACTCGTCGTTTTTAGCAAAATAGTTAACGCTTCGGTTCATAAATAGCACTTCTTGTTGTTTGTCTTCTGCGGGAAGCACCACGTTTTTAGCAAAATCCTGACAAAATTTAAGGTACTTTTTTGTGTAAAAAATATCATCTGCCAGCACATCCACACCCAGAAAACTTTCCAGCCAGTAGCGGGTGTCATACTTGTTTGAATCGATGGAAAGCACTTTAAAACCTTCTTCTTTTTCAATATTAAAAACAATACAGCCTTTGTCGAGTTTGTTGAGGTTGATGCCTTGTTGAAGCATCATATCCAGCGAGTTTTCACTTTCCTGAAACAGCAGGAAATCTTGCTTGATTTCAGATTTAAAAATACCGATACCGTCCACTTTCTCGTTGTTGATTTGTAAATTTTCGAGATAAGCAACATACAGCTCACCGCTTTTGATGTGTGGATGTTCTGATTGCTCATAGAGGTGTTTGGCGATTTCTATGCTTTTTTCGTGAGCATTTGAAGGGTTGTTAAATATATCGGTTACCAAATTATACAGGGTATGAAACTCAAGATCGGCCTCGTGACCAAAACGGTAGTAGTTTTCTTCTTTTTCTCTAAAGGGCTTGAAGAAATATTCTTTTAAGGCGGTGTTGAGTTCGTCGTCGGTTTTATAGGGTTCTTTGGAAAGCAGTACGCCCTCGTTTTTATTTTTGTTGCCCACTTTATGGACAGAAAGCGATTGAATATGGGTGTTGTAGAGACTTATCATTTTGAGTAAAAATTTGACTTTTAATGTGTTGGTTGAAATTAAATCCAAAAAATTTCAGTTTCTAAAAATAGACTTTTTAAAAGGTTTAAAAAGTAAAATTATAAACTATTTTTGAAGCAAAATACCAAACTCAATGAAGCTGCTTGTTGTAGATAATCACGATTCTTTTGTGTATAATATTGTTCATTTGCTGGACGCTTTTAATCTGGCAACCATCAAGGTAGTTAAAAATGACGAGTTGGATCTTGAGCGTGTTCAGGAGTTTGATAAAATTGTGCTTTCGCCGGGTCCGGGGCTTCCCAAAGATGCCGGTTTAATGCCGGAATTGCTTCAAAGATACATACATCAAAAGCCAATTTTAGGAGTCTGCCTGGGGCATCAAGCAATCGTGGAGCATTTTGGCGGAAGCCTGAAAAACCTGAACCGCCCGTTGCACGGTCTGTCCACTTTGGTTACACTTACATCAGAAGATTATTTGTTTAAAAACTTACCGCAATCATTTGAAATTGGGCATTATCATTCTTGGGTGGCAGAAATCCCTTTACCCGACGTTTTGGAAACAACTTCTACAGATGTCGACGGAAATGTGATGAGTTTTAAGCATAAAACGCTGGATGTGCGAGGGGTGCAATACCATCCTGAATCTATCTTAACGCCTTTAGGCAGGCAGATTTTGGAGAATTGGTTAAAGCATTAATAGTTAATCTTCTTCCGTAAAATCGTCCAAATCGCGACGGTCTTTTTTAGTGGGGCGGCCGGCACCTTTCTTGCGGTAATAGTCTTTGGAATATTTGAGGAGTTCCAGTTTTTCAAGATTTTCTTTGGGGGTGATGTCTTTTCTGTAAACATCAACGAGTTTGGCTCCCAGTCGGTTTTCGGGCAAGTCAAGCACTTCCAGTTGATAATCCACCTGGTCTTTACGAATTTGAATTTTATCACCGGGATAGACCTCACGGTAAGGTTTTACATTTTCGTTATTGACTTTTACTTTTCCGTTTCTGCAAGCCTGAGTAGCCATATTTCTACTTTTGTAATAGCGCACACACCACAAATATTTATCAACCCGCATACTATGGGACTTTAAAATTAGTTAATGATTTAGGCAAAAATAAGAGATTATTGTATCTTGCACCACCAAATTTGAACAGAATGAACTCTTTTTCAAGAATAATATTTTTATTAGTTAGCACTGCATTTATTTTCGCTTCATGTAAAAAAGATGATGATGGTAGCAATCCTATCCCTCCAAGAGACAGGGCTGTAGAGGCTCTTGAGGCCAAAATAGAAATTGAAGCTTTCCTGCAAACCCATTTTTATAACTACGATGAATTTCAAAACCCACCAGCAGGTTTTGATTATAAAATTGTTTTTGATACAATAGCCGGAGATAATGCTGGAAAAATACCACTGATTGATATGGTTGAGTCCAAGCAGGTATTTGACAGGGTAGAACCTGATGTAATTTATACACTTTATTACCTAAACGCTATTCAAGGTGAAGGAGAGTCACCTATTTTTGCTGATCAAACTTTGGCGTCATATAAAGGACAGTTTCTTAATCGCAATGCTTTTGATGCCTCTGAAACACCCGTTAAATTTGATTTGACACAGGTTATACCAGGTTTTATGGAAGGTATGGTTGAGTTGAATGCAGGAACTTCGTATGTTGAAAATCCGGATGGAACCCTTACTTTTAATAATTTTGGAGTTGGTGCTGTATTTATACCCTCAGGTTTAGGGTATTGGGTAAATTCACCTTCAGGAATTCCGGTTTACTCTCAGTTAATCTTTACTTACAGACTATATGAAGTAACCAAAAATGTGGATCACGATGATGATGGGATTCCTTCATTTATGGAAGACTTAAATAATAATGGTTTTTTGGGAGACGATGATACAGACGGTGATGGCATTCCAAACTTTCTGGATTCTGATGATGATGGAGATGGAGTTTTAACGCGTGATGAAATTATTATTCATCCTGATGGAACATTGGAGTTTCCCGACTCTAACGGAAACGGAGTTCCGGATTATCTCGATCCTACTTATCCCAATCCAAATAACTAAATAAAAATCCCCTGTTTTACAGGGGATTTTTATTTTCTTACTCTTTTGTCCAAACATTGTTTGAAAGGTCGATGTCTGCAACAATTTGGTCTGGGTCAATTTCAATTTTGGTTAGTTTTTTATCGGTTTCCAATAGGTAAATCCATCGGTTGCCTCGCTGCCATATTTCCACCGGAAGTTCAATACGCCTCGTTGTGCCATCGTCAAAAGTGGCTTCAAATATTAGTGGAAACGGGAAACCTTTGTTAATAAAAGTTAATAAATAGTCATTTCCAACCGGCGTAACATTTTCAATAACAAGGTCAATGTTGTCGTTTGTATAAAACCAGTGTTTCCAAAACCAGTTGAGGTCTTCACCGGTCACGTTTTCAATGTGATTAAACAAGTCGTTGGGTTGGGGGTGCTTGTAAGCCCAGGCATTGATAAATGAACGAAGCGCATTGTCAAATCTTTCTTCACCTAAAATATATTCACGCAACATTATAAAACCATAGCCGGGTTTCCAATAGCCGGTCATCCCTAGATTGTTGCTTTGAGTGATATCGGCATGAGTAACAATAGGCTCGCGGTTGGGGCTTCTTAGCCAGTTGGTTAGCAGTGTTCTTGTTAGTCTGGGGCTGTACTCACCGTTATTAAATGCTTTTGTACTGTAATAATTTATAAAGGTATTAAGACCTTCGTCCATCCAAAAGTATCTTTTTTCGTTAGTACCCACTATCATAGGAAACCACATATGTCCAAACTCGTGATCGGTTACACCCCATAGACTTTGTCCTTTTCTTTCATAACCGCAAAAGGAAAGCCCGGGATATTCCATGCCGCCCACATTAGAAGCTACATTTACTGCTACAGGGTAAGGATAGGGATACCATTTTTCAGAATAGTGTTCTATGGACGCTTTGGTGTATTCGGTAGAACGTTCCCAGGCATTATCGCCATAGCTTTCTATTGGATAGGTTGATTGAGCTACTGCTTTTTTGCCATCAGGCAAGTTGATTCTGGCGGCATCCCAAATAAATGCTTTGGATGATGCAAAAGCAATATCGCGGGTGTTTTCCATTTTAAAATGCCAGGTTATTTTTCCACTTTGTTTGGGTCGGGTGAGTCGGGTATTGCCCACTTCTTCAGGTTTAATGATAAAAACAGTTTTATCACTGGCTTCAGCTTCACGCATTCTTCTGATTAGTTCCGTAGTTAGGACTTCTTTTTCATTCAGTAATTTACCTGAACCTACTACAATGTGGTCATAGGGTACAGTTACTTTGTAATCAAAATCGCCATATCCCAGATAAAACTCGGCTGCTCCCAAATAGGGTTCAGCATTCCAGCCTCTTATATCATCAAAAACAGCTACTCTTGGATACCATTGAGCCATGGAGTATATGGTGCCTTTTTCAACATCCAGCCGGCCCATTCTGTCTAAGCCTTTCCCGGGGATTCTATAGCTGAAATTCATAGAAATAATACCTATTCCACCATTGGGTGCAATGGGCTCATCAAAAAATACCTGCATTCGGGTATCGTGAATCAGATGCCGATTTGATTTTGTTTTTCCGGTTTCGGCTGTGACTTGTGTGATGTTATATCCTCCATCCAAATCGCCATCAAACCTGTAACCTTGTATGGGTGTGGTAAGCGCCCCGCGGGAATTTGGAGTGAAACGGTTTTGTTCCAAGTGTAACCATACAAAATTTAATGGTTCAGGACTGTTGTTGTGATAGGTGATTTGGATTTTTCCACTTAGGCTTTTATTTTGTTCATCAAGCTCAACTTCAATGACATAATCAGCTCCATTTTGCCAGTATTCCGGTCCGGGATTTCCGGAGGCTGTTCTATAGCTATTGCCTTGTCTGTATGAAAAATCATCAAATTTTTCGTGATTATTTTTAAAAGGGGTTTGTGCTTGAAGTGCAGTTACAAAACAAATAAAGTACAACGGAAGATATTTTATCATTTTTATTTTTTGTTGCTAATTTAAAGAAACCGAATTCACTTCCAAAAAGATTAACTTTTTAATGTTATCAAATAGAAGAATATTATCAGCTTAAAAACAAATAAATATATTGATTGACCTTAATTTTTTATACAATATAAAGTAGTATATTTGCACGCAATTAAAATCTAATTGCAATGACTGCTCATCTCGATAAAATCATAGGCGAAGGTCTTACTTATGATGACGTACTTCTGGTTCCGGCTTATTCTGAAGTTTTACCGCGCGAAGTTTCAATTTCAACAAAGTTTACACGAAACATCACCATCAATGTGCCTGTAATTTCGGCAGCGATGGATACTGTTACTGAAAGTGCTATGGCAATTGCTATTGCACGTGAGGGCGGAATTGGTGTACTTCATAAAAATATGACTATAGAGCAACAGGCAGCTGAAGTGAGGAAAGTAAAACGTGCCGAAAGCGGGATGATACTTGACCCGGTTACACTTCATACTACTGCCACTGTATCTGACGCCAAAAACGTGATGAGAGAATACAGCATCGGTGGAATTCCTATCATTGATAAAAGCGGAAAATTGATAGGGATTGTAACCAATCGCGACCTGAGATTTGAAAAAAACAACAACCGCTCCATTAGTGAGGTAATGACTTCAGATAAATTAATTACTGTTTCTGAAGGTACTTCATTGGAACAAGCAGAAATTATTCTTCAGAAGCATAAAATTGAAAAACTTCCCGTTGTCAAAGACGATAACACATTAGTTGGATTAATAACATTCAGAGATATTACCAAACTATCTCAAAAACCCATAGCCAATAAAGACCAGTTTGGTCGCTTGAGAGTGGCAGCAGCACTGGGTGTTACTGCCGATGCTTTAGAGCGCACCACAGCACTTGTCAATGCCGGAGTAGATGCAGTTATTATTGACACAGCACATGGCCACACCAAAGGGGTGGTGGATGTTTTGAAAAAAGTAAAAGCAGAATTTCCAACCCTGGAAGTGGTAGTAGGTAATATTGCCACTGCCGAAGCAGCTAAATATCTTGTCGATGCCGGTGCAGATGCCGTAAAGGTGGGAATTGGCCCCGGTTCAATCTGTACCACAAGGGTAGTAGCAGGTGTGGGGGCACCTCAGTTTTCAGCAGTACTCGAAGTGGCAGCAGCTATAAAAGGCAGCGGTGTTCCGGTGATAGCTGATGGCGGAATTCGCTATACCGGTGATATTCCCAAAGCTATTGCAGCAGGAGCAGATTGTGTGATGCTGGGTTCGTTGCTGGCAGGTACTAAAGAAAGCCCCGGTGAGACTATTATTTATGAAGGAAGAAAGTTTAAGTCCTACCGCGGGATGGGTTCGGTGGAAGCTATGCAACATGGCTCAAAAGACCGATATTTTCAAGATGTGGAAGACGATATTAAAAAACTCGTTCCCGAAGGTATTGTGGGCAGAGTGCCCTACAAAGGCGATTTGTCTGAAAGTATGACTCAATTTATTGGAGGATTAAGAGCCGGAATGGGATACTGTGGTGCAAAAGACATTGAAACATTAAAAAGCACGGCAAAATTCATTAGAATAACAACATCCGGAATCAATGAAAGTCACCCTCACAATGTGTTTATAACCAAAGAGGCGCCTAATTATTCACGGTAAACTTTTAGCCTGATACAAATTACCTTCTTGGGTGGTATTTCATTAGCACATCACTCAGGTGTTTTCGGTTTACATGCATATATATTTCTGTGGTGGTAATGCTTTCATGACCCAGCATTTGCTGAATTGCTCTTAAATCGGCGCCGTTTTCAAGCAGATGGGTGGCAAAGGAATGTCTGAATGTATGCGGACTGATGTTTTTTCTCACACCGGCTTTTTCAGCCAATTGTTTAATGATTGTAAAAACCATAGCGCGTGTAAGTTTTCTGCCTCTTCGGTTTAAGAAGAGCACATCCTGAAACTCTTTGGTTATTGGTTCATGAACTCTGATTTCATTTCTGTAAATGTTGATGTATTTAACAGTAACATCTGCAATGGGAACAAATCGCTGTTTGTTTCCTTTTCCGGTAACCTGAATAAAACCTTCCTCAAAAAACAAATCGGAGATTTTTAAATTGATTAATTCTGAAACGCGAAGACCACAGCCATAAAGGGTTTCAAGCATGGCACGGTTTCTTTCGCCTTGAGCGGTACTCAGGTCAATGGCATTAATAATACTGTCAATCTCAACTTGTGAAAGGGTGTCGGGTAATTTTCGCCCGGTTTTGGGAGATTCTATTAACTCCAGCGGATTGGTTTTTCTATAATCTTCAAAAATAAGGTAGTTAAAAAAACCTTTTAAACCGGAAATCATTCTGCTTTGGGTGCGAGGGTTTACGGTTTTAGCCAGTTGATAGATAAATTCCTGAATTTCCTGTTCTTGAATCTGAACAGGAGATACCTGTAGCCGGTTTTCGTCCAACCAGGCGATTAATTTTTTGATGTCTAATGAATAGTTGAAAATAGTATTTTCAGAAAGACCTCTTTCAATGCGGAGGTAATTTTGGTAATCTTTTAAAGCTTGTTGCCATTTCATATGTAAATAAAATATTAAAAAAGCACTTATAACGAATCGACAGCCGTTTTTTTAATGAAAGTTTAATAAAAAGCGAATCCCAACAACCTATATTTGTTTTACTAACTTATAAAAATTAAAACTATGAAACGTATTTTAATGGTAGTATTAGTCACTTTTTTTACTTTGAACTCTTACTCTCAGGGTTTAGATTTTGGTTTTAAAGCCGGAGTTAATTTTGCCACCATCAATGATGCATCGGTGAGTTTGGACAATAGAACAGGGTTTCACGCCGGTTTATTTATGGCTTTGAAATTTAATGATAAATTTGCCATACAGCCAGAAATGCTTTATTCACAACAAGGAGCTGATTTTGATTTAGGTAAATTTAATTTGGACTATGTCAATTTTCCTATAGTGATGAAATATTATTTAATCAATGGATTAAATGTTCAAGTAGGGCCTCAGTTTGGATTTGTGGTGAATGATGAAATTTCATTTGCCGGCATTGCAGGCGATGCAGAGGCTGAAAAGTTTGATGTTGGTGGATTGGTTGGTGCCGGAGTTGATTTGCCTTTTGGTTTGCGAATTGACGCCAGGTACAATTTTGGATTTAGCAATGTTTCTAAAGATGCTGACGGTAAAAACAGTGTGTTTTCACTTGCTTTAGGGTATTCTTTTCTTTAAAAGATATTAACAATTAAAAATGTTAAAGGCTGCATCTATTGCGGCCTTTAATATTTATGAACATAGGGCAAATACCGTATTTTTTGACTAAAATGTTGATAGAAATAATTTTTTTGTACATTTGATTCTATTAACTAACAAATTTTAAACATTATGAAAAAAGTTTTACTTATTGCTGCATTTGCAGTATTTGGATTTACTTCTGTAAACGCACAGGAGGGTGGTTTTAAAATTGGAGTAAATTTTGGTTTACCAATGGGAGACATTGATGATGTATCATCTTTTAATGCAGGATTAGATGTTACGTACATGTTTGCTATAGCAGATTCATTCCAAGTTGGTCCTGCACTTGGATACTCTCATTTTTTTATAAAAAGTGATTTTTCAGATTTTTTTGATGATATCCAGTTCTTACCTGTTTCAGCTTCTGCAAGATTCTATGCTACAGAAGACTTATTTTTCGGTGCAAATTTAGGATATGCAGTAGGTATTGATGACGGCAATGATGGTGGATTTTATTACAGACCTAATGCCGGTTATAATCTTGGCCCTGTAGCATTAATTTTAAGCTATCAAGGAATAAGCAGAGATGGTAGTTCAATCAGTTCACTTAATTTAGGAGTTGAAATTGGCTTTTAATCCGTATCTATTTTTCAAGATTTTAAGGGAGAGCATTTGCTCTCCTTTTTTATGATATGTTTATTTGTTGTAAGTTTGAATAATTAACTAACAAAATATAATTATGAAAAAAGTATTACTTATTGCTGCTATGGCAGTATTTTCTTTGACAAGTAGCCAGGCACAAGAATTTAGTTTTGGTGTAAAAGCTGGTGTAAACATTGCTAATTTGGGAGGTGACAGTTTTGGGGTTGGAAGTTTAGGCTCACGTGCAGGTTTGCACATTGGTGGATTGGCAGTAATTCCATTAATGGAAAACATCTCACTACAACCTGAGCTTTTGTATTCAATGAAAGGCTCAAATTGGTCTTGGTCCGGTTCAGGTGTAGGGTACTGGGGTGATGATTTAAAATTGGACTATATTGATATACCTGTTTTGGGTAAATATCACTTACCTTGGGTAAATGGTTTAAGTGCCGAAGCCGGTCCTGTGTTTGGAATATTGATGAGTGCTAAATCAGGAAATGAAGATGTAAAAGATGCTTTCAAATCATTTGATGCGGCTTTTGCAATTGGAGCGACATATAAGCTTAATATGGGGGTGTTTTTTAGCCTTAGATACAATAAAGGTCTTTTAGACGTTTGGGATGATAATGACATTAAAAATCAAAACAACGTTTTCCAGCTTTCAGCAGGATATATGTTTTAAGCTGATTGAAAATTTTTACTAAAGAGGCTGTCTGAAAGGGCAGCCTCTTTTTTATCTGATTTGAAATAGCTTTTAAATTGTTTTGTTTCGAAAAATAATTAAAAACTAAAAAATTACCTAATCTGTTTTTAGACAGCCTCTTGAATTATAAATCCATATTACTTAGTATGGCAGCGCCAAACAACAAAGCAATCAAAGCATATAATACAATAAGAACTGCATACCAAAGCAACATAGCTTTTGCCCAATTGGCTTTTGATTGGTTTGTGTCGCTCCCAAAACCCCATACGAAAAGCATGATTAATCCCACTAGGGGTATTGCAGAAATAAAGACGGTAATAAACCAATCGGATACTTTCATTACCGGAGTTGGGTTGTTTTGATTTTCCATAATTTGTTGGTTTTAAGTTAGTACCTAAATATAATAAAATATTTATACAAATTATATAAAGATAAAAAGCCGCATAAAGCGGCTTTTTAATTGGTTGGTTTTTAATTGAATTAGTTTTTATTATGAATGGTAACCTTATAATCTAAAATCTGGTTGTTTTGAGTCGTTAACATTACAACATAAACACCACTACTTAAACCTTGTGTTGAAAATTCGTAGTGTGTATCTTTTCCGATGTTTTGTTGGTTAATAACCAATCTTCCTCTCATATCATAGACCGATGCAGTTTTTATATCAAACATATCCGGATTTAAAACTTGGAGCTTGGAGAGCGGGTTGTTTTGGAAAACTTCAACAGTAGCAATACTTTTTCCGTTACCATTCCCATTTCCATTATTACCGCTGTTTCCATGTCCCCTCTTGAATACAATATAATATCTGTTTTCAATTAAACCTGCATTTCCGGAATAATTTATAGTAGCTTGGTCATTAAGACTTAATGGTTGATAGGTGTTTTGTAATTCATCATACAAAAAAAGTCTTAAATTGTTTATGCTTTCAAATCCTTTAATCTCAACTACATTCACCTTAAAAGTGTTTTGACCATTTTTCACTCTGAAACTTATAGGCACTTTAGAATGAAAATCATAGGGTCTGGTTTGAATAACAAAGGGGTCGGCTCTATTTTCTAATTTCCAAAACGCGTCACCGGTTTGGATTACCGTTGGATGCATAGCGTCCATACCTCTGTCATATCCGTTGGTTGATTGATCTGAAAACATCAAGACCATATCCCGTACATAGGAGTTGTTTATCTCAATATGAAACCTTAATGTTCCGTCAATTGTGACACTATTGTTTGTAAATGTTTTATAAAATGAATCTGGAGAAGATGATTTAAATTGGCTAAAGTTAGCTGCGCCCAAACCAACATGTCTCCTCATGGTGTTTTTAAAAGTAACAGTGCCGCTGCCCCCTACAATGGATTCATCACCAATAACCACAAATCCTTGACCAATAGGCGCAAATCTTCTTTCAACATGTGAACCCAGCACTCCTGTAGGACTTCCCGGTATTCCATAGCCATTGGTAAATGTGAATACAGGTAAAGAGTATGTTCCGGATGATGAACCGTCACCTACGTCATCCCCACCTATTGGTATCCAAACCCCGTAACCTCCCTCATAGTCATAAATATAATGTGAATTGGTGGTTCTGTCCTGATCCCAAAATAATATTTGTGCTGCAATGTCATAATTTTCTTCAAGAAAAGCAGCCAAATCTAAAGCAGAGGGGTATGGGTTTCCAACTAATGTTGAAAGCCCTTCACTTCCGTTATGATATACAGGAACAGTAATATCTCCATCATTAGGCCTGCCTCTAAAGTCATAGAGTTGAGCATGCGCATTAACATCTGTTCGGGTTCCCTTCATTGTGAATCCTTCACCGGGAGCAAGATTACTTGAGTTGGCAACATGAATCCAACTTGAATATTGATTTGAACCTCTTAAAGTATAAATCCATCTGCTGGAAATGCGTAATGGGTTTGATTCTCCATTAAAAGCCGTTGTTGTTTGTTGTTGAATGCTGTGTGTAGGATGTGTTCCGTTTTGCTGAACATCAAAAAACCGTGTAATTCCAAAATTTCTATTTCCTGTAGGCCCGCTGGGTAGCCCTACCGGAGATCCCCAATAATTGTAATCAAAAGCATTAGCCCATCCACTTTGTAAAACAGAGATAGAACCCGTCCCGGAATTTACCGATGTAACCTTATCGCCCTGTAAAAGCTGTGCATCACCTCTTAGGTATATACTGGCTGAAGTTTCAACCTCATTGTTAGCTATCAGATCGATTCCACCCTCAACATAAAGTACAATATCTTCCGCATAAATAAAACTATCAGAATCTGTTAAAAAATTCGGTTTTACATGAAGCTGCGCAAGCAGATTACCTGCTAATAGCAAGAGGCAAATAGTAAGTAGATTTTTCATACAAAACGTTTAGGTAGATTTTGGGGCATCTACAAAATATTCTTCAAATATATGATAATCATACTACATAACAGATAAAATACATATTTTTTCGACAAAATACAATGTTAGTGTAAGAATATACTTAGTATTGATTGTCGTGCGTTTTTTTATTTATTAATTTGTATCACTTTTGTTTAATAATAAAAACAGAATTTAATTTGAAATTTAGTATAGGTGATAAAGTAGCAGCATTGGATGATAATTTTGATGGAATTGTAATATCCATTCAACAAAATACTGTATATGTTGAATCATCAGATGGTTTTAAACTTGAATTTGAAGAAAATGAACTGATAAAAATGGATGACTCTCTTCAAACCAAGATTAATTATACTGATGGAATTTCAGCCGCCGTGATAGAGAAAGAACCTAAGCCAAAAATCTCCAGATCCAATTTTGATTCAAAGAAAAAAAGTATTCCGGCGATGGAAGTGGATTTACATATTGAAAAATTAGTTCAAACAACCAGGGGGTTAGACAATTTTGATATACTTAATATTCAGTTGGACACAGCCAAACGCCAACTTGAATTTGCAATCCGGAAAAGATATCAGCGTGTTATTTTTATACATGGCGTGGGGGAAGGGGTTTTAAAATCTGAGTTGGAAACCTTATTCAGAAGGTATGACAATTTAAAACACTATGAAGCCGACCTTCAAAAGTATGGACGAGGTGCTACAGAAGTTTATATTCCTCAAAATCCAAAATAATTTATTCGCTGGTAACTTCTATAGAACCAAATTCAAGTATTTCCTGGGTAACTGTTTCGTCTTGATTTTCAAGCCTCAGATTGTTGAATGTAATGGTTGTTCTGTAAACAAACAAAGTGTCTTCCTCAATTCCAACGCCTGTGTAGGTTGTGTCAACTACTCTTGTAAACAGTGTTGCAACACCTTGACTACTCACAAAATCTTTTAAAATTCTCGGACTGGAAGGAGGTATACTGCTACAAAAATATCCCTGCGGGACAGATGCATCATAACTCCTGTAATTAACCACATTGCTTACAGGGTCAATTTGTGCAGTTATAGTGTTTTCTGTTGTAAGTAGAGAATCATTTTGCGACTGTAGTTTAAAAGAAAGTGTTTCCAAATTGATGTTGTTCACCTTATAAAAAACATACGAACTGGTTGTTTGACACAACTCAATGTTTTGATTGTCAAAGTCAAGTGTGGTTACAATAATCTCGCCATCATCACAAGATGTGAAAGTGAAGATTATTAGAATTGGTAATAAAAAGTATTTCATATCAATGCAAAAGTAATAGTTTTGCAAAACTTTATACAGAAGCCGGTTTAAATATTTACAATTAAACTATTTTTGAAAAATGAATAGTGTTTATTTCGACAGTGCAGCCACTACCCAAATGCGTCCGCAGGTAATTGAGAGAATTACTGAGGTAATGCAACAAAATTTTGGAAATCCCTCATCCACTCACGCTTTTGGAAGGGCATCTAAATCATTAATTGAAAATGCCAGGAAAACCATTGCCAAACAATTAGGGGTGAGCGCTCCCGAAATAATATTTACTTCCGGTGGCACCGAGGCCGATAATTTAATACTCAACAGTTGTGTAAGAGATTTGGGTGTACAGCGCATTATTTCCACCAAAATTGAACACCACGCTATTTTACATACCATAGAAGAACTTCATAAACAATATACTATTGAAGTTGTTTATTTAAAATTAAATGCCTTTGGCGAAGTGGATTATGACCAATTGGAAACGCTTTTACAAGATACTTCGAAAAAAACACTTGTAAGCTTAATGCATATCAACAACGAAATTGGTACCATACTCGATATAGAAAGAGTAGCCAAATTAGCAAAAGCTCATAATGCATTATTTCATTCAGATACTGTGCAATCAGTAGGGCATTATGAATTGGATTTATCCAAAATACCGGTCGATTTTATTGTAGGTGCCGCACATAAATTCCACGGGCCTAAAGGTGCTGGCTTTGCTTTTATCAGAAAAAACACCGGTTTGCAGTCACTTATTTATGGCGGGCAGCAGGAGCGTGGCTTAAGAGCAGGCACAGAGCCGGTTCATAATATTGCCGGACTGGAAACAGCTTTTATTCTCGCCTACGAGAATCTGGAAAAAGAAAAAAGCTACATTCAAAATATTAAAAATTATTTTATCGAAAGAGCCGGCAACGAAATTCCCGGTGTAAAATTTAACGGAATATGCTCTGACCCTCAAAAAAGTACCTACACTCTTCTGAACATCTGTCTTCCAATCCCGCAAGACAAAGCCCTAATGCTTCTTTTTCAGCTTGATTTAAAAGGTATTGCCTGTTCAAAAGGCAGTGCCTGTCAAAGCGGAAGCGACAAAGGATCACACGTATTGAACGAAATATTAAGTGAAGAAGATTTAAAAAAACCATCCATCCGTTTTTCTTTTTCTTCGTTTAACACGAAAGAAGAAGTGGATTATGTTGTTCAGGTTTTGAAAGATTTTATCAAAAAGTAATCTCTAAAAACGCATTGTTGTTCTTACATTGAAAACTCGGGGAGTTAAGTAGTTTGGAATAGCATACTGCACCTTGCTGTCCACATCTCTCACAAATGTATTGGTTATTGAGTTTTGAGCATCAAAAATGTTATAAATTTCAAACCCAACCGTTAACTCCTTAAACGGTTTGCGCCACCCGGAATCTCTTAATTTGTTTTCGTCCACAATAACATACGAAAAGCCTACATCAGCTCTTCTGTAATCGCGCAGTCGTCTTTGAAAAAGGTAAGGGTCTGCATAACTGGGCGACCCGCCGGGCAAACCGGTTTGATATACCAGATTCAAATATACTTTCATATCAGGGATGGCAGGTGCATAGTCCTGAAACAAAATGCCAAACTTCAGTCGTTGGTCTGTGGGTCGAGCAATATAACCGCGATTATCGATGTTTTCTTCGGTTTTTAAGTAGCCAAAACTCAACCAGCTTTCCGTTCCCGGAACAAACTCACCGGCCAATCTCAAATCCAATCCGTAGGCATAGGCAACAGCATTGTTTGTAGCTCGGTATCTTATCCTTACGTTTTCTAAAGTATAAGGATTGACATCTGTAAGTGATTTGTAATAAATTTCGCTATGCAGCACAAAACCTCTGTCCCACATTTCAAAACTATAATCGTTTCCTAAAACAATATGAACAGATTGCTGTGCTTTTACATTGGGTCTTACCGTTCCTGTAGAATCGCGTAACTCACGATAGAAGGGCGGCTGGTGATAAAACCCTCCCGAAAGCCTGAAAAGCATATCGGCTTCCCACCTGGGCTTTATGGCTATTTGCCCTCTTGGACTGAAAACAGTTTGTGAATTGCTTTGAATGTTTTGACCGCTCACAGTCCAGTTGTGTGCTCTCACTCCTACATTCATCCACAAATCACTGGTGCCAACCATTGCTCTTTTGCTCCACTGCAAAAAACCTGATATACGGTCAATTTGCACATCATTAAATGCATCAACATCTGTATATGGAACCAAGGGAGCGTCAAAAGGATTGTACGGCTGGTCGTTTATAAACTCTATACCCGGTGGGCGAATGGAAAACCCCGCAGAGTCTATAATTTCATATTCCTGCACCCGGTCTCTTATGTCTTCACGGGTGTATTTCAATCCATAGCTGATTTGATGGTCATTAATTATATAATCGCCTTTGTGCTCCAAATTAAAGATAAGTGCATCCAGATTGTTTCTGGCGTGTGTGAGTTGTGAACCAATGGCACGACTGAATTCCACATCACCCAAACCACTGGAGCCAATATCGGTATTTACTTCACCCAAACGGTATTGAGCAAGTATATCAAAATGCTCTTGTTCCTGAGTGTGGTATGCAGACGCTATAAACTTCAATGAAAAATTTTCATTGACTGCATAGTCTGCTCTAAATGCACCAAAATAGGTTTCATAACGGTCTTTTTCCTGACCTTCATAAAATATGAGTAGTGCAATGGGTTCTGCCAGGGTTCCAAAATTGGTTTGACGGGTTAATGGCTGATAACTGTAATCATTGATGGAAATATTTCCCAAAAAACCGATTTCCAGTTGGTTGTTTACCTTATATGTTAAATAAGTTTGCGCATCGGCAAAAACGGGGGTAAAGTTAGTTTCCGTTTCTTGTGCCTTTACCAATAGACTGTTATTTCTGTATCTAAGACCACCAATAGCGGTCAATCTGCCGTTATTTGAAATACCACCGGCAGCCACACTGGCACCCAATAAACTTAAGTCTGCTGAAGCATCAAAAGCAACGGGTCTTCTATAGGTAATATCTAATACAGAAGATAATTTATCACCATATTTTGCCTGAAACCCACCCGCTGAAAAATCAACATTGGAAGTAAGGTCGCTGTTTACAAAACTCAATCCTTCCTGTTGTCCGCTTCTGATTAGAAAAGGTCTGTACACTTCAATTTCATTCACATACACCAGATTTTCATCATAGTTCCCGCCGCGTACGGAATATTGTGTGCTTAATTCATTAGTACCGCTAATACCGGGTAGTGATTTCAAGAGATTTTCAACACCCGCTTGTGCACCGGGGGTTTTTCTGATTGTTTCCGGTGAGAGATTGATGACTCCTTGCACCTGTCTGTTTTGTCTTCCGGAAATAAAAACTTCGCCAATTTGTTCAATGTCAGTGGACATTACGGGGTTAAACTCATAATCTTCATTTCGCTGTAGCGAAACGGTTAAAAAAACACTTTTAAAACCAATATGAGAAAATGTTATTCTTACTTGTTCGTTGGCAGGAATTTCTAAAACATAAGCTCCGCCAAAATCAGAAATAACCCCTGTTAATCCATAGGTGACATTAACGCCCGGGATGGGTTGGTTGCTTTCGTCAAGGATAACGCCTTTAATGGTGGCGGTTTGTGAATAGGTAAAATGTCCTGCAAAAAGAAGGATTAAAAACAGCAGTAATGATTTTGTTTTCAAATGGGTTGGTTTATTTTCTGAAAAATGTTGCTTCAAATTTAGAACTATTTCCGGCATTATCAGTTACTATAAGAATCAAATTGTTTTCGGTATCAGTTACCACATTATCACTAAAATGATGGGTCAGCATATTATTTTTGTATTCATACTCCATCAAAATCCATTGGCCATTTACGGTTGCCCGGTAACTTTTAATACCGCTCAATACATCTTCAATTTTTATTTGTAAGGTTAGGTTGTTGCTTATCCATTGCCCGTCCCTGAAATTTACCGGTGTAATAACCGGAGGAACCGTGTCAATGGTTAATCCGTAATTCCCAAATTCCCTTACCTGAGTGGAAAGCATATTTCCTTCCAGTCTGGTGTTGTTATAAGTCGGGTTTCCCCTGAAATTCAACTTTCCTATAAAAACCCTGTTTATATCTTCTGAATTGTAGTTGGATACATCCGCAGAAATGGTAACGTTGGAATGAATTGGGATATTGTCTGTGTGGAAAAACAGTCGGTCGCCTTCGGCACGAATGTTTAGATAAGCGTCGTCATAAAGACTTCTCGGCGGAATATAAATGGTAAATTTTCCCTCTTTTATTGTAGCTCCTTCCCGGGCAGAAACAAAATAGGTAAGTGAATCTTCTTCTTTTTCAACAATGGGTTCAACGGGATGAAACTCTCCCTCGATGGGAATGCTTATGGTTACTGTGTTTCCGCTATAATCAGATACTTCAATGGTATAAATCGAATGAAAACCATCCTGAACAGTCACATAACCATTATTTCTGGATGATTTAAAGATGCTAAGGGGATTGTTTCTTTCGATAAATAGTTTTTTAACCCTGCTGCGATGTTGCTTAAAATAACCGTAATCAATAAATCTGTTGATATAGCGGGTTTCATCAAACGAAACCCTGTCAAACACGATATCGATGCATGGCTCGCCGTTATATTGTGTTTTAACCCTAAAAACCCCGTTTCGGTTGTTGGCGGCATTTTGTTGGTCAACTGCGGAAAGGCCAAAGCCTAACGTTCCAAAAGCCGTTATTTTTTCACTTATATAATTTCCATCGGTTTTAGGGGTGAGCCTGAGTTGTCGGGGTGTGACAAGTTGATTCACGTGTGAGTCATCTCCAACGGGATAAACAAAAACACTGTTTATAAGCGGTTTTCGGGTGTCTTCCACTTCAAAGCCAAATAACTTCGGATTCATAGGACGCGATGAGCGGTCTCTAATTTCAAAATGAAGATGCGGCCCGCCGCTGCTTCCGGTATTTCCGGTGTAACCAATTAAATCCCCTTTTTTAACGGGTAGCCTTTCGGCTGAAGGATAGATATCAAATTCATAGGACTCCTTTTCATATTGAGTTTTCTTTGCCAAATCTTCAATAGCTCCGGCAAAACGCTGTAAATGGGCATATAGGGTAGAATAGCCGTTGGGATGTTGAATATAAACCGCTTTGCCATAACTGAAATGAGCCACCCTGAGCCGGTTGACATAGCCATCTGCAGCGGCATAAATGGGAATGCCTTCCCGTTGCTGTGTTCTAATATCCAGACCGGCGTGGAAATGATTGTTTCGCAACTCGCCAAAAGTTCCCGATAACTCAATGGGTATTTTCAACGGACTCGAAAAATAATCAACCGGAATGTTTTCCGGAAAAACATACCTGCTAGTTGACAGATCACCCTGTGCTTGAAAAGTGAATGAAATAAGTAATAGTAGTATGGTAAAAAGTCTGCTCATGGGTTGCGGTTACAACAAAGTTACAAGTTATTACAATTGCTTTTAAATCACAACAATAATTGAAAAGAAATATTATTTAAAAAAATAAAATAAAAAAGTTGCCTTATTAGTTAAGTAATCTTAAATTTGTGAGATTAGCAACGAAGTATATTTTAGATGAGTAATCTTTCAGAAATTGTTGATTCTCTTGAAAATAGAATAAAACAACTTTTACAACAACACGAAAGTTTAAATAAGGCTTTTTCAGATTTACAACAGGAATTGATAATTGAAAAAAATGAACATTCCAAAACAAAGGAAAGTTTGTTGAAGTGCAAAGATGAATCAGAACATTTAAAAGTAGTTAATGCTATGTTAGGCAGTGACCAATTTAAACGAGAAACAAAACTCAAAATAAATGCGTTAATTCGTGAAATAGATGTGTGTATTTCACAATTAAATGATTAAAAAATATGTCAGAACCGCTTAAAATCAAGCTATCTATTGCTGACCGGGTGTATCCACTAACTGTACATCCATCGCAGGAAGAAGGACTTAGAAAAGCCACCAAAAAGATAGAAGAAATGATTAAGCAGTTTGAACAAAATTACGCTGTGAGAGACAAGCAGGATGTATTGGCCATGTGCGCCCTTCAGTTTGCAGCTCAAACAGAACAAAAAATAGTTAACTCGGCCAATGACAATGAAGAAGTAAAACAAAAATTAGAATCATTAAATCAACTTCTACAGGACCATTTGGTATAACGTTCTTTAAAATACATAATAAGGTACTGCCTACATTATTACAAATTTTTTGATAAACTCAACACGAACTCTTTAAAAAGGGTGAGTTGAAGATGTAAAAGCGTGCCGTCTCAGCCCAGCTGACTGGCGGATTATTTGACCATCTTAGTAGCCCTAAACTTGTTTTACGGGGTTTATACAAATCAACGTTTTAATGTAGGCTTTTTTTATATCTAAATTTAACCAACAATGGACAGTTTATTTTTAATAATTGCAATAGGAGTAATTGGGGTTGTGTTGGGATTTTTAATCGCTAAAGTGATTGAAAGAAACAACGGTTCCCAATTAATAAAATCAGCTAAAAAAGCGGCTCAGGCCATCATTAAAGAGGCCAAAGCAGAAGGAGAAGCCATCAAGAAAGACAAAATTCTTCAGGCTAAAGAAAAGTTTATCGAGCTAAAATCAGAACACGAAAAAGTAATTTTAGGCCGGGATAAAAAAATGGCCGAAGCCGAAAAACGAACCCGCGACAAAGAATCGCAGGTGTCTAATGAATTGGCAAAATCTAAAAAACTCAACTCAGACCTCGAAGAAAAAATTAAAGACTATCAAGAGCGTGTGGATGTGCTTGAGAAAAAGCAATCAGAAGTTGATAAACTTTACAGAAGTCAAATTGAACAACTGGAAGTTATTTCTTCACTTTCAGCTCAGGATGCTAAGGCACAACTCCTTGAAACCATTAAAGATGAAGCCAAAACAGACGCTATGGCTTTCATCCAAAATTCAGTGGAAGAGGCCAAACTTGCTGCCCAGCAAGAAGCCAAAAAGATTGTAATCAGCACTATTCAGCGTATTGGCACCGAAGAGGCTATTGAAAACTGTGTGTCTGTTTTCAACTTGGAGAGCGATGACGTAAAAGGAAGAATCATTGGCCGTGAAGGTAGAAACATCCGCGCATTGGAAGCAGCCACCGGAGTGGAAATCATCGTTGATGATACTCCCGAAGCGATTATTCTTTCCTGTTTTGACCCTGTAAGAAGGGAAATCGCCAGACTATCACTTCACAAACTGGTAACAGACGGCCGTATTCACCCGGCGCGTATCGAGGAAGTGGTTCAAAAAACCACCAAGCAAATTGACGAAGAAATCATTGAAGTGGGTAAACGCACTGTTATCGATTTGGGTATTCACGGTTTGCACCCTGAATTAATAAAAATTGTAGGTAGAATGAAATACCGTTCGTCCTACGGTCAAAACCTGCTTCAACATTCCCGCGAGGTTGCCAAACTTTGTGGAGTAATGGCTGCCGAGCTGGGTCTCAACCCAAAACTGGCCAAACGTGCCGGATTGTTGCATGATATAGGAAAAGTGCCTGATACAGAAACCGAAGTGCCTCACGCCATACTGGGTATGCAATGGGCAGAGAAGTTTGGCGAAAAGCCCGAGGTGTGCAACGCCATTGGCGCTCACCACGACGAAATTGAAATGACCAGCCTGCTATCGCCCATCGTTCAGGTGTGTGATGCCATAAGTGGCGCCAGACCGGGTGCAAGACGTCAGGTGCTGGATTCATACATTCAGCGCTTAAAAGATTTGGAAGACATAGCCTTTGGATTTAACGGTGTTAATAAAGCCTACGCCATTCAGGCGGGAAGAGAACTGCGCGTAATGGTGGAAAGCGAAAAGGTAAGCGACGAAAAAGCCGCCAGCCTGTCGTTCGAAATCTCCCAGAAAATTCAAACCGATATGACCTATCCGGGTCAGGTTAAAGTCACGGTAATCAGAGAAACACGGGCAGTGAATATTGCTAAGTAATTAAATCCCGCTTCGGCGGGATTTTTTATCTAAACCCCTCAAAAACCCCCAGTCCAAAAAGCGCAAAGTCATATTTTACCGGGTCGTTGGGGTCGAGCTTTCTCAAAGCAGTATCGAGTTCCTGCCCCCGCTGCCGCACGATTGCATCGTGTGTGCCACGCTTGTTGCTTATTTTTAAATTTGTTTTAATTGCTGTTTCTAATAAAAACAAGTAATTTTATGACATGAGCAGGAATTATAAATTTCACAATCCTGAGGGATTATACTTTGTGAGCTTTGCTGTCGTAGAATGGCTTGATGTTTTTACCAGAAATGAGTATAAAGACATTTTAGTTGATAGCTTGTCTTATTGCCAAGAGAATAAAGGAATGGTCCCCGCTGCCGCACGATTGCATCGTGTGTGCCACGCTTGTTGCTTATTTTTAAATTTGTTTTAATTGCTGTTTCTAATAAAAACAAGTAATTTTATGACATGAGCAGGAATTATAAATTTCACAATCCTGAGGGATTATACATTGTGAGCTTTGCTGTCGTAGAATGGCTTGACCTGCCCGGCAGGCAGGTGTTTTTACCAGAAATGAGTATAAAGACATTTTAGTTGATAGCTTGTCTTATTGCCAAGAGAATAAAGGAATGGAGATATTTGCTTGGTGCATTATGACCAATCATGTTCATTTGGTTTTCAGGAGTGTCAATGATTTGTATCCTTCAAGTTTATTGGGAGATTTTAAGCGTTTTACCAGTAAAGCTATAGTCAAAGCAATTCAGGAAAATCCAAGGGAAAGTAGGAAAGAGTTTTTGTTGGAACAATTCAAAAAAGCAGCCGGTAAGTCTTCAAATGTCAATAATTTTCAATTTTGGAGGCACGATAATAAACCCATTGAATTGTGGAGTAGCAAAGTAATTCACGAAAAAATCAGTTATATACATAATAATCCTGTTGATGCTGGTTTAGTCTATTATCCAGAGGGTTATGTTTACAGTAGCGAAGCAGACTATGCTGAAAGAAAAGGATTGTTAAATAATGTTATTGTTTTTTAGTATTTTGGTTAAAAAATAGAACTATTAATAAAGTGCAGATACCACACGATGCAATCGTGCGGTAGCGGGGGCATACCACTTTATTCAACCTACTTGGCTGCCGAATCCTGTGGTAATGGAATATGACGACCGCGACCGGCAAACGCA